>Ga0182017_10000174_pt1 | contig 51026 bp, 40 predicted proteins | sample 712E3DmetaG_FD_120492 | JGI IMG/M metagenome (GOLD analysis project Ga0182017, IMG submission 120492) | Permafrost microbial communities from Stordalen Mire, Sweden - 712E3D metaG | ecosystem: Environmental > Terrestrial > Soil > Wetlands > Permafrost | place: Sweden: Stordalen | collected... | reverse complement strand
CAGGGAGGGATGGGCTGGATAATAATAAAAATGCTTTATTATTCAACACCTGTTGAATAAACATACAGTTGCCGTAGAACGGCTAATTAGCAACCATCTATGATCACAATAAACGTACAGTGTATATTAATTCAACATATTATAATATACCCAAACAGCAACCAGCTTTGTCAACATTCAGATATACAAGATATTAGAACTGATATTTTATTTGGCATTATTGTTGACTACCATATAACATCAGTTTAAAAAGCTAAGGAAAATCTATTCGTTTTATTTATTGAAATCAAAGGAAACAAACTTAAAAATTGGAATAATGAAAAAGATAATTGCTTTGTTAATCAGTTTATTATTAATGAATTACGGCTCCATAAGCTGTAAAGAGTCTATGAATAGAACCAATGCTTCGCCCACCGATTCATTAAGGGTAATAAGTACACCAGATTTATACAACATCTCTCTTAAGTGGGCAAATGAATTCAACAAACTTTATCCTGAGATGAAAATTAAAATATTATCGGTTTCTGATAAAAAAACGACAGATAAATTAATTGCTAAAGGGAATATAGGATTTGTATCTGATGAATATTATTCAGGTTTTGATAGCCAATCCTTATGGAAGGTTGTCGTAGGTCGGGACATTATTGTCCCTGTTATTAATTCAAAAAATCCTTTTTCAGATGAGATATATAAACAGGGCATCTCTTCCGAACGTCTGGCACAATTCTTTAAAAATCCGGATAATTATAAATGGGGTACGCTGCTAAAAAACAATCAAAGTGCACCAGTTAATTATTATTGGGTAAATGATGAATCAATAAAAACCGGATTATCAGGTTATTTGAAAACAAATAAAAATCTGACGCGTGGAATAAAGGTAAAAAATGCAAAAGAATTGATTTCTGCAATACAAAAGGACTCTTATTCATTTGGTTTCTGCAAAATGGTAGATATCATTGATCTTAATAATCGTAGCATTGCGGAAAATATCAGACTGTTTCCGCTTGACAAAAATGGTAACGGATCGATTGATTATAGCGAAAAAATTTATGATAATTTCAATACTTTTTCAAGGGGTGTCTGGATTGGGAAATACCCCCAATCATTAATTAGTAATATTTATTCAATTTCGTCAAATCAACCAAAAAATGAAATTGAAATAACGTTTCTTAAATGGGTTCTTACCGACGGACAACAATATCTTTATGATAGCGGTTTCTCAGATCTTCTGATAAGTGAAAGGCAGACAACAGTGGATAAATTATATGATACTAAAATCTACTCGACTGCAACAATCAATGACAAACCTATTCTTCAAACTGCTCTTTTAATACTGGCTTCACTAATTATTACAGGCTTTATTGTAAATGCTTCTGTACAACTTTTCAGACATAAGAAAACCTCAACGCAGGTTATGGATACAGATTCTACGACTGTTTTTAACGAAAGCTCCCTCTTGATTCCGAAAGGTGTTTATTTTGATAAGACACATACCTGGGCTTTTATGGAACAAAATGGGATTGTCAAAGTTGGCATTGATGACTTTCTTCAGCATATTGCAGGACCTATTACTCGTGTGAAGATGAAGAAAGAAGGAGAGTCAGTAAAAAAAGGTGAACAGATTCTTTCAATTATTCAAAATGGCAAACAATTAAATCTTTATGCCCCGGTATCGGGACTAATTAAGGAACATAATAAAACGCTCGATGCTGACTCATCTTTAATTAATTCATCTCCTTATAATGATGGATGGATCTACTTGATTGAGCCGACAAACTGGACAAGAGAAAATCAATTATTATTCATGGCAGAAAAATATAAGCTGCACATAAAAAATGAATTTTCAAGATTAAAGGATTTTCTGGCAGTCGCACTCAAGCCTGATGAAGAAAAATATGCCTTGGCAATTCTTCAGGATGGAGGTGAACTCAGAGACGGAATTCTTTCAAATCTGGGCCCTGAAGTCTGGGAGGATTTTCAGACAAATTTTATTGACCCATCCAGGCAAGTGTGGTTTTATGAGTTGTTTTAATAAATGAAACATAAGACTCGGCCGCAGAAATTCTTTCAAGATCCTTGGTGTGCCCGGAGCAAGTCTGGCTCCTGGAAACAAATTAAAAGCAGCGGTGAATTATGCGATAAACCTCTTTCCGAACTACCCGGGGAAGTATGGCAGGAATTCAAGAAATCTTTTCTAAATTTGACCTGCTGAAATATTGAATATAAAAACACTGTGACATGCTCTGTTTTTTGAATTTTGAATGGGCTTGTACGCTGCTGTTTTGGAGAGATATATCAGGTTCCGGGATGTTTGTTATCTATTTTTATTTCTGTTATATCTCATTATTCGGGACGATGAATTAAACAGAGATAAAGTTAATTGTATAAGAATCTGGCAATGGGTCAATCGGATAATTTAACTCATAAGAATTATAAGGGAATAACATTCCTTAATAAGTATATTAAATTTCGCTCTTCAATCTATAGCCGGGTTGTCTATATAATTACTTTTTCATCCGTTATATTTTTCTTGTTATTTGGTGTCATTTTCAGGTCTGTTTACGAGCAATATTTAAACACAGTTATTCGTCAGAGTGGTAATAATATAGGGTCTATCGTTGAGGGATCCTTATATCATTCAATGCTTGAAAATGATAAAAGTGCTCTTCAGAGCACTCTTGATATTATTAATACCATGTCTGGTATTGATGATGTTAATATGTATAATGAAAAGGACAGTCTGGTCTACACTTCCTTTTCTGCTGAGACAACAAACCATAGCAATCCAAATTGCCTGAATTGTCATAAGAATATCAATTCCATATTTCCAAGAAAGGAAAAGTCTTACAGGATCATTGATATAAAAAGTGAATGCAAGATGAATCAGAACGATAACCAGCACAGGCATCTACTGATCAGATCCCCTATATTTAATGAAAAATCCTGTTATACAAGTTCATGTCATGCTCATAAGGAAAATGAAGAGGTTTTGGGATCTCTGATAATAAAAATCCCGCTTGCTGATCTTGATAATGCTGTGCAAAAATCCTCAACTGAATTTTATCTGCTGGCAACATTTATAACTCTTCTTCTGATTTCTGTTTTAATATTATTCACCAGAAAAAAGATTAAAAAACCACTAAATGAACTTATAAAAGCCAGCGAGGCAGTTGCCAACGGGAATACGAATACCAGACTGGAAATTAAATCCAATCAGCTTGATGATATGCGAATGGTTTCCCAGGCATTTAATGATATGCTTGATAATCTGCAGACTGCAACAGAAGAATTGCAAAACTGGTCACAACAACTTGAATATAAGGTCCAGAAAAAATCGGAAGAATTAGGAGCGGCCCAAAATGAACTCATACAAATTGAAAGAATAGCATCTCTTGGAAAATTGTCCTCATCAGTTGCACATGAAATCAATAATCCGCTTTCGGGAATTCTTGTTTACACTAAATTGATATATAAACAGTTGAGTAACCCTGAAATTTATGCCTCAAAAAAAGACTCCATTCTCAGGCATTTAAAGCTGATTGAAAATGAGACAAAACGTTGCGGCGATATCGTAAAAGGATTATTGGATTTTTCAAGGAAAGACCATGATGATTTTGAAACAAGACATCTTCATGAAATATTACAGGAAACCTATGAATTGATGACCCATCCGATAAAAATTGCAAGTATCAACTTTCTGACAGATTTTGCAGCTAAGTCTGATCTCATAAATTGCAGCCCAAACCAGATCAAACAAGCTTGCGTTGCTATTCTTGTAAATGCTTCAGAAGCAGTTCTTGAAAACGGAGAAATTACAGTCACCACTAAAAACCCTGACGGAGATAGTATAATGATTGAAATATCAGATAACGGAATAGGTATTCCAGCGGATGATATTCCCCATATTTTTGAGCCCTTTTTCTCGACTAAACATGATACAAGCGGTATTGGATTGGGTTTAGCCATTGTTCATGGAATCGTAAAAAGTCATAACGGGAAAATCGATGTAAAATCAGAATTGGGAAAAGGAACAACCATTTCAATAACTTTACCTTTAATCAGGAATTAAGAAGAATAATCTATGGCGAAAAAGATTTCAATATTAATTGTTGACGATGAAGAATCTGTGAGAGACTCATTGTTCAACTGGTTCATGGAAGACGGATATCGGGTTGAATGTGCGGAAAATGCCAAGAAAGCATTATCAATACTCGAATCTGGCAGTTTTGACATCATCCTTGCGGATATTAAAATGCCTGGGATGGACGGGTTGGAAATGCTAAGAAGAATCAAATTGCTGAAATCAGATTCAATAGTCATTGTAATGACGGCTTTTGCAACAGTTGATACAGCCGTTCAGGCATTAAAAGATGGTGCTTTTGATTATATAACTAAACCTTTTGATCCGGACGATCTTTCCCATCTTATCAGAAATGCAACAAAACAGATTTCTTTGGCAGAAGAAAATGAAAACCTAAAGAAAAAAGTTGTTTCTCTGGAAAATGTAGAAGATCTGATAGGGGTAAGTGAACCGATGAAAAAGGTTCTTAAGGACATTGAAAGTGTAGCACAGTCTAGTTCTTCAGTTGTAATAACCGGCGAGAGTGGAACAGGTAAGGAGTTGGTTGCAAGGGCTATTCATTCAAATTCTCCACGTAAATTCTTCCCTTTGGTAAGTGTGCATTGCGGTGCTTTAACAGAGAGTCTTTTGGAAAGTGAATTATTCGGGCATGAAAAAGGAGCATTCACAGGGGCCATGTATAATCGTAAAGGCCGGTTTGAAATGGCTGATAACGGGACAATTTTTCTTGATGAGATTGCCACTATCTCAACTAAAATGCAGATTGATTTGCTGAGGGTCCTGGAATCAAAGAGCTTTGTACGGGTAGGGGGGAACAAGGAAATTTCATCCGATTTCAGGGTAATATGCGCAACCAACAAGGATCTTAAAGGTATGGTTGAACGGGGCACATTCCGTGAAGATCTTTATTACCGTCTAAACGTGGTAAATATTTATGTTCCGCCATTGCGCGAAAGAATCGAAGATATTCCCCTGCTTGTTGATTATTTTATCCGAAAGTATTGTACATCAATGAACAGACCACCAGTTTCAATAGATCCGGTCGCGTTAAAGAGAATTGAAGAATTAAAGTTCCCGGGAAATGTTCGTGAACTTGAAAATATGATTGAGCGGGCAATTGTTGTGGGAAACGGGAAGAAAATTTCGCTGAAGGATCTACCCCTGGAGAAGGCAATTATGAGCAACTCCATTGAGAGTCTCGATGAACTCGAAAAGAACCATATTCTACTGATTCTTAATAAATACAACTGGAATATTTCGCGGGCAGCAAAAGCTTTAAAGGTTGACAGGGTAACACTCTATAATAAAATTTCAAAGTACGGTTTTAAACCTTGAGATTGATATCATCCCATCTGATAAACCTGAATGTTTCAGCAATGAAGATTTTTAGAATTCAGTTGCAATATCATAATTAATCTGATATTTATCTGAATGGATCTGCAGAATATAACATTGGTATCTTTTGGCTACTTTGAGGAGGATTTAATTAAGAGTATTGCAGACAGAGTAAAGCAAGAATTTAATTTTAAGGTTAATATCAAGGAGGGTCATCTTGATCTAAGTGAGTTTTATGATCCTGGCCGGAGACAATATAATGGCACAAAACTTTTAAAGGAAGTCGATTATTTATTTTCAACAGATCAAAATAAGACTCTTGGATTATTTAGCGTGGACCTCTTTATCCCGATCCTGACATATATTTTCGGACAAGCATATCTAAGCGGACGAACCGGAATCGCTTCCCTGTACAGACTTAGCAATGAACGATATGGGATTAATGCTGATAACAAAGATATATCCGATCGTTTCGCAAAAGAAGTGATCCACGAGCTTGGACACACTCTTGGATTAGTTCATTGTTATGTTCCAACCTGCGTAATGAGGTCAAGTACATATGTGGAAGATATTGATCAGAAAAGTCTCAATTTTTGTCTTAAATGCAGGGAAGAGATAAGTTTAAGACTAATTTGACATATTATCTAGTTTTATTTCTCCCAGGACAGTGAGAATCTCCTGCCGGAATAGCTCAATTTCTGAAATCTGTTTTGGGTTTCTTAATTTCATCAGCCCGAAACGAAATGTCTGGAATCTTTCAATCACAACCTCCTGATAAAATAGAACAAAATAACCTGTTAAAGGGACTAGAAGCCCCAGGAGAAACCAAATCCATCCTCCAATTATACCAGCAATCAATAGAACTACTGGGAAATAAAAAAGGTAAAGGACAGTGCCAATCCCAATATATACTGAACTGTAGAACCTTGGATCTTTAATTAATAAATTGCAGGCTAAACGCGGTACCACGTAAGGAATAAGGTTACTTAGATAGCCAATCACAAAAACAGGAAATCCGAAAATGACAGAGAGATAGCGGATTAATCCCCAGTCAAGTTTTCTGGCTATCGTTTCATCCTTAAGTCTGTTTTTTGCAAGAATTTCAAAATACCTTTTCACATTTACAGTAAGAGAATTGAGTACAGTCTTTGATGTCTTGTCAATAAAGTTGATCTTTTCAGCAATCTCTTTTTCGAGAAGTCTTCTGTTATCCGAATCAAATCTCCACTTGAAAAAAGGAAGTATATAATTATTCCTTCCCATTATAAGCAGATGTTCAACAAGCCAGTCATTTTCAGGATTATCCACAATTATAACCTGTTCCTGCAATCCAGCTTCAACCCTTTGATTGAATGCAAGTAATGCTTTAGCAGGGCTGATTTTATATAGTTCCTGAAGTTCCTTTACGCTGAAAGGCTCATGGAAATTGATCAGGACCTCTTTTCTGAACTTCGATGGATAGGTGTAATTAATTCCTACTGGTACGATATGGACATCAAGTCCGTATTCTTCAGCAGCGCCAAATGCCATTCTGGCGGTTCCTTTCCGGAGCTTTTGCAGCCTTTTCTGTTGAACGCATATCCCTTCTGAAAAAACTACATAATTCCCGTTTTGTTTCAGAATACTGTAAATCCCTTTAAAAGTTTCCAGATTTTTATGTACATTTTCCAAACCCTCTTCGAATCTGTACACCGGTGAAACATTAAGCTCCTGAAGGAAAAAACGTGCAACGGAATTCTTAAACATGTCGGCCCTCATGAGAAAGTGAATAGGTTGAGGAAGATATGATCCGACAAGTACTCCATCCATAAATGAATTCTGATGATTTCCAGCAAAAAGCAATGGTTTTTCCAGAGGAACTTTTTTAAGATTTGAATAGAAGATTCTCCTGAAAAAGACTCTGAAAGTGAAAGGGGGGATTATAAATTTTAAAAATCTGCTAAACATAAATCAGAGATTTTCCCTTTGAACTATTTTTGTGTTCTTAATGTTATATATTAAATTTATGCTAAAATAGTTTTTCTGTTTTCATTGAAAACAGATTTTGAAATAAAACCATAGGGTAAACTTAATAAGTAATATTAATTACTTATAGAACATGGGTATTTAAACTTACATTTCATTTTGGACTAAAACAGCTTTTCAAATTGTAAAATTCACTGAAATTTTCCTTTATTTGAAATTTTGTTGGTAAAATAATCCTTTATTGTTAATTTTATAAGATAATAACCCGGCTGAAATTCTTTGCATGGATCTCACAAGGCGGATACGCGACAAAATGATGAAAGAACGCCTGATGTTTGTTTACAGGGGCGTTGTTACTAATGAGAATTCTGCTTCTCTTCTTATGCTACTGGAAAAGGAGATGGAGACATCTGAATTTGGTTTTGTGGGAAGGAAGCGACTTTTTATGTTTGTTCTGGAAAGCCTTCAGAATGTATCAAGGCATAGCAACAGGAATCAGTATTCAGAAATGTCACTGGTTGTCTATTCAAAAACCAATTCAGGCTATACCGTAACCACAGGAAATGTAATAGAGACTGATAAAATTGAAAACCTCAGGACAAAACTTGATGAGATCAATAAACTTGATTCAGGAGAGATCAGGAACGTGTACAGGAATATGTTAAGTAATGCAGAGTTCAGCAACAAAGGAGGGGCAGGACTTGGGTTGATTGAAATGGCAAAAAAAACGGGGAATAAACTTGATTATGATTTCATTAAACTTGACGACGAATTCTCCTATTACATTCTAAGCAAGACAGTTGATTCAGGTGGTGTAGGAATGCATAATTCCGGTCATGAATCAACATTCCGCGGAAAAGCAGTTGCGCAACTCGAAAGGCTGATGGCTGAGAATAATGTGTATCTGATCTGGTCAGGCCATTTTTCTTCTGATGTTGGTAAAGAGGTTTTATCTTTTACGGAAACAAAATTGTCGGAGGAAGATGTGGATTCAGTACTTAGGCGCAAAGTTTTCAGTATTCTTGTTGAAACACTTGAGAATGTTGCCAAATATAGTCCGGGAAGTGAAGTTGAAGAAGAATTGGGTATGCCGATTGCCATGATAAGGTTAACAGGAGGAATTTATTCTTTAACAACCGGTAATTTGATTCTTAATGATAAAGTTGCTCAGCTTAAAGAGAAGCTTGATACTATAAACAGTTGTGATAAAGCCGGTCTTAAAGAGTTGTTTAAAAAGGCATTAGTCGAACAAAATATCGATTCCAATAGCACCGGAAATATGGGTTTGATAGAAATGGCGAGGAAATCAGGAAACAAACTGGTTTATCAGTTTGATAATATCAATGATCAATATTCATATTATCTGCTGACAATAAAGGTAGAAGAGAATTTTAATTAGTTTTCGGATCTAAGAGTCAACTCAACACCGTCCCATTCAGCAAAATAACCCTTTTGTATCCAGTCACCCAGGAAAAATATTTCAGCTCCCTGCTGCAATTTGAATGTCATGGCAAGATGACGGTGTCCATAAATGAAATAGTCCACCTGATTATTTTCCAGAATCTTTTTGGAGTGATAAAACAGATCTTCTTTTTCTTCCCCAAGAAAAGGAAGTGAGATACCTTTTCCAAGTCTGCTGTTTAGGGACCATTTGTGTCCGATTCCGACTCCTATTGCAGGATGAAGTGCAGAGTATAATATCTGAAGAGGCTTGTTTCTGAAAATTGAAAGCAAAATCTTATAACCAATATTTTTTGTTCCCAGTCCTTCTCCATGAGCGATATAAAATTTTTTCCCATTGAATGTAACAAAGACTGGGGATGAGTGGATAATAATTCCACATTCATCTACCAGATATTTTCCGATCCACATATCGTGGTTACCTGTAAAGAAGTGTACCGGAATTCCGGAATCGGTTATTGCTGATATTGTTCCAAGAAATCTGGTGAATCCTTTCGGCACAACCAGTTGATATTCCCACCAGAAGTCGAATATATCTCCAACAAGATATATTTCCTTTGCATCAAGAGCGATTGTATTCAACCATTTTACAATTCTTTTTTCGCGGTCAATGGGGTTTGAGCCGGCAGGCAGGCCAAGATGAAAATCCGATGCAAAATATATTTTATTTTCTTCTTTCAAAGCTGAATATCAGTTACCAAATAGTTGAACCAGTTTTATCTGAAGCGCTTTGCCATGGAGATTAACACCGATAATAGTGCCGGTTTTGTCATAAAGGTAATTTGCAGGAAGAGTTTTGACATTATAAAGTCTGGCATTTACAGGGTTATTTGGATTGTCTTCTCTGACACTTATCCATGGTAGTTCATCATATTTTACTGCTTTCTTCCAATTATCTTCTTTTTCATCAAGGTCTACCTGGTATATTTCAAAACCTCTTTTTTTGTAAGTTTTGTAAAGAGCTTTCAGATTTATATTTTCCGCGACACTTTCTTCAGAGGCAGATGCCCAGAACGTCAGTAGAACGACTTTCCCCTTTAGAGATGAAAGGGCAATCCGGGTTCCTTTCATATCTTTCAGATTTGGATCAAGTTTTGTTTCAGGAGCATTCCTGGCAACCTGTTCAATCTGATTCATAAACATCTGATTCATCTCTTTTTCAAAGTCTTTCTTCAGGGCTTTGGCCTGTTTGGAATTTGGATAATGATAGTTCAGGCTATCGGACACAAGTTTAAGAAACTGAAGGTCACGCTGATCATATAATACATATGTTTTATCATCCAGCTTCTGATACAATGCCTTAATTGCAGCGAATGAATTCAGATTTCCAAGAATAAATTCAATACTTTTTCTCCGCTGTTCTTTTATTGTCTTAAGATATTCTTCATTTATTATCGGCCCTGTTTTGTCAAAACCCGGACTTTTTGCAGCATCACTATAAATTATTTTCAATGAATCAATTTTCCTTAAAGTGCCGGCAAGTGTCTGATCAAGCATTTTAATCTTTTTTGATCCTTCCGACCCCTGGACTTCATAATTTTCAAATAATTTTTTCCCATTGAAAGAAAGTCTTATCTTCTCTCCGGGCTTTGCCAGAATGGTCATAAAGTCAGAATCAGTTACTCCAATCTGGTAAAAATCGGGTTCATTTGCCTTAACTCTGAATCTGAAATTTCCATTATTTTTTATCCTTACCGAGTCAATTTTAACATATGTGTCCACGTCAATCCTGTTGAGATAGATCTTATTGTCGCTTTTGTTTTTAAAATTTCCGTCAATCTTTATTGAATTCTTATTTGAACACCCAGCAAGCAAGATCAAAGAAATTGAAACGGTCAAAAATCTTTTCATCATAAATTGAAAGGTTCTATCTATAATTTTCTAAATCAGTTTTAGCTTTCAAAATTCATTAATTATATAGTTCTGCAAGTTTCTTCTGAAGGTCTTCCCCTCTAAGGTTTGTGGCAATTATTTTTCCCTGGTTATCGAGCAACATATTAAAAGGGATAGTTTCAATTTTATATAATGGAACCACAGCTGAATTCCAGTATTTTAAATCGCTCACATGTATCCACTGGTTTAAGTTATCCTCCCCGATCCCTTTTAGCCATTCTTCTTTTGTTTTATCGAGAGAGACCTGAAATATCTTGAATCCTTTGCTGTGGTATTGGTTGAATGCTTTTACCAGGTTTGGATTTTCCTTACGACATGGATTGCACCAGGAAGCCCAGAAATCGAGAAGCACGATATTCCCTCTGGTTGACGAAAGAGTAACAATTTTGCCATCAGCAGTGGGAAGCGAAATCTCAGGAGCTTCATCACCTGCTTTTAGAAATGCAGTAGCCCCGGCTCGTGAGATAAGACTTTGCACCTGTTCGTGCAAAGCTTTTACAGGTGCCGATTCCGGATACTGGTTGTAGAGTGATGAGTCGACCTTTACAAAATATTTGATATCCCTGACAGGATCCAAAACATAAACATTAGGGGCAACCTGCTGATAAAGGGCTGCCAGGCTTATCATGGATTTGATGTTCTGATCAATATATTTTTTTGTATAGATGTTTATTTCATTCAGATATTGCTGCGCCATGCTATCCAGCGATTGAACTACTTTTGACATATCCGGATTTCCGGAGTTCTGGGAGTAAATCTCATTAAGGCTCATGAGTTTTGAAATTGTATTCCTGAGAGCTTTATTGTAAGCAACCATTTTTTCGCTGCCTTTTGATCCTGACATAAAAGATGGAAAATTAAGCGAATCATACATAGCTTCGATCCTTAATTTTTCTCCGGGTTCAATAAGGGTTGTGAAAAAATCGTTATTATTTATTTTAATCAGGTAGAAAGCAGGAAGTGTTACTTCTCTTTTGAAATTAAATTTACCGTCTTCCCCGATCTTAAGGGAATCAACTGATGCCCATTCTGTTTTTAACTCATTCAGGTAAATATAAACTCCCTTAACAGGATTTTGAAGCTTTCCTGAAATCTGAATAGTGCTGTTTTTGCACCCGCTAATGACCAGGATAAACGATAGAAACAGACTAAGTTTGTTAATCATTATTTTAATTATTAATTGATATGCCTTTTTCCATTGAGCTGCAAAGTTATTCTTTTTTTATTCCTTTTATAATTTTGCATTATTTAGATTAACTGAGTGACTGAAAATTATGATTAAATGCTACATTCTGATTACATTTGAGCGATTTATTAATGTATCACTTGCCGGATTAAATTAAAATGGCTAACTTAATAGGGTTTTTAAACACATTTAACAGAACGACTTATGGGTTATATTAAGTTTGATAAAAGTCAAGTTGTTAACCTTGAATATTCACTCAGCCGGGAGGTATTGAGAACAAACAGAGCGGGATCCTATGCATCAACTACCATAGTTGCCTGCAATACAAGGAAATATCATGGATCGCTTGTTTGCCCCGTTGATGAATTGGGCGGGGAAAGATTTGTTCTTCTTTCGACACTTGATGTAACTTTAGTAAATAACGAAAGATCTTTTAACATTGGCGTCCGTAAGTATAAAGGAGATTTTTTCAATCCGAAAGGGCATAAATATATTGAGGATTTTGAGACGGAAAAAATACCCATGCGGATATACAAGGTAGGCAGTGTAATCCTAAAAGAGGAAAGACTTCTGGTTCATTATGAGGAACAATTTCTTGTGCGATATACGATTCTTGAGGCTAATGAATCAATGAAACTGCAGATCAAACCATTACTGGCCTTCAGGAACATCCATCAGCTTACCCATGCAAATATGGATGCCTATACCAAAGTAGATTACATTAACAACGGGATAAAGAACCGTCTCTATAATGGCTTTCCCTGGTTGCACATGCAACTCTCAGACAAAGCCGATTTTATACCTGTACCTGATTGGTATTATGGTATTGAATATCCTGAAGAACAGAAGAGAGGCTATGATTACACAGAGGACCTTTTTACTCCCGGTTTTTTTGAAATCAAAGTAAAAAAAGGAGACAGTATTGTTTTTTCAGCTTCTACAAAGGAGGAAAAACCTTCCGGACTAAAACAAAAATTCACAAAAACCGTTTCCGGGAAAATTCCCAGGGACAGTTTTTCAAATTGTCTGAGGAATGCCGCGCAGCAGTTTATCGAAAAAAGAGGCAGTTCAACTCTTATTATTGCCGGTTATCCATGGTTTGGTGCGTGGGGAAGAGATACTTTTATCTCACTTCCGGGACTGGTACTTGCAAGACAGAAAATCTCCCTTTATACTGATGTTCTTGATACACAGATAGCAAGACTAAAAGACGGGTTATTCCCAAACATGGGAAATGCCAATAATCCTGCATATAACTCAATTGATGCGCCATTGTGGTTCTTTTGGACTTTACAGAAATATCTTGAAAGCGGTGGACTCGATTGCTGGGAAAGATATGGCGAAGCGGCAAAATCTATTTTGAGGTCTTTCAGAAACGGGACTGCGTTCGACATCCATATGCGCGAAAACGGACTTATTTATGCTGATGCTCCGGGCAAGGCTCTCACCTGGATGGATGCCGTTGTTCATGAAATCCCTGTTACTCCCAGAAGAGGTTATGCTGTTGAGGTCAATGCCTTGTGGTACAATGCAATATGCTTTTCACTTGAGATGGCACGAAAGGCCAAAGATAAATCATTTATAAAAAGTTTTGAATCTTTACCTGATTTAGTCAAAAAATCATTTATTGACTTGTTCTGGAATAACAAAGCAGGTTATCTTGCAGATTATGTGAATGATGAAGAAGGACAGAATATGTTTGTGAGACCCAATATGGTCATTGCTACTTCACTGCCCTTTTCAATGCTGGATAGCGAACAAATAAAAAAAGTTTTGGATGTTACAGATAAGGAGCTTGTTACGCCAAGAGGATTAAGAACATTATCACCCCGGAATAATCTGTATAAAGGAACCTGTTATGGCAACCAGGAGGAACGCGACAGCGCATATCACCAGGGAACAGTATGGCCATGGCTTGTTGGTCCATACTGCGAAGGATGGCTTAGAATTTATGGTAAACAGGGAGTTAATAAAGTAAGAAAGCTAATTTATGGATTTGAAGAGGTCATGAATGAACATGGAGTAAGTACGATTTCTGAAATTTACGATGGTGATCCGCCTCATGCACCCCGTGGAGCAATTTCTCAGGCCTGGAGTGTTGGCGAAGTATTAAGAATGATTGAACTTCTCGATAATAAATACTCAGATATATAATACAATAGGGATATGCGTGTGTTGATGTTTGGGTGGGAATTTCCGCCTCATATTTCAGGAGGTCTTGGCACAGCCAGTTATGGTCTGACAAAAGGTATGGCCACTCTCGATGACATGGAGGTAATCTTTGTTGTACCTAAAACCTGGGGAGATGAAGACCAGTCAATGGTAAGGCTGATCGGTGCAAACAAAATTCCGGTAGCGTATAAACATATTTATTACAAAGGATACACCCATCCCTTCGAAAAAATTGAAGTTTCTTCTAAGATTGTGCCCTATATCGATCCTGAAGATTTCTGGAAACTTACCCGATCAGAAGTCTCAGAAATGAGAATGCTTGTTCATACAAACAATGAGGGAAAAATTGATTTTTCTGGCCGGTACGATGGTAATCTGATGGAAGAGATACAGAAATATGCAGTTGTGGCAGCAGTAATTGCGACCGATAATGAATTTGATGTCATACATGCACACGATTGGCTTGCATATCCTGCAGGAATTGCAGCTATGGAGGTATCAGGGAAACCTCTTGTAATTCACGTTCATGCAACCGATTTCGACAGGAGCGGAGGTAGCGTCAACCCGGATGTTTACAGTATTGAAAAAAACGGGATGGACGCTGCATCAAAAATAATTACCGTCAGCAACCTTACAAGAGACATTGTAATAAATAAGTATCATATCGACCCGGCAAAAGTTGAAACTGTTTATAATGCAGTGGAACCCGTTTGTCTTACAGAAGAAACGAATGCAGTAAAAGGATTTGAAGAAAAGGTTGTCACGTTTCTTGGAAGAATAACACTGCAGAAGGGACCTGAATATTTCATTGAAGCTGCCTATAAGGTTCTTCAGGTAATGAAAAACGTCAGGTTTGTTATGGCAGGATCCGGAGATATGATGGAACGAATGATCAGAAGAGCGGCCTCCCTCAGAATAACTGATCGTTTTCACTTCACAGGATTTCTCAGGGGCAACGATGTCTTTACACTGCTTTCAATGAGCGATGTATATATAATGCCTTCTGTTTCAGAACCTTTTGGAATTTCTCCCCTTGAGGCAATGCAATCAGAAGTCCCGGTAATAATAAGTAAACAATCGGGTGTCGCTGAAATTCTTACCCATGCCGTAAAAGTCGATTTCTGGGATATCGACGCTATGGCTGATGCTATTTACGGAATTCTTACATACCCTGCTCTTTCCCAGATGTTTATAAAAAACGGGAAAGAGGAAGTAATTAAACTTAAATGGGATAACTCAGCCAGGCATGTAAGAAATATTTATAATGAAGTTATTGCAAATCATAAGAGTTAGGATATGAGTTCAGTAGTAAAAAAAGCCATCTGCCTTTATTTTGAGGTTCATCAACCATACCGTCTGAAACGATACAGGTTCTTTGACCTTGGGCATGATCACTATTATTATGATGATTTCACCAATGAATCCATACTGAGAAAAGTTGCTGAAAAATGTTATCTGCCTGCCAATAATATTATTATGGACCTTATTACCAAACATAAGGGTAAATTCAAGGTAGCCTTCTCCCTTTCAGGAATAGTTATTGACCAGTTCAGGTTATATGCTCCTGAGGTGCTTGATTCTTTCAGGAAACTTGCCGAAACAGGAATGGTGGAATTCCTGTCCGAAACTGAAGCTCATTCCCTGTCTTCCCTGAAAAACAAGAATGAATTTATCAGACAGGTTAACGAGCATAAGATTTTGCTAAAGGAATACCTTGGTGTTGAACCGACCTCTTTCCGCAACACCGAGTTAATATATTCCGATCAGATAGGCTCCTGGGTTGCTGAAATGGGATTTAAGGCTATTCTGACAGAAGGTGCGAAACATGTTCTGGGATGGAAAAGCCCTAACTATCTCTATTGCAATGCTATAAATCCACGCCTGAAAGTCCTGTTGAGAAATTTTGTACTAAGCGATGATATTGCATTCAGATTTTCTAACAGGAACTGGAATGAATGGCCGCTTACTACCGATAAATATGCTTCATGGCTCAATAAACTTGCACCTAAAAGCGAACTGGTTAACATTTTCATTGATTATGAGACCTTTGGCGAACATAATTGGAAAGAAACCGGTATTTTGGACTTTCTTTCACACCTGCCAGGCGCTGTTCTGAAAAAAACTTCATTCAAATTTATGACTCCTTCTGAAGTAGCTGATAATCTGCAACCAGTTTCTGCAATAAGTGTTCCCTCTCCTATTTCCTGGGCAGATGAGGAACGGGATATCACAGCCTGGTTGGGTAACGAACTGCAAAATGCTGCCTTTGAAAAATTATATTCACTGACAGAAAAGGTAAATAACTGTCAGTACGATTTGTTGAAAAAAGACTGGCTCTTTCTTCAATCCAGCGACCATTTTTATTATATGTGCACAAAGTTTTTTTCCGACGGAGCTGTTCATGCTTATTTTAACCCTTACGAAACTCCCTATGACGCATTTATGAATTATATGAATGTTTTAAGTGATTTTGAAATCAGGTTAAACAGGATGTGCCCTGCTACAGATGAACAGATAGAAATATTAAAACTTGATTCACAAATAAAGGCAAAAGAAGAAATAATTGTGAGGCAGGCTTCCGAATTAGTTACTCTGAATAAAAAGCTTTCTAAGATTAAACCAAAGAAGAAAGTCATTCCCAAAACTAAAGTCAAGACGAAATCAGCAGCTGTAACCAAATCGAATTCTGTTGACAAAGTAACTGTCTCAAGATCAAAAACAAAATCTCTAGCTCCTGAAAAAATAAAATCAACTGAGAAACCAAAATCTGCAAGAATAAGGAAGCCAACTGCCCGGAAAATATCCCCGAAAACAAAATCGGCCCGCGGCAGAAAAAATGAAGCCAAATAAATCTCTGTGTATATTAAATTTTAAACAAGAACGTCATAATGAAGGTTGAATTTCTATTTGAAACAAGTTGGGAAGTTTGTAATAAAGTTGGTGGAATACATACGGTTATCTCGACAAAAGCGCTGAATATTGTAAATGAATTAGGTGATAATTACATCCTTATCGGGCCTGATGCATGGCGTGAAGAGGTAACTAACCCTGAATTCATTCCGGATGATTCTCTTTTTGTTGAGTGGAGAAACCGGGCTGCATCGGAGGGATTAAGAGTCAGAACCGGAAGATGGAACATTGCTGGCAAACCAATTGTTTTTTTAATAGATTTTACTCCTTATTTTGGACAACAAAACGAGATTTTTGCAAGATTCTGGGAGACTTTTAAACTCGATAGTATCTCGGGTCAATGGGACTATGTTGAACCTGCCCTGTTTGGTTATGCAGCAGGTAAATTAATAGAAAGCTTTACATCATTTTACCACGAACATCATGATATAGTTGCTCAATTCCACGAATGGATGACGGGTACAGGAGTCCTTTATCTTAAAATGCATGTACCATGGGTGGCCACATCACTAACAACACATGCCACTGTGCTTGGGCGTGCCATCGCAGGCAATAACCGGCCTTTGTATGGTAAGATGAATGAATACAACCCGATTCAGATTGCAAGGGAATTCAATGTTGTGGCTAAACAATCACTTGAAAAAATATCAGCAACGGAAGCAGACGTTTTTACAACTGTAAGTGAAATAACTTCAAGAGAGTGTGCCCATTTTCTGGGTAAAGAGGTCGATATTGTAACACCCAACGGTTTTGAAGATTCATTTGTGCCAGGGCCGGATCTTTTTGTAATTAAAAGGAATGCGGCCCGCGATAAGCTGATAGGTGTGGCTGAAGCAGTTCTGGGATATAAAGTTCAAAAAGATGCAATGCTCGTTGCTACCAGCGGAAGATATGAATTCAGAAATAAAGGTATCGATATTTTTATCGATGCTTTGGGCGAACTTAAAAAGAAAGAGAAGCTTGAGAAGGAGTGTGTTGCGTTTATTCTAATTCCTGCTTATCACAAGGGCCCGAGACAGGACATTATCGACTTCCTCTATGATAAGGGCCCGCTGCCGGTAGCTGATAAATATCTTACACATTCTCTTCACTATCCCGCAAATGATCTTGTGCTCAACAGAATCTCCGTGAATAATCTTGATAATTCGGCTGATACTAAAGTCAAGATAATCTTTGTTCCATCTTACCTTAATGGCGATGACGGGATATTTAATATTCCATATTACGATCTGCTCATCGGTTTTGATCTTACAATATTTCCTTCTTACTATGAACCATGGGGATATACTCCTCTGGAAAGCCTTATGTTTTCAATACCAACAATTACCACATCTCTATCGGGATTCGGTCTCTGGGTAAAAACATATTTTGAGAATCCCGGCAATGGTATTTCTGTTATTGAACGAACAGATGATAACGAATATGAAGTAATTACAAAAATAAGAGAATTCATTACTCAACTCATCAGACTTGATGAAAAGGGTATATATGAAGCAAGGGGGAAAGCGCATGAAATCTCAAGGATTGCCATGTGGGACAGCCTTGTCAGTCATTATTTTTCAGCTTATGATTATGCTCTTACACATAGCCAGGAAAGGAGAAATGAACCGCGGGAATTTGCACAATTTATTGAAACACCCGGTTTTCAAATCAGGAAGCCGCATCAGGTTCCTGTCTGGAAGGATATTTATGTTCAGAGCGACGTTCCTGAAAGAATGATAGGGCTGAAAGAACTTGCCGGTAACCTGTGGTGGTCGTGGAACCCTGAGGCAGAACTGCTTTTCAGGAGGATGGATCCATCGCTTTGGGATGAGGTAAACCATAACCCTAAACTTCTGCTTGAAAAAATAGATTATAAAAGATTATTGGTTCTTGAAGAAGATGAGGAATTTCTCATCGACCTTGATAAGACATTTGAGGTTTTCAAAACTAATTTAAAACGTCCTGATGATAATAGTAACCCATCAGTTGCCTACTTCAGCATGGAGTTTGGAATCCATCCCTGTTTGAAAATTTATTCAGGCGGTCTGGGAATTTTGGCAGGAGATTACCTTAAGGAAGCAAGTGATTCAAACCTTAAAATAATAGGCGTCGGACTAATGTACAGATTCGGATATTTCCGGCAGAAACTTGGTCCAAGAGGAGAACAATTAGCGATTTATGAGGCCGAGGAATTTTCTCATCTTCCAATAAGACCCGTTAAAGACAAAAGCGGTAATCACATGTCGGTCAGCATAGTTTGGCCGGGAAGAAGTGTAAAAGTAAGAATATGGGAAGCCAAGGTAGGAAAAGTAAGCTTATATCTGCTGGATACAGACTTTGAAGAGAACTCCCCGGAAGACCGCACAGTCACTCATCACCTTTATGGCGGCGACAGTGAAAACAGATTGAGACAGGAACTAATTTTGGGTATCGCAGGTATAAGAGCATTAAATGAAATGGGTATTACACCCGACCTTTATCATAGTAATGAGGGTCATTCGGCATTCATAAGCCTGGAGCGCCTGAGAATTCTTATTACTGATAATCATCTTACATATAGTCAGGCACTTGAAGTTGTACGAACCTCCACCCTTTTTACTACACACACACCTGTCCCGGCCGGACATGATGCGTTTGAAGAAGATCTGCTTCGTAAATACATCTCTCATTATCATAGCCGTTTAACAATTTCCTGGGATCAACTAATGGGGCTGGGTCGTTGCGAAGGAGAACCAGACCGAAAATTTAACATGAGTTATCTGGCAACACGAATGTCTCTGCAGGTAAATGGTGTAAGTAAAGTTCATGGTGAAGTCAGTCGCAGTATGTTTAATAAACTATGGCCGGGATACCTGAAAGATGAACTTTTTATAGGATATGTTACAAATGGAGTTCATTATCATACATGGCTGGCACCTGAATGGCAGAAATTCTATGAAGAACTTACAGGAAGCCACAACTTTGACCAGACGGACAGATCTCTCTGGGAAAGATTATATAATGTTGATGATAAAAGAATTTATGATATCAAAAGAGATCTGAAAAAGAAACTTTTTGTACGTATCAGACAGAAGCTGCAGGCAGAAATGATGGATATGCATGTCAGTCCCAGGAAATTGTTAAACATCAGCACTCATCTTGATGAAAAGGCATTGACAATAGGCTTTGCACGACGCTTTGCTACATATAAGCGTGCCAGTCTGGTGTTCAGGGATCTGGACAGACTGGCACGGATTGTAAATGATCCTAAAAGACCTGTTCAATTCATCTTTGCGGGTAAGGCACATCCGAATGATGGAGGGGGACAGGACCTGATTAAGCGAATTTATGAGATTTCTCAGATGCCTCAGTTTTCTGGTAAGGTGATTTTCCTGGAGAACTATGACATTGAAATGGCGAAATATCTTGTCAGAGGTGTTGATATCTGGCTCAATACGCCTACCCGGCCTATGGAGGCATCTGGGACTAGCGGTGAAAAAGCCGTTATGAACGGGACTTTGCATTTCAGTGTACTCGACGGTTGGTGGGTGGAAGGATACCATGCTTTTGCAGGCTGGGCTCTGCCTAAAAAACAAACTTTTACTAACCAGGATCTCCAGGATGATGTTGATGCTGAAACAATATATAATATGCTCGAATTTGAAATAGTTCCGGCATATTATTCACTTAATGAACAAGGTTTTTCCTCGGAGTGGATAAGTCTCATTAAAAATACAATGGTAAAGATTGCACCTGAATTTACCATGAAAAGACAGATTGATGACTATTTTGAGAAGTATTATAATAAACTCTGGGATAGAAGCAAACGCCTCGTTGACAATAATTTCGAAAAAGCGAAAGAGCTGGCAGCATGGAAGAAAACAATAATAAGTGAATGGGATAATATTGAGGTACTAAATTACCATTTTGAAAAACCCAAAGAAAATGTTTATCGGTCAGGTCATGATTACAGAGCTGAAATTGCTCTAAATGTAAATAACATTCCAAAGGAAAACGTCGGAGTGGAGTTTATCATTACTCATATGTTGAAAACCGGAGAACATGAGTTTGTGGCCAGTCAGGAGTTTACACTGGTAAGCTGCAAAAGCGGAAAGTGCCTGTACAGGGTACATATGATTCCCGAAAAAGCCGGGACATATTTTTATGGGATAAGAATTTATCCGAAGCACAAGGATCTTCCCCACCGACAGGACTTTTACCTCCTGAGATGGATTGATTAGATATCTGTAACCTTCTTTATGGATTCCTTTTTAAACACTATTGCTGTTCTAGCCGGCAAATACAGATAAAGTAAAAAAGGTACACCTAATGTGCGTTTTTCTGTCTTTCTGACGGACCTGTAAACGACAGATCTGTCTATCCTGTTAAATCCTCCGAACTTCGGATCATCAGAATCGAGGAGGATTCTGAACTTCCCGGTCAAAGAAATACCATAATCCGTATAAGAGTTTGTGGGATGGAAATTAAAAACAAAAAGGTATTCCCCCCGGGTAAATATTATTACTTTATCAAAATTGTTTTCAATAATCCTGTTTATATATTTATGTTCAAGGAGTTTGTTATTGTGGTTTATCCGGAGCATCTCTTTGTCAAAAGCAGAAAGAAAATGATACTTCAGATCCTCGTTTTTTGAAAGCTGCCATTGTCTTCTGGCATATTTGTAGCTCCAGTTATTTCCTTCCCTCGGAAAATCGATCCATTCAGGATGTCCGAATTCATTCCCCATGAAATTCAAATAACCACCTCCTGCGGTAGCAAACGTTATTAGTCTGATCATTTTATGCAGGGCCATGCCTCTGTCAATGACCAGGTTGTGATAATCCTTGGTCATCCCTGTATACATGTCTGCATCTATCATTCTGAATATAAGTGTTTTATCTCCAACAAGCGCCTGGTCGTGAGATTCACAATAAGAGATGATTTTTTCCTCGGGGCGGTGCTGTGTAAGCTCATGCATGAGGGTCCCCATATCCCAGGCCTCATCAAAAGTATCTTTTACCAGTTTGATCCATAAATCGGGGACCCCCATCGACAGCCGGTAATCAAATCCATATCCTTTCTGCCCTGTGGGTGCAGAAATACCCGGCATCCCGCTCATTTCCTCAGCAATGGTAATTGCTCCCGGACTAAAAGAATGGATTAATTTATTAGCCAGGTAAAGATATACGAGTGCGTCTTCATCCTGCCCTCCATTGAAATAATCTTCATAAGAGACAAAATTCTTCTCAAGGCCATGATCATAATAGATCATACTGGTTATACCATCAAACCTGAAACCGTCAAATTTATACTCTTCGAGCCAATACCGGCAGTTGGAAAGAAGGAAATGAAGAACATTATTTTTCCCGTAATTAAAACATAATGAATCCCATGCCCTGTGGTTTCTTCTTTCACCGGTGTGAAAATATTGATCCATGGAACCATCAAATAATCCAAGCCCTTCATTGCTGTTCTTTACCGAATGGGAATGCACCAGGTCCATAATTACCCTGATACCAAATCCATGAGCACTATCGATAAGTTCTTTAAGATCATCAGGAGAGCCAAATCTTGAGGAAGCAGCGAAGAAATTTGAAACATGATATCCGAATGAACCATAGAACGGATGTTCCTGTATGGCCATGAGCTGCAATGTGTTATAGCCAGAAGAAGAAATAACTGGCAGAATATTATGGGTAAATTCACAATATGTACCGATTTTCTCTGCTTCAGTAGCCATTCCAATGTGCGCTTCATAAATTACCGGAGATATGTCCTTTACCCTGACATTCGCAGATTTCCATTTATAAGGAGATTCTGGCGCCCATACCTGCGCTGAGAATATTTTCGTTTTGTCATCCTGAATTACTCTGTCTGCATAAGATGGAATACGTTCACCATTTCCCCCATCCCAGTGAACCGATAATTTGAAAAGATCACTGTGTTTCAAAGCCTCTTCTGACAGGATAATTTCCCAGTCGCCATAAGTATTTATTTTCTTCAGCTTATAATTGTCCTTTTCAGTCCATCCCGTGAAAGTTCCTGTAAGAAAAATCGATGTTGCATTCGGAGCCCATTCCCTGAAAACCCACTTATTATCTGTTCTATGTAATCCGTAGTAGTGATGGCCACAGGCAAAATCGCTGAGAGTAAGATTTCCTGTAAGCTCTTTTTCTTTAGCTAAGCATTTTTCTATACGGTTCTCAATAACACCGATAAATGGATTTAACCATGGATCAGAAGTGTAGAACTTCCCGGAACTCATAATTCTATTATTAATATCGTTTCATAAATATATGAAAAAAAGTCAGAGTGTTACATAAAATTCCTATATAAAGCTTATAGAATTCGGTGCCATATTCACCGGCTTTTATAATTTTGTCATCATATTTAAGAATCATGATCATCCACAAGGGATATGAAAATCTGAATTTATTAAATCCGGTGGTAACACTGGGAATTTTTGATGGTGTTCATCGCGGACATAAGGCTCTTATTACCAGTTTGGTAAATATGGCTAAAAGTACAAACAACGAGTCTGTAATAATTACTTTCTTTCCGCATCCGCGTCTTGTACTTTCTCAGGACCCAACCACCCTGACTTTTCTCTCAAGCCTTGAAGAGAAGATATCTTTACTCGAAAAAGAAGGAGTTGACCATCTTATCATTATTCCATTCGATCATGAACTAAGTAATAAGGAAGCGTGCGAGTTTATTGAAGAGATACTTGTGAAAAAAGTCGGAACAAAATATCTGATTGCCGGTTTTAATCATCATTTTGGCAGAAGGAGGGATGGTGATTTTGAAACAATCAGGCGTTGTGCAGAGTCATTTGGTATTGTTGTTGAACAGGTAAAAGCACTTGATACGGATAAAGGTAGTGTAAGTTCATCTTTAATCCGTGAGGCATTGTTGAGGGGAGATCTGGATGAAGCAAACAGTCTGCTTGGTTATGATTATTTTCTGAATGGAACAATTGTTGAAGGAAGGCATCTGGGGAAAGAAATTGGATATCCTACTGCCAATATAGTTTCCGATTATAGGCACAAACTTATACCAAAAGACGGAGTCTATGCAGTTGATGTTTTTTTTGAGGGATCCAAATATCATGGAATGTTGAGCATCGGATCGAATCCAACCGTAAATAATGATCCGCGGAAAAAAACAATAGAAGTAAATATCTTCGGGTTTGAAAGGGATATATATAATTCAAAAATTTGTGTTGTGTTCAGACACAGACTCAGAGACGAAATTAAATTTGACAATATTACTCTTCTTGCTGAGCAGCTTGCAATTGATAAAAAGATGGCTCTGCGGTTCCTGAAAAAATAAATCACTTTTTTTGCTATCTTTGTATCCCTAAAACAGATAAATTATGAATCAACTTCTAGCAACAATGAAGTATAAAGTTAGAGATATCTCCCTGGCCGATTTTGGCAGAAAAGAGATAGAAATTGCCGAAAAAGAGATGCCGGGATTACTGGCAATCAGGAATAAATATTCTTCTCAGAAACCTCTAAAGGGAGCAAGAATAACAGGATCGCTTCATATGACGATCCAGACTGCCGTTCTTATTGAGACACTTTCAGAACTTGGTGCTGATGTCCGCTGGGCAAGCTGTAATATATTTTCAACGCAGGATCATGCTGCGGCCGCTATTGCCGCCAGTGGAATTCCTGTTTTTGCGTGGAAAGGTGAGACTCTTGAGGAGTACTGGTGGTGTACAGCCCAGGCTCTTGCATTCCCCGAAGGAAAAGGACCAAACCTTATTGTTGATGATGGCGGAGATGCTTCACTGATGGTTCATCTGGGTTTTAAAGCAGAAAAGGATCCTTCCATACTTGATAAAAAACCTGCAAACAGGGAGGAAGGTATTATATTATCCGCTTTAAAAGAGATACTTGCAGAAGACCCCGAAAGATGGCACAGAACTGTAGGCGAGTTAAAAGGGATATCAGAAGAAACTACTACCGGAGTGCACAGGCTCTACCAGATGATGGAAAATGGTGAACTTCTTGTTCCTGCAATTAATGTAAACGATTCAGTTACCAAATCAAAATTCGATAATCTCTATGGCTGCCGCGAATCATTGGCCGATGGTATAAAACGGGCAACTGACGTGATGATAGCAGGTAAGGTAGTTGTTATTTGCGGTTATGGAGATGTTGGCAAAGGTTGTGCAAAGTCCATGAAGTCATATGGTGCAAGGGTTATTGTAACGGAGATCGACCCGATATGTGCCCTCCAAGCCTCAATGGAAGGGTTTGAGGTCAAAACTGTTGAAGATACTCTCGACGAGGGAAATATTTTTGTTACTGCAACAGGAAACAAAGATATCATAACCCTCGAACATATGCTCAGGATGAAAGATCAGGCTATCGTTTGTAATATCGGACATTTCGATAATGAAATTCAAATGGATGAGCTTAATAGGTTCAAAAGCATAAAAGTGATAAATATCAAGCCTCGGGTTGATAAATATCAATTCCCTGACGGACACGCTATATTTATTCTTGCTGAAGGCAGACTTGTGAATCTTGGTTGCGCAACCGGACATCCATCATTTGTGATGAGCAATTCATTCAGTAACCAGACTCTTGCTCAGATTGATCTTTGGCAAAACACCTATAAAACAGACGTTTACAGACTTCCTAAAAATCTTGATGAAGAAGTTGCCCGGCTTCATCTTGATAAGCTCGGAGTTAAACTGACTAAACTTTCTAAAGATCAGGCGGAATATATCGGAGTTAATCCGATGGGACCTTACAAACCTGAACATTACAGGTATTAGTATTTTTAATGATGCCAGACATGAACGGTCTGTCCGTCAAAACCGGTCTTATAGTTTTTTAAAGGATATCTTCCGATGCCTGAAATAGGAGTTCCGCCTGCTTCAAGAGAATAGCTTGTACTACATTTCGGACAGAGTGCACTCATGAAGGCAGTGTTAATTTTTATACTTAATCCGTTTACTGCATAGTCGTACGGACAAGTGCGGTCGTAAGCATAAAACTGATCCTCCAGTGCTGACCTGTAGACAATTATCCCATTGTTGTTGTACCCTGCTGCTGAACTGCCAAAATTATTTGTTGTTGAGGTAATTACCATTGAATTCGTCGCCCCAGTGAGAACGAAAAACTCTGGGTCGCTGAGGCTTAGGTAAAAATCAACGTAAACGTCCGGGATGACATCATATTTACTTTTTTTGCATGATATCAATGAGATAGATATGAGCAGAGTGACGCAAAAAAATATTATTTTTGACTTACGGATCATTGATGACATTATTCTTATGCAAATTTACGATTACAACATTATTATAACGCAGCAGGAATACTAATATTTCAAACAGCAGAACATGAACAGATTGTCTATTCGCCGATTGCCGGTTTTTTTGTTAGTAATATTTACTGTTGGAATTTCAGTTTGTGATGCACAACCCCTGGGAACAGGACCTGTAGGACGAACCAGACATAGTCTGTTCGGAATATCTTTTAGTAAAAAAAGTAGCACCGATGTCAAAGCGCCTAAATCAGTCAATCAGGTTAAAAAGGAGCAGGAAAAAAAGAAAAAACATGAGGACGCAGATTGGGCTAAATCTGTGAAAGAATCACAAAAGCGGACGGTTAAAATTCAGTCGCCTGAAGTTCAGGCTCGTATGAAACAAAATCAAAAAGATATTAAAACAAGGGAGAAGACTAAAAAAGCTAAGAATTCGGCATCTACAAAAGAAGCCGCAAAAAAATATAAAAAATAACTTTGTAAAACCGGGATAGTTTTTCCGTAAAGTAATTTGCGTATTTTTAAAAATGAGTATCTGAAATGAATAATAAAGAATAATTTAGGGCTAAAGCCCAATGTTTCTGGTGTTTGACTTACCCCGGCATTAATGCCGGGGTAATTGATAATGAGACATTTATGGACTTAAGTCCGAAATTTCTTCTTTTGTTAAATAGTAAAATAATCTCAATCTGAAAATAATTTGTGGTTTTATTAGCCTTTCCCGATGCTCAATTTTTTAAATATCTGATAAACATATAACAACGCTAATTATTTTTGAATATTTAAAAATTATTATATATTTGTGTTATGAAGAGTTCCGGAAACCCCGGAATTCTTCTTATTTTTTAAATGAAGCATACTAAAATGGCAGATGTCATATATATTACTGAAGAGGGTCTGCATAAGCTCAGGGAAGAATTAGACCAATTGAGAAATGTTGAAAGATCGGCTATTTCGAAGCAGATTGCAGATGCCAGAGATAAGGGTGATCTTTCTGAAAATGCCGAATATGCAGCTGCTAAAGAGGCTCAGGGCTTGCTTGAGCATAAGATATCCAGGCTGGAGGATATTGTAGCCAGGTCAAGGGTTCTTGATGAATCAAAGATTGATACTACTTCTGTCAGGATCCTTAACAAGGTCAAAATCAGGAATAAATCAAATAACTCTGTTATGGAGTACCTGATTGTTCCGGAGAGTGAAGCTAATTTCAAACTTGGCAAAATTGCTATCAGCTCTCCGATTGCGCAAGGACTGATGGGGAAAAAAGTTGGAGATGTTGTGGAAATAAAAGTTCCTTCCGGTATTATTCCCTTTGAGATCGTTTCAATTTCAGTATAATTTACCCGAAAAAATTATGGCAACCATTTTTACAAAGATCATAAATGGTGAAATTCCTTGCTATAAAGTGGCTGAGGATGAAAATTATTTTGCATTTCTCGACATCAATCCGCTAAAAGCAGGCCACACGCTTGTTGTTCCCAAAAGAGCGGTTGATTATCTTTTTGACCTCGATGATGATCAACTTTCCGGGTTAGTGCTTTTTTCGAAAAAGGTTGCTTCAGCCATTAAAAAGGCTTTCCCCTGCAATCGTATCGGGGTAGCAGTTCTTGGTCTTGAAATTCCCCACGCCCATATACATCTTGTTCCTATGGACTCAATGGAAGATATTAATTTCAAAAATCCAAAGCTTCAGTTTTCTCCAGAGGAGTTTAGGGAGATTGCTACTAAAATAGCGTGTAAGGTTGACCTTTAGAATACTCAATATTCTGTAGATATAACTTTTTTTTTATTCCTATAATCTTTGTGTCACTTGGTGCCTTAGTGCCTTGGTGGCAGCAAAATAGGTTCTTTTTTGCCACAAAGACACCAAGACACAAAGGTTCACTAAGTTTTATTTTTATCTTTGAAGAACTAATTCAGCATCGCTGCATGAGTTATCTTTATTATTTATGGGATGATTTTATAAGCCTTCTTTTTCCAAGGCTCTGTTATGCCTGTGGAAACCATCTTTTAAGGAATGAGGATCTGATCTGTACACAATGTTTTATATCAATTCCACGGACAAATTACCATCTCACTCCAGACAACCCGGTGGCACAATTATTCTGGGGTCGATGCCAGATCTGCAAAGCAGCTGCTTTTTCATTTTATAACAAAGGAAGCAGGATCCGGAAACTTATTCATAATCTTAAATATAAAGGTATAAAGGAAGTTGGTTATGAATTGGGAAGAATCTATGGTTTATCCCTCAGGAATTCAGGTTTTTTAGATGATATAGACCTTATAATTCCTGTTCCGCTCCATCCATCCAAACAGCGTAAAAGGGGATTTAATCAGAGTGAATATATATCAAAAGGGTTAGCTGATGCCTCCGGTCTGACACTGGAACTTAAATCGCTTGTCAGGGTCGTGGTGTCAGATACTCAGACAAAAAGGTCGCGATATGAAAGATGGATGAATGTCGAAGGGATATTCGCCGTAGCTGAAACTGAAAAGCTCAAGGGGAAACATATTTTACTTGTAGATGATGTAATAACAACCGGATCAACCCTGGAAGCCTGTACATGTGAACTGCTTAAAATTGAGGATATTAAAGTAAGTGTAGTAGCTCTTGCTGTAGCTGTTTAGTGATTATTTGACTCTTCGCGGGTTTTTGTTAATAAAATCTTTCCAGCTGTTAAATGCTTTATCTCCGGCTGGATTTTTACTCTGGTAGAAATGACAGAGCGCAGCAGCCAGTCCGTCTGTGGCATCAAGAATAATATCTTCCTCCCTGAATTTCAAAATATTCATCAGCATGGCAGCAACCTGCTCCTTGGAAGCTGCCCCCTGGCCGGTAATGGACATTTTTATTTTTCTCGGGGCATATTCGAATATAGGAACAGAACGATGGAGCGCGGCAGCAATTGCTGCACCCTGAGCTCTGCCAAGCTTCAGCATCGACTGAACATTCTTACCATAAAAGGGCGCTTCCACGGCGAGTTCGTCCGGATGATATTCATCTATTAATCCAAGAGTACGGTCAAAAATATGTTTCAATTTGAGATAGTGATCTCCGAATTTGGAAAGGTCAATTGAACCAAGGGTAACAAGTTCGGGAACAGTTCCTGAAGCTCTGATAACACCATAACCTGTTATATTGGTTCCAGGGTCTATCCCGAGAATTATCCGTTCTAAAGGCTTTTCCTTCAATTGGTTTTATCTGCTATTAGGTTATTTTTTAACGATAATTGCATTATTAAATTTATTGGGTTTTTCAGAAAACTTAATAGAAGGTTGATATAAATAGGTTCCTTTCGAAGAAACACTTCCGTGTTCCAGATAATAGATAGCTTCCTTTAAACAAAGCTCATTTCTGTCACTCCAGTCATGGGTAAAATCATCCGGAACATATTTCATTGGTGCAAATCCATTATAAAAGCCACCCTGATTTGATGAATTCATTATAGCAAAACATATAGGCCAGAACATGTAATCTGTTTTATACTGAAGCCCAAACATCCCAACAGGTTTCCCGTTAGTTGTGTCCCCAATACATCTGACATCAAGATAGGGCTTCAGTCCATTGATTAGTTGTTCACTAGCAGAAGCTGTTTCCCTGGAGCAGATTATGATTAATCTTGTCAGAGCCATTGGAGAAGATACAGTATTAAAATTGAATGCTTCATTTTGTGAAGTATTTTTATCATTACAAATCAATTTAAGAAAAGACTTATTTACATTTGCCAGCCCTGCAATATAGCTTGCCATATTTGTCAGAACAGTTACATCTCCACCTCCGTTATATCTTAAATCTACAATTAGATCAGCAATATTATTTTGTTTAAAAAATGCAAAAGCAGTGGCCAATTCGGCATTTGATGGTGGCATAAACTGGTCGAAAACCATATGCCCTGTTATTCCTAATTTCAAATGTAGTGTATCGTAGACAATCACTGTATTTAAGGTGAATGAAGCTTTTGTGGAGGTGATCGTGGAATCTCTGCCATCCGGAATCTGAAAAAGAAAAGTATTCGGTATACCTGCCTGAGAGGGACCTATAAGTTGGGTATAAGCTGCACTATTTTTAGAAATAAAAATTGGAGCAAGATCAGTTCCATTGAGTTTTTTAACAATCCAACCCCTTCGGACACCTTTTGAATATAATGGAGAATTATTGTAAATCTGAACAATCCTTACTTTATTTGTCGGATCAAGACCCATGCTTATTCCATGACCGACAAAACTAGCCTGCTCCATTGCTGTGTATTCATCATATGTTTGAATAAAACTCCATCTGTCAAGCGTTTTATATCTCATTGCTTCTAAAAGCGTATACGGATCGTTGTAATCATCTTTAACTACAACGGGCATAAGATTATACCACAAATAAAGGTCATTCATGGAAGTATACAGATAATCCCTTGCCAATAGCGTATTAGTGTCTGTTGTCGGGCCAACCTCTTTTTTACATGAACTGAATACTATAATTGCCAGAAAAGTTATAATAATAAGCTTTTTCATATTTTTAACATTATCGTAATGTATATAACAATTAATATATGGTTTTTGATCTCCGGTTCTGAATAAAAATTCCTGCAATTATAAACAATAATCCTGCCGGAGTTGTATAATAAACGGGTTCCTTTATAATAAAGTGTACAAAAATAAGTGAAATAAATGGTGCGAGGTAAACCAGGTTGCTCACTTTGTCGCTCGTAGTTGCAAGCTGCAAAGCCTTAAGCCAGAAGAAAAATGTCATCCCCATCTCAAATATCCCGACATATACTGAAGCTGCAGCTCCTTTACAGCTAATTGTTGTACCCGGATTTAAAAAAATCAAACAGCAGATTAACAAATAGATAGAAGCAAAAAAGAAATTTGTGAACAGTTTGACTGATCCATCTCTTTTCTCTTTCAGGTTGAAGATGAAATACAAGGCCCAGAACACGGAACTTCCAGTTGCCAGCAAGACTCCTGTTGTATCAGATTTTCCGGGATGTAAAGGATGTCCTTGTGAAGAGATGATATAAACACCTGCAAAACTCACCAAAAGAGCTGCAAAGCTTTTTACCGGGATCTTTTGTTTTAACACCGGTACTGAGAGAAATACCAGTATTATTGGCCATATCATATTTAATGGTTGCGCTACCTGAGCCGGCAATATCTTATATGCCTTAAGAAGAATAAGATAATAAATGAATGGATTTAACAGACCCAAAAGGGCAGAGATGAGCAGATCCTTCGAGCTGCTTTTTCGAACCAATTCAAATTTTTTACCAGCAATCACAATAATAAACAGCACTATTGTTGAGGTAATAGATGCAATAGTGAGCATGGGAAGTATTTCAAGTTCCCCAAGTCCTATTTTAAAGACGGTTGGAATGGTTGACCAGAAAAAAACCGCAAGCCCGGCAAAGAGATATGACTTTTTTGCCCGATCCATCAATTAACTTATATTCTTTTGTATTTTAGTTTATTATTTCAAATCCTGTATATGGGACCAATGCTTTTGGAATCGTTATCCCTTCCTGCGTTTGATTGTTTTCAAGTACTGCTGCGACTATTCTGGGTAGTGCAAGTGCGCTGCCGTTCAAAGTATGTGCAAGACGTGTCTGTTTATCCCCTTTTTCCTTGAACCTGCATTTAAGCCTGTTCGCCTGGAATGATTCAAAGTTTGAAACTGAGCTCACCTCAAGCCATCTTTTCTGAGCAGCTGACCATACTTCAAAATCGTACGTCATTGCGGAGGTGAAAGACATATCACCACCACACAGCCTCAATATCCTGTAAGGTAGTTCCAGTTTAGAAACAAGCCCCTCAACATGGCTAACCATCTCATCGAGTGACTTATATGAATGATCGGGATGTGCAATCTGAACAATTTCGACTTTATCAAACTGATGTAGCCTGTTCAGCCCGCGAACATGTACCCCCCATGAACCGGCTTCACGCCTGAAGCACGGAGTATATGCCATGTTCTTGACCGGAAGCTCGTCAGCAGTAAGAATTACATCCCTGTAAATGTTTGTTACAGGAACCTCTGCAGTGGGAATCAGATAGAAATTATCTATTCCGACATGGTACATCTGACCCTCTTTGTCAGGCAACTGCCCGGTTCCGAAACCTGAATCCTCATTAACTATTATCGGAGGCATTATCTCCCTGTATCCGGCTTTTTCTCCTTCATCAAGAAAGAAATTAATAAGTGCTCTTTCGAGTTTTGCCCCTTTCCCTTTATAAACAGGGAAGCCTGCTCCGGTGAGTTTAATACCAAGGTCAAAATCAATGATATCATATTTTTTTATCAGGTCCCAGTGAGGCAGCGCTTCACCTGGCAATTCGGGAGTTTTTCCACCTTCCCTGACCTTTACATTGTTATCTGCACCAAATCCTCTTGCAACTGACTCATGAGGCAGGTTTGGAAGTTTTATTATTTCATTTCTAAGTTCCCCGTCTATTGCAATAAGCTTTTCGGAAAGTATTTTTATCTCCTCCTTCAGTGTAGATGTTTTGCTTTTCGACGCATCTGCTTCAGACTGTTTTCCCTCTTTAATAAGATAACCAATCTCCTTTGAGATTTTATTCATTTCGGATTGCAGAAAATCCGTTTTGGTCTGTGTCTCTCTTCTTCTCAGGTCGAGTTCCAGAATGTTATTAATGAGAGTTTCTGCCTCAAAGTTTTTGACTTTGAGCCTTTCAATAACAAAATCCCGTTTTTCACGGATCAGATTAATGGTAAGCATAACTGATATTGAATTAATAAAATAGCAGGCTTCAGAGGCCTGCTGTAAAAGTATTAAAAACTCCTGAAAAAGCTTTTCCGGTGGAAAAGAATTTCAGGATTTTAAATTAGATGACTGTCTTATTCACTAACCGGTATGACGGATACATAAGATCTGTTATCCCTTTTTCTTTTAAACTCAACATTTCCATCGATGAGTGCAAATAGAGTATGGTCTTTTCCAATTCCAACATTGAGACCGGGATTATGAACAGTTCCTCTCTGACGGACAATAATGCTGCCTGCTTTCACAGCTTGACCGCCGAATAACTTCACACCCAGACGCTTACTTTCGGAATCGCGACCATTACGGGAACTACCTGCTCCTTTCTTGTGTGCCATAATTCTTTTTTATAAATCTTTTTCTATTATTCTTTGCCTTTTGCCGGTTTTTTAGCTGCCGGTTTTTTTTCAGTCGCACTCTTTTTTACAGCTGGTTTCTTCACAGGAGCTGGTTTTTCCTGCGCTTTTGCAGGTGTAGCTTTTTTCGCTGCAGGTTTTTTCTCAACAACCTTAGTTTCAACTGCAGCTACCTTTTCAACTGTTTTCTCAGCAACTTTGACTTCTTCCTTTTTGGCAGCCTTTTTTACAGCTTTTTCCTTGATGCTGATAATCTCAATCTGCGTAAAATTCTGTCGGTGCCCGTTTCTGATCCTGTAACCCTTTTTTCTCTTCTTTTTGAAAACGATAACCTTGTCACCTCTTACACGGTCAACAATTTTTCCTTCAACGAGAGCATCTTTTATAGTGGGTTCGCCGATTATGATTTTCCCTTCATCCTCAATTAAAAGAACCTGATCGAATTCAACTTTGTCCTCGATTTCATCCTCAAGACGGTGGACAAAAATCTTCTTTCCTTCTTCAACTTTAAATTGCTGTCCTGCAATTTCTACGATTGCGTACATCTGTTAATATGTATTACGTTACTCCGGGAGGCGTATATAATTTTAAATTTATATAACTTTCTATTGCCCCTGCGGATTTATTTTAATTCGGACTGCAAAGATATAAAAATTCAATTATTTGCAAACCCTCTTTGTGTTTTTTTTGAATTTGGTTCATTCTTAGTTAAAGCCCGGGCGATCTGAATATCGGGTTAAAACCATAAAAGGGAATTCTATTTAAAACAAATTCATATCATTTATCTTATTAAGCTATCTTAATCATGGTTAATAAAAAATTATAGGTATCCCCGGATGATAAATCATTAATCTTTATATTTGTTGTAACGCAAAGAGGAACAATAATTATTCTGAGGCATAATCGGGTGAAATGAAGAGAGTTAAACTGAAAGTTCTGGGGATTTCATATAGTCAGACTCAGTCAGGTGCCTATGCCCTTGTCCTTATCGAAGAAAAGGGTGAGAGAAGAATTCCTATTATTATCGGTGGATTTGAAGCGCAGGCAATAGTACTTAAACTCGAAAATCTCGATCCTCCCCGTCCTGTTACGCATGACCTCTTTAAAAATTTCGCAGATGAATTTAACATTTCTATTTCTGAGGTATTTATTCATAAACTTGAGGAAGGAGTGTTTTATTCCATACTTGTCTGTAACAATGGTGGAAAGGAATATTCAATAGACAGCAGGACATCAGATGCAGTGGCCCTTGCTCTTAGGTTTAACTGTCCTATTTATATAACAGAGGAAATCCTTGAAAAGGCTGGGATTGTCATAAATCCGTCTGAATCAACTGCAAATCCTATTTCAGATGATGAGGCCCTCTATCAGGCCGATTCAGGCAAATATGATTCATACTCTGATGAAGAACTTTATCGCATGATAGATGAAGCCATCAAAACTGAAGATTATGAACGTGCAGCTTCCCTCAGGGATGAAATTGAAAAGAGGAAGAAGTTGTAAAAATGTCAAAATATAAATCTGTAACTATCTGTATATGAAAAAGATAATTTTGCCAATAATATTGGCCATGAATATTCTTACCATTTGTGCAAAAGATTATAAAATCAGCTCTCCGGATGGGAAAATTGTCATTAATGTAAGTATCGGGTCAGATATTAAATGGTCTGCCACTTATGATAACAAAGAGATAATATCCTCAGTTAAAACGGCAATGATTCTTGGTGACGGAAAAATTCTCGGGGCAAATGAAGCCATAAAAAAATCTCTGTTAAATCACATAAATGAAATTCTTAAACCGGAGGTCGCATATAAAAAATCAGAAATAATCAATAATTGCAATGCACTTTTGCTCTCTTTCAAAACTGGTTTCTCTCTGCAGTTCAGGGCTTATAACGATGGAATTGCTTACCGGTTTGAAACAGCCTTTAAAGATACTCTGATAATCAAAAATGAGATTTCGGAAGTACAATTCCCGTCAGAAACGAATTCATGGTATCCATTGGAAAAGGGCTTCATGTCTCATAACGAAAATACTTTCATTTTCTCATCACTTGACACTATAACAAATAAGCATCTTGCAAGCCTGCCGGTGCTTTTTCAATCGGATGGAGTAAATATACTGCTGACAGAATCAGATATTGAAGATTATGCAGGAATGTGGGTCAGAGGGGCTGGGTCAGGAAAGATCCAGGGAACATGGCCGGCGTATCCGGCTGAAGAGACCCTCAGCGGCGACCGTAACCTTCGTGTAACAAAAACAAAAGACTACATTGCCAAAACTGAAGGTACGAGGACATTCCCCTGGAGGGTTTTTGTTATTGCAAGCGACGATGGAAAACTAATAGAAAGTGATCTTGTTTATAAGCTTGCAGCCCCAAACAGACTTAAAGAAACAGGATGGATAAAACCAGGTAAGGTAGCCTGGGACTGGTGGAACGCGAATAATATTTATGGTGTTGATTTCAAATCTGGGATTAATAATGAGACTTATAAATATTATATAGATTTCGCTTCAAAGAATGGAATTGAATATGTAGTACTCGATGAAGGCTGGTACAAACTGGGGAATGTTCTTGAAGTTGTGCCGGGTATGGATATCCCGGGATTATGCCGGTACGCAGCAGACAAAAACGTCGGAATAATCGTGTGGGTGGTTTGGAAATCATTCTACGATAAAATAGATCAGGCGCTTGATCAATTTACGAAATGGGGTGTAAAAGGAGTAAAGGTCGATTTCATGCAAAGGGATGATCAGAAGATGGTTAACTTTTATTGGGAAGCGGCCAGAAAGGCATCCGAACATCATATGCTGATTGATTTTCATGGAGCCTATAAGCCTGATGGACTGGGCCGTACATATCCTAACGCACTCACGAGAGAAGGTGTAAAAGGATTGGAGAATGATAAATGGAGTAAAGATATTGATCCCAGACACGACGTTACATTACCTTTTACAAGAATGGTAGCCGGACCGATGGATTATACCCCCGGAGCTATGATAAACATGGACCGGGCAAATTTTAATCCGCAATTCACTCGTCCTGAAAGTCAGGGAACAAGAGTTCACCAGATTGCTCTTTATGTTGCTTATGAAAGTCCGCTTCAGATGCTGGCAGATTCACCCTCGAACTACATGAAAGAACAGGAGTGCACGGATTTCATTGTCAAAGTGCCTGTTGTATGGGATGATATAAAGGTGCTTGCCGGGAAAGTTGGTGATTATCTTCTTCTGGCAAGACGTTCAGGAAAAGAGTGGTTCGCAGGAGCCTTGACCAATTGGAGTCCCAGGGATCTTGATTTAGATCTTTCGTTTTTAGGAGAAGGGGATTATGTGATGGAGGTATTCCAGGATGGCATAAATGCTGATAAATATGCAAGTGATTATAAACACCTGAAATTAGATGTTAAAAAAGGCCTTAAGATGAAAATTCATCTGGCTCCGGGGGGTGGATGGGTTGCAAGAATAACTCCCAAACAAAACTAAGATAAAGATGAAGCAATATCTTGATCTTCTTGATCATGTTTTGAAAAACGGGGTTGAAAAGCAGGACAGGACCGGAACAGGCACAATCAGTGTATTCGGGTACCAGATGAGATTTAATCTGGAAGATGGATTTCCTTTAATGACGACCAAGAAACTTCACCTGAAATCAATAATTCACGAACTAATATGGTTCATTAGTGGTGATACCAATATAAAATACCTGAAGGATAATGGTGTAAAGATCTGGAATGAATGGGCTGATCAGGAAGGAAATCTTGGTCCGGTATATGGCTATCAGTGGCGCTCGTGGCCGACTGCCGACGGGAGAAAAATTGATCAGCTTTCGAACGTAATCAGCAATATCAAAACTTCACCTGAATCGCGGCGACATCTTGTGAATGCATGGAACGTGGGAGAGATTGATAAAATGGCCTTGCCTCCCTGTCATATACTATTTCAGTTTTATGTGGCCGGGGGAAAATTATCCTGCCAGCTTTATCAGAGAAGTGCTGACATTTTTCTGGGAGTACCCTTTAACATAGCTTCCTATTCATTGTTGACAATGATGGTGGCACAAATCACGGGACTAAAACCGGGAGAATTTATTCATACTTTTGGAGATGCACATATTTATCTGAACCATATAGATCAGGTTAAAATACAGCTTGCCAGAGAACCATTTCCTTTGCCTGAAATGGTCATTGATCCTTCAGTAGATGATATCCTTAAATTCAGGTATGATCATTTCTCCCTTATAAATTATACTACTCACCCCGGTATTAAAGGGAAAATTTCAGTTTAACATTTTAAGCCATGATCTCAATCATAGTAGCAATTGCAGAAGATAACGGAATTGGTTATAAAAATGAATTATTATGGCATCTGCCTGAAGATCTGAAGAGATTCAGGAAGTTGACCCTTGGGCATACTGTAATTATGGGGAAAAAAACATGGGAGTCGTTACCAAAAAAACCACTATCCGGAAGAAAAAACATAATTATAACAGATAATCCACTCGACAGATTCGAAGAAGGTATTACGGCATATTCAATAGAAGATGCATTAAATAAGTGTGAAGAAAATGATGAAATATTTATTATTGGAGGCGGAAGCATCTACAGGCAGTTTATGCCCATTGCCGACAGGCTAATAATAACTCATATTCATAAAAAAGCACCTGCGGACATTTACTTCCCCGTTATTGATCCTGAAATATGGAAACCTGTTGATAAAGAGGAATATACGCAGGATGATGATACCCACATTCCTTATACCTATATTATCTACGGACGAAAAAGAGAATAACTTTATGATGCTTTCAGAACTTTAAAATCTATCCTCTCCAGTTTAAGGCGGGCATAATCGGTTGTTACTGAAAGCTCATCTGCCTCAATCGAAGGCATTTCGAACATTGCATCCAGCATTATAGCTTCACAGATGGACCTTAACCCCCTGGCTCCGAGTTTGAACTCAATTGCTTTATCAACAATATATTCCATCACCTCTTCGGTGAAAGTAAGATCGATATTATCCATCTTAAAGAGTTTAATATATTGTTTTACGATTGCATTCTTCGGTTCTGTCAGGATAGCCCTGAGCGCCTGCCTGTCGAGTGGATTCAGATGAGTGAGTACGGGCAGCCTGCCGATAATTTCCGGAATAAGTCCATAGGCCCTGAGATCCTGGGGTGCAATATACTGAAGAAGATTATCCTTGTCGATTCTCTCCCTGTTTCTGGAAGCACCGTATCCAACAATTTGTGTGTTAAGCCTTTGTGCAATTTTCTTTTCAATTCCTTCAAAGGCTCCTCCACAGATAAAAAGAATGTTTTTTGTGTCAACCGGTATCATCTTTTGTTCAGGATGCTTTCTCCCACCTTGCGGAGGAACATTCACAATTGACCCTTCAAGCAGCTTTAATAATCCCTGCTGAACGCCCTCCCCTGAAACATCGCGGGTTATTGAGGGGTTATCCCCTTTTCTTGCAATCTTATCAATCTCATCAATAAACACTATTCCTCTTTCAGCAGCCCTGACATCGTAATCAGCATTCTGCAACAGTCTGGTCAAAAGACTCTCAATATCCTCGCCAACATAACCAGCTTCAGTCAGAACAGTTGCATCAACAATTGTAAATGGAACATGAAGCATTTTTGCTACTGTCCTGGCTAACAGAGTTTTACCCGTGCCGGTCTCACCTACAAGAATGATATTTGATTTTTCAATCTCAATATCTTCCTTATCAGGTTTCTGCATCAGTCTTTTGTAGTGGTTATAAACAGCAACCGAGATAATTTTCTTTGCCATATCCTGACCGATGACATATTGGTCCAGGAAGGCTTTTATTTCTGCCGGTTTCAGAAGATTAACAGTTTCGAACAAAGTATTTGATTTGCTGCCAAGTTCCTCGGTAACAATATTGTGAGCCTGTTCAATACAATGATCACAGATATGTCCTTCGAGACCTGCAACAAGCATGTTTGCTTCTTTCTTGGTCCTGCCGCAAAAAGAGCATTTATCCATTTCTATTTATGATCTGTTGTTTTTTGAAGAATCTCATCAATCATACCATATTCTTTTGCCTCAACGGACGTCATCCAATAGTCGCGATCTGCATCTTTTTCCACTTTTTCAATTGAATTTCCCGAGTGAAGGGCAATAATCTCATAGAGTTCTTTTTTGAGCTTCATTATCTCTCTGGCTGTTATTTCAATATCCGATGCATGTCCTTCAGCGCCGCCCATCGGCTGGTGAATCATAATCCGGGAGTGTTTAAGAGCGGATCTTTTCCCCTTTTTCCCGGCAATGAGAAGGATGGCACCCATTGAAGCAGCCATTCCCGTACAAATTGTAGCAATATCTGCAGAAATATACTGCATAGTATCGTAGATTCCAAGACCGGCATAAACAGATCCTCCGGGAGTATTAAAGTATACCTGGATATCTTTTCCGGGGTCAGTTGAATCAAGATAAAGCAGCTGAGCCTGGATTATATTAGCAACATAATCATCAATTGGAAGACCCAGGAAGATTATCCTGTCCATCATAAGGCGGGAGAAAACATCCATGGAAGCAATATTCAGTTGTCTCTCTTCAATGATGGTGGGAGAGATGTAATTGCTGTATATTGAGGTATATCTGTGCAGCTTAAGACTGCTGATATTCATATTGCTTTTTGCAAATTTTCTGAAATCATCAAAGTTGTTCATTTTATTAGTCTTTAATTAAAAAACAAAGATAAGGAAAATATAAGTAATCATCGCAAAGCATTGATTACTATTCAAAAAGCTTATTGAATTCATCGGCAGTAATCTTTTTGTCCTCAAGCTTTACAACCTCTTTAAGTTTTTCGATAGCTTTCTCCTCGAGGATCTTTTCTGCAATTCTTTTTGCTTCATCTTCGCGTTTTAACATCTCCTTTGCATAATTGCCGATTTGCTCATCTGTTGCGTAGTAGAGACCATATTGCTGGAACTGGTACCTGGTTATATTCTCTGCTTCTTTCAGCAACTCCTCATCTGAAATTTTTATTTCATTTTCTTTGGCAACCTTATTTCTGATCAATTGCCATTTAAGATCGCTTCTGAAGCTGTCAAATTCTTTTTCTATCTGTTCTGCAGTTGTTTTCTCATTTACCTTCAGCAGCCATTTTTTCAGGAAATCTTCTGGAAGTGAAAAATCAGTTTTCTCAAGTGCAAGTTTTTTAATATCCAGCATTACTTTATAGTCACTTTCCCTTTTCAGATTATTAACAATCTCTTCTTCAACTCGTTTCATGAATTCATCCTCAGAGTTCACCACACCCTCCCCGTAAACTTTATTAAAAAGATCCTGCCCGATTACAGCAGGCTCAAATCTGTTGATCTCTTTTATTGTAAATCTGAATTTCCCTTTTACATCTGCAACCTCTTCTTTTTTCTTATTCAGGATCCCGGCAATTTCAAAATCATTCGGTAATGCCTTTCTCAGATCAAAATCAATTTCATCATTTATTTTCTTACCTATGAAATGTTTTTTGATCTTTTCATCCTTCATTATATCGATTGAAATGGTGGTGTTTTCAGCTTTTAATCCATCTTCAGGTATACTATTCTTTTCACCAAGCTGGATAATATTGCCTTTCAGCATATCTTTTTCATCTGATTTTTCAGAGCTTTTGAATTGACCAAAACGGCGGGTATAATTACTTATATAGTCGTTTTTCATCTTTTCATCTACATCGATCTGATAATTATTTACCTTGTTCTTTTTACTGAGTTTTATTTCAAACTGTGGTGCAAGACCAAGTTCAAAGGTGAAAGTAAAATCTTCCTTGGTGTCAAAATTTATAATCTCCTGATCATTATCCTTTGGAAGAGGATCTCCGAGGATCTCAACCTTTTCGTCGTGTAAATATTTATGAATGCTTTCAGAGATAAGCTTATTGATTTCGTCGAGCTGAACGGCTTTGCCATACATTTTTTTAACAAGACCTATAGGTACCATTCCGGGGCGAAATCCTTTGATATTTGCTTTCTTGCGGTAGTCTTTCAGAACTTTCTCAACATTCTCTTCATAATCAACCTTTTTGATCTCAACCTTAAGGAGTGCGTTCAGATCATCAATGTTTTCCTTAACTATATTCATTTATTAAAAGTGTTAATATTGTGCGGATGAAGGGACTCGAACCCCCACGTCACGAGGACACAAGATCCTAAGTCTTGCTCGGCTACCAATTACGACACATCCGCAAAAAAATCCCCGCAAAAGTATAGAAAATTATCGTTAAAACAAACAGCAGATATTATCGGCGAAGTTCAAAGTTTTTCCCAAGATAGACTTTTCTTACATGTTCATCTTCAGCAAGTTGGGAAGAGGTGCCTGCCATCAGTATCCTTCCTTCGAAAAGCAGATAGGCACGGTCGGTGATCGAAAGAGTCTCGTGAACGTTATGATCTGTGATCAGAATCCCAATGTTTTTACTCCTCAGGTGGGAGACAATGCTCTGTATATCTTCAACAGCAATAGGATCAACTCCGGCAAAAGGCTCATCAAGAAGGATAAATCTCGGCTTAAGTGCCAGTGCACGTGCAATTTCGGTGCGTCTTCTTTCTCCTCCGGATAGCTGGATACCCATACTTTTCCTGATTTTACTCAGACCGAACTCAACCAGGAGAGTCTCCAGTCTTTCTTTTTGCTCTTCAACAGGAAATCCGGACATCTCAAGCACTGCCCTAATATTATCTTCCACAGACAGATTCCGGAATACAGATGCTTCCTGTGCAAGATATCCAATACCTTTCCGTGCTCTTTTGTACACCGGAAGGGATGTTATATCCTCATTATCAAGATGTATAGTACCGGCATTTGGTTTTATCAGGCCGACAATCATATAAAATGAAGTTGTCTTTCCTGCCCCGTTCGGACCAAGAAGTCCCACTATTTCTCCCTGTTCCACTTCAATAGAAACCTTATCCACCACAGTTCTGCTATGGTACCTTTTTATCAGATTATCGGTATAGAGTTTCATGGTTTATTATTAAGTGGCAGTTTCTACCTGAGGTTCATTATTATCATTCATAAAATCATCGTGCATTTTTGCTTTTTTCTTCATCACAATCTTTGATATTAAAATACTTATTTCATAAAGACCCAGCAGAGGAACGGCGACCAGCGTCTGAGAAAATACATCGGGGGGAGTTATAATGGCAGCAATTATGAAGATGATGACAATAGCATATCGCCTGTATTCTATCATGAAAGAAGGCGTTATAATTCCGATCTTGGTAAGAAAAAAGGCAACAATAGGAAGTTCAAATATGAATCCGCTGGCTAGTACTATTGAAGTCAATGTTCCTATATAGGATCTTATATTAATCTGATTCACAATCTGATCACTGATATCGTATGTTCCAAGAAAGTGGAGGGAAAACGGGAAAATCATATAATATCCGAAAACTACACCAGTAAAGAAAAGTAATGAGGTTGCCAATACGGCTCCTCTGATGTTTTTTCTTTCGTTTTCACGAAGGGCCGGCTTGAAAAATTTCCAGAACTCCCAGATAATAATGGGGAATGCCAGAATTATGCCTACAACTATTGCCATAGCAAAATGTGTCGTTAGCTGACCCGACATCTGTATATTTATGAGGTTGAATGGCTTAGAATTGATACACAAGGCTGTAAATCTCTGAGTATTATAATGATCATTAAGAAAGCCACCCAAATTACAGAGAATACGATTAGTAAAGAAACCCGGATTTCTCGGAGCAAATATTATATTATTAAATATGAAGTTTTTCAGGAAAAACGCCACGACGAACATTACCACAATAGCAAGAATAGATCTTATGATATGCCACCGAAGCTCCTCTAAATGTTCAAGAAACGACATCTCTTTGTCCCCGTTATTTCCACCTTTTTTTCTCCTGAACGCCATTATTAATAAATGTATTTGAATTAAAAATTACAGCCTGTAAAGATGATAAATCTTATTCTGCAAAACAATAGTATTCAAACTGCGTTATTTATTTCATTGCATATCATTAATTTAACAATATGAGTATTAACAAAAAAAAATAGTTGAAAATTGATTTTGATCTTAAATTTATTTAAATTTGATATAAGCTATTGATAGGACAGAAAATTTATAATCAGGTTTTTACTCTGAATTTTCTCCGGTCATAGATTCTTCATTTCGCAGGGAGGGGATAAAAATGTTAGATGATTCTACAATACATGATTATCTGAAAAAGTACTTTGGTTTTGATGTTTTCAAAGGCAACCAGGAACCTATTATCCGTAATGTTCTGGCAGGAAGGGATACGTTTGTTCTTATGCCAACCGGCGGAGGGAAATCTCTTTGTTACCAGCTTCCCGCCGTTATGAAAAGGGGGACAGCAATTGTTATTTCTCCGCTTATTGCCCTGATGAAAAATCAGGTGGATGCGATGCGAAACTTCAGCACCGGCGACGAAGTAGCCCATTTCTTAAATTCCTCCCTTACCAAAACCGAAATTGCCAGGGTTAAAAATGACGTTTTAAAAGGGATGACCAAATTGCTTTATGTGGCTCCGGAATCTCTTACAAAAGAAGATAACATTGAATTTCTGAAGAATATTGAGATCTCTTTTTATGCTGTTGATGAGGCACATTGCATTTCAGAATGGGGACATGATTTCAGACCTGAATACAGGCGTATACGTCCGATCATAGATACTATTGGAAGGTCTCCCATTATAGCGCTAACCGCCACGGCAACACCTAAAGTCCAGCATGATATACAAAAAAACCTTGGGATACTTGAGGCAGATGCCTTTAAGTCTTCATTTAACAGACCAAATCTTTATTATGAAGTAAGATCCAAACAGGATGTCACGAAAGAGATAATTAAATATATAAAGAACAATGCCGGCAAATCGGGTATAATCTATTGCTTAAGCCGCAAGAAAGTCGAAGAGCTTGCTGAAACTCTTAAAGTTAACGATATAAAGGCTCTCCCATATCATGCAGGCATGGATTCCGCCACACGCACTTTGAATCAGGACAAATTTCTGATGGAGGAAGCTGATATTATTGTTGCTACAATAGCTTTCGGAATGGGCATTGACAAGCCTGATGTAAGATATGTAATTCATTATGATATTCCCAAAAGCCTTGAAGGATATTACCAGGAAACCGGAAGGGCGGGACGCGATGGCGGAGAAGGCAACTGTATCGCTTACTACAGCTATAATGATATACAGAAACTTGAGAAATTCATGCAGGGCAAACCCATTGCCGAACAGGAGATTGGAAAGCAGCTTCTGCTTGAGACAGTATCTTACGCCGAATCCTCTGTCTGCAGACGAAAACTCCTGCTTCATTATTTTGGAGAAGAATATCTTCAGGAAAACTGCGAGGCATGCGATAATTGTCTTCATCCCAAAACACAGTTTGAAGGTAATGATTATGTCGTCAGTGTTCTGGAAGCCGTGCTGGCTGTAAAGGAAAAATTTAAAGCTGATCACATCGCAAATATTCTCTCCGGGAAAATCACTTCTGCAATAAAATCATATAAACATCATAAGCTGGAAATATTCGGAACAGGTGATGAAAAGGATGAGAAGTTCTGGAATATGGTTGTCAGACAGGCACTAATTGCTAAGTTTCTTGTTAAGGATATCGAAAATTATGGACTTCTCAAGATTACTCCCAAAGGGATGGAATTCCTTGAAAATCCAACCTCTTTCATGCTGACTGAAGATCACGACTACAGTGATTCTGCTGACGAGGAGAATGCATTCGGGGCCAGAACAGCTGCCGTTGATGAAGAACTTTTCAGTATTCTTAAAGACCTGAGGAAGAAAATCTCAAAGCAGAAAGATGTTCCTCCGTTTGTAATTTTTCAGGATCCGTCTCTTGAGGATATGGCTATACAATACCCGATAACTCTCGATGAATTGCAAAATATTACCGGAGTCGGTGCAGGAAAAGCCCAGAGATATGGCGAGGAATTTATTGAAGTAATACAAAAATATGTAGAGGAAAAGGAGATTATCAGGCCTCTTGACATGGTTGTCAAATCGGTCGTAAATAAATCGGGCATTAAAGTTTATATAATCCAGAGCATAGATATGAAGCGGCCTCTGGAAGATATTGCTGATGCCAAAGGTTTGGAAATGAATGAATTAATTTCTGAGATAGAGGCGATAGTAAATTCCGGGACACGTCTTAACCTCGATTACTATATTAACATGGTAATCGATGAGGAGCGCCAGCATGATATTTATTCATATTTTAAAGAGGAGGCGGAATCGGATTCGCTTGAGGCAGCTATAAAAGAACTGGGCAGCGAATTTGAGGAAGAAGAGATAAGACTTATGAGGATTAAGTTTCTTTCTGAAATGGGAAACTGAGTCTATTCCCATCTGTTACCCCGGAAAAGAGAGCGAAGAGCAACCAGAAGCACATAGAATGGATATATTATCTGTGATGGTATAAACCACTTTAACAGATTCCTTTTGTTATATCTCAGGGTAGTTTCTGACAAAATCAGGAAGTCAGGAATGGACTTAATAATTAAAGATACCAGGAATATTACCAGGAATTTCTGATTAATAATTCCGGATATCAGGAAAAAGATAATTGCAAGGATTGTAACAAATGTTACAATTGATAGCTGCAAAGTAAACCAGTCATTGTAGGATCCGGCCTTTGATATCCATCTGGCTCTCTGATTTAGAAATAAACTCAAAGAGTCTGATTGACAGGTTGTTACTATTCCTTCAATAGAACTCAACCAAGCTATTCTTGAATTCGGTTCTTTTTTTAAGCTGTGAAGAAGAAAGATATCATCTCCTGATAATATCTCATCATGCAGATTTGCTGAATTTCTCAAATATACATTTTTTGTAAAAGCGAGATTAGCTCCGTTGCACATAACAGGATTTTTTGCCTGCGCAGTGGCTGCTGTAATTCCCTGCAATGACAGAAACTCCAGTTCACGAAATCTGCCGGAGAAACCCGATTTAACTGCAAGCTGTACCGGGGCAATAATCATATCGGGTTTGGAACTACTATAAAAAGCTGAAATAATTGAAATCCATCTTTTCCCCATTCTGCAATCAGCATCTGTTGTGATTATTAGTTCTCCTGATGCAGCAGCTATAGCAGTCCTGATCGCGCTCTTTTTACCTCTTCCAGTGTTATTTAAAATCTTAAGGTATTTGATTTGATCAGACCCGGTTGCGATTTTTGAGGTACTATCCGTGGAATTATCATCCACAATTATAACTTCATATAAATCAGGATCATAATCCTGTGAAGATAAGTAATTTAACAAATTTGGCAGATTTTTCTCCTCGTTTCTGCAGGCAACTGCTACAGATACTTTTATTGAAGAAATTTCCTCCTCTTTAAATGTCCTTATTTTCAGAAGATTTCTGTAGATTGACAGAAATATAAAGAAATAGGGAAGTACCGCTATAAGAAAAAACCATATCATCTGTTATTCCTTTAGCCATTCGTACATTGTATAATGTTCGCTGCCCATACCAAGAGCTTCATAGGTTTTTCGGGCATTAACATTATTTGATTCCACATATAATCTCAGTCCTGCGACTTTGTTTTTATCAGCTTCATCTTTTATGAATGAGTACATTTTTCTGAAAACTCCGGTTCTCCTGTATTCAGGCAGAACATAGACCGACTGGAACCACCAGACATTAGCATTGCGCCAGTCACTCCATTCGTAAGTTATTAATAATGAAGCTACTATTATTCCGGTACTTTCCGCGACATAGTACTGTCCGCGGGAAGGATCCGCAAACACACCATTTACTCCTTTGGAAATCTTTTCGTTAACCAGCGTCAGATGTTCAGTTTCCCATGCCATTTTCTGCTGGAATTCTATAATAGTGGGGGCATCTTTTACTAACGCTTTGCGTATGGTTATCATTTGTAATTAGATATGTAATAACTGGTTCCTATTCAACCCCTCCGGGGTCGTTAATTGGTTTGTTATTATCCCCGGATTTCATCCGGGGTTATTAATATCTGACCCCTCCGGGGTCAAGAACACTTGCCATGTTTCTTCAGCTCTGCGTTCTGCGTTCTCTGCCCTGCTTTGCCATCCATAGCTTTAGCGAAGGATGGTGCCCTCTCCCTACGCTCTGCGCCGAGTGTCCTTCGTCCTGCGCCCTGCGCCCTCTGCCCTATCTATATTCATCCCAGCTCTTAATTTCAAGGTCGTCGATGCTCATACGGCAGAAGGCCAGTATGAATGCACTTGCCAGTCTGGCATTGGTAATAAGAGGAATATTAAAATCGACAGCACTTCTTCTGATGGTGTAGTCATTATTTAATTCTGTGGCGCTGAGGTCTTTAGGTATATTCACAACAAGATCCACTTCACGGGATTTTATAAGTTCTAATGTATTTGGAGACTTATTTTCATCAGGCCAGTAAGCAACATGCGCTTCAACGCCTGCACTTTCAAGAAATTGTTGAGTACCTCTGGTCGCATAAAGCTTATGTCCCTTTTCACGAAGAGCTTTAGCACTGTTAAGAAGTTCAACTTTGGAACGGGCAGGACCGGTTGAAAGCAGAATACTCTTTTTTGGAACCCTATAGCCAACTGAAAACATTGCCTTTAATATTGCTTCATAAAAACCTTCCCCAATGCATCCGACTTCACCCGTGGATGACATATCGACTCCTAATACGGGATCTGCCATAGCTAAGCGCGAAAAGCTGAACTGCGGCGCTTTTACCCCGACATAATCGAGTTCGAATACTGACTTATCCGGCATATCAGCCGGAATACCCAGCATGACTTTTGTAGCTAGTTCTATCAGATTGGATTTTAGTACTTTTGAAACAAAGGGCATGCTGCGGCTTGCTCGCAGGTTACATTCAATGACCTTTATATCGTTATCTTTTGCAAGGAATTGAATATTGAAAGGGCCTGAAATATTAAGCTCTTTAGCTATCTGTCGGGAAATACGTTTTATCCTCCTTGAAGTTTCAAAATATATTTTTTGTGCAGGAAAGACCATCGTGGCATCTCCGGAATGAACCCCGGCAAACTCGACATGTTCACTGATAGCATATGCGATCATTTCACCATTTTTTGCGACGGCATCAATCTCAATCTCCTTTGCATTCTCAATAAATTCAGAAACCACAACGGGATATTGTTTTGAAACCTGAGCAGCCAGTTCAAGAAAGTGAGAAAGCTCACTCTTATTTGAAACGACATTCATTGCGGCACCTGAAAGAACATATGAAGGTCTTACAAGAACCGGAAATCCTATTCTGTCAACGAATTTATAAATGTCCTGAATATCTGAAAGTTCTTTCCATAGAGGCTGATCGACTTTCATGGTATCGAGCATAAATGAAAATTTATGCCTGTTCTCTGCACGGTCGATCGAAATAGGGGAAGTCCCCAGAACCTTTACATTCTCCTTGTGCAGCCTCATTGCCAGGTTATTGGGGATCTGACCACCCATGGAAACTATTACTCCTTTAGGTTGTTCAAGATCAATAATATCCATTACCCTTTCAAAAGAGAGTTCATCGAAATACAGTCTGTCGCAGATATCATAATCAGTGCTGACGGTCTCAGGATTGTAATTTATCATGACTGCCCTGAAACCCTCTTGCCGTATGGTATTGATGGCGTTAACCGAACACCAGTCAAATTCAACACTCGAACCTATCCTGTAAGCACCTGAACCAAGCACGATTACTGATTTATTATCACTCTGGTATGCAATATCATGTTCAATTCCGCTATAAGTCAGGTAGAGGTAATTTGTTACTGCTGGATATTCAGCGGCAAGTGTATCTATCTGCTTCACAAAAGGGATAATACCAATAGCTTTTCTGAATGCTCTTATCCTTAGCATCTCCCTGTTGATAGACGAGGCATCCGATCTGAGCACATGTCGTGCGATCTGAAAATCGCTGAATCCGTTTACTTTAACATGAAGAAGAAATTCGTGGGGTATTTTTTCAATTGAGTCGAATTCACAAAGTTTGTTTTTGATATCTACTATATTCCTGAGCTTGTACAGGAACCATTTATCGATTTTTGTAAGTTCGTAGATCCTGTCGATGGAGATATTCTTCTCAAGAGCCTCTGCTATTGAGAATATCCTCATGTCTGTAGGCTCAGAAAGTTCTTTTTCGATATCCTTAAATTTAAGATCCCTATTGCCCGTGAATCCATGCATTCCCTGTCCTATCATTCTGAGACCCTTTTGAATAGCTTCTTCAAAGGTTCGACCGATTGCCATCACTTCACCGACACTTTTCATACTGCTGCCGATAAGATGTGAAACACCCTCAAATTTATTCAGATCCCATCGTGGTATTTTACAGACAATATAATCAAGCGCCGGTTCGAAACAAGCTGTTGTTGTCCGGGTAACTGAGTTCTTCAGTTCATGGAGGCCATAACCCAGACCCAGTTTAGCTGCAACAAAAGCGAGGGGATATCCGGTTGCTTTTGATGCCAGGGCGCTGGAACGTGAAAGTCTTGCGTTTACTTCGATAACCCTGTAATCTTCTGAAGTGGGGTCTAATGCATATTGAACATTGCATTCACCCACGATTCCTATGTGCCTGATTATCCTTATTGAAAGTTCCCTGAGTTTATGATATTCGCTGTTTGTAAGTGTCTGTGAAGGTGCAACAACTATGCTCTCACCTGTATGAATTCCAAGCGGATCAAAATTCTCCATGTTGCACACCGTTATACAGTTATCAAACCTGTCTCTTACTACTTCATATTCAACCTCTTTCCATCCTTTCAAAGATTCCTCGACGAGTATCTGATTTGTATAAGAGAATGCTTTAGTTGCAAGAATCCTCAGCTCTTCACTATCATAAGCAAATCCGCTGCCTTGGCCACCTAGCGTATACGCAGCCCTGATTATGACCGGGAAACCAAGTTTTTCCGCAGCTTCAATTGATTCCGGGACACCACGGACTGCAATACTTCTGGGTGTTTGTATATTTATTTCATTAAGCTTATTAACAAACAGTTCACGGTCCTCTGTTTCCATAATAGCTTTTACAGGAGTTCCCAGAACCTTTATATTGTGTTTTTCAAAAACCCCTGCTTTGAATAATTCAGTACCGCAATTAAGAGCAGTCTGCCCGCCAAAGGATAAAAGAACTCCATCCGGATGTTCTTTTTCTATGACTTTTTCGACGAAGTATGGATTAACAGGAAGAAAATAAATTTTGTCAGCAATGTTTTCAGTGGTTTGAACTGTAGCAATATTAGGATTTATCAATACCGTTTCTATACCTTCTTCTTTCAAGGCTTTAAGTGCCTGTGAACCAGAGTAGTCAAATTCTCCAGCTTCACCTATTTTAAGCGCACCTGATCCAAGTATTAAAACCTTTCTTATCTCGTCTTTCATTGCCGGATTTTAAGTTTCAAAAATAAAACAATTTTTCAAAGTGTTTTGAAATATTAAAAATATGTATAAATTTGCACATAATATGTATAAATATGCAAAAAATATCAAGACTTCTGGCTATAGAAAAGATTATTTCGGAATGGAATATTTCATCGCAGGAAGAATTGCTTAAAAAACTGAAAGGGGAAGGGATTAGTTGCACGCAGGCAACTCTTTCCCGCAATTTGAGGCAGATTGGAGTAATAAGGATTCCTGCCGATAAAGGAGGGTACAAGT
>Ga0182017_10000173_pt1 | contig 51105 bp, 57 predicted proteins | sample 712E3DmetaG_FD_120492 | JGI IMG/M metagenome (GOLD analysis project Ga0182017, IMG submission 120492) | Permafrost microbial communities from Stordalen Mire, Sweden - 712E3D metaG | ecosystem: Environmental > Terrestrial > Soil > Wetlands > Permafrost | place: Sweden: Stordalen | collected... | reverse complement strand
GGCACTGCCTTCGAGACTGGACAAGAGGATGCGACGAAGGCTGTTGCCGATGGTCCGACCGTAGCCGCGCTCGAACGGCTCGACGAAGAACATCCCGTAGGTATCGGAGAGGGTCTCGGAAACCGGGATGACCCTCGAGGGCAATTCCATACCTCTCCATCGTACGCGCATGAGGTGTACCTCCAAAGGATGCCGGAGCGTTTCGGGCGGGAGAAACCGCGCCCGGGAACCCCGGCGTTTTTCCGCACTTCGCTTTTCGGCGTCCGACCGGGCGGAAAGGCCGGACATCCGACAGATTACTTGCCCAAGAGCTCGACGATCATCTGCTCGCGAGTCTCGACGGAGATCTCGTCCCGTCCGGGCAGCATTCGCACGACGATCCCGGGCGGCGCTTCGGTGACCTGGATCCAGGACGGGAGCTGACGGCCTTTCGTCAACTCGAGGTGGCCCTGGACCAGGGCGAGGGACTTTTCATTGTTCCTGGGCCGGATGACGTCGTCCTGGCTGACGAGGAAGGAGGCGACGTCCACGCGGTGATCGTTGACCATGATGAGTCCGTGGGAGATCATCTGGCGAGCGGCCGACCTGGAGGGTGCGAACCCGGCGAGGTAGATGGCGTTGTCCAGGCGACGCTCGAGCATCCCGACGAGTGCTTCCCCGGTGTGGCCGGGCAGACGCTCGGCCTCGTGGAAGAGACGACGGAAGGGAGCCTCGCGCATTCCGTAGTACCGCTTGACCTTCTGCTTTTCGCGGAGCTGGGCGGCGTATTGCGAGGGCTTGCCGTGGCGGAAGGTGTGCATCCCGGGCGCACTCTCGCGCCGGGTGACGGCACACTTGGGAGTGAAACAACGCTCCCCCTTGAGGAAGAGCTTGGTTCCCTCCCGTCGACAGAGACGGCATTTCGGACCGGTGTATCGTGACATGAGACTCTCCTACGTGCGGACCTAGCCGCGGATTATACGCGTCGTCTTTTGCGAGGACGACAGCCGTTGTGAGGGAGCGGCGTGACGTCCTCGATGGAGCGGATGGTGAGGCCGGCGGCCTGGAGAGCGGTGACGGCGGACTCCCGACCGGACCCCGGACCCTTGACCCGGATCTCCAGTTCCCGGACACCCATTTTTTTGGCTTTGTCGGCGACGGCCTCGGCGGCGCGCTGAGCGGCAAACGGCGTGCTCTTGCGCGAGCCCTTGAACCCGATGGTTCCGGCCGAATCCCAACACAGGGTCTCCCCCGTGGGGGTGGTAATGGTGATGAGGGTGTTGTTGAACGTGGCCTTGATGTTGGCGATGGCCTTGACCACGTTCCTCTTGATTTTGCGCTTTTGACCTTTTGCCATGAGAGGCTCCCGAAGGGGTTAACGCAGTTCCTTGACGGACTTCTTTCCGGCGACGGTCTTCTTTTTGCCCTTCCGCGTGCGGGCGTTGGTCCGGGTGCGCTGCCCGCGCACGGGAAGTCCGCGGATGTGCCGGAGACCCCGGTAACAGCGGATCTCCTTGAGACGGGCGATGTTCTGCATCTCCTGACGCCGGAGCTGCCCCTCGACGACGTAGTTTCGCTCGATGTAAACGCCGATGCGACTCAACTCGTCTTCGGTCAGGTTCTTGGCGCGGACGTTCGGGTCGACCGAACACGCTTCGCAAATCTTGAGCGCGAGCGTGCGACCGATGCCGTAGAGGTACATCAGCGAGATGTAGGTCGGCTTGTCGTTCGGAATGTCCACCCCGATGATACGTGGCATCCTGGGAGTCCTTTCACGGTACCGGTTTCTATTTACCCTGTCGCTGCTTGTGCCGGGGGTTGGTGCAGATGACGCGCACGACGCCCTTGCGACGGACGATCTTGCAGCTTTCACAGATTCGCTTGACGGAAGCCTTGACCTTCATGATCTCTTTCCTCGAGCCGGCCCCGGGCCGGCAACTTTCATTCGAAGTCCGAACGACGCGGTCCGGACTACCTGCTCCGGTAGACGATACGCCCCTTGGAGAGGTCGTAGGGCGACACCTCCACGGTGACCTTATCGCCGGGAAGGATGCGGATGAAATTCATCCTGATTTTTCCGCTGACATGGGCCAGCATCTGGTGCCCGTTCTCCAGTTCCACGCGGAACGTGGCGTTGGGGAGCGCCTCCTTGACGACGGCTTCAAGACGGATCGGCTCTTCCTTACCCACGCGTCAGCGTCTCCCTTCATTTCATTCGGCGGTCAGCACCTCGGCCCAGGCGTCGGTGATGGCGACCGTGTGTTCGAAATGCGCACAAAGCTTCCCGTCGCAGGTCACCACCGTCCAGTCGTTGGCGAGCGTCTTGACCGTGTAATCCCCGACGGTGACCATGGGCTCGATGGCGATCACGGTGCCGCTTTCGAGGGGTCGGTCCGTCGGAACGGACGCCCCGTTCTCCCAGAAATTCGGGACCTGGGGCTCTTCCCAGAGCTGACGACCGATCCCGTGTCCGACGAACTGCCGGACGACCGAGAACCCGTGCGATTCCACGAAGCCCTGGATGGTCCGGCCGATGTCGCTGAGCCGGACCTTCGGTTTCAGGATCGCGATGGCCCTCTGGAGCGATTCCCGAGTGACACGGAGAAGCTTTTTTGCTTCGTCGCTCACATGTCCGACGGGGACGGTAACGGCGGCGTCGGAATAAAAGTGTTCGAGCTCGACGCCGACGTCAACGCTGACGATGTCGCCTTCGCGGATGACGCGTTCTCCCGGGATGCCGTGCACCAGCTCCTCGTTGACGGAGATGCAGCAGCAATTCGGGAACCCACGGTGCCCCTTGAAGGCGGGTCGAGCGCCTGCGGCGAGGATGAGTTCCTCGACGCGGCGGTCGAGCTCGGCGGTCGAAAGGCCTGCCCGTGTCTGGTTTTCAACGAACTGGAGCGCCTGTGCGACTATCCGTCCCCCCCTGCGGATGACATCGATTTCCCGCCGGGATTTCAATCGAATCATCAACGTTCCCCGTGCAAATGGGTGTGTCTACGCCGGGACGCCAAGAGCGGCCCGGAGTGCGTTCTGCCCCTCCGTGACCTCGAGGTTCCCGGACATCTCTTTGAGGAGTCCGCGCTCCCGGTAGAAGCGGATGAGCGGCGCGGTTTCCTTTTCGTAGACCTCGAGTCGCCGGCTCACGGTCGCGGGCTGGTCGTCGTCGCGCTGATACAGCTCGCCCGCGCACCGGTCACACACCCCTTCCACCCTGGGAGGGATGTTGGTGACATGGTAGTTGGCCGCACACTTGCGACAGATCCGGCGTCCGCCGAGTCGTTTCAGCACCACCTCGCGGTCGGTGGCGAAGTAGAACGCCGAATCGAGTTTCAACATGAGCTCGTCGAGCGTCTTTTCAAGCATCTCGGCCTGGACGACGGTCCGCGGGAAGCCGTCGAGCACGAAGCCCTTTCCCGCGTCGTCCTTCCTGAGCCGCTCGGCGACGAGCGAGACGACGAGGTCGTCCGGGACGAGCCGGCCGGAGTTCATGAACTCGGCGGCCTTGAGTCCCAGAGCGGTCTTGCGGGCGACAGCGTCGCGCAGCAGGTCCCCTGTGGAGATATGGGCCCAGTGCGTCACGCGACAGAGTCGTTCCGCCTGGGTGCCTTTTCCGGCGCCCGGCGGTCCCAGAAGCACCACATTCATCGTCGTCCTCGAATCCTTCCCTTGCGCATGAAGCCTTCGTAGTGTCGCATCATCAGGTGGGATTCGATTTTCTCCACGAGGTCCAAGGCGACACCGACCACGATGAGGAGGCTCGTGCCGCCGTAGAATCCCGCCATCCCCCACCCGATTCCCATGGCTTCCTGGAGGATCTGGGGCATGATGGCCACGGCGGCCAGGAACGTCGCCCCGGCGAGGGTGATGTGCGTCATGACGTTTTCAAGGAAATCGGCGGTGCGAGGCCCCGGGCGGATGCCCGGGAGGAACGAGCCGTAGTCCTGAAGATTCTCGGAGAGGTCCTTCGGCTTGAACATGAGGCTCGTCCAAAAATAGCTGAAGAAGTAAATGAGAATGACATAGAGCAAGATGTAGACCCACGTCCCGCGCATGAAGAAGTTTTCGTTAATCCAGCGGAAGTCCTCGCCGAGGCGTCCCTCCAGGGTGCCGAGTCCCCTGGCGATGGCGCCCGGGAAGATGAGCAGTGTCGAGGCGAAAATCACGGGCATCACGCCGGCGTGGTTGACGCGGAACGGGAGGTACTGGCGCTGTCCGCCGTACACCCGACGTCCGCGCGTGTGCTTGGCCTGCTGGACGGGGATGCGACGCTGTCCCTGGGTGATGAGCACGACCCCCGCCACGACGAACACGAAGGCGATGATGAGGAATACGATCGTCCCCGCCTCGGGACGCTGCTGGTACATCTGCATGATGGCGGAAGGCAGGCGGTCGATGATGCCGGCCATGATGATGAGAGAGATGCCGTTGCCGACGCCGTACTGGGTGATCTGATCGCCGAGCCACATGAGGAGCATGGTGCCGGCGGTCATGACGACGACGGCGGTCATGACGACGATGCGGCCGCCCGTGAACACGGGATTTCCGGCGGAGATCGTCATTCTCTGAAGGACGTTGACGAGGATGACGCCCTGGACAAGACAGAGGCAGACGGTGGTGTAGCGTTCGTATTGACGGATCTTCTTGAGTCCGCTTTCCCCCTCTTTACGCAACTTTTCGAGGGTGGGGATGACGCCGGTGAGGAGCTGGAAGATGATGGTGGCGGAGATGTAAGGCATGATGCCGAGGGCGAAGACGGTTCCCTGCTGGAGGGCCCCGCCGGAAAGGAGAGTTACCATTCCAAAGATCTGATTGATGGTGCTGCCCTGCTGCTGCTGGAAGAAGTCGGCCAGGGCCTGGGAGTTGACCCCGGGCACGGGCAAGAGACAGCCGAAGCGATAGATGACAAAGATCCCCAGGGTAAAGAGGATCTTTTTTCTGAGTTCCGGGATGCGGAACATATTGGCAAAGATGTCAAGCATCAGAGGACCTCTGTTTTGCCGCCGGCGGCTTCGATCTTGGCGACGGCCGACTTGCTGAACTTGTGGGCCTTGACGGTGAGGGGGCGAGTGACTTCCCCGTCGCCCAGGATCTTGAGTCCGCCGCTTTCGAGCTTGCGGAAGATCCGCTTTTCACACAGGATCTCGGGACTGACTTCCGTGAGCTCGGACATTTCGTTGAGGTCGCCGACGTTGACGACGGTGTAGCGTCGGGTGAAGACGACGTTGGAGAACCCGTGCTTGGGGAAGCGCTTGAAGAGCGGGGTCTGCCCGCCCTCGAAGCTGGTGCGCATGTTGTACCCCTTGCGCGCGCGTTGTCCCTTGTGTCCGCGGGTGGAGGTTTTTCCATGGCCCGAGCCGCGGCCGCGTCCCACGCGCTTCTTTCGCTTCTGTCCGAGCTTGACGGCGTAGACGTCGGAAAGGTTCATCGGATTTCCACTCCTCTGAGGGCTGCGACCTGCTTTTTGTCGCGCAGACGTCTCATCCCGTCGAAGGCGGCCTTGACGAGGTTGACGGGGTTGGTGCTTCCGTAGGCCTTGGTGAGGACGTCCCGGACGCCCGCGAGTTCGAGGACGCAGCGGACGGAAGCCCCGGCGATGATTCCGGCGCCGGGCGCGGCGGGCTTCATGAAGACCCGACTGGCCCCACAGCGACCGATGACCTCATGGGTGATGGTGGCCCCGTTGAGCTTGACGGGCATGACGTTGCGACGTGCGTTTTTGCCGGCCTTTTCGACGGCCACGGGGACTTCCCGCGCCTTGCCGTACCCGATGCCCACGGAACCGTTCCGATCGCCGACGACGACGATGGCGGTAAAGCTGAACCGTCTACCGCCCTTGATGACGGCGGCACAGCGGTTGATACCGCCCGGCACGACGATCTCTTCCAGTCCCTGGGTCGATGTTTGCTCGGACACGAATAATGCCTCCGTTCCTCACGAGACAGCTAGAACTGAAGTCCCCCCTTGCGGGCGGCCTCCGAAAGGGCCTTGATGCGGCCGTGAAATCTGCGGTATCCCCGGTCGAACGCGACCTTCTTGAAGCCTGCGGCGACGGCGAGTTGGGCGAGCTTGGCGCCCACGGCCGCGGCGGCCGCGATGTCCCCGCCCTTCTTGACGGCGTCGCGAACGTCCTTGGTCCTGGTGCTGGTGGAGAGGAGCGTGCGGCCCTCGTCGTCGTTGATGATCTGGGCGTAGATGTTTTTGGACGAACGGAAGACGGAAAGTCTGGGGCGCTCGGCGGTCCCGTGGACGCGGTTTCGCACCCGGAAATGACGTCTCTTCTGCTTCGCCTGTTTTCGTTTTTCGCGGTTCATCGCTCTTCCTATTGTTCGGCGGTGACGAAGGCCTTGCCGGCCTTGCGCCGGATGACTTCCTGCTGATACTTGATGCCCTTGCCCTTGTAGGGCTCGGGCGGCCTGACCCTGCGCACTTCTGCGGCGAACTCACCGACGGCCTGCCGGTCGGGTCCGGTGAGGACGATCTGCGTCGGCGAGGGAAGCTGAACGGTGACGCTCGCCGGTGGACTCATGACGACCGGGTGAGAGAACCCGACGACCAACGCCAAGTCCCTCCCCTGCAACCGGGCCTGGTAGCCGACGCCGTTGATCTCGAGGACCTTGGTGAACCCCTTGGTGACCCCGACGACCATGTTGTTGACGAGAGCGCGCATGGTGCCGTGGAGCGTCCGGAGCATCCGGTCGTCGCCCTGGCGCTCCAGCAGGAGCTGCTTTTTGTCCGTATCGAGTCTTGCGGTGATGACGGGGTGGATCTCCTGAGAGACTTCCCCCTTGGGACCGCGGATTTTGACGGTCCGTCCCTGGATCTCGACGGTGACTCCCGCCGGGATAACGACGGGTTGTTTTCCGATACGCGACATCGTGCACTCTCCCAATGAGGCCGGGGTCCGGCTTACCAGATCCTGGCGATGACCTCGCCCCCGATTTTCTGCTCGCGACACAGCCGGTCGCTCATGAGTCCTTTGGAGGTGGAGATGATCGTGATTCCCATCCCGCCGAGGACCTTGGGCATTTTGTCGGTGGGCTTATAAACACGGCATCCGGGCTTGCTGACCCTGGTGAGCTCATTGAGGACCTTCTCCCCGTTCGGCCCGTACTTCAGGTAGACGTGCAGGAGCTTGGCGCCTTCCGTGGTGACACGGTAGTCCCCGATGAACCCCTCGTCCTTGAGCACGCGGCAGACGTTCTCCTTGACCTTGGAGTGCGGCATGCTGACGCGCGCGCGGCTGAGCGAGGCGGCATTACGAATCCGGGTCAAGAGGTCGGCAATCGGGTCAGTCATGCTCATGGAGCAGCAGTCCTTTAGAAAATTACCAGCTGGCCTTTCTTACGCCCGGGATTTTCCCCTGGCTGGCCAGCATGCGGAAGCAGAGACGACAGATCTGGAACTTCCGATAGACGGCGCGCGAGCGGCCGCAGAGCTTGCAGCGCGTGTATTTCTGCACCTTGTATTTCGGCGTCTTGTTGCACTTATTGATAAGCGCCTTGCGAGCCATGCAGGTTCCCTTTCCCAGATCGGTGGAGTCGTCCCGGCGGGACGAATCACTTCCGGTCGTCTGTATCCCTGGTGAACGGCATTCCGAACAGTCGAAGCAGCTCGAACGATTTTTCGTCGGTCGAATTGCGCATGACGAGGACGATGTCCATTCCCTGGATGAACTGGACCTTGTCCACGGACACCTCCGGGAAAGCGACCTGCTCATCGAGTCCCATGCCCCAGTTTCCATGACCGTCGAACTTGCGGCTGAGTCCGCGGAAGTCGCGGATACGCGGGATGACGACGTTGATGAGCCGGTCGAGGAACTCGTACATCCTGAGACCGCGCAGCGTGACACAGCAGCCCACCGGCATGTCTTCCCGGAGGTGGAAGGCGCTGATGGACTTCTTGGCCCTCGTGACGAGCGGGTGCTGGCCGGTGATGGCGGCGAGGTCCGCGACGGCGGCCTCGAGCCGGCCCTTCTCGGCAATCGCCTTTCCGACGCCCATGTTGACGACGATCTTCTCGATCCGGGGGACGGCAAGGGGATTCTTAAGCCCGAAGCGTTCCATCATCTTCGGGACGATTTCTTTGCGGTACTGTTCGAGGAGTCTGGCCATGGTCGCTGATCCGTATTACTTGTAACGCGGCTTGGGGATTTCCCGGCCGCACTTGACACATACACGGGTTTTCTGTCCGTCCGGCCCCGCCTGGATGCGCACGCGGACGCCGCGGGCACACCCCGGACACACCAAGGCCACGTTGCTGATGGCGATGGCGGCTTCCTTCTGGAGCCGAGCGCCGTAGGGGTTGTCGCGGCTCCGACGCATGTGCTTGGTGACGAAGTTGACGTGCTCGACGACGATGCGTTCGTCGCGGAGCATGACCTGGAGGACGCGCTCCTTTTTGCCGGCGTCTTCGCCGGAGATGACCTGCACGACGTCGTTTTTGACGATGCGACACTTCATGGTTCAGACCACCTCGCTCGCCAGGCTGATGATTTTCATGAAATTGCGGGCCCGCAGCTCACGGGGTACGGCCCCGAAGATGCGCGTGCCTCGCGGGTTCAACTGCTCGTCGATGATGACGACGGCGTTGGAGTCGAAGCGGACGTAGGAACCGTCGTCGCGACGGACGTTGTTGCGAGTCCGCACGACCACGCCACGCACCACTTCGTGCGCCTTCACTTCACCGCCCGGAATGGCCTTCTTGATCGTGACGACGATGATGTCGCCCAGCGAGGCGTAGTGTCGCTTGGTTCCGCCCAGGACCTTGATGCACTGGGCCACCTTGGCACCGGTGTTGTCGGCTACGTCGAGCATGGTCCGCATCTGAATCATGGCTTCGCTTCACCTTTCGCGGGCTTTACGGGACCCGTCTTATGCTTGCCGGTGGGCGGCACGGCCGCCAGGGTGAACGCCTCGGGCGGCGGGACGACCTGGACGGGGGCTTTTTCGAGGATGCGGAGCACCCGCCAGCATTTCCGCTTGCTCAGCGGCCGGGTTTCCTCGAGCTCCACGCGGTCGCCCGTGCGCGCGGTGTTCTCCTCGTCGTGCGCCATGTACTTGGTGCGCCGACGGATGTACTTGCCGTAGAGCGGATGTTTCACCAGTCGCATGGTCTGAACGACGACGGACTTGGTCATCCTGTCGCTCGTCACGATCCCCACGACTCGTCTGCGTTTGCCCCTGGTCATGATGTCCTCAAGACGGTTTAGCGGACGACGTCGGCGTCGTCTGATGCAGTTTCTGGTGGAGAATGGTCTTCACCCGTGCGATTTCCCTGCGAACGCGCTTGATCTCACTGCTGCTGATGTCCTCGCCGCCGGACTTGCGGAAGCGCAGGTTGTAATATCCCCTCTGCTGCTCGGCGAGTTCGCCTTTCAGCTCATCCAGCGACATGCCTCTCAGTTCCGTGGGCTTCATGCGGAGGCTCTCCGGGTGATAAAGCGAACCTTGAACGGCAACTTGTGCGCCGCACGGGTGAACGCCTGGCGGGCCAGCTCCTGCGGAATGCCGCCCAGTTCGAACATCACCGTGCCCGGCTTGATGACCGCACACCAGTATTCCACCTCGCCCTTTCCCTTGCCCATGCGCGTCTCTTCGGGCGTGGAGGTGACGGACTTGTGCGGGAAAACACGGATCCACAGCTTGCCCTCACGGGCAAGAAAATGGTTGACGACGACCCGGACCGCCTCGATGCAGACGGCCTTGAGCCAACCGCCTTCGAGTGCCTGGAGGCCGTATTCCCCGAAGGCCACGGTGTTGCAGCGGGTGGCGTTACCCTTGATCCTGCCCCGCTGTGTCTTTCGGAACTTCACCCGCTTGGGCATCAACGGCATCGGTTGCGTCCTTTCCAGCTTCTGTTACGGCGGCGTCTTGTTTGCGGAGGGTGGACTTATCCTCCAGGACGTCGCCGGTATAGATCCAAACCTTGATTCCGAGGTTGCCGTAGGTGGTGGCGGCCTCGGCGAACCCGTAATCGATGCGAGCGCGCAGGGTCTGGAGCGGGACCTTGCCGGTGGACTGGACTTCACGACGGGCCATTTCGGCCCCGCCGAGACGCCCCGCCATGCGCACCTTGACGCCCTGTGCGCCGGCGTCCATCACCTGCTCGATGGCCCGCTTGGCGGTTCGACGATAGCTCGCGCGCTTCTCCAGCTGCTCCTTGATGTTTTCGGCGACGAGCTGTGCACTCAACTCGGGCTGAGAGATCTCCTGGATTTTGATGTTCACCGGACCCTTGGTGATGTTCTCGATGCCCAACTTGAGGCGATCCACTTCCTGTCCCTTGCGTCCGATGATGATTCCGGGCCGGGCGGTGTGCAGGATGACGGTGGTCTGTCCTGCGGTTCGCTCGATTTCGATCATGGCGATGGCCGCGTAGGCGTAGTTCTTCTTGATGAAGAGGCGGATGTGCTGGTCCTCGACGAGGAGCCGTCCGAAATTCTTCTTATCGGCGTACCACCGGGAACGCCAGTTCTCAATGATGCCGATGCGAAGTCCCGTCGGATGACCTTTTTGTCCCACGCGCCGCTCCCTTTTCTCTTATTTGCGGAAATCCGCCACGTCAGGTTTTCGATTCTTTTCCGTCGTTCAACTCGATGAAGATGTGACTGGTGCGCTTGCGGATGGGCATGGCCCTTCCGCGCGGACCGGGCTGCCAGCGCAGCGGCCAGGTCGGCCCCTCGTCCACCATGGCCTTTTCGATTCGCAGGTCGTCGACGTCGGCGTCGAGTCCGGCGTTCGCGATCGCCGAGCGGAGGACCTTGTCGATCATCACGGCCGGGCGGTTGTTCACGAACTGCAGGATCTCCAGGGCCTCGTTCGCCGACTTGGCGCGGATGAGGTCGATGACCAGGCGCGCCTTGCTGGCGGACACCGATGCGAATCTATGAGTGGCTCGGAACTTCATCGACTCTCTCCGTCACTTGCTCGATCCGACGCACGACTGCCGCGGAACGACCGCAGGGTGCGCGCTACTCCTCCGCCGCAGCCGTCGCCGCTTCCTCGGCCTTCACGGCGGTGGAGTGGCCGCGGAACGTCCGTGTGGGACTGAACTCCCCCAGCTTGTGTCCCACCATGTCTTCGGTGATGAACACCTTCAGGAACTTGTTGCCGTTATGCACCAGGAACGTGTGACCGACGAAATCCGGGATGACGGTGCAAGCCCGCCGCCAGGTCTGGATGGGCTCCCTGGTCCCGGCGTGCACCTGGGCCTCGACCTTCTTGATGAGTTTCGCGTCCACATAGGGACCTTTTTTCCGTGATCGGGACATCGGTCCGTCCTTTCCGTGCTACCTCTGGAATCTACCGCGCTTGCGATGCCGGAGAATGAACTTCTCCGACGCTTTCTTGTGCTTGCGTGTCTTGCCGCCCTTCGAGAGGACCCCGGTGCGCGAGCAGGGGTGTCGTCCGCCCTTGCGACGTCCCTCGCCACCGCCCATGGGGTGGGCGACGGGGTTCTTGGCCACGCCGCGGACGTGAGACTTGATGCCCATCCATCGCTTGCGTCCGGCCTTGCCGATGGAAACGGATGCGTGGTCGAGGTTTCCAACGCGACCCACGGTGGCGCGACATTCGATGTGGATTTTGCGCATCTCCGCGGACGGGAGGATAACGATGGCGTAGTTTCCCTCGCGCGCGGAGAGGATGGCGAAGGTGCCGGCCGCACGGACCATCTGTCCCCCGGAGCCCGGGGTGAACTCGATGTTGTGGATTTCGAGTCCGAGCGGCATGGTTCGCAGGGGCATGCACGCCCCGAGGTCGGGGTCCACCCGATCGCCGCTCATCACGCGGTTGCCGACCTTGAGTCCTTCCGGCGCGAGGATGTAGCGCTTCTCGCCGTCGGCGTAGTGAAGGAGCGCGATGTGACAACTGCGGTTCGGATCGTATTCGATGGCGGCGACCTTCGACGGGATGTCGTCCTTGTCGCGCTTGAAGTCGATGCGGCGGTATTTCTGGCGGTACCAGGCCTGGACGTAGCGGGTCATGGTCATGCCGGTGAAATTGCGACCGCCTTTGCCGCAGATGCGCTGGAGGAGTTTCTTGTCCGACGGTCCCTTGGCCATGCCGTCGACGTGGATCACGCTCATCTGTCGGCGTCCCGGCGAGGTCGGTTTGTATTGGATGATCGGCACGACGTAGCTCCCTGTCAGATGATGTCGATTCGCTCGCCCGGGGCGAGCGTCACGACGGCCTTTTTCCACTCAGGAGTCCGGTAGATGTGATACCGCATGCGCCGGCTCTTGCCCTTTTGGCGCAGGGTCTGCACCTTGCGGACGTGCACCTGGTAAATCTCTTCGATGGAATGACGGATCTGGGTCTTGTTTGCGGACGTATGCACCGCAAACCAGTAGGCGCTCTGGTCCTGCTGAGAGACGGCTTTCTCGGTGACGAGCGGCCGGAGGACGACCTGGTATGCGCCGAGTTTTTTCACGATGCCACCCCCGCCAGTCGCACGAGGGCTTCTTTTTCGATCACGAGCCACCGGTGCTTCAGGATTTCGTATGCGTTGAGGTCGGAGGCGACGGCGACGCCGGCGCCCGGGACGTTGCGGGTCGAAAGGAGCAGGTTTTTGTTGTATGCAGCGGTGATCAGGAGACAGGACCCGTTGAGCTTGAGCATTTTCAGGAGCTCGACCGTGCGCTTGGTCTTGATCTCGTCCGCTGCCAGGGACTCGACGACCTTGACCTCTCCGTCCTTGAACTTGGCGAGGAGGGCCGAGCGCGTGGCGAGCTGGAGGGCCTTCCTGGGCATCTGCCAGCCGAAATCACGCGGTTTGGGACCGAAGGCCTTTCCGCCGCCTCGACGCGAGGGCGTTCGGTTCATCCCCATGCGGGCGTTTCCGGTGTGCTTCTGGGCGTAGAGCTTGCGGTTGGACCCGGCGACCTCGCTGCGGGACTTGCTCGACGCGGTCCCCTGCCGGAGGTTGGCCTGGTACATCATGACGCTCTGCTTGAGGAGCTTCATGTGGACCTTGCCGCCGAGCTTCGCCTCGTCCACCTGGATGGAAGAGGTCTCCTCGCCTGCCCTGTTGAACACCGGTATTTCGATCATCGGAGCACTTCTTACGCTTTGGTTTCGCGTTTAACGGCCTTTACGGAAAGAAACCCGCCCACCGGACCGGGGATGCCACCGCCGACGAGGAGCAGGTTTTTCGCCGCTTCCAGTTTCACGACACTCATGTTCTTGACGGTGCGCCAGACCCCGCCCATGCGGCCTTCCATGCGCATTCCCTTCGGGACTTTCGTCAGTCGGGAGTTGGAGCCGATGGAGCCGTGGCGCCGGTGCACCTTGGAGGTCCCGTGCGAAGCCGGGTGGCCGCTGAACCCGTGACGCTTCACGACGCCCTGGAATCCCTGGCCTTTGGTCGTCCCTCGCACGTTCACCAGACGCACTCCTTCGAACTCGGCCGCCGTCACCACCAGGCCCGGCTTGTGCGTCTCGTTCAACTCTTTGAGACGCACCTCGCGGATGAAGCGCTTGGGCTCGGTGTTGGCCTTCTCGGCGCGTGCGCGTTCCGGACGCGTGGCGCTCTTGCGACGCTTGTCCTGGAAACCCAGTTGAAGCGCCGTGTATCCGTCCTTCTGGCTGGTCTTGACCTGCATCACGGTGCAGGGTCCAAGCTGGATGACGGTGACAGGATGGCATATCCCTGTTTCGTCATAGACCTGCGTCATGCCAATTTTTTTGCCGAGCAACTCGTTCAGCATGGTTGGCTAACCCCTATGCCTTGATCTTGATGAAAACACCGGCCGGGAGGTTGAGCTTTCCGAGTGCATCCACGGTCTTGGACGTCGGCTCAAGGATGTCGACGAGCCTCTTGTGGGTGCGAATCTCGAACTGCTCCCTGGACTTTTTGTCAACGTGCGGACTGCGCAAGACGGTGTACCTCTCGATGCGCGTCGGCAGCGGCACGGGGCCGCAGACCTTGGCGCCGGTACGCTTGGCGGTCTCGACGATCTCGATCGCCGACTGGTCCAAGGCCTTGTGGTCGTAGGCCTCCATCCGGATGCGAATTTTGTCCTGTGCCATATCTTGGCTCATTCCCCAGAGAAGCGCAATCGCCCCATGGCGCAAAGAACAGACAGTATGCAACCAAACCGACGAAAAGTCAACGACTTTTTGCCACTCTTTACGGCTTTCCTGCGTCAATCCCCTCGCCTGAGGGCAACCGGCGAGGGTTTCAAATCAACAAGCTCTCGTAAATGTTCTGTGGGACCTCCACAAAATCATGTGGTTCCATGGTGTAACTGGCCCGTCCCTGAGAGACACTGCGGAGCGTAGTCGAATATCCGAACATCTCGGCCAGGGGGACCAGGCAATGGATGATCTTCAAGGGGCCGCGATCGGCGATTTCCTTGATGTCCGCTCGACGCGAGCTCAGGTCGGCGATTACCTGTCCGATGAACTCCGCGGGCGTCAGGGCCTCGACCCGCATCAGGGGCTCGAGAAGCTTGATGCCGGCCTCCTGAACGGCCTTGTGCAGAGCGATACTGGCGGCGGCGGCAAAGGCGATGTCGGAGCTGTCGACATCGTGGGCTTTTCCGTCCACCAGGGTGACCTTGACGTTGACGAGTGGGTAGCCGCTGAGCACTCCGCCGGCGGCGGTGTTGATGATGCTCTCTTCGATGGCGCGGATGAATTCGCGGGGCACGTGTCCGCCGCGGACCTTGTTTTCGAATACGACGGGCTCCTCGCCCTTAAACGGCTCGATATTGATGAAGACGATGCCGTACTGGCCGTGTCCGCCGGTCTGACGGATGAGACGTCCCTCGACGCCCTCGACGGCGCGGCGGATGGTCTCCCGGTAGGTGACGCGGGGCGCACCGACGTTGGCGGCGACGTTGAAGTCCCGGAGCATGCGGTTCTTGAGGACCTCGAGATGGAGCTCGCCCATCCCGGAGATGATGATCTGTCCTCGCTCCGGGTCCATGCGCCATTCGAAGGTCGGGTCCTCGCGCGAGAGCTTTCGGAGCACCTCGGTGAGTTTGTCCTTGTCGGCGGCGGACTTGGGCTCGATGGCCATGTGGATGACGGTCTGGGGGAATTCCATCTTTTCGAGGACGATCTGCTTGTGGAGCGGGCAGAGGGTATGTCCGGTGACGGTGGTCTTGGGACCGACGACGGCGACGATGTCCCCGGCTTCGGCGACGTCTATTTTTTCGCGGGTGTTGGCGTGCATCCGCCAGATGCGGTTGATGACCTCGCGTTCGCCGGAGTTCGGGTTCAAAACGCGGTCGCCCGTCTTGATCCGGCCCGAATAGATGCGGAGATAGGTGAGCTCGCCGTGCGGGTCGGTGGCGGTTTTGAACGCCAGGGCCGCGAGGGGCTCCTCGGCATCGCACTTCCGGGTGATTTCCTCTTTGGTCTTGGGGTGGTGGCCGACGATGGGGGGCATGTCGAGGGGACAGGGGAGGTAATCCGCGATGCCGTCGAGCAACCCCTGGATTCCCTTGTTCTTGAACGCCGACCCGCAGAACACCGGGACCAGCTTGTTGGCGATGGTTCCCTGGCGAAGTCCATGACGGATGTCGTCTTCCGAGAGATGATGGTCGTGGGCGTATTTTTCCATGACGGAATCGACCTTCTCGGCGAGACGCAGGATGAGCTGCTCCCGCCAGTGCTCCGCGTCCTTTTTGAGCTCGTCGGGTATGGGGAACTCTTCGAACTTGGTCCCGAGGGTTTCCTCGTCGAAGACGCGCACGATCCTGCGGATGAGGTCGATGTAGCCCTTGAAATTCTCTTCTTTTCCGAAGGGGAGCTGGACGGGTATGGGACAGGCGCCGAGGCGCTCTTCGATCTGCCTGACGCAGGAGAGGAAGTCGCTGCCGACGCGGTCGAGCTTGTTGATGAAGCAGATGCGCGGGACGTGGTAGCGGTCGGCCTGGCGCCAGACCGTTTCGGACTGTGCCTGGACCCCGGCGACGCCGCAGAAGACGCCGACGGCCCCGTCCAGGACCCGCAGCGACCGCTCCACCTCGGCGGTGAAGTCGACGTGTCCGGGGGTGTCGATGATGTTGATCTGACAGTTCCGCCAGTAGCAGGTGGTGGCGGCGGCGGTGATGGTGATGCCCCGCTCCTGCTCCTCGACCATCCAGTCCATGGTGGCGGTGCCTTCGTCCACTTCGCCGATCTTGTAGCCTTTTCCGGTGTAATAGAGGATGCGCTCGGTGACGGTGGTCTTCCCCGCATCGATGTGGGCCATGATGCCGATGTTGCGTCGGTTCCGGATGTCGTGGATGTTTTCAACCGTCATGTGCGTTTATCCTGCTCCATTACCAGGCGAAATGGGCAAAAGCCTTGTTGGCTTCGGCCATCTTGTGAATGTTCTCGCGAGTCGTGTAAGCGGTCCCTTCCTTGGCATAGGCGGCCATGAGCTCGTCGGCGAGTTTTGCGGAAATGGGACGGCCCTTCTTGGCCCGGGCCGCGTCCAGGATCCACCGGATCGCCAGCGACTGCTGACGCTTGCGGTTGACTTCCATGGGAACCTGGTAGGTGGCGCCTCCGACGCGCTTGGACCGGACCTCGATCATGGGCTTGACGTTTTCCACGGCGGTCTTGAAGACCTCCAGCGGGTCTTTGCCCTTGAGCTTCTGTTCGATGATGTCCATCGCGCCGTAGAAGGAGCCCAACGCGGTGCTCTTTTTTCCCCCGTACATGAGACAGTTGACGAACTTGCTGACCAGCTTGTCCTTGAACCTGGGGTCAGGCTTCAGCGTCGCCACGGAAGCAGTTGGCTTCTGCACGTTCTCTCCTTCGCGGGTCTATTTCGGTCTCTTCCAGCCATACTTGCTGCGGCTGCGCTCACGGCCCTCGACGCCGAGCGTGTCCAGGACGCCTCGGATGATGTGATACCGCACTCCGGGGAGGTCCCTTACGCGGCCGCCCCGGACCAGCACGATGGAGTGCTCCTGGAGGTTGTGTCCCTCGCCCGGGATGTAGGCGGTGATTTCCTTGCCGTTGGAGAGACGCACGCGTGCGATCTTGCGCAGGGCCGAGTTGGGCTTCTTGGGCGTCATGGTCTTGACCTGGAGACAGACCCCGCGCTTCTGGGGACAACCCTCCAGGGCCACGGTCTTCTTTTTTCCGAAGACCTTACGACGACCGTGACGAACGAGCTGATTTGCCGTCGGCATGTGCGACAGCCTCCTTCAATCGGGTTCCTGTTCCTTGTCCGACGCGGGGACGGACTCGGCGTCCGCGGGCTCGTCGGCGGTGTCGTCGATGACCGGGTCGCCGATGTGTGCAAGCTCCGGCGGCGCCGGCTCGACCCCGTGCTTCCTGATCTCCAGGGTGTTATAGGCCCGGAAGGCCGTCCCCGCCGGGATGAGATGTCCGAGGATGACGTTCTCCTTGAGACCGAGCAGGTGGTCGACCCGGCCGGAAAGCGCGGCCTCGGTGAGGACCTTGGTGGTCTCCTGGAAACTGGCCGCCGCGATGAAGCTGTCGGACTGCAGCGACGCCTTGGTGAGTCCGAGGAGCAGCGGTTTCGCGGTAGCGGGTTTTTTGCCGTCGGCCTGGGCCTGCTGGTTGATGCGACGGAACGTGAACTTGTCGACGGTGGCGCCGGGGAGGACGTCGGTCTCGCCCGGGTCCTCGACACGCACCTTCAGGAGCATCCTCGAGATGATGATCTCGATGTGCTTGTCGTTGATGTTCACGTTCTGGGAACGGTAGACGTTCTGCACCTCGCGGAGCAGGTAGTTCTGGAGGTATTCCTCGCCGTTGATGCGGAGGATGTCCTGGAGGATGAGCGGTCCCTCGACGAGCGGGTCGCCGGCGCGCACATGGTCGCCGCGGTGCACCCGCAGGTGCTTGCCGATGGGGACGAGGTGCTCGATCTCCTGGCCGCTCTCGTTCTTGAGGATGATGGAACGCTTGCCGCGACGCTTTTCGCCGAGCTCGACGGCGCCGTCGATCTCGGAAATGACGGCCGGCTCCTTGGGCTTTCGGGCCTCGAAAAGCTCGGTGACGCGGGGAAGACCGCCGGTGATGTCCTGGGTGCCGGTGATTTCCCGAGGGGTCTTGGCCAAAAGCGTCCCCGGAACCACTTCCTGTCCCTCGTCCACCTCGATGTGGGCCTTTTCGGGGACGGGGTAAAGACCGAGGATCTTGCCGGTGCGGTCCTCGAGGATAAGCTGCGGGTGCAGGTCGCCCTTGTGCTCGATAACGACCTTGCGCTTGACGCCGCTGCTGGCGTCGATCTCTTCGCGCATCGTCTTGCCTTCGACGATGTCCTCGAAGTGGACGGTGCCGGTAATGTCGGAGAGGATGGGCGTCATGTGCGGGTCCCACTGGCTGATGAGGTCGCCGGACTTGACCTTCTGGCCGTCCTCGACCATGAGGGTGGCGCCGGTGGGGACGGGGTGACGTTCGAGCTCACGGTCCTTGTCGTCGACGACAAGGATTTCACCGGTGCGGCTGAGGACGACGCGCTCGCCCTGGACGCTCGTGACGACGTGCATGCCCTGGAACCGGAGGGTGCCTGCCTGGCGGGCGCGGACCTCCGGACGCTCGACGCTGCGGAACGCGGTGCCCCCGATGTGGAACGTCCGCATGGTGAGCTGTGTTCCGGGCTCGCCGATGGACTGCGCGGCGATGATCCCGACCGCCATGCCCTGCTCGACGAGCCGCCCCGTGGAGAGGTCGGTCCCGTAGCAGAGCTGACAGATCCCCATGGGGCATTCGCAGGTCATGGCGGAGCGGACGCGCACCTTCGCGTAGCCCAGCTCCTCGATCTTCTTCGCCTGCTCCTCGGTGATGCTCTCGTTTTCCTTGACGATGACGTCGTCGGTGACGAGGTTAACGATGCTGTCCCGGGCGACGCGTCCGGCGATCAGCTGCCAGAGCGGGACTTCGACCTTGTCGCCGCGATAGACGGGGGCCTTGGAGATCCCGGTCAGCGTCCCGCAGTCGTGCTCGGCGACGACGACGTTCTGACAGGTGTCGACGAGCTTGCGGGTGAGGTAGCCGGAGTCGGCGGTCTTGAGGGCGGTGTCGGCGAGACCCTTTCGGGCGCCGTGGGTCGAGCTGAAGTACTCGAGCACCTTCAGTCCCTCGCGGAAGTTGGCCCGGATGGGGGTCTCGATGATCTTGCCGGAAGGCTTGGCCATGAGTCCGCGCATCCCGGCGAGCTGACGGATCTGGTCGATGGACCCTCGCGCGTTCGAAATGGTCATCAGGTAGATGGGGTTGATGAAATGCTTGCCGTCGCGGGTGTCGTTCTTGAGACCCTGCATCATCGCCTGTCCGACCTCCTCGCGGGCCTGAGTCCAGGAGTCGATGATCTGGTTATAGCGCTCGCCGTCGGTGATTACTCCCTTGTTGTACTGCTTCTGGATGCCGTCCACCTCTTTCTCGGTCTTGAGCAGGATTTCCTGCTTCTTGAGCGGGATCTTGAGGTCCTCGGTGGAGAAGGAGAGTCCGGCCAGGGTCGCTTCCTGGAAGCCGAGGTCCTTCACGTCGTCCAGCAGCTTGATGGTGGGGTCGAGACCGCAGATGCGGTAGCAGTCGGCGATGACCTGGTTGAGTCCCTTCTGGGCCAGGGCGATGTTGTAGAAGGGCATCCGCTCGTCGAGGGTCCGGTTGAAGAGGACGCGACCGGTGCTCGTCTCGAAGATCCGTCCGGAGGACGGTTTCTGCGGGCCGGTCCTCCCGAGGACGACCTTGTCCTCGGGCATGCGGACCTTGATGATGGCGTGGATGCCGAGGGCGCCGTTCGCGTAGGCCGTCAGCACTTCCTCGCGGCTGGAGAAGATCTTCCCTTCGCCGAGTTCGCCTTCGTTATCGATGGTCAGCCAGAAACACCCGAGCACGATGTCCTGGTTGGGACCGATGATGGGGGAGCCGTTCTGGGGCGAAAAGATGTTCCCGGTGGACATCATGAGCATGCGTGCTTCGGCCTGGGCCTCGACGGAGAGCGGAAGATGGACCGCCATCTGGTCGCCGTCGAAGTCGGCGTTGAACCCCTTGCACACGAGCGGGTGGATCTTGATGGCGTTGCCTTCGACGAGGACAGGCTCGAAGGCCTGGATCCCCATGCGGTGGAGCGTCGGGGCGCGGTTGAGGAGCACCGGGTGCTTGTGGATGACCTGCTCCAGCACGTCCCAGACCTGCTCGTCCTTGCGTTCCAGCATCTTCTTGGCCGACTTGATGGTGTCGGCGTGACCGGTCTCCTTGAGCTGACGGATGATGAACGGCTGGAAGAGCTCGAGGGCGATCTTCTTGGGGATGCCGCACTGGTAGAGCTTGAGCTCGGGACCCACGACGATGACCGAACGCGCGGAATAGTCGACGCGCTTGCCGAGGAGGTTTTCGCGGAAGCGTCCCTGCTTGCCCTTGATCATGTCGGTGAGGCTCTTGAGCGGACGGTTGGAGCTTCCGAGCACCGGGCGCTTGCAGCGTCCGTTGTCGAAGAGGGCGTCCACCGCCTGCTGGAGCATCCGCTTCTCGTTGTGGATGATGACCTCGGGGGCGTTCAGCTCGATGAGCTTCTTGAGCCGGTTGTTGCGGTTGATGACGCGCCGGTAGAGGTCGTTGAGGTCGGACGTGGCGAAGTTCCCGCTCTCGAGGAGCACGAGGGGTCTCAAGTCCGGCGGAATGACCGGGATGACGTCCATGACCATCCACTCGGGCTTGTTGTCGCTGCCGAGGATGGCCTCGACGATGCGCAGTCGCTTGATGAAGTCCTTGGACTTCTGCTTGGAGCCGGTCTCTTCGAGGTCGCGTCGGAGTTCCTTCGAGAGCTCTTCGAGGTTGAGGTTCTGGAGGAGTGCGCGGATGGCTTCGCCGCCCATCCCGGCCTTGAAATCCTCTCCGTACTTCTCACGACACGCGCGGAACTCCTCCTCCGTCAGGAGCTGCTTCTCCCTCAGAGGCGTGTCGCCCGGGTCGATCACCACGTAGTCCTGGTAATAGACGATCCGCTCGAGCGTCGTGGTCTTCATCGCCAGGAGGTTCCCCAGTCTCGACGGCATCGCCTTGAAGAACCAGATGTGGACGATGGGACTGGCGAGAGTGATGTGTCCCATGCGCTTGCGACGGACGCGGGAATGCGTCACCTTGACGCCGCACCGGTCGCAGATGATCCCCTTGTGCTTCATGCCCTTGTACTTGCCGCAGAAGCACTCCCAGTCGCGCTCGGGTCCGAAAATCCGCTCACAGAAGAGACCGTCCTTCTCCGCGCGATAGGTGCGGTAGTTGATGGTCTCGGGCTTCTTGACCTCGCCGTACGACCAGCTGCGGATGTCGGCGGGAGAAGCCAGCGAGATTTTCACCGCGGTGTAGTCGTTGATCTTGTCGTAAACCGTTTCCGCCATGAGTCATGCTCCTTGGACAATGCGCGCACCCGCGCGCGTTTCGCCAAGAGGACGATTACAACACCGATCGCTTCTCGAGCTGGATGTTGAGTCCCAGTCCCTTGATTTCGTTGCACAGCACCTCGAAGGAGACGGGCGTCCCGGCCTCGAGGACGTTCTCCCCCTTGACCATCGACTCGTAGATCTTGGTGCGGCCCTCGACGTCGTCCGACTTCACGGTGAGCATCTCCTGGAGGACGTAGGCGGCGCCGTAGGCTTCGAGGGCCCAGACTTCCATTTCGCCGAAGCGCTGACCGCCGAACCGGGCCTTCCCGCCCAGCGGCTGCTGGGTGATGAGGGAGTAGGGTCCGGTGGCCCGGGCGTGGACCTTGTCGTCCACGAGGTGCGACAGCTTCACCATGTAGATGTAGCCGACGGTGACGGTCTGGTTGAAGGGTTCCCCGGTGCGGCCGTCGTACAGGACGGTCTTGCCGTCGGCGGGAAGTCCCGCCTCGCGCAGGAGGTCGTGAATTGCGGGCTCCTTGGCGCCGTCGAACGGGGGACAGACGGCCTGGAAGCCGAGGACCTTCGCCGCCCAGCCGAGGTGTGTTTCGAGGATCTGTCCGACGTTCATTCGACTGGGCACGCCCAGCGGGTTGAGGAGTATCTCGATGGGAGTCCCATCCGCCAGGAAAGGCATGTCCTCTTCGGGGACGATCTTGGCGATGACGCCCTTGTTTCCGTGTCGTCCGGCCATCTTGTCGCCGACGGAGAGCGTGCGGCGGGTGGCGATGTAGACCTTGACCATTTCGAGGACGCCGGTCGGGAGTTCGTCCCCGCGCTTGAGGTGATTGAGCGCCCGGTCCTTGTCGTCCTTCAGACCCTCGATGCGCTCCTGGATGCGCGTGTAGAGTTCCTTCGCCTTGTGGGTCTTGGCCTCGGAGGCGAACTCGATCTCGTCGATGTCGAAGTTTTCCTCCATCGCCAGGATGTCGTCGGCGGACATCCCGCGCTTGATGGCGACGGTCTCCTGGGTGGGAGCGTGGACGAGCTTGCCGCCCTGGATGGTCTCGAGTCCCTCGATGAGCTCGCGGATGGCCTCGAGGATTTTGCCGTTGTGCTCGCGCTCGACCGCGGCGATCTCGGCCTCGAACTCGCGACGCTTCTCGTCGGAGAGGTAGGCCTTGCGGGAGAACTTGTACGCGGCGATGACGACCCCTTCGACGCCCGAGGGGACTTCGAGGGAGTCGTTCTTCACGTCCTCGCCGGCCCGGCCGAAGATGGCGTGCAGGAGCTTCTCCTCGGGGGAAAGCTCGCTCTTGGACTTGGGCGAGACCTTTCCGACGAGGATGTCGCCGGAGTTGACGAAGGTCCCGATGCGGACGATGCCTTCGGCGTCGAGGTTCTTGAGGGCCCGCTCGCTGACGTTGGGGATGTCCCGGGTGAACTCCTCGCGGCCGAGCTTCGTCTCGCGGATTTCGACCTCGAAGGCCTCGACGTGGATGGAGGTGTAGTAATCGTCCTTGACGAGCTTTTCGGAGAGGATGATCGCGTCCTCGAAGTTGTACCCGTCCCAGCACATGAAGCCGACGAGGACGTTCCGGCCGAGGGAGAGCTCGCCGTTCTTGGTGGCGGCGCCGTCGGCGATGATCTCGCCGCGTCGGACGGACTGGCCCTCGCGGACGATGGGCTTCTGGTTGAGACAGGTGCGCTCGTTGAGTCCGACGAACTTGCGGAGCTCGTAGATCGACTCTTCGCCCCCGGACTCGATGATGATGCGGTCGGCGTCGACGAACTGGACGGTGCCGGAGCGCTGTGCCCGGACGACCATCCCGGAGTTCTGGGCGACGGGTTTCTCCATGCCGGTGGCGACGATCGGGGGCTCGGGCTTCAGCAGCGGCACCGCCTGGCGCTGCATGTTGGAACCCATGAGCGCGCGGTTCGCGTCGTTGTGCTCGAGGAACGGGATGAGACTGGCGCTGACCCCCAGCATCTGCTTCGGGGAGATGTCCATGTACTCGAGCTTCTTGGTGTCCACCAGCATGAACTCGCCGTTGTAGCGTGCGAGCACGATGGCACCGATGATGTTTCTCTTGTCGTCGACCGGGAGGTCGGCCGGGGCCATCCAGCGGTTCTCCTCCTCGTCCGCGCGCAGGTAGACGATGTCCTCGGTGATCTTCCCGTTCTTCATCACGCGGTAGGGCGTGATGAGGAAGCCGTACGGGTCCACCGTGGCGTAGACGGAGAGACTGGCGATGAGCCCGATGTTGGTGCCTTCGGGGGTCTCGATGGGACAGATTCGGCCGTAGTGGGAGATGTGGACGTCGCGCACCTCGAAGGAGGCGCGCTTGCGGTTGAGTCCGCCGGGGCCGAGGGCCGAGAGTCTCCGCTCGTTCGTCAGCTGCGAGAGGGGGTTCGTCTGGTCGACGACCTGCGAGAGCTCCCCGCGGCCGAAGAAATACTCGATGGCGGAGGAGATGGTCTTGGAGTTGATGAGGGTGCGCGGGGTCTGCTCCGCCGGGTCCTTGAGCGACATCCGCTCCTGCACCGTGCGCCTCAGACGCAGGAACCCCTTCCGCAACTCGTCCGAGGCCAGCTCGTCGATGGTGCGGAGCCGCCGGTTCCCCAGGTGGTCGATGTCGTCGATGGAGGCGGTCGGGTCGTTGGCCCGGAGCCGGATGATGTAGAGGATGGAGTTGATGAAGTCCTCGGGCCGGAGGGTCATGATGTCTTCTTCGATCTTCTGGCCGAACTTGCGGTTCAGACGGAAGCGCCCGACGCGGCCGAGCCGGTAGCGGTTCGCGTCGAAGAACTTCTCGGCGAAGAGCTCCCGGGCCTTGTCGATCTTGGCGGGGTTCCCCGGACGAAGACGCGCGTGGATCTTGAGCAGCGCCTCCTCGTGACCGACGGTGGCGTCCTCCTGGACCGTGTTGAGCATCAGCGGGTCGTCCATCTCGGTGATGACTTCGACCTCGGCGACGCCGGCGTCCTTGATCGCCTTGGCCTTCGCCTCCTCGATGATCTCACCGCTCTCGACGATGACTTCGCCGGTGGCGGTGTTGACAATGTCTCCCACGGCGTGCTTGCCGCGGATGCTTGCGAGGGTCCCGGGTGTGCCTTCGCTATCCGCAGGCAGAGGAGTCAATTCGAGAGTATGTCGCGTTCGTTGGACGCTATCCTTGAACTTGGTGAGGTTTTCGATTGGGTCTGACTCTAGGGATTGGACATTCCAAAGTCCGGAATCAACGATCTTCTGGTTACCGGAGAACTTCCCGAGCCAATCGCTGTCCTTCCATGTTTGGTCCATTGGGTGTTGCGCGAATTGTGCTATTAATCCTTCCTCTACTTCTTTTATGTCTTTTTCCGGAACCTCCACACAACAAAAACTATGGTTATCGCCGAGTTCACGTGCCACCGCGTTCTCGAGGTCGCCGCGTTCCTCCTCGAACTCCTCTCCCTTGTGGAAGCCTTTGGGTACAGTCCCCTTGGTGGACCATTCTGCCCAGAGACGTAGGAACCGTTGCAGGTTCTCTTCGTTGGCACACAATTTCACCAACTTATCGCTTAGTTTCCGTCCGCGTTTGAGGATGGCGGTCCCCATATGAACTGCCAACGATCCAGACTCGTCGCACTTACCGCTGAAGTGGTTGGCTATCCTCTTCCCGAAAATCCCTTCTTTTCCCTCTACAGCCTTGCCAATATAAACCACCCGTTGCACATTCCCTTTGGTGCCTTTGGGACTCTGAGTTTCGTCAAAGAAGAAGTACACTCCTCTCTTCTCTCGGATCTTTGATGGAATCTCATCAACGTTGTGATAGTACGGCAAACCTTGCAGCAAAGAAGTGACTTCACGAGTCAAAACTTCTTTCGTAGGACTTCCGAACTGTACCTTCTGGGTCGGGTAGAAAAGACGCAGGAGGTCGGCGTCGGAGGAGTATTTCTCGTTCATCGCCCGCAGGAGCGTGGTCGCCGGGAACTTGCCCGACTGGTCGATGCGGACCGTCAGGACGTCCTTCTTGGAGACGTCGAGCTCGATCCAGCTTCCGCGTTCCGGGATGATCCGGCAGGAGTGCAGCCGGCGCTCTCCGGTGTGGGCTTCGAGCAGGAAGTCCACTCCAGGGGAACGGTGCAGCTGGCTCACGATGACCCGCTCGGCCCCGTTGATGATGAACTCCCCGCCGCCCATCATGATCGGAAGCTCGCCCAGGTATACCCACTCCTGGATCGGCGATTCCTTCATCAGTCTGAGCCAGATGCGGAAAGGCATGCCGTAGGTGAGCCGGAGCTTTCGACACTCGTCGGGTGAGTAGCGGGGCTTGCCCATCTCGTAGCCGAGGTACTCGAGCTTGAGCTTCTGGTCGAAGCTCTGGATGGGGAAGACCTCGCGCAGGAGCGCCTCGAGGCCGTGATTCTTGCGGTGGTCCGGCTCCAGGTTGGGCTGCAGATACCGCTCATAGGAGCGGGTCTGAATCTCCACCAGGTCGGGGAGCGGGAGATGGTCGCCGATCTTGCCGAACTCTCGAATCTCCATTCTCTTTCCTCGCAAAAGTACTACCACCCCGTAGCGGAGGCGCTGCGGGATGGTAGTTGCTGGTTTGGAGGGTTACTTCACCTCGACGACGGCGCCGGCCTCTTCCAGTTTCTTCTTGACGGTCTCGGCTTCTTCCTTCGAGATGCCTTCCTTGATGGCGCCGGGGGCTGCGTCGACCAGGGCCTTGGCTTCCTTGAGACCCAGTGCCGTGACCTCGCGGACGGCCTTGATGACCTGGATCTTCTTCTCGCCGACTTCCTTGAGGACGACGTCGAAGGTCGTCTTCTCGGCGGGAGCCGCCGCGGGGCCGCCCGCGCCGCCGGGCATGGCCATCATCATGCCGACGGGGGCCGCCGACACGCCGAACACCTCTTCCAGGGTCTTCACCTGGTCGGAGAGTTCGAGCACGGAAAGCTTCCCGACGTACTCGGCGAGAAACGCCTTGCGCTCGTCGCCGGAGAGTGCGAACACCGCCTTGAGCGCGGACTCCACCGCCGGGGTGACTACCGGCTTCGCCTTCGGTGTTTCAGGCTTCGACTCTTCCACTTTCGCCACGTTTGCTTCCGTCATTCCTTGTTCCTCCGAGTTAGCCCGGACAAAGGGGTCCGGCGTCCTGTTTTGTGCTGCGGTCTATTGCGCGGGGGCGTCGCCGGCCGGCTCCGGGGCCGCAACGGGCTCCGGGGTCGTAGACGCCTCCGGGGCCGCAACCGGCTCCGGGGTCCGTTTCTTGGCGACGGCATCCAGCACGCACACGAGATTCCTGGTAAATCCGCCGAGGGTGACTACCAGCCCTCTCACGGGCCCGAGGGCCGCCGAGAGGAAGCCGGCGATCAGCACGGGTCGGGGCGGGATGGCGGCGAAACGTCGGACGTCCATCGACCCGAGGACCAGTCCCTCCCCGTAGCCTCCGCGGATCACGATATTCCTGTTCTGGTTGGCGAGTTCCGTCACGGCCTTCGTCAGCTCGACGACGTCTTCTCCGCCGGTGACCACCGCGCAGGGTCCGCCGAGCAGTCCCACGAGCTTCTCGAGGCCGATGCGCCGGAACGCATGCGCCATCATGCTGTTCTTCACCACCTTCACGTCGATGTGGTGTGCCCTGAGACGCGTGCGGATCTCGGACGCCGCCAGCGATGAAATACCGCTCATGTTGACCACGACGCACCGGTCGAGGGCGGTGTAGCGTGCGGCCAGTTCATCGACGATGAGTTTCTTGAGTTCCTTGCCCATGGGTTCGCGTCTCCCTTAACCGTCCAAGGACCACTTGCCGCTTTTCAGTGGGTTGCCGCCCGCACGTCCGCCTCGATGCTGAGCATGATGCCCGGGCCCATGGTGCTCGATACGACCGCCTTCTCCAGAAAGACGCCCTTGGCGGCGGCGGGTCGCATGGAGCGGACGTGTCCCAGGAACGCCGTGATGTTCTCCTCGAGGTCTTTCTCCGCGAAGGAGAGTTTCCCCACCGGGGCATGGACGTTTCCATCCGCGTCGTTGCGGAACTCGATCTTGCCGCCGCTGAACTCCCGTGTCGCGGTGACGATGTCCTTCGATACCGTGCCGCCCTTGGGCGAGGGCATCAGTCCCTTGGGTCCCAGCACGCGGCCCAGGCGTCCCACCTTGGGCATCACGTCGGGGGTGGCGATGGCGACGTCGAAGTCGAGCCACCCGCCCTGCACCTTCTCGACGAGGTCGTCGACGCCGGCCGCGATGGCCCCGGCCGCTTTCGCCGCCTCGATGTCCGGTCCCTGACAGAACGCCACCACCCGCAGGGTTTTCCCGGTGCCCTTGGGCAGACTCACCGACCCGCGGATCGTCTGGTCCGACTGCTTTGGGTCGATCCCCAGCTTGATGGCGATGTTCACCGTCTGGTCGAACTTCGTCCCGCCGCACTCCTTCAGGAGCTTGACCGCCTCGCCGAGGTCGTATTTCTTGTTATGGTCGATCTTGGCGGCCGCGGCACGGTAACGCTTGCTTTTCTGGACCATGGTCAGCCTTCCACCTTGATGCCCATCGAGCGGGCCGTTCCCTCGACAATCCTCATGGCCGCTTCGATGCTCGCGGCGTTGAGGTCCTTGATCTTGGTCTGAGCGATTTCTTTCACCTGGGCCCTGGTCACGGTGCCGACGACTTCCTTGTTGGGCGTTCCGGAGCCCTTGGCAAGTCCGGCGAACTTCTTGAGGAGCACCGCCGCCGGCGGACTCTTCGTGATGAACTCGAAGCTCCGGTCGCCGTATACCGTGATCTCCACCGGAATGGTGATCCCGTTGGCTTCCTTGGTGCGCTCGTTGAACTGGGCGACGAACTGGCCGATGTTCACCCCGTGCTGACCGAGCGCGGGACCCACCGGCGGAGCGGGCGTCGCCTGACCGCCCGCGCACTGAAGCTTGATCTTCGCGATGATTTCCTTGGCCATGTCCTGGAACCCTTTGAACGTTCGACGGGTTTTGGATTTAGATGCTCTCTACCTGCCAGTACTCCAGCTCGACCGGCGTCGGTCGGCCGAAGATGGTGACCTCGACGCGCACCACCCCCTTCGACGGGAGGACCTCCTTGACGATGCCGGAGAAATTCTCGAACGGACCTTCGTTGATCTTGACCGAGTCGCCCTCGCGGAAGTCGATCTTGAGCTTGGGCTGCTCGGGCTCACGGTCGGCCTCGCCCAGGACCTTGTCCACCTCGTGCTTGGGCATCGGCACGGGCTTGACGTTCGGAGCGGCCCCGACGAAGTCCCCGATCCCGGGCGTCTCACGCACCAGGTACCACGTGTTGTCGTTCAGCACCATCTCCACGAGCACGTACCCCGGGTAGATCTTGCGCTCCGACACGCGCTTCTTCCCGCCCTTGATCTCCGAAACCTTCTCCGTGGGAACCAGCACCCGGACGATCTGGGTATCCAGCCCGGCCGCCTTGATCCGCTTCTCCAGACTTTCCTTGACCGTGTCCTCTTTGTTGGACTGCACCCGCAGGACATACCAGCGGTTTTCCGTTTCGACCATGGAAGCCGTCACCTCAGATTCGCCTATGGAGCCGACGAAACAGGAAGCCCCGGTCCGTTGCCTGGAACGGGTTGAATATCCTTGAGAGACGATTCACCGAATCCACGCGTCGTGCGGGGACAGGAACAGAGTTTCGACCGGGTCCCGGGTTACCGGGACTTCCACGGTCCTTTCATTTCCTTTGGTGAAGTCCCTCGTCTCAATGAAAAAAGGTCGCAATCAGGAAGGTCCCACCCCACTCGTTACGACATCTCTTCCGCCCGTCACTTGGGCGTAGCGGTTAACCTGGGCAGAATCCCTATCAGCTGAAAGAACGGCTGAATCACCCACCGGTCCGCACACCAGAGAAACGCTCCCAGGAGCAGCACGATGACAATCACGACGCCCGTGGCCACCAGCACCTCGCGCGAGGTCGGCCAGGTGACTTTCTTCATCTCGAGTTCGGTCTCGATGAGAAAGTCCGCAAGGCTCGCCCGGTTGGTGACGTAAAGGGCGCACCCCAGGAACACCGCAAGAATCATCCCCGGGACCCAATACCCGACATAGTACGCCGTGGAGTGGGTGAGGGCCCCCATCCACTGGAACGTTTGCAGAGTGGCCCAGATTCCGAGGGCCGCGAAACCCGCCGCGGCGATCCCTCGGGACCAGACCCCCTGACCCCGCTTGTACAAGCTCAAAGCCATCATCGGCCCCGATGGTCACTCGCATGGCAGGGGAGGCGGGATTCGAACCCACAACATCCGGTTTTGGAGACCGGCGCTCTGCCAGTTGGAGCTACTCCCCTTCTCAATTACTTCTTCCGACTGTTGTGCACCGTGTGCTTCCCGCAGCTCCGGCAGAACTTCTTCATGCTCAGCTTCTTGGCCTCACGGGTCTCCAGACTCGTGCGGTAGCCGCGGTTCTTGCACTCGGAACATTCCATCGTCACGTACTCGCGCATGCCTCACCCGAGCATCTTGGTGACGATGCCGGCCCCGACCGTCCGTGATCCTTCACGAACGGCGAACCGACTCTGCTCTTCCAGGGCGACCGGGGTGATCAGCGTCACTTCGAGTCGGGCGTTGTCGCCCGGCATCACCATCTCCGCCCCGCCCAGCAACTTCACCTCTCCGGTCACGTCCGTGGTCCGGATGTAGAACTGAGGCTTGTACCCGGTGAAAAACGGGGTGTGACGCCCGCCTTCGTCCTTGCCCAGCACGTAGACCTCGGCCTCGAAATGGGTGTGCGGGGTGATGCTGCCCGGCTTGGCCAGCACCTGGCCGCGCTCGAGGTCCTCTTTCTCGATGCCTCGCAGGAGTGCCCCGATGTTGTCGCCGGCAATCCCCTCGTCGAGCGTCTTGTTGAACATCTCGACGCCGGTGACGACGCTCTTGCGGGTCTCGCCGAAGCCGACGATCTCGATATCGTCTCCGACGCGGACCTTCCCGCGCTCGATACGGCCCGTCCCGACCGTCCCGCGTCCCTTGATGCTGAACACGTCCTCGATCGGCATGAGGAAAGGCTTGTCGATGTCGCGGATCGGGTCCGGAATGGCGGCGTCCACCGCGTCCATCAACTCGAAAATGCACTTCGCGTTCGGGTCGTTGCGGTCGCCCGAGGGGTTCTGCATCGCCTTGATCGCCGAGCCGCGGACGATCGGAATCTTGTCCCCGGGGAATTCGTACTCGTTCAGCAGTTCTCGAATCTCCAGCTCGATGAGGTCCAGCAGTTCCGGATCGTCCACGAGGTCCACTTTGTTGAGGAACACCACGAGGGCCGGAACGTTCACCTGACGGGCCAGCAGGACGTGCTCACGGGTCTGGGGCATCGGGCCGTCGTCGGCGCCCACCACCAGGATCGCCCCGTCCATCTGCGCCGCCCCGGTGATCATGTTCTTGATGTAGTCGGCGTGACCGGGACAGTCGATGTGCGCGTAGTGACGCTTGGCGGTCGAATACTCGACGTGCGCGACGGCGATGGTCACGATCTTCGACGCGTCACGGACCGTCCCGCCCTTCGCGATGTCGGCATACGACTTCGACTTGGCGAGTCCCGCTTTCTCCAGACACAGCGTGATCGCGGCCGTCAGCGTCGTCTTGCCGTGGTCGATGTGTCCAATGGTCCCGATGTTGACGTGCAGCTTCGTGCGCTCGAATTTCTGCTTTGCCATTGCCGGGTAACCTCCCAAAGAGTGAATTGACTATTGCCGTGTTCTTCTCTTCCCCAGCAGCACCCTTGCCCCGCCCCGTCGGGAAAAGAGCTCATACGACAAATGGAGCTGCTGCTGGGAATTGGACCCAGGACCTCATCCTTACCAAGGATGCGCTCTACCAGCTGAGCTACAGCAGCAGACCCAAGTCTCGAGGTCCCGAAACGCAGTGAGTCTCGACCGAGACCCCCTCATGTGTTCGAAAACAAAGCAAACCCAGCCCCGCACAGGACTAGTGGAAATCGAGAATGATACTCCTCTTCCTCGTGGTGTCAACAGAAAAACTGCGAAAATAGCATCCCGAGCAGGAATGGAGCGGGCGATGGGAATCGAACCCACGTAACCAGCTTGGAAGGCTGGAGCTTTACCATTAAGCTACGCCCGCTGATCTTCATATTAAATGGTGGGGAGAGAGGGATTCGAACCCCCGTAGGCATCGCCAACAGATTTACAGTCTGTCCCCTTTAGCCACTCGGGCATCTCCCCACCGTCAGGCAATTCAAGGGGTGCTTCCAGTAGAGATGCCGGACAGGCTGCCCCGGTGCGCCCTGCGACCCATGGGAAAACATAAGTCCAGTAGCCTGAAGCCTTTACGCTCTGGCCGCCAGGCCGGCATTTCCTGGAGCTAGCGGTGAGAATCGAACTCACAACCCTCCGCTTACAAGGCGGAAGCTCTACCGTTGAGCTACGCTAGCCCTTCGCTCTCGAAACACCCATGATACCCCTGCATTACGCAGAATGCAAACGATAGGTGATTTTTTTCTTATTTTTTTGTAAAATTTAATCCGTCGGGCTGTTTTTCAGACCTCGGACGGGGCCAGAAAAGCAGGCGCCTGGGCGTAACTCGTGAAATGAACCAGTGTTACGACAAATAACCAGCGGGGGGGGCGATTCTGGCACTGGAAAGGCCGTTTTCCTGCTAGTGCGAGCTCAGTTCCGCCAGGCGTTCGAGGAACTTGGAGACCGGGATCGGCTCAGGCGCCGCCAAAAGAAGCGGGATGCCGCCTGGCGCGAAAATCCCGGCAGGCGAGCCCTTGTTCGCAGCCTCGACGCGGATTTCGTCCCGGGTCACAACGAGCGAGAGGTTGACCGCGGAGAAGGTCAGGGGCTTGGTTTCAAACACCGGCAGCCCCCACTGCCCGCTCAGAAGGAAATTTAGGTTGCGGAGGGCGGCGGGCGTGAGCGTGCCCGTGGTGTTGTCGGCGAGGGCAAGCGCGGCGTGGAGCGTCCCGGCCTCGCCGAGACGTCCCGAGGCGTCGAGTTTCACGCGAAGCCTCCCGGTGAGGTCTCCGAGGCGGATCTCCTTGGGGAGGCGAGCGAGGTCCACTGCGGTCCATGCGTCGAGTTTCCAGTTGTTGCGGGGGGCGGAGTCGTCCGGAAAGAGGTTCGTCAGGGTAAGCTTCCCGTCGGACGGCTCCAGGAGCCCCGACAGGGTTTCGCCCAGGATGGGCCTGACGAGGCCCTTCACCCAGGGGAGGGGTTTTGCGATGACGGTGAAGGCGTGGCGGGCGTCCGCGATCTCGAGTGTGGCGCCAAGCCGGCCGCGCTCGGTCCTGGCGGTTAGGGTTCCGTGAATCGCGTCCTCTTCCGTGAGCTCGGCCCTGCCGACCACGGAGGTGAGTGGGACGACTTCCGAGCCCAGGCGGAATCGAGCGGTGAAGTCGGAGAGCGACAGGCTCCGCAGGTCGGAGCTGTTCTCGATGTTATGGAGCATGTGCAGGAGGGGACGTGCGGGCGGCTTCGCCCATGTTTCCAGGTCCATCGAGAACGTTCCGCCCTCGAGGGCGAGTTCGCCCGGTAGGTCCGGCCGGGGAGCCTGGTAGACGCCGCGGGTTGCCTGGAGTCCCGGGGCGCCCAACCCCGCCTCCCGGATGACCACGCCCGAAAGTCCGTATTGGCCCGAAACGTCGCGCCGCGTCAGTCGCAGTTCGACCGGGACGCCCAGCCGCTCCGAAAGAGTACCTGACAGCCGCAGTTCCTCCCAGCTCGCCGACCTCGATAGAACAACCACGACGATGAGAATTAGAGGCAGGATGCACACGAGGAGAACGATGAGCCAGCTGAGCCGTCGGGCGACGGATTCACGCACGAGCCACAGGAGCGACCGCCGGCGGGAAAGGCCGGTGATTCCCCGTGGTTGGGTTTCTGGAGGCTTGGAGTTGTCCATCCCGTGTTCCCCCGGCAAGTACGCGGACTTCCGCGGAGGGTTAGTATAGGGTTCCGTCCGGCGTGAATCAAGCGTCGCGTCGGGTTCGTCGTGGAAGGCGTCATCCGCTCGACGAAGCGCCGGGCGGCGGCGTCCACGCCCTCACAGATCCTTAACCTCGTACCCGCCGCTCTGCCGGGTGGTGACCAGGTCGAGCTTCGTGGTGGAACGCTCGACGACCATGCGCCGGAGGATGACGAGGTCGGCGGGGATGATTTCGCCGGCGCGCTTTTCCAGCTCGTCCATCGGCACGCGGACGATGGCGCCTTCGAAACTCGGCTGGGCGAGCGTCCCGTGCGCAAGCTCCGCCTCGAAGACGTCGAGAATGAACAGGGCGTGGGGCGGCGGGCCTTCGATGAGAAGATCGGTGACGCGGCCGAGCCACCGGGGCGTGGGACGCCCCAGGCCGGTCTCTTCGCGCATCTCGCGTCGGGCGGCGTCCTGCGGGGTCTCGCCCTCTTCCATCTTTCCGCCCGGGAGCGCGAGGAGTCCCTTGTAGGGTTCCCGGGTGCGACGGATGAGATGAATCCGCCCGGGCTCCCGCAGAACGAGGAGCGTCCCGTGGACAGGTTTGATTTCGGGCGTCGGCGGCTCGGGAGCATTCATACCATCGACCCGGCAAAGGCGCGACCTTGCCCGCGAGCATCGGACCTCAGCCGCGCGGGAACTTTTTCCCCGTCAGCTTCTCGTAGGCCTCGATATACTTGGCGGAGGTTTTCCGCACGACCTCGTCGGGGAGTTCGGGCGCCGGCGGGGTCTTGTTCCAGCCGGACGCCTCCAGCCAGTCGCGCACGAACTGCTTGTCGAACGAGGCCTGCGGACGTCCCGGCGAATATTGCTCCACCGGCCAGAAGCGCGACGAGTCGGGCGTCAACGCCTCATCCACCAGCATCAGCTCCCCGTCGACCAGTCCCCACTCGAACTTCGTGTCGCAGACGATGATCCCGCGCCCCAGGGCATAGTCCCTCGCCTTGACGTAGAGCGCGATGGACCGGTCGCGGACTTGTTGGGCCGTCTCGTCGCCCAGCAGGTCGGCCATCGCCTCGAAGGACAGGTCCTGGTCGTGTCCGCTTTCCGCTTTGGTGGTCGGAGTGAAGATGGGCTTGGGCAGTCGCGAGCTCTCGATCAGTCCCTCAGGCAACTTGACCCCGCAGACCTCCTGGCGCTCGCCGTAGGATTTCCACCCGGAGCCCGCGAGGTACCCGCGCACCACGCACTCCACCGGCAGGACCTGGGCCTTGTGGACGAGCATGGATCGGCCGGCCAGCATCTCGGCGAAACGTCCCAGCGCGGGGTCGATGGCCGCGATGTCGCTCGCGGCGGTCGGCGCGCTCACCAGGTGCGACCGTGTCTCTTTCTTCAGGTGGTCGAACCAGAAGGCCGAGAGCTGCGTGAGCACGCGACCCTTCTCGGGGATGCCCGTCGGCAGGATGCAGTCGAACGCCGAGATGCGGTCCGTCGCCACGATGAGGAGATGGGTCCCCAGGTCGTAAATGTCTCGGACCTTGCCCCGTCGCACGGGGAATTTGCGGATTTCCGTCACGAGCACCACGTCGGACATGGAAACTCCGAGTTTGTGCAGGACCGAAGCCGGGCCAGACGCGCCGATGCGGTGTACCAGACCCGGGGCGTGCATTCAAGGGAAAAACTTGCACCTTGCAAGTGGCGAGGAAGCCGGTTTATACTGCTACTTGCTTCTGACCTGTCGACTGGGGACTTGTTGACTTGCGACTCGTTTATCCCACAGGGAGGAGTCCAAGACATGGATCTGTCCGGACTCGCCGCGACGTCCGTGGATCAAGGTTCCCCCCTGGTCACCGTCTGCATTCCCCACTGGCAGGGAGGACCGCTCGCCAAACTGTGTCTTCGGTCCATCCGTGCGTTCACCGATGCGCCGACCTATGAGGTCATCGTCGTCGACAACGGGTCCAAGGACGCGTCGCTCGACTACCTGCGCTCGGTGCGGTGGATCCGGCTCATCGAGCGGCCCAAAGAGACGCACGCCGACTGGCCCGGGAACGTCGCCTCCGCCTGGGACCTGGGGGTGCGCGAGGCCAAGGGAAGCTACTTCATGATCATGCACGCCGACGTGTTCGTCCGGCGTGCCGGGTGGCTCGCACGATTCGTGAAGGCCCTGGAAACCAGCGACCGCATCGGCGCGGCGGGCGGGTGGAAACTCGAGACGCCTCATCCGCTCCGCGCGGCCCTCAAGCGCGCGACCGACTTCAAGGCCCTGAAACTCCGGCTCCTGCGCCGACTCGGCCGCCCCGCTCCTCCTCCGCCCAGCCGGGAACTCTACCCAAGGGACTACTGCGCCATCTACCGCATCGCGCCCATCCGCGAGCACGGGTTCAGCTTCCTGCAGCGCACCGCCACCCCCGGACAGGAGATGTTCGAGCAACTCAAGTCGGCCGGCTTTGCAGCGCAGATGATCCCCGTGGGCGAGCTGATGACGTTCATTCACCACGTGGCGCACGGGACGGCGGGGGTCTCGGCCGAGGCGCGGCTCCAGCGCGGACATGCCCAGCGGAAGGTCGAGCGCCGCACCGAAGACCTCTTCGCCCAGCCGCTTGTCCGCGAACTCCTCTCCGACGAATCGCTCGATACGTAAAAAAGAGAGGCGGCCTCTCGGCCGCCTCTCTTCGTTCATCGATTGTCCTCGTTCCCCGGCTTGCGTATTCATGGCCATCAGGAACTCGGTGTCAGGACACGCCCTGCTTGACCGGGAGAAGGTTCTTGAGGTTGAGGCGCTTGGAGGCGTCGAGGATTTCGATGCCCACGATCCGGTCGTCTTTTCCAAGATCGAGAACCACGTCCTCGGAAACCCGTTTGTTCACGGTTCTCTGTCCGCGGTCGTCCAAGCGAAGGTAAAGCAGGTCTGTTTTGGCGTTGTACACGACTTGCATTGGGTCACTCCCACTTGCCGTAGAACACGTACACGGTCACAATGACCGTATCATCTCCCTCGGTGACGTAGAATACCTCCACTCTCTTCTGCTCGTAGTGCTTGCCTATGCGTTTTTGTTTGAAGTCATACGTCTTGAATCTCCCCCTTCGTCCGTGCTTGGCCGGAATGACCGATCCGGTCTCCAACACGTCTCGAATTTCGCGTTCGCTGGCTCCGCGCTCCTTAGCGCGTTCAGCGGCATGCGGGTCGATCCTGATGTTCCTGGGCTCCATGGCAGTCAAGGTCCCGAAATGACGTTACGTATTCATGGCCATCAGGAACTCGGCGTTGGTCTTGGTCTTCTTGAGCTTGTCGATCAGCAGTTCCATGGCCTCGACGGGGTTCATCTCGTTGAGGACCTTGCGGAGCACCCAACTGCGGCGGAGTTCCTCGGCGTCCACGTAGAGGTCCGGCCGGCGGATGCCCGACTGGGCGATGTCGATGGCCGGGAAGACCCGCTTCTCCATGAGCCGCCGGTCGAGGCGCAGCTCCATGTTGCCGGTCCCCTTGAACTCCTCGAAGATCACCTCGTCCATCCGGCTTCCGGTGTCCACCAGCGCCGTGCCGATGATCGTCAGCGACCCGCCTTCCTCGATGTTTCGCGCCGCCCCGAAGAACCGCTTCGGACGCTGCAGCGCGTTCGAGTCGATGCCTCCCGACAGGATCTTGCCGGAGTGAGGCATCTCCACGTTGTGCGCCCGCGCCAGCCGCGTGATGCTGTCCAGCAAAATCACCACGTCCTTGCCGAACTCCACCATGCGCCGCGCCTTCTCGATCACCATCTCCGCCACCTGCACGTGCCGCGACGCCGGTTCGTCGAACGTCGCGCCGATCACTTCACAGTCCACCGACCGCTCCATGTCCGTCACCTCTTCCGGCCGCTCGTCGATCAGCAGCACGATGACGTAGCACTCGGGACTGTTGTGCAGGATGGAGTTGGCGATGAGCTTGAGCAGCACGGTCTTGCCGGTATAGGGCGCCGCGACGATGAGCCCGCGCTGTCCCTTGCCGATCGGAACCAGCAGGTCCATGATGCGCATCGAGATGTCGCATCCCGGATGTTCGAGCACCAGCCGCTCGTCCGGAAAGAGCGGGGTGAGGTTGTCGAAGTTCACGCGGTCCTGCAGCGTCTCGGGGTCCTCGTGGTTGACCGCCTCCACCCGCAAGAGCGCGAAGTAACGTTCCTTCTCCTTCGGCGGACGGATCTGTCCCGACACGATGTTCCCAGGCCTCAGGCCGAACCGCCGGATCTGCGAGGGCGAAACGTATATGTCGTCGGGACACGGAAGGTAGTTGTAATCGGGTGAGCGCAGGAAACCGAACCCGTCGGGCAGGATCTCCAGCACCCCTTCCCCGTACATCAGGCCGTTCGCCTTCACGCGGTTCTTCAGGATCATGAAGATGAGGTCCTGCTTCTTGAGTCCCGTGTACTCGATCAGTCCTTCCTTCTTGGCGGTCGCCAGGAGCTGGGCCATCGTCAGCTTTTGCAGCTCCGAGATGTGCAGCTCGCCCTTCTTGGCTTCCTCATACCTCTCGTTTTCCTTCTCCTCGACGACGATTGTTTCCTCGTCGTCCATCGCCGGCCTCTCTTTCTTCACTTCGGTTTCCTTGATGTCGTTCTCTTGGACGGGGTTTTCCTTTGCGGCGGGGGGTTTGGGCTGTCTGGTTGCAGCCATTGCGGCACTCCTTCTTCCTGACGGATGAAACGGTTGGTTGGATTTCCTTGCACTAGGACAATGTGTATGTGAGTCAGCGGGATACGCCTGGCCGCGAACGGCCCTGGGTCTCATCCGAGAGGAGTTTCCGAATGCGTCGCCAGTAGGTGCGGACCCGCTCTCGGGTCTCGCTTCTGTCGTCGCAATTCCGTACTACGGTATCGGCTTTCTCCCGCTTGAAATCAAGGGTTTTCTGACGTTTCTCGCGCTTTTCGAGCTCCGAGCGGGTCCATCCCCGCGAGCTCACAAGGCGTCTCAGCCGCTCGCTTTTCGGCGCCTCCACAAGCGCCACGTCGTCGCAGATCCGGTCGAGCGCCGCCTCGAACAAGAGCGGGGCGTCGATCACGACCACGTGGCTTCCCTTCCTGCGGCGGAGTCTCCCGATCTCCTCTTTCATCCGCCGCACCACCGGGGGGTGCAGGATTTTCTCCAGGTCCCGGATGTTCTTTTTCGACGCAAACGCGGCCCGGCCCAGCTTCATGCGGTCGATTGCGCCTCCCCGCGCGAGCACGTCCTTCCCGAACCGCCGGACGACCTTCCGGATGATGCCCGGCTCGCGCAGAAGTTCATGGACCATCGCGTCCGCGTCCAGCACCCTGGCGCCCAGCCGCCCGAGCATCCCGGCCACCGTGCTCTTCCCAGACCCGATCCCACCCGCTAATCCGATGACGAACACCTTGCCCATGCGCGTCGCGCCTCAATCGCCCCCTCCGGGGGCTCAGAAGAAGAAAAGATCCGTTCGCGCCCATCGATTCCACGGGCTCGCGCCCGAGGCTATTGCCAAACGCCCGCTTCGCGGGCTCAACTCCCAATCATTCCGGGGCCGACCACCCTCCGCCAATGCGGGCTTCGCGCTACTTCACTTCCCGCCAGTTCTTTCCTGTGCCCAGGTTGACCACCAGCGGCACGTCGAGCGGCAGCGCCGATTTCATTTCCTCGGCGACCATCGTCTTCACGACCTCCAACTCCTTCTGCGGGACCTCGAAGACCAACTCGTCATGGATCTGGAGCAGAAGTCGCGTCGCCAGTCCCTCCGCCCGGATGCGCCGGTGGATCTGGATCATCGCCTTCTTGATCATGTCCGCCGCCGAACCCTGGCACACCGTGTTGATCGCCATGCGTTCCGACTGGTTGCGGTTCCGGTTCGACCCTTCCGTGTTCTGGATCCCCTGCAGGTACCTCCGGCGGCCTAAAAGCGTCGTGACGTACCCCTTCGCCTGGCACTCTTTGAGCACGGTTTCAAAGAACCGCTCGATGCTGGCATACTTCTTATAATATGCGTCGATGAACTCCGCCGCCTCGCCGACCGGGATGCCTAACTCCACCGACAGTCCGTAAGGCGTCTGCCCGTACATGATTCCAAAGTTGACCGTCTTGGCCTGTCGGCGCATCTGCGGCGTGACGTCCTTCTGTTCGACGCCGTAAATCTGCGATGCCACGAAGGCGTGAATGTCGTCCCCGCGGCGGAACGCCTCGCGAAGCTCCCCGTCGCCCGTGAAATGCGCCAGCAGCCTCAGCTCGATCTGCGAGTAATCCGCGCTCAGCAGCACAGAGTCCTTGCTTCCCGTGACGAACGCCTCGCGGATCACCTCTCCCTCGTCGGTGCGCACCGGGATGTTCTGCAGGTTCGGGTCGCTCGAGCTCAGCCGTCCCGTCGCCGTCACCGTCTGGTTGAACGACGCGTGGATGCGTCCCGTGCGCGGCGACACCAGTTCCGGCAGCGAATCGACGTACGTCCCCTTCAGCTTCGACAGGAGCCGGTATTCGAGCACCAGCTTCGGCAGGTCGTGCATCACCGCCAGCACTTCGAGCACGCTCTGGTCTGTGGAATACCCGGTCTTGGTGCGTTTCTGCCCGGGCAGTCCCAGCTTTTCAAAGAGCACCACGCCCAATTGCTGCGTCGAGTCGATGTTGAACTCCTCGCCGGCCGCCGCGTGGATCGACGTCTCCAGTTCCCCGATCCGCTTCCCCATCCGCCGGCCCAGGCGGTCCAGGACCGAAACGTCCACCGCGATCCCGGTCCACTCCATGTCGCGAAGCACGTCGATGAGCGGGATTTCGAGGTCGCTGTAGAGCCGGTCCAGTTCCGCCTCCACCAGTTTCGGCCCCAGGAGGTTTGCAATCTGCCAGGCGAAGTCGGCGTCCGCGCAGGAATAATCCGACACCTGCTGCGACGGCGCCTCGCTCATCAGCCTCTCTTTTTTCCCCTTCCCGATAAGGTCGGTGATGGGGGTCATCTTGCGTCCCAGGAACTCGGCCGAAAGGTCGTCCAGCGCGTGCCGGCGCTTCCCCGGGTTTAGCACGTAACTCGCCAGCATCGTGTCGAACTCGATCCCCCGGAGCTCGATCCCCACATTGAGAAGCACGATCGCGTCGTATTTCAGGTTCTGTCCGCGTTTCGCGACGTCCCTGTTTTCGAGGAGGGGCTTGAGCTTGCCAAGCACGGTCTCGGGGTCGAGGCGAGCTTCGCCCTCGGGCGCCTGAAGCGCCAGGTAGTCGGCCTCGTTGTCCTTCCACGAAAACGAAATCCCCACGATGTCGGCGTCGCGCGGGAACACGCTCGTCGTCTCCAGGTCCACCGAGAACCGTTTCTGGACGGCGAGTCTCGAAAGAAAACTGTCAAAGAGCGCCGGCGTGTTCACCAGCCGGTACTCGGTCTTCTGCCCGGGCGTTTCCTCGATCAGTGCTTCCTGGAACCGCTTGAACCCCCATGCGCGGAATAGCCCCAGCAGCTTCTCCCGGTCCGCCTTGCGGGGTTTCAGGTCGTCGATGCCGATATCCAGCCGCACGTCCTCGTCCAGCGTCACCAGGCGCCTCGAAAGCCGCGCCTGTTCGGCGAAGTTCTTCAGGTTCTCGCGGAGCTTCTCTCTCGGAATCTCGTCGACGTGCCCCAGCACCCCTTCCAGCGTCCCGTACTTCTGGATGAGCTCCTGCGCCGTCTTCGGCCCGATCCCCGGCACCCCCGGGACGTTGTCCGACGCGTCCCCCGCCAGCGCCATCAACTCGATCACCTGCTCCGGGCCGATCCCCTTCTCTTTCCGCAGCGCCTCGACGTCGATCACCACGTCCTTGCGGTTGTCGTAAATCCGGATCCGGTCCGACAGAAGCTGCGTCGCGTCCTTGTCGGTCGTCAGGATGACGACGTCCAGCCCTTTCCTCTCGGCTTGCCGGGCGAGCGTCGCGATGATGTCGTCCGCCTCGAACCCCGCGCGTTTCACCGACGCGATCCCGTGCGCCGCGATGCACTCGTCAATCAGCGGCAGCTGCCCGACCAGCTCGTCGGGCATCGGCTTTCGCGTCCCCTTGTACTCGTCGAAGAGGTCGTTGCGGAACGTCTTTTCCCCGGCGTCCAGCACCACTGCCACGTAGTCCGGATTCCGCCGCAGAATCTTCTGGAGCATCCCGGTGAAGCCGTAGACCGCGTTGATCGGCCGCCCCTCGGGGGTGGTGAGCCCCTTGATGGCATAGAAAGCCGAATAGATGTGCGAGTGTCCGTCAATCAGGTAGACTGTTTCGGGCATGGACGGCCGAGACTCAAGAGGACTCGTGCTCTAGGGCGAAGGAAGACAGTTCGCCCCGCGGCTCTTTGCGTGGTTTCAATCAGACAAGTCCGGCTGCATCAGCCGGCGCGAAACGTGCCCAAGGAGGAAGCCGCACGGCAAGTCGGTTTCGTACCAGAGCAACGGGCAGATCGAGAAGGGTTACCTGCGATGAGTCGCCGGACTGACGAATCGGAGGATAGCCAACTGCCTAAACATATAGTCCTTCCGGCCAAAAGTGTCAAGGGTTTTTTCCGTTTTTTTGTTGAAAGCCCCGGCCAAAGCGTCACATAATGAATCAGCCCTGTCACCCCTGGGACGCGGGCTGTAACTCTTTGGTGACCCTCGATTTGCGGATGAGAACGACCGCGAGACCGCGGTCCGGCGGGCTCGTGCGGGCGTCGGAATACCTCTTGTGCATTAAGAAGTTGACTTTGGGGTGCAGCTTCCTATACTTTGTTGACCCATTCGACGCCGGTTGAGCTTAAGCCGCGCCCTGTCGAAGGGTTGCTGTCTTTGGTGCGACAGCCTTCGGCTGCCTGTCACCACGTGCCAATAGATCAATCTCGTCGCGGAGGTGGACGCATGACGACTCGGATGCCAACTGGTGCGGCGCGCCCCGGAATTTCGCCGGTCACGCTCGTGGTCTTTGTAATCGTTGCCCTCATCGCCGTGATGATCGCGTTCGTCATGTACACGGGAATGAAGACCCGTGAGAAGGATCTCGCCAAGCTCCAGGCGGAGAGCAAGCGGTTGGAAGGTCTCAAGAAGGCCATGGGCGACGAGACGGACGGGGTCCGCGCCTTCCTGGAATCGAAACGCGACGCCGAGGCGGTCAAGACGTTTTTCAACGAGCTCGACATGAAGGGCACCCAGCCCGCCCCCAGGAACTTCCGCAAGATTGACGCCGACCTCAACCTGTGGAACACCCGGCTCGACCTCGTCATCCGTGACCTCGACCAGCGCGCCGCCCAGGCCACCAAGGAGGCCGAAGCCGCCGAGACCGGTCGTGACGCCGCGCGAGACGATTTCGCCAGGCGCGTCCAGGTCAAGAACGTCCAGGCCGATCAGCTCGACCAGAAGCTCGCCGCAGGCCTCGCCGAAAAGGAAAATCTCGTCACCGCCTACGCCAAGGACAAGCAGGACTTCATCAACCGCTTCAACAAGGCCCGCGACGCCTGGGAAGCCCGCAAGAAGGACCTCCTCAACAAGACCGACCAGATGACCCGCACCAACGCCGTCATCCGTCGCAGTCTCATGGTCCAGAGGCCCGAACCCACCATCCCCGCGCCTTCCGGCCACATCCTCCGCTGTGACTGGCAGACCAAAAAGGCCGTCCTCGACCTCGGCGAAAAGGACAACGTCTTCCCGGGACTCGGTTTTGACGTCTACACCATCGACAAGACCGGTCAATGGGTCATCAAGGGCAAGGTCGAGGTCCAGTCGCTCCTCGCCGACTCCAGCGTCGCGCTCATCATCGAGAGCGACCCCAAGCAGCCCATCGTCGCCGGCGACGCCGTTCAGACCCCCTTCCTCCCCATCCCCAGAAAGCAGAAGTTCGTCATCGCAGGCTTCATCCCGCCGGGCTCCGTCTACAACAGGGGACAGCTTGCGGCCCTCATTCGACTCAACGGCGGCGAAGTCCAGCCCACCGTGGATCTCTATACCGACGTCCTCATCCTCGGAGAAACCACCTCGTCCGGCGTCGGCGAAATGGACAAGACCGTCGCCGCCGAAGCAATGTCCGAGTCGGAAAAAGGCCGTGTGGAAGCGGAACTCGCCCGCGAGATCAGCGTGGATGTCGTCGACTACCGTGAGTTCCTCCAGGGACTCCAGCGGTAGACGTCGTGCTTTGACCAGTCAAGGAGAACAGGAATGTCCAACGTCTCTTCGCGCGGCCGGGGGGTCTCCGCCGCCGAACTCGTCCTCTTCATCGTCGTCATCCTCGCCTCCGGCGTTACCGCTTACATCTTCTATACGCACATCGACGACCTCGACGCCAGGATCACGAAGGCCGCCACGGAGGTCGCCCAAGCCGACAAGGAATTGACCAGCTCCACCAAGACCCGCGACGACCTCTATGCCGCCATCGGCTACGGCAGTCTCGATCAGATCAAGTCCACGTTCGCGAGTTCCCCCATCAAGGCCGATCCGCAGACCCTCGAGAAGCTCATCGGGGCCAAGTTCGCCAAGCGCGACGAGCAGATCAAGAGCATCGGGGTGGATCCCCAGCAGGTCGACGAAGCCGCCCAGTCCCAGTTCCTCCAGGAGACCATCAACAAGGCCAGGCAGTCCGGGGTCGTCCCCGATACCCTCAAGAACACCAAGGTCGGCGATCTGGTCGCACAGCTCATCCGGCTCGACAAGGCCCTGGCGTCGCGCACGGATGAGATCGCCAAGGGCGAGACCGCCCTCAATGCCGCCGACCAGAAGATCGCCGACAAGAAGGCCGAGTCCGCCCAAAAACTCGCCGAGATGGACCAGAAAGCCGCCCAGGCCTGGGATGACCGCGTCGTCGAGGAAAATAAGTCCCGCGTCGAGCCGCCCAAGTGGGATACCGAAGGCCAGACCCTCGAAAAGTCCCTCGGGCTCGAGCAGTCCATCAAGGCCAAGCTCGACCTCAAGGTCAAGGCCCAGAAGGACCAGACACGTCCCATCGACGGGAAGGTCGTGGAGTTCGACTGGCGCAGCGGTCGCGGAACCCTGGACCTCGGCGCGCGCGACAACGTCAAGCCCGGCTACGAGTTCGACGTCTTCAGCACCCGTCCGGGCCCCGACCGCGCCGATAAGCGCGTCTACCACGCGCGCGTCCGCCTCCTCGACGTCGACACCGCCTCCAGTCTCTTTGTCAGGATCCCGTGCCGGGTCGACGACGTGAAGAAGCCCGTCCTCGTCGGCGACTTCGTCTCCTCCCAGGTCTACGACGAGTCCCGTCCCAAAACCTTCGCCATCAAGGGATGGTTCCCCACGGGCGCGGATTACTCCAAGGCCGGCATCGCCGGAATCATCACCAAGGACGGCGGCATTGTCCAGAAGGACCTCACCCTCGACACCGACTATCTCGTCGTCGGCGTCATCGATGAAAAGGGACTCGCCGACCTCAGCGTCGAAGCCAAGGCCGCCATCGCCGAAGGCGCCAAGGCTTACGAGGAAGCCCGCCACACCTACGTCACCGTCCTCACCGTCGAGAAGTTCTTCCGCTACATGAACCGTTCCGGCTTCCTCGCCTCTCCGTGAACCCTGCTCCTATGGGCCCTTTACCCCCTCTCCCTCCGGGAGAGGGACGGGGTGAGGAACCTTCCATCTTAACTAGCATCTTAACTAGGGACAGACCCCGGTTATTTTCTGAAGCCTGTTGAGCATGTGGCCCAGCCGCCATGGGCTGGGAAAAGAGGCGTAGCCCGCCGTAGCCTTGGCGAAGGCGGGTGATGCGAACACCCGGGGCCGCTCCTCACGAGCGGCCCCGATCTTTGGTTGTACCCCCCTCTCCCTCCAACGGGGGGAGAGGGCCAGGGTGAGGGGCGGATGTTTTTTCTTTTCCCCTCTCCCGCTTCAGGGGGAGAGGGCTAGGGTGAGGGGGCTTTGTCTTTGTGCCACTGGTCCCGATGCATCGGGACCAGTTACCTTATTATCTGCTGCGGTGGGACGGGCATTCTTGCCTGTCATCATTTCTTCTTGGCGCCCCAACGGGGCTCGCGAAAATAGCCTCACGGCAAGTCCCAACGAAGTTGGGACGTCGCCCCTGGTACCGATATCCCCGCCGTCCCAAGCCCTGAAAGGGCGTGCGAAGTTCAACCCTCCCCCGGCGTGCCCGAACTTCTGGACCTGGCCTTTCCATCTCAGGACGCGTTCCCCGACGGTTTACTTTCGGATCTTCTCCACGGCGTCCTGGGCTCTCTGGCGGACAGATTCCATCGGGTCCTTTTCCGCCAGGCGCTCAAGTTCAAGGTTCGCTTCTTTGGCCTCCGGGCCGATCTCGCCGAGCGCCCCGGCGGCAGCCGTTCGAACGTCGGCATCCGGGTCGGCGAGGGTCTTGATGAGTTCCGGGACGGCCTCCTTGGCCTCCGGACCGATCCAGCCGAGCGCAATGACCGCATCCTTGCGCACGGAAGCGTCCGTGGTGCCCAGGAACTTGATGAGAGCCGGGACGGCTTTATTCCCCTCCGTCCTGCTCCCTCTTCGCATGATGGCCCAGAGCACCGTGCAAATCGCCCCGGGGAACCACGCAACAAAAGCTGTGAATTGGAAAAACAGGACGGAGGAAATCATTCGGCCCAGTTCTTGGGCCGTTATCCTTCCTAAGGGCAGAGTGACCACTTTCTCCAGCAGGACTCTGCTATGGCTAAGGGAGACCGTCCACAGGATGATTCCACCCAGGAAGAATGCCAGCGCCAGGAACCCGAAGATCGCGCCGGTTCTCCGGCCGCCCTTAAAGACCGATGCCATAAACTCCCCTCCAAATGAACTATGGAAACACCTCTTCATTCTTGTTTTCCTCTTGGCCCCGCAGGGGGAGCCTGGTAATAGCCTCGCCCGCAAGCCCGTGGTACCCGGACGCACACCCCTCCATTATTATTTTCCCCTCTCCTCCTTTAGGGGGAGAGGGCGGGGCCGCAGGTCCGCCATAGCCTTGGCGACGGCGGATGAGGGGCGGATTCTTCTCGGCGCCCCAACGGGGCTCGCGACAATAGCCAGGGGCAAGCGAAGCGTCGCCCCTGGTAACCAAGTCCCCGCCGCCCCAAGCCCTGAAAGGGCGCGCGAAGTTCAATCCGTCCCCGCATGCCCGAACTTCTGAACGTGGTCTTTCCATTTCATCGCTCAATCCCCGACGGCTTTGGCTCTTTGGATGAGAAGCCAAGGGTTAAATTTGGTGTCCCCAGAATCGGGAGTATACTACATCCAAAAGAAAGGAGCCAAAAAAAGAAGGGGTTTTTCACAAGCCCCCTGTCCAAAGTTCCACATTAAGCTACAATAGATGTCTGGCTGTCTCGCATTCCGCGCTCCTCTCCTGCTCATCCTCGTCTTGGAGACCTGATGAACACGGACGAACTCATGGAACTGAAGAAGGCCGCCGTAATAGCCATCTTCTCGGATGATGATCTTATGAGAAGAGTGGTTCTAAAAGGTGGGAACCTCCTGGATATGGTCTATAAGATCGCAGAGAGGGGCTCCCTGGACATAGACCTGTCGATCGAGAACGAGTTCGGGAAAGACGAGGTCGATTCGGTGCGCAGAAGGTTGGAGGAGCGCCTGCGAAGCACGTTTCTTGAGAAGGGATACGCAGTCTTCGATTTCAAGTTTGAGGAGCGGCCGCCTGAAGTCACCGAGAATATGAGAGCCTTCTGGGGTGGCTACAGAATAGAGTTCAAGACAATTCGAACGCCGGAGTATGAGAAGCACCGCCTGAATCCGCGCAACCTGAGAGTCAGGGCCACGGACATCGGTCCAGGCAACAAAAAAGCCTTCAGGATCGACATCAGCAAATTCGAATACTGCAGGAATAAACAGCCGCGAGACTTCGATGGATATAGAATCTATGTTTATACGCCGGAAATGGTAGTTTTCGAAAAACTGAGGGCAATATGTCAGCAACTGCCGGAATATGCCGAGTTAATGGGCGATACAGCGCGGTCGGCAAGAGCGAGGGATTTCTTCGATATTTGCACCGTCCTTTCACACTTCAGGCTGGAGCTTACGAGTGGCAAGAACGAATCACTGCTTAGAGCGATCTTCCTGGCCAAGCGAGTGCCGCTCAGCCTTATCGGGAGAATCCCCTCGGACGATGTCCGAGAATACCATCGCGCCGACTTCTTATCCCTCAAGGACACAGTGAAGCCGGACGTTGACCTGAAGGACTTCGACCATTATTTCGATTTCGTGGTGCGGCACTGCTGCCTTCCTTTACAGCCCTTTTGGAAAGTATAAGCGCCATTTGGGCGAGTAAGCGGGGTTCTTTATCTGGTGGGTGAGGTAGAAGTCGTGTTTCTTCGGGAATTCATCGAGCAGGGCGATGGCGCTTTGGGGATACCCTGAGGCCTCAAGATAGTATCCGATGGCTTGGTGATAGGGATACACATACTCCAGGGTCTTTAGCATCGCAGAGATCTTGTTGACCGATGCCTCCCCTCCCGTTTTCCTGTAGGCCCGCAAGATCTCGAAGACCCCACCAGCGTAGAACGGCCTGACGGCGATGTCGATGAGAGTCCGCTCCAGGCCGGTGACTCTGATGGCAGATCCGTCGGGAGCCGTGCTCTCGGTAACCCCTAATCCGCCCGTGTGCATCCCATTGAGCAGGCATATCCTGAAGCCTGTGACGGTGGCGATCGACTTGGATGCGCGGGGAGGTCTCCGGAACGCGGCGTCGATTCGAACCTGAGACAGACTGCCGGAACCTTTGAGCTTTGGCGGCTGCTCGGAGTTTAGGTAAATGGTCTTGGGCACCTGGTCGGTGAGGTGGTGAATGTGCATGGCTGTGTAGTGAGTAAAATAAGAGTCCGGCTTCAGCGAATAGGCGACAGCGTAAACCGGAATCTCACCGAAAACAAAGCGGGTCTCGCAGCGCGAAGGGAATTTGAGGGCTACGCGCTTCAACTGGCTCTTCTCCGTCATAAAACGGAAGAAATCGCTGAAGCTCATGGACTTGGGCAACCTCCACGAAGCCCTGTTCGCCTCTACCATAGCTATTATCTCAGATCTACGAAAGGCCGTGAGGGGGGACTGAGCGAAGTACGCCTCGATGCTTGGTTTGGCGGCCAAGAGTCTGGTTTTGGCCATTGGAGTCCCCTCAAGTAATCCGATGAACTTGAATGGTGTTAATCCTGATGCGTGCCCGTTGCGGTATATATACCGCAACGGGCACGCATCAGGCAAGACAATTCACAAATCGATGCCGACGTATCTATCCTGGGAAAGCACGAGGCCTTTAACGTAACACGTTGCGGCCACTTAGGTTATGTTGGTTGTGCTCATGGGGGTCGTTGTAGTATATATACTACAACGACCCCCATGCCAAAAACGCTCGGAATTGGGCCCGACAGCGACTTAGCCCTCTCTAAGATACAAGAGTGTTTCATCCCCCGAACAGCTTCTCCCCCAACTCCCCCCACCCCCCCGCCGGGTCCGATTCCAACGCGTGTTCGACGTAGCGCCTCTCCACGAACACCCTCGCCGGGTTCGACAGTTTCTCGCTCCGCGCCAGGCGCTTGAGCATCTTCTCTTCCTCACTGCTCAGTCCATGCGCGGCCGCTATCTCCATGAAAAGTGCGAACGCCTCCGGCGGCTCCTTCGCCAGTCGCGCCAGGCGCCGCGTAATGCTCACTGCGAGCGCGCCGAGCAGAACGATTGCCACCACCAGGAGTGCCGTCGTCCCGAGGCCGCTCCCCTTCTCCGGCCAGCGAAAGAGTTCCTTCGCCCGCTCCATCTGCCCCAACACCGGCGTCCATCCCGCGCACATTATATATAGGACTCCGCTCATCAACTCCTCTTCCTTTCCCCAGTTTCCTTGCTTGTCTTCTTCTGCTGTGTCCCCTGCTCCCCTCTTCACCTGCTCTCCTGCTCTGCCTCCCCCCTTCCCTTCCCGACCTGATTGTTCCTTGCCGGCCACGGGGGCCAGACACCAAACTGCCGGTGGGACAGGCATTCCTGCCTGTCTGCTCCATTGATTACCTGCTCTTGGGCGCTGCCGCCGCTCGTGCCCTGTTATAACATTGTTATAACATGACCGCCCACGGTGGAATAACCCCGCGACCACAAACGCCGAGTCGGCACTTCTTCTCCATCTGCCTCAGGCCTTAAGCGCTATTGCGAAACCCCTCCGTTGTTGCACATGGTGCGCGGCCACCTGTGGGCCGCGCCGTTTTCGGGGCGATTCCCGCGGGGCACAGGTCCCCGCGCTACCTCGCACGCCGGTTTCGCAATAGTGCCTTAGGCCTGCCGCCTTCAACCCCGCCGCCGCCCTGTATCCTGTTATAACATTGTTATAACATGGCCGCGCACGGCAGACCGCCGCTATCCCGGAATCCCCGCCGCCTTCACCCGCACCCGTTCGCCGCCCCTCTTCTCCCCTCTCCTCCGGGAGAGGGTTAGGGTGAGGGAGACTTGTTGACTTCCGTCTATCCCAGTATTCCCATTGCCTTCACCCGCACTCGCTCGCTCGGGTCGTTCCCGGCGATTCGCGTCAGCAGTTCCGTGCGGGCAGGATGGTCGATCTCTCCCAGGACCCACGTCGCGCTCAGGCGCATCATCTCGTCGCCGCTTCTGAGCATCTCGTCGAGCATCCGTCCCGACTCCGTCGTGTCGCCCAGCGTCCAGAGCGCCTTGACGGCATTGGCACGTATGCGATTGTTTGGATGCACCGCGAGGATGCGCACGAGTCCCGCTAGCTCCTCGCGGCCCATGTCCTCGATCGCCTCGACCGAGTTGGCGACGACGCGCCGGTCCGGGTCCGTCGCGGCCTCTAAGAGCGTCCGGATCGCGTCCTCATCCTCCAAAATCCCGAGCGTCTTTATGACCGTGGCGCGCACGTGCCGGTCGTCGTCCGCCGCTAATGCCACCAGCGCCCGCCGCAGGTCTTCCTCGTGGTGGAGCGCCGCGACGATCTTCACCGCCCTCAGTCTCCGCTCCGCATCCACCCCCGAAAGCTCCCGTTCGATCCGCTCCAGGTGTTCCGGGTCCAGGCGCTCGAGCACCCGCCCCGCTAGCATCTTCGTCGCCTCATCCAGCCGGTCGAACGAGTTGAAAAATTGCGTGAACGCGTCCTCCGGCAGCGACTCCGCCCGCGGGTCCGCCCACGCAAGTTCGAGTTCCGGCATCTCGATCGCGCTTCCGCCGCCGCCTGCCTGCCCTTCCCTCCCACTATCGCCTTTCCCTCGTTCAACCACCACTTCCCCACCACCCGGCCACCGCTCCGCCGCATCTTTCCCACCACTTTTCGCCCGCTCCGCCCCGCCTTTTCCCCCCACCGGTTTCGCACCAATTCCGCCGCCTATCGTGCCCATTTCCTGTTCCAGCCACCGTAGAGCCAGCGAAATCTCCTCCGCCGACCGCTTATTATCCATGGCGGCGACCACGCTCCGTGCGATGCCGGTTACGAACATCGGCGCCGCCGACTTCGCAATTTTCTCTAGAAAACTGCTCTTTTCTCCCGCCGAAACCCCTGAGAGTACCACCAGATGCACCGCCCTCAGTGCGAGGATTGCATTGGCAAAAATCTCCGGCCGCGGTTCGCTCCCGACTTGTCGGGATCCATGCTCCTCCGGTTTCGTTTGTAGCACTCCAATGTTCCCCAACTCGCGCAATTTTTCCCGCACCCGGTGGTCGGTGAAAAACCGGCTGTTCGCCAGCATGCGTCGCACGAACGGCAGGTCCCGGCGTCCCTCGATGACCGCGAGCATCCTTCCGGCGACGCGCACGTCCCGGAGGCCATCCCACACCAGCGACACGAGTTGCGGACTGGTCGAGTTCCACACGAGCCGGTGCAGTCGCTCGGCGCGCGGGTCGTTTCGCGAGATGAGGATCCCGAACAACGCCTCGTCGGTCCTCGCGTCCAGTCCCATCGCGAGCGTCAGGACTTCGTCGGGCTCCTCGGGCGAAATGCGGCCCAGGAGCGTCAAAATGGGGTCAAGGAGCGCGAATTTGCGGGCTTCGAGTCCCGCGCGGTCAAGGTCGATTTCGCCTTTCTCCGCCCGCTCGGTGTCGCGGCGGTAACTCTCGG
>Ga0182017_10000172_pt1 | contig 51277 bp, 33 predicted proteins | sample 712E3DmetaG_FD_120492 | JGI IMG/M metagenome (GOLD analysis project Ga0182017, IMG submission 120492) | Permafrost microbial communities from Stordalen Mire, Sweden - 712E3D metaG | ecosystem: Environmental > Terrestrial > Soil > Wetlands > Permafrost | place: Sweden: Stordalen | collected... | reverse complement strand
TCGCCGAGCGCGCTGAACGTGAGCACGACGCTCCCGCTGGCGTCCGGCGGTGCGTAGAGCGTGAACGTATGGACGGTCGGCGTGCCGAGCGGCGTATACGTGGGCGACGTCACCTGGAAGGTGGCGGACAGATCGCATACATCCGGGATGCCGTTGCTATTGCAGTCGCCGCACCACGGGCTACCGTCGCAGTTGGCAATATCGCAGTCGTCCGGCACGCCATTGCCGTTGCAGTCGAGCGAGAAACCGCTGGCGATGTCGCACTCATCGGGGATGCCGTTGCTGTTGCAATCGTGGCTGGTGCCGGAGGCCAGGTCGCATTCGTCCGGAATTCCGTTATGGTTGCAGTCCTGGCTGGTGCCGTTGGTGATGTCACAGGCGTCGGGAATCCCGTTGTGGTTGCAGTCCGGGTCGCACTCGTCGGGGACGCCGTTCTGGTTGCAGTCCAGCGAGTGCCCGCTGGTGATGTCGCACTCGTCGGGGATGCCATTGCTGTTGCAGTCGTAGCTCGTCCCGCTGGCGAGGTCGCAGGAATCGGGCACGCCGTTGCTGTTGCAGTCGAGCGAATACCCGGTGGCAATGTCACACTCGTCGGGGATGCCGTTGCTGTTGCAGTCGTGGCTTGTCCCGCTGGCGAGGTCGCATTCGTCGGGAATCCCGTTGGAGTTGCAGTCCAGGCTGGTGCCGTTGGCGATGTCCTGGTAGTCCGGGATGCCGTTGGAGTTGCAGTCGCCGCCCAGGGTCAACTGGGCGATGTATGTGCCCCAGTTATTGGTCGTATGCCCGTACTCCTGAATGGTCCAGAGGGCGGTCTGATCGGTGGGGTCGAGCGTCGTGTAGCTGTAGTCGCCCCAGCGGTTGCGGCCGTAGCTGTCGATGTTGTTCTGGGCGGCAGTGCCGGCCTTGTACTGGACGGGCGTGGCCATCGTGCCGGCGGTGTCCGTGCTGGCGCGGCCGGTGTAGTAGCAGCCGGCATACTGACTGGAGTTCGAGCCGGTGAAGCCCATGACGACGGCCCCGGACGAGTTCACCATGATCGACGGGAAGAAGTAGTACAGCGTGCTGCTGGAGACGGTGCCGGATTGCAGCACCGCCTTCGGCGAGACCTGGATCTGGTACCAGCGGCAGGCGGCGCGCCCGCCACTGGAGATTGTGTGCGCCGTCCAGACCGCGCCGTTGCGGTACACGGCCATCATCAAGCGCTGGTCGACCGTGTCGAGGTTGGTGGTGCTGCCGAGGGCCGGTGCGGTCGGCGGGGCCGAGAAGGACGTCACCGCCACTGTGCTGAGATCCGTGAGGGTCGGCGCGGTCAGCGGCGGGTTTACGCGCCGCAGGTGGATGGTGTTGGACGCGCCCGCCGAGGCGAAGTACTCGCCCACGGGCGACGGGGTGCCGTACGTGTGGGCGGGCTGGATCGAGTACTCGAAGGACAAGCCACGGAAAGCCGTGACCGTGCCGAGACTGGGCGTGGAGGCGATCAGGGGGGCCTTATCGATCGCGAAAATCGTGTGGCCGGGACCGCCGACCATGTACGCGGTTATGTAGATCCCGTTCGCGTCGACGCCCAGGGTGGGATAATCGGGCCAGTAGCCGGCGTCTGAGCCCTGGGCGCTGACGAAGCTGGTCTTGAACCAGCTTCCGGTCGGGTTGTTGGTGGTCGAGACGGCCAGGAAGATGGTGGCGGACGTGTCGAAGTCCGCATTGGTTACGATCCAGCGCCCGCTGTACTGGTCGTAGAGTACACGCGGATCACCGCGCGATCCGGGCAGAAAGCTGCCCAGCGAGATGTTCAGCACGCGCGTGCCGGTCGTGCGATCGTACGCAGAGACATTCAGGTTGACGACTTCCAGATAGTGATTTGGGCCAATCGCTCCGCAGGTGTCGGGGGGGTAGGAGTATTGTCCGGCGTCGCCGCGGATCACGCCCTGAAAGCTGCGGACCAGCGCCGGCAGGACCGCGAGGGTCCCGGACGGTGCCGCTTCCGTCTCCATGTTGACCGGTGGCTCGATCTTCGTGCCCGGGGGGACCTTCGGCGCCGGCACGCCCTCGTCCTGCATGTACTCGCCCGTGCCTTTTTCCCACGTCAGGCCGGCGTAGTTCGTGCCGGTCAGGTCCACGTCGTATGCCAAGTCCTCGAAGTCGACCACGACCACCTTGGGCTGGCCCGTTTGCGAGTCGGTGACAGCGTAGGCCAGGTCGTCCATTCCGTACCAGCCGCCGCCGTTCAACACGGGCATCGACACGATCTCAATGCGGTCGACGCCCTTGAGGTTCATCTCGAACCAGCGCGGTTGCTCGCCGACGTCGAAGAACCAGGCGGACTCCTGGACCTGCCGATCGTGGCGGTAGCCGACGGCGCGGAGGCCGGTCGTCCAGGCCCCCTCGCCGGCCTGCCCGGCAAAATAGGCGCCCTGCACGTCGACGAGTTCCGGGAAGCGGATGCCCATCCGGGTGTCGCCCCACTTGTTCACGACGTTGTGTACACCCGAATGGGGAAACGTGGTGGCCCGCCGGCTGGGCACCGCCCAGGTCCCGTGGTCGTGCTTGAGGTTCTTCGGGTACGGGCGCGGCATGTACTGATCGCGCGCGGTCACCGCGGCCATCGACTCGACCACTCCCGGTCCGTACGTGGCCGGGTCGAGCCGCTCCCCGGGAATCGTGTCCTGCCCGCGCACCGGGAGAGCCGCCCAGCCAACGATCACAGCGACAATAGCGCTGAGCAGAAACCCATCCCAGTTTCGCATTCGTGCCTCTGCACCGAAAAACGCCGCAGGTTTCTGGCCTGCGCACAGTGCGCAATAATCTCCGTATCTTACACCGACGATAGGGCTCCCGAAGTCCGTTTTCAATAACTAACTATCTTCCATGGTCCGGATAATCGCGCATTTCCCTGGGAGTGCGGTGTCGGGCGGGATCATCATCAGCTAACCATCGGTCGAAACAGCGGCTGCGTTCGCCCGTGTCGGACCACGCATGGGGTTCGTGGCCAGCGGGAGCGGTTGTGGCCGCGGAGCGCAAAAAAACCCGGAGCCCATGGGGTCAGGCTCCGGTGTGTGAGAGAGTAAGGAGGGGTTTGCGCATCAGAACTATCGGTTTCGTTCGGCCGCGGGTTGACCGGGTTCGCCAGATTCCCGGGCGGTTTCCCGGCGTGTCGCGGCGTGGCGGCGAGCGCGGGACCAAGCAGCGTCGCTGCGCGCGATCCTGTTGCGGGAAGGGCGGGGCGGGTATCCTGCCTAACCACCGACGCCAGAGGCTGTCGGAAAGTAGCGGAGAGCATGGGTTTGGCGCGGTCGACGATCCAGAAGAAGGTGCAACTGGCCCGGGCGTGGGCGACACGCCGCCCGGTCTGGTGCGCGTGGCAGGTGAGCTACCGCTGCAACTTCCGCTGCACGTTTTGCCGGTATTGGATCGACCCGATGGGGGATCAGCCCGAACTCTCGGTGGCGGACTTCCGCGCAGGCTGCCGCAAGCTGGCCGAGTGGGGCACGCTGCTGGTCAGCCTGGCGGGCGGGGAGCCGCTTATCCGTCCCGACATCGTCGAGATCGTCGCGGCGGTTGCCCAGCAGCACATGCCGTTCCTCACGACGAACGGTTGGTTCTCGACGCCGGAGTTGGCGCAGGAACTGATGGCGGCGGGCCTGTGGGGCGCGTCGGTGAGCATCGACTACGCGGACGCGGCCCGGCATGACCGCCGCCGCGGGATGCCCGGGGCGTTCGAGCGCGCCGTGGCCGCGCTGGAGCACTTCAGCGCCGCCCGGCGGTACAAGTGGCAGCGCGTCAACCTGATGGCGGTGTTGATGGACGACAACCTGGACCAGATCGAGCCCATGATCCGCATCGCCGCCGAGCGTGACGCCTATTTCATGGTTCAGCCCTACGGGGTGCGCAAGACCGGGGCCACGCGTTTCATCTGCCCGAACGATGGCACCGTGAGCCGCTACCTGCTCGAGCTGCGCCGCCAGCAGGTCAATTTCTTGAGCAGCCCGTACTTCCTGTCGCGTTTTGACCAGGCGCTGGACGGCGGTGTGCCGGGCTGCCGCGCCGGCCGGGGCTTCTTCAGCATCGACTCGCGCGGCGACATCGCCGTGTGCGTGGAGGAGCGGGCCCGCCCGGTGGCGAACCTCTACGAGCACAGCGCGCGGGAGATCGCCCGGCGGCTGCGGAGCGACGCGACCCCGCGACGTTGCCGCGCGTGCTGGTACAACTGCCGCGGCGAGATTGAGAGCCTGTACGATCCGTGGGGCGTGATGAAGAGCCTGCCGACGTTTCTATGGGACCGCGGCCGCCCGCCGGCCCGCTGCGCGTCGGACGTGCTGCGGCTCTGATGCACCAGACGTAACGAGGCTGGGCGCAGGCGCTTCGCTTCGGCAGGACACCTTGGTACAATGAAACTGAAATGGAGTACCCGGCCGGCAGGAGGCCGAGGCCGGATCGCCGTCTGCATGGAGGATCCGCGATGGTCCGTCTGACGTGCATCATCCTGGGCGTGATGTCGGTGTCACCGTTCGGGTGTCCGTCGTCCGGGACTTTCAACAATGCTCCGGTGGGCACGATGACGGTCACGGCCGAGGCGGCGCAGACCGCGGCCGTGGGGGACCAGGTGACGCTGCACGCGACGGCGACGGCGACGCCGGACGGCGGGGCGATTCAGTACGCCTGGTTCCAGACGGCGGGCCCCGGGGCGGCGGTGCTGGACGCGAACCAGCCGGTGGCCCGGTTTGTCACGCCGTCGCTGAAGACCGAGCAGGTGCTGAAGTTTGCGGTGACGGCCTATAACGAGGCGGGCGCGAGCGGCCAGGCTCAGGTGGGCGTCACGGTCAGTGCCGACCCGAACTTCACGCCGTTCAGCTTCCCGTCCACGGGCGGCGGGGCCACGGCGACGGGCCCGAGTGCCGACGCTGGCGTCGATCAGGTGGTCAACGCGGGGGACGTGGTGACCCTGGACGCTTCGCGGAGCACGGGCAGCGGCCTGAAGTATGCGTGGCGGCAGCTCTTGGGCCAGACGGTGACGCTGGCGGGGGTGGATACGGTACGTGCGACCTTCACGGCGCCCGCGTTCGCGGCGGATGGTTCGAACGTGTTGACCTTCGAATTGACCGTAACAGACCGGGAGAACCACTCCGTGACCGATCAGATAAACGTCCGGGTCGTCAATCCGAACGCGAGCCAGACGGATGTACTGATTTCGACGACGATGGGGGACTTCACGATCCAGGTGGATCCGAACAAGGCCCCGGTGACCGTGCAGAATTTCCTGCAATACGTGGACGACCAGTTTTACGACGGCACGATCTTCCACCGCGTGATCCCGGGCTTCGTCGTGCAGGGTGGCGGGTTCACGCCGGGGCTGAACCAGAAGGCGACACGCCCGTCGATCATCAACGAGGCGAGCAACGGGCTGAAAAACGTGCGGGCGTCGGTGGCGATGGCGCGGACGACCGACCCCAACTCGGCGACGTCGCAGTGGTATGTCAATCTGGCGGACAACACGGATCTGGATTACACGGCGACGAGCCCAGGCTACTGCGTGTTCGGACAGGTGACGGCCGGGATGGACGTGATCGACCGCATTGCGACGGTCCAAACGGGCACACAGAACAGCTTCCAGGACGTGCCGGTGACTGACGTGATCATTCGGACCGCGCGGCGTGTGACGTTATCGGCCACGCAGCCGGCGGCCGCCACGGCGTCGCGCAAGAATCCCTAAGGTCCCCCAGACTGGTTGGATAGGTCCAATCCCCCGGGTTGTCGAACGCCGGCTACTTTTCCTCTGGACGTGCGGCACTGCTCTGGAGCGGCGGCGGGGCGGTCACGGTCAAGTTGTCAAACGAGGACGAGGCGTCGGCCTTCGTCCAGAGGCCGATCATGCCGGCGTCCTTGAACGTGTCGTCCCGCACCTCCAGGCACTTCTGGCCGTCCAGGTAGCAGGTGATGCGGTCGCCGAGCATCGTGGCCCGCACCTCGTACCACTGGCCGGTCTTGGTCTCGACTTTCGTTGACTCGAGTTGCTGCCGCCGGCCATTGACGACCTTGTAGACGCGGTAGTTGGACTCCAGCGGGTTGATGCGGCAGATGTAGTAGTTGTTCTCGTCCCGGCAGCGCCAGACGAGGCCGCCGCCCTGGTCTTCCTTTCCGGAGTTTCCCCGCACGCGCACGCGCAGATCGAGGTTCTTATATGCGGTCTTCTCAGCCAGCAGCAGGTTAAACGTCGCCTTCGGCTCCTCGGTCGTCAACGTCAGCACGTTGGGTTTGCTGGGGGCCGCAGGGTCGGCGGTGACCTTCCACTCGCCGAGCTTCGGCCCGGGATGGGTCTCCTTGGTGACCCAGTCGGCCGGGATCTTGCCGGCCGCATCCTGGTCGAAGTTCCACGTGCCGAACGGCGTGGGCTGGTGTGAACCTGTGGGCGCCGCGCAGCCGGGCAGGATGGCGCAGGCGGCCGCGGCGAGGACTCCCGCCAGCATTCGTGTGTGTGCGCGCGTCATGCGTATCTCCTGTAGAAAAGGCCTGTACCCGTAGACCGTGCTCTTCGCCGTGCCAGATCGACGTTACGTGTACCGCACCCAGCGGGCCAGCTCGCGCAGCGAGGGCGGCTTGCCGTACATGAGGACGCCGATGCGAAAGACCTTGCCCGCGGCCCACATCGCGGCCACGACACTGACCCACAACACGGCCAGGGTGCTGACGATCTGCCAGAGGGGTGTGTCCGGGTCGGAGCAGATGCGCAGGATCATGATGAACGGGGCGATGGGCGGGACGAAGCTGAGTGCAATACTGACCGTCGAGGCCGGGTTTTGCGAGATGTAGAACCAGAAGATCATCGGGATGATCGTGAGCAGCGACAGCGGAAAGACCATGCTCTGGGCGTCCTTCAGCTCGTTGCAGGCCGATCCGATGGCGGCCAGGAGGGCCGACAGGAGCAGGAAGCCCGGCACGAAGTACAGGGCCGCGATCGTCAAACGGTAGCGCGTGACCAGGTCGGCGACGTGGTACTGCTGGGCGCTGCCGAAGCCGACGCTCCCCCAGACCGTGAGCAGCAGAAAGCCCACCAGCGCCGTGCCGAGGATCTTGCCCGCCATCAGTTGCAGCGGGCTCACAGCCGACAGCAGCACCTCGATTACGCGGTTACTCTTCTCTTCGATGAGGCTGGTCAGGAGGCCCTGGCTGATGCCGAACGTGCCCATGAACATCAGGAACATGAACGCGAACGGGGTCATGGCCTGCGCGATGACGTTGGTGGTCACCGCCTTCCCGGTTTGGGCTTCCACCTCGCTGATCGGCACCCGCCGCCGCAGCCAGGCGATCTTGGTGGGGTCGATATCCGACTCGTGCAGCCGCACGGCGGCCACCGCGTTGTTGATCCGTTCCTCCAGCTCGCGGCCGATCTCTAGTTGCTTGTCCTTGCGGGCCAGGACGCAGCCGCCGTCGGCGTCGACCGCGTCGGCGGCCAGGATCAGATAGCCGTACAGCTCGCCCTTGTTCACGCGGGCGCGCAGCGCATCCTCGCTCGCCTCGCCGGGCGCAATCTGTTCGAGCTCGAAACGCTGATTGGGGCGTTGGGCGTTGAAGGCGGCGAGCTGCGCGAGGAGGTCGTCGTAGACCTTGCCGGAATGGTCGATGACCGCGAACCGCCGCACCGGCATCTTCTCCTCTTCGGCGAGTTTCTGGACCCAGTGCGTGCCAAGGAGCGCGCCGACGATGACCGCGGGCATGAGCACGACGCTGAGAATAAACGCCTTCGTGCGGACTGTGGCGAGGAATTCACGCCGGGCGATGGCGAGGATCTTGTCCATCGATCACTCCTGATCCGCGCCGCGCGGCATCTTGCCGTCGCCGCTGACGAGCTTGACGAAGATCTCTTGCAGGTCCGGCCGCTGCACCTCGAAGCGCGCGATGCGCATTTTCTCCAGGGCCGCCCGCAGCACGACGTTCGGATCGATCCCGTCCGCCAGCTCCAACCGCGCATGGCCGGACGTAATCTGAGCGTTGGCGACGCCGCCGAGCTGCCGGAGCGCCTCGAGGTCGCCCTCACCGTCGAGCACGACGAAGCGGGTGGCGAAACGGGCCCGGACCTCGTGCAGCGTGCCCTCGATCACCTTTCGCGCGCGGTTGATCAGCACGATCCGGTCGCACATGCGCTCGGCCTGGCTCATCTGGTGCGTGGAGAACACGACGGTCGTGCCGCGCCGCCGCAGGTCGCCCAGAAGTCGCTCGAGCATATCGACGTTGAGCGGGTCGAGGCCGGAGAAGGGCTCGTCGAGAATGACCAGTTCGGGCTGGTGGAGAATCGCGGCGATGAACTGGAGCTTCTGGGACATGCCCTTGGAGAGGGTCTCGACCCGCTTGCGCTTCCAGTCCGCCAGGCCGATCCGCTCCAGGTATTCGTCCACGCGGCGCCGCAGTTCGGGCCCGCGCAGGCCCTTGAGCCGGCCGAAATACCGGAGCGTCTCCTGGACGGTCATCTTGCGGTACAGCCCGCGTTCCTCGGGCAGGTAGCCGATGCGGTCCTTCACTTCCGCGGCGTTCGGGTGATCGAGAACGGTCATCCGCCCCGCGTCGGGGTAGATGATGCTCATGACCATGCGCAGCGTCGTCGTCTTGCCGGCCCCATTCGGACCGAGGAAGCCGAGGACCTGCCCGACCGGCATGCGCAGGCTGAAATCATCGACCGCGGTGAAGTTGCCGAAGCGCTTCGTAATGCCTTCGAGCACGAGGGCGTCGGTCACGGTGGCTACCTCAGGGGGTTCTCGGGAAACCGGTGGGATTATGTCCGCGGCCCGGCCCGGTCGGAAGTCGGGAGTTGTCAGATGTTGTCGTCGGACCGAGCGGCGTGCGGCACTGCTCAAGAGCAGTGACACCCCGCGCAGGGAGGGTTATGGGGCCGTTTCGTGCGTGCAACGCGTTGCGAAACGGGGGCACGGTGGCCGCCCCGCGGTCCGCCGGCTGCGCTGTTTAAGTACGAAACCGGGACCGCCGATGCGCCGTTGGAAGTGTAGTCTTGTCTGGAGATTGGAGTGGCCGCAGCAGTGCAACCGATGCACGACGGTCCGGGTACGCCGACGTCCCGGTGGCGCCACTTCTTTTGGGACGGTGTCCTGCCGGAATCCCTGGGGCTGTGCTTCGTCATCATCATCCTGAGCGGGTTCGCCGGCACCTACCTCGTCGCCGAGTACCTGTGGAAGCAGCAAGTCGTGGGGGCGCAGCGCGCCGAGACGGAGGCGCTGGCCCAGACACTGGCCGCCGCGCTCGGCACGGTGGCGGCGGACGAGCAAGAGACTGGGGCGACGATGCTGCAGGCGTGCGGCACCGCTCTGGAGCAGTGGCGCGGCGTGCACGTTCGGGCCCTGCGCTGGACCGCACCCGACGGGGTGCTGCGGTTCTCGTGGCCGCCGCGTGTGCCGCTGGTGGCCGGAGTGCCGACGGGAACGACGCCGGACGCCGGCGCGGCGCGATCCTCCGTCGTGACCAAGGCCGACGTGCATAGCCGGGGCGGCGCGGCTTTCGGAACGCTCGAAGTGGAGACGACGGGCGGCGTTGCCGGCGCCCGGGCGTTTGTCCTCTGGAACTGGGGGATTGCCGCCGCGGTCACGCTGGTGGTCTTCGTCGGGTTCTATCACCGGCTGCGGCGGCATCTGCGGCCGATGGTGGCGATCGAGCGGAACTTGCACAGCTACGCCAGCGGCGTGGAGCAGGAGTTGCTCACGCTGACCTTGAGCGAGTCGCTGGGGGTGCCGGCGCGCGGCTGGAATCGCCTGATCGAGCAACTGGTCGACTTGCAGCGGCGCTTGCAAGCCGCCCCGGCGGCGGGCGCCGCGCAGAACATCCTGGAACGTTTCGAAAGCGCCACCTTTCGGCGCCTGGTGGACCGGCTGCCGCACGGCGTCCTGTGGGTGGGCGAGAATCAGTGCATCACGTACGCGAACGCGGCGGGGGCGGCGATTCTCGGCCGTCCCGACGGGTTGGTGGGGGCCGCGCTCGCGGAGGTCGTAGATAATCCCGCCGTCGTGCAGACGGCCGTCGCAGCGCGGGCGCGGGCGGCTAGCGGCCTGTCCGTGGATCACACGCGCGGCAGCGGCGAGCAGGAGTCGACGCTGCGCTTCCGGGCCGTGGCGCTGGCAGACCAAGCGGGCGGCGGGGACGTGCTCATCACCATCGAGGACATCAGCCAGTTGCGCGAAAGCCAGCGGGCCCGCGACAACTTCCTGTATCACGTCACGCATGAGCTGCGGACGCCGCTGACGAACATCCATGCGTATGCGGAGACGCTGACGAAGCCGGGCTTCGACGACGAGCAGACGCGGAAGGAATGCTACAACGTGCTGATCAGCGAGACGCAGCGGCTGGCGCGGCTGGTCGAGGACATCCTGAGCATCTCGCAGATGGAGGTGGGCACGGCGCGGTTCGACGTGGGCGACGTGGACCTGCTGCGCCTCCTCCGCCAGATGGTGCAGGACAACCTGGGGGCCGCCGACGAGAAGCGCATCGACCTCACGCTGTCGTTGCCGCCGAAGGTGCCCAAGATCCGCGGCGACAAGCAGCGGCTGTGCGTGCTGCTGAACAACCTGATCGGCAATGCGATCAAGTACACGCGCGAGGGCGGCAAGGTGCAGGTCGCGCTGGAGGTCGCGGAGAACTGCGTGCGCATCGGCGTGACGGACACCGGCATCGGCATCGCGCCGGCCGACCAGGCGCACGTGTTCGAGAAGTTCTACCGGGCTGCGGACGATGCAGTCCAGGCGATCACCGGCACCGGCCTGGGGCTGGCCCTGGCCCAGGAGGTCGCCCGGTTGCACGGCGGCGAGATTCACCTGCAAAGCGAGTTGGGCCAAGGTTCGACGTTCACGGTGGAGCTGCCCATGCCGGCCGCGGAGCATGGGCCTCTCGCCCGCGAGCCGGCGGAGGTGACGACGCGATGAGCCGAGTCCTGGTTGTCGAGGACGATCCGCACATTCTCCGCCTGATCAGCATGTGGCTGGAGCGGCAGGGACACGACGTGCGCGAAGCGCGAAACGGGCTGGCGGCCCGCGAGCTGCTGCGCGCGGAGCCGACCGACGTCCTGGTCACGGACGTGAACATGCCCGGGTTGGACGGGCTGGCACTGATCGAGGCCGCGCTCGCGATGGGCCACGTGCGGCGCGGAATCGTCGTGCTGACTAATCGCTGGGATCACGGGGAAATTCGCGACCGGCTCGCCCAGTGGCACGTGCACGTGCTGCCCAAGCCGTTCAGCCCGGCCCGGCTGTCCGAACTGGTGGACTCGTTGGCGACCGCCAAGGACGGCGATTCGCCAAGTTCCGTTGTTGCGTCTGAGCCGCGACCGAGCGGGAGCGGCTGAGGTCTGGCGCCATGCGTATCGGATGTCCATCCGCACCGGATGATCTTCTGCTCCGCGACCTGGTCCGCGGACTATCCACGCTCGACAGACCGGCGCCCGGTCAAGGGCCCACGGTGTGCCGGGCGCCGACGTTGTCGGTGGGCGTACTGGGCAATCCAGCCCATACGCCGCAGCCGCCTGCGCACTGCCTGCGGGTCTGCCTGGGGGCTGATCCGCACGCCGTCGCGTCCAGAGGGTGCAAGTTCCTCGCGACGGCGGCGCGTCGCGAGATCGACCTGACGCAGTTGCCGGACGGGCGCTGCCCGCAGGGGTTCGCGGTTACGGCGCGGGCTACCCGGCTGGGCGGGGCGGAGGCCGTGTTTGTCAGCGTGGAGGGCGAAATCGCGGAGGGCCCTGCTCCAGAGCCGTCGACATGTGGCACTGCTCAAGAGCCGCGGCACGCCGCGGACGAGTCGAACCTGCTCGGCCATGTCGACACGGCGGCCCGGCTCGTGCAGCGGGTTGGCGAGATCCTGGAGGAGAACTCCGGCTTCGCCGACGAGGTCCTCCAGAACTACGAGCAGCTCAACCTGATTTTCGATCTGACGCAGCAGATCGCGCAAGTGACCGAGGCGCGCGCAATCGAGGAGCTGCTTCTGCAGCGCGTCGCCCGGCTGCTCGGCTCGGTGGCGGTGACGCTGGCGAGCGCGGATGGAGAGTGCCGCGTGTTTGGCGGCGCGGGCGGCCGCGGCGACGGCGCGGTGACCGACCGGCCTGCGACGGACTTGCGCTCCCTCAAGGGCCTGATCGACGAGATCCGGCGTACACGCCAAGTGCGGGTGCACGAGGTCGAAGGACGGCAGATCATCGCCGGTCCACTCGTCCGCCTGGACGGGAAGGTCGACGTGGTGTTTGCCGACCGCGCGCTCGAGCCCGCCGCCGGCGGATTCAGCTCCGGCGACATGATGCTCGTCGAGTCGATGCTGGCCTTCGGCGGGCAGATCATCACGAACACGGAGATGCACGAGCGTCTGCGGCGGATGTCGCTCGAGGTGACCCATGCGATGGTGGCCGCGATCGACAAGAAGGACCACTACACCAGCGGTCATTCTGAGCGCGGCGGCTTCCTGACGCGGCTGACGGCGCAGGAGCTGGGCGTGCCTCTGGCGGAGCAGCAGACGATGGAGTGGGCGGGGTTGCTACACGACATCGGCAAGATCGGCATCCCCGAAGAAATCCTGTGCAAGCCGGGCAAGCTCACGCACGAGGAGTTCGAGGTCATCAAGCAGCATCCGCGGATGGGCTACGAGATTCTCAAGCCGATCGCGAGCCTGGGCGTCATTCTCGACGGCGTGCTCTATCACCACGAGTACCCCGACGGCAGCGGGTACCCGGAGGGGCTGAAAGGCGACCAGATTCCGCTCATCGCCCGGATCATTCATGTGGTTGACACGTTCGATGCGCTGACGTCCACGCGCGCGTACCGCCAGGCGTTCAGCCTGGAACGGGCGCTCGAGATCATCCGCAACGAGAGAGGCGTGCGGGTCGACGCCGAAGTTGCCGACGCGTTCTTTCGGGCGTTCGAGCGCTACTGCCGCGAGGAGCCGGAGGACTTCGCGGCGCGCTTCCCCGCGGTCATCCAACCGGAGAAGGCCCATGCCGAGCCCTGACGAGTGGCTGTTTTGGGTTGCGATCGGTCTGTTGCTGGTCGGTCTGCTGTTCGGACTCGGCGTCGTGCGGGCCGCGCGCCGGTCGCCGGCGGGCACGAGGCCGTTCCCGCGTCGGGCCGCCGAGGCCGATGCGACGGTGCTGCCGGCGCCGAGCGCACCGTCTCCGCTGTATCCGCTGGTCGCGGCGTTCTACGAATGGTTGGAGGAGCACGAGCTGCACGCCGACCCGTGGCTGTCGTTCGACCAGCTCATCCGCGAGACGCTGAGTGCGCACCTGGGGGCGACGCGCGTCCGGTGCTACCACGTGCGGCCGGGGTGCGACACGCTGGTGCCTCTGTCGCAAGTGCGGAAGAACGGGACGGAACCGCTCAAAGCCAACTCCACACGCGTCCCCAGCAGTCAGGAGGGGGTGCTGGGCCACGTGGCCGCGACCGGGCGGGAGTTTTTCGCAGCGGACCCGGCGCTGGGCCCGCTGCTGCGGAGCCTGGCCGCGCAGGACGACGAAGCCTGGACATGCGTCTGGCCGATCCGTTCCGGCCGGGCGACGATCGGCATTGTGACGGTGCGCGACCTGCGCGATCCGGCGATCCTGACGAGCGAAGTGCGCGCGGGCGTCGGCCAGATCGTCGGGCTGTGCTGGCGGCATCTCGCGTGCCTCGAGCAACTGCACACTGCGCGCCGTACGGACTTGCCCTCGGGCGGCCTGACGCGGCAGGATTTCTTCGTGGCCGCGGAGCGTGCGCTGGCGCAGTCCTATGACGAGGACGAGCCGGTGGTGCTGGTCGTGCTGGCGTTGGAAGGGCTGCGGCGGCTGGACGACGGCGGCCTATGGCGCGAGCGCGACGCACTAGTGAAGCGGCTGGGGGGCGTCTTCGGCGAGCGCATCCGCAGTGACGATCTGGTCGGGCGGTTCAGCGACGATCGCTTTGTCGTGCTCCTGCGCCGGCTGGACGGGGGGCTGGGGCGCCTGATCGCCGAGAAGCTATTGGCCGCGGCGAACGCATGTGTGGCCGGGCTGGAAGGCACGCAGGGGCGAGTGCGGGCGCGCGCCGGCCTGGCGGGCAGCGGCCCGGCACATCCTGGCGCGCCCGGGCTCGCGGCGCTGCTCGAGGCGGCCTTCGACGCGGTCGAGCGGGCCCGGGGCACGAACGTACCCATTGGCATCGCCGGGCCGGGTGCCAGAACCGTCGGACAAAGCTCGAGCGTTGTGCTGCCGCGCACCGCCGCACCGGGCGAGGAGAAACCGGCATGAAGATCCAGGCGCAGCCGAACGGCAACGTAATGGTGCTTGTGGCCCACGGGCCGCTGGTCGGCGAAGAGGTGGCCGACCTGCGGCGCGCGATCGAGACGGAGACCGCAGGCCAGGCGAAGCGCCTGGTCCTCGACCTGCGCGACGTGCCCTACCTGGACAGCGTCGGAATCGAGTTTCTCGTGCAAACGTGCGATCTGAGCGTCTCGGCCCTGCGGCGGCCGACGCTGGCGGCGCTGAGCGAGACGTGCCGCGAGGCGCTGGAGCTGACGGACACGCTGCCGCGGCTGCCGGTGTACGACACCGTGGAGAACGCGCTGCGGAGCTGTCAACGGTAGGAGGGGCATTGCTCAAGAGCAGTGGCACGGCGAGGAGCTGAGCAGTTGGCCAAAATGACACTGAAGCGGATGAACAAGCTGGGGCAGTTGCTCCTGGACGAGGGCCTCGTCACCGAGGCCGATCTGCGCCGGGCGCTGGAGGCGCAGGGCAAGGACAACAAGCGCCTCGGCGAGCAACTCATCGAGTTGGGCATCCTCTCGCCCAAAGCGATGCTCAGCGCGCTCGCCAAGCAGCTCAACGTCAAGGCCTGCCAGTTGCGGCACGGGCTCATCGATCCGGCCATTGCCCGGCTGGTGGACCGCGAGCAGGCGACGCGGCTGAAGGCGCTGCCGCTGTTCAAGGTGGGCGACACGCTGACGGTGGCGATGGCGGAGCCGCAGTCGCTGCCGACCATCGACCGGCTCAGCGGGCTGACCGGCTGCCAGATTAACCCGGTGCTGGCGTTGGAATCGAACATCGTCGAGTTCCAGGAGAAGTACCTCGGCGAGCAGGTCGACATCGACTCGTTCCTGGTGAACCTGACCGAGAGCGAGGTCAAGGTCGTCGAGCGAGAGACCCTCGACGACGAGCTGTCGCAAGAAATCAGCCGGATGGTGGACGGTAGCCCGATCATCAACCTGGTCAACCTGGCGATCATGACGGCGATCCGCGACAAGGCCAGCGACATCCACATCGAGCCCACCAAGGCGGCCACGCGTATCCGCTACCGCATCGACGGGAACCTGCGTGAGCTGATGTCCGCGCCCCCCAGCATGCACTCCGCGATCATCTCGCGCGTCAAGGTCATCGGGAAGATGGACATTGCCGAGCGCCGGCTGCCGCAGGAGGGCCGCGTGCACGTCGTGGCCGAGAGCCGTGAGATCGACCTGCGCGTCTCCTCCATGCCGACACTGTTAGGGGAGAAGATCGTGCTGCGCATCCTGGACAAGTCGAACCTCAACGTCGCGCTCGACAAGCTCGGCGTCGGCGCGCACCAGATGGACCCGTTCCGACGGATCTTCTCGAAGCCGCACGGGATCGTGCTGGTCACCGGGCCGACGGGCAGCGGCAAGACGACCACGCTGTACTCGGTGCTCGATTTGCTGTCGTCGCCCGAGAAGAACATCGTGACCATCGAGGACCCGGTCGAGTACCAGCTCGACGGCATCAACCAGATTCAGGTCAACGAGGTGATCGGCATGACGTTTGCCCGGGCGCTCCGTTCGATCCTGCGCCAGGACCCCGACGTCATTATGGTCGGCGAGATCCGCGACGCCGAGACGGCCCGTGTCGCGATCCAGGCCGCGCTGACCGGGCACCTTGTGCTTTCGACGCTGCACACGAACAACGCCCCAGGGGCCTTCGTCCGCCTGGCCGACATGGGGGTGGAACGTTATCTGCTGGCGTCCGCCTTCAATGGCGTCATCGCGCAGCGGCTGGCGCGGACGATCTGCCCGTATTGCCGCACGTCATACTATCCGCCGGAGAGTGCGCTCCAGGACGCAGGCTGGCTGGGGGATGCGGACCGCGTCTTCTACAAGGGCGAAGGCTGCAAGCAGTGCCACGACAGCGGGTTTCGGGGGCGGGCCGGCATCTACGAGGTGCTGGAGGTCAGCGAGGAGGTCCGGCTCTGCCTACACCGCGCGGAGAACGAGGAGGAGATCAAGACGGTGGGGCGGAAGCACGGTTGGCGGACCCTCCGCGAGGAGGGTCTGCGCCTGGTCGAGGACGGACGTTCCACGCTGGAGGAGGTCCTGCGCGTGACCCACGCCGAGACGGAGGATCGCACGCGGGCGGAGCGCGGTGCCACAGCTCCGGGCCCCCGCTCAGAGACCGGTGCCACAGAGCCGTGCCACGCGAGCTGAGGTGAGCCATGCAATTCGCCTATGAAGCCCTGCGACCGGACGGCAGTGTCGTGACCGACGTGCTGGAGGCCGCGGCCCGCGGCGACGCGGCGGACGCCCTGCGCGGGAAGGGGCTGATTCCGCTGCGGCTCGACGACGCGGGCCCGGCGACAACCCGATCCCTCAGTGGCAGCCCCGCGGCCTCGCATTTCCAGAGTGCGCGCCTCACCTCGCGCGACATGATCCTGTTCACGCGGCAAATGAAGATGCTGCTCGAGTCTGGGGCGCCGCTGGTGCCCTCCCTGCAGGCCGCCGAGACTCAGGCCGCGCGGCCCTTCGTGCGCGTCTTGCTTGGCCGCATTCGCGAGCGCGTGGAGCAGGGGGAGAGCCTGGCCGTCGCCCTGGAGCCGGAGAGCCACTTCTTCGATCCCGTGTTTCGCAGCATGGTCGCCGCGGGAGAGGCGACCGCGTCGCTGCCGCAGGTCTTCGGGCGGCTGTGTGAGCTGGCCCAGCAGCAGCAGAGGACGCGGAAGCTGGTGACGGGGGCGCTGCTGTACCCGGCGATTCTGACCGGGATGCTCACGGTGGTGGTCGCGATTCTGCTGTTCTTCGTGGTCCCGCGCTTCATGATTCTCTTCACGACTCTCAACTCACCGCTGCCGGCGACCACGAAGCTGCTCTTCGATATCTCCCAGGGGCTCAAGCACGGCTGGCCGTACCTGCTTGCGGCCGTGGGCGTACTAGTGGCCGGGATCGTGTTGGCGTACCGCTCTGCCGCGGCCCGCGCCTGGCTCGACGACACGGTCGTGCGACTGCCGGTGATCGGGCGTCTGGCGTCGCGACTGATCCTGGCGCGCGTCCTGCGCGTGTGGGCCGCGATGCTGCGCTGCCACGTGCCCCTGCTGGACACGATCCGGCAGTCGCGCGCGGCGGTTCGCAACGGGACGTTCCTGCGGCTCATCGATCGGATCGAAGCGGACGTTTCCGGCGGTGGCCGCGTGGGGCAGGCGATTGCGGACTCCGGGGTCGCGGACCCGGTGATCATCTCGGCGCTCCGCACGGGCGAGGAAAACGGGCGCTTGGCGGAGGCGACGGATTTTGTCTCGAGTTGGCTCGATGAGGATAACACGGCCACCGTGCAGCACGTGGCCCGGCTGGCAGAGCCGCTGCTGCTGGCCGTGATGGGCGTGTTCGTCGGCTTCATCGCGATGTCGCTCTTTGTGCCGATGTTCGACATGGCGACGGCGGCACACTAGCCGGGGCGAATAGCAAATGGCGAAGGGCGTGCGCAGTACGCGTGGCGGCATCGTGAATCCTGAGTTCGGAATCCGGGCATGACCATGGTTGGCTGGTTGCGACAACGACGTTCCGCGATCACGTTCGACTTTGGGGCGGCGGGCATCCGTGCCTTTCAGCTCACGCAGCGCGGGGGCTGCACGCGGCTGTGCGACGCGCTGCAGCTCGAACGGACGCCGTCTGCGGAGGCCGATCCGTCCTTGGCAGAGCCGGGCGCCGCCAAAGGTCCGCCCGCGCTCGCGACGTTCGACGCGGCGCAGCTCGCCCGGATGATCGGGCAGGGGCGCTTTGACGGCGAGGACGTGGCGCTCGTCGTTTCGCCGCCCGAAGCCGAGTTCTTCCCGGTGCAGCTTGCGGAGGCGGTGCTGGCCCAGCCGGCGACCCGGATCCTCCAGGCCTTGACCTGGGAGGTGGCCCAGCAGAGCCGCCGGTCAGCCGACGATCTTGAGGTGCGCTACTGGCGTCTGCCGCTTGGGCGCGGAACGCAGGCCAACGTGATGGCGGCGGTGCTGCCCGCCAAGCTCGCCGCGGAGTGGTGTGACCTTCTGGCCCGGCATCGGCTGAGTCTGCGACGCATCGAGGTCGCGCCGTGTGCCCTGGTCCGCCTGGCGCGGCAGGCTTGGACGCCGGCCGAGAACGACCTGTGGGGTGTGCTCGACCTGGGACTGCGGCACTCCACCCTGACCGTCGTCGTCGGCACGGTTCCAACGTACATTCGCTCGGTCGCCGCGTCGACGCGCCAGTGGACCGGGCTCCTGGCAGCGGCGTTCGAGGTGCCCTATGCCGTGGCCGAGCAACTGAAACGCGAGCATGGCGTGGCGCCGACCAACCGCGGGATCCGGGCGGAGGCGGCCGGACATAGCCTGCTTCGCGCCAGCGACCTGCCCGGCGCGTTTTCAAGCGTGCTGCTGGAGCCGCTGCGTACGCTGGCCCACGAGGTGGGCCGCTGCTTCGGCTACGTGATGCAGAGCTTCCCCGATCACGGCGTGAAGCGGCTGTTCGTGGCCGGCGGCGGCGCCGATCTGCGGGGGCTGCCGGCCATCCTTCAGGCGGAGCTGGAGGTCCCCGTCAGCACGCTCGCGACCGGGCCGGACGTGCCCTGGGAGCACCCGCTCCCCGATGTGCACGTCGTCCCGCGGGCCGCGGCGGCGATAGGCGCGGCGTTGCTCGATCTGGAGGCTGTGCCGGCGAGCCGGGGCGGTCGAGGTGCACCGGGAGTAAACCTGGTCCCGGCGACGCGTCGGCACGCGCAGGCGTGCGTGCGCCGGCGTGTGGCATGGGTGGGGAGCTGCGCGTTGCTGGCGGCGTTGCTGGCGCTGACGTGGGGCGCGCAGCGCATCGCGGCCAGCGCGGTCGTGCAGCTTGGGAACGAGGTCGCCGCGCTGGACGCGCAGCGCGCGGAGTTCACGCGACGCATGGCGGCGACGAACGCGCGACGTGCGCAGCTTCTCGGACGCCTGCAAACCGTCGCCGCTGCCCGCCGCCCGCAGGCCTGGCCGCGACGCCTCGTGACCCTGGCGCGGGAGGCGCCCGAGGGCGTGTTCCTGACGGGCATCACGATCGCGACGCCGGTGCGCGACCCGGGCCCGGCGCCGGTTCAGAATCGGGAGGCGCGTCCGGTGGCCGCGGGGCGTCCGCCGGCCCAGCGTGCCGTCGCGGGGGGCGAGATGCAAAGTGTCAGGCTGCTGGGGTACGCGCTGGACCACGGCGCGCTCTTGCAGTTCCTCGCCACACTCCAGCGCCTCCCCGGTTGGCGGCAGGTCGAGCTGATCCGGGCCACGCAGGAACCATATCGGGGCGCGCTGGCGGTCGCGTTCGAGCTGGAAGGACGGACGCAGGAGGAGCGCCCATGATCATCTGCCACAGACCGTGGAAGATCTATGACGTGGACGCGGTCGGCGCCGCGGGGGTGCTGGTGTTCGTGCTGGCCGCCATCTGGCTGGTGCTCGGTCCGTGGCAGCGGACGTGGAACAGCTACCGGCGGTTGGCGGACGAGCGCATGGCGGTCGGCGCGAAGCTCCGCGACGATGTGGCGAAGCTGGAGCAGGTCGACCAGGGGACCAAGGACCTGGAGCAGACGGTCGGCGACCAGCTTGCCCGCGCGCCGAACGCCGACAGCTACTCGCGGCTCCTGAGCCGGATCACGGATGTGGCCAAGGAGTGCCAACTGGAGCTGTTGAGCGTGGCGCCGCAGCCCGCGACAGCCAGCGGGGCGTACCTGGTAAGCGACGTTCAGATCGGCGGGCGCGGCCGCAGCCGGGATTTCATCCTGTTCCTGGACCGGCTCGCCCAGGAGAACCCATATCAATCGTTGTGGGCGTGCTCGCTCAGCCGCGTGCCGACGGCGACCGAGCCGCTGTGCGACCTGGCGTGGACGATCCGCATGTACCTGCTGCCGGCGGCGAACGATGGGCGGGCCGGAGGCGGCTCATGACACGGATCCCGACGCGACACCGTGTACTCGGCGCGGCATTGCTGCTGGCCGGCGCCGTGTGGGCGTTCGATGCTTTCACGCGCGGCGGCCCCACGCCGGCGCGTGGCGCGCAAGCCGCCCCTCCGGCGGCGCCGGCGCCGGAAATCGACGGGAAGCAGGTCAGTGACCTGGTGGCACAGCTCACGCGCGGAGACTACGAACCCGTGGCCGACGAAGCGATCGGCCTGCAACGCGACCTGTTCGTACCGAGCGCGACGGTCCTGGGCGCGCTCGCGGCCGCTGCGCCCGCGCCGGCCCCAGAACCGGAACCGGTCGAGGCACGCGTGTCCGTCGAGGAGGGTTTCCGGACCCGGCACAAGTTGCTGGGAGTGGTCATCGGCCAGGTCCGGCTGGCGGTCATCGACAATCACCTCTGGCCGGTTGGCGCCGAGCTGGATGGTTGCCGGATCATCGACATTCAGCGCGACTACATCGTGTTGCAACAGGTCGGGACCGATATTCGTGCGACTCTGCGGCTGGAGCCGCCCGGACCGGCGCGATGAAGGCGCCGCGCGGCGCGGCGTAAAGGGGGGCGCATTTTTTAAAGCCTCTGGCGTTTGGCGCCGATGCTGAAGTGGAACTGGGGGCGCGTGGCAGTACCCGTCGGCGGACGAACCGCCGGCACGGACATTTACAGAGCTGTCAGTGGCGCCAGAGAAGGAGTCCTTGCGATGAGGTTGCACAGAGGTGGCAAGACGGGGTTCTCGCTCGTCGAGCTGGTCGTCGTGATCGTGATCATCGGGATTCTGGCGGCGATCGCTATCCCGCGTTTGAGCCGCGGAGCATCCGGCGCCGGGCAGTCGGCGGTGAAGGCCAACCTGGCGACGTTGCGGGCCGCGATCAGCATGTACGCGGCCGAACACAAGAACGTGTTTCCCGGGACGACGGCCGACGACTTCGCCGCCAAGCTGACGAAGTACACGGACGCCGATGGCGGCACGGCCGACGTGAAGGACGCGACGCACATTTACGGTCCGTATCTGCTGGTCGTCCCGCCATGTCCGGTCGGAGAGAATGCGGGCAAGACGACCGCCAACAAGGTCCTGGTAGTCGCCACCAGTCCGCCGGTGCCGGCGCCGGGGACCGGCGAAGGCTGGGTCTACAACGCGACGAGCGGCGAGTTCTACCCGAACACGACCACGACGGACGACGGGGGAAAAGCGTACAACACGTACTAGACGGCACGGAGAGCCCCGCGGGCGAGAGGGCTACTGGTTCGAGCCCGTGACGCACCGGCAGTACGTGTAATGCACGAATTCCAAGGCCGACCGCTCCGGGTCGGCCTTGTTGTTTGCGCCCGTGACCTGACCCTAGGCGCACGGTGGTTCCCCGCGAGCCCGCTTGTTCGCCGCTCCCGTTCGCCGTTCACGGCCCACGAACAAGCTGCACAATCTGTTGCCCCACCGCGTTGCCACCATCCCGTTCGAGCAGCTTGCGGGCCGCGGAGCCGGCCAGTTCCCGATTCCCGACGCGCCAGGCGAGTGCTGCGACCAGCTCGAGCGCGGCCCGATCATTGGCGCTCAGCGTCAGGGCCCGTTGGGCGACACGCAGAGCGGCGGGATAGTCGCCGACCGCGGCGAGCGCTCGCGCCAGGAGACGCTGCACATACGGACTTTCGGGCGCGGCGCGGGCGGCCAACTGCGCCTGGTCGCGGGCCGCCGCCACTCGTCCTTCGGCCAGGTAGCACTCAACGAGCAGCGGCCGCAGGCACTCCGTGCGTTCGGGCGGCCCGTCGTTAAGCAGAATCAGCAGGACGGGGATCGCGTCGCCATAGCGCCCTGCCTGATACAACGTCACCGCCAGACGCTCGCGCGTGCCCGCGTCGGCGTCGGGCGTGTCGGCGACCGCACGCCAAGCTGTCACGGCGGTTGCCCAGTCGCCCAGTTGCTCGTGGCACTCTGCAATCGTGGCCTGGTAAGCGCTGGTCCAGTTGAACGTCGCCGCCTTCGAGGTCAGCAGGTCCAGGGCCTCCTGGGGGCGACCGAGTTGCAGCAGAACCTGGGCCGCGGCCGTCACGTAGTTGATCTCCTCCGCGTCGAGTTCGCCGGCGCGTCGGAAGGCGTCCAGCGCCTCTTCCCAGCGCTGCTGCTGCTGGCGCACGACGCCCAGGAGGTAGTCCAACTCGGCCTGCGACCGGCCGTCGAGCTTCGTTTGCTCCAGAAGCTCGGCCGCCTGGGCGATACGGCCCTCTGCCAGCAGCACGCGGACACGCAGTGGCGCCAGGGCCGTGTTCTGGGGGTCCAGCCGCGCGGCCTCGTTCAGTTCGCCGGCCGCGGCAGCGACGTTCCCGGCCGCAAACTGGTCGGCGGCCAGGCGGGCCTTGACCTGCGCGCGAGCGCGATTCCAGTGCTCGGTGGCGACCTGGCGCGCCTGGCGCTGCGGGCCTTCGCAGCCGGCGCTGAGCGCGAGCAGTACCGCCGGGAGCAGTACGCCCATCCGTCGAGCGGCTGGGAAGCTCATGGGTTGCGCCCTTCGTCTTGGGCATCCGGCCCGCGCGGTGGCAACGGCGGGCGCCGATCGTGGCCCAGCGCGGCGCCGGGCTCGACCTCAACGCGCGGGCGGCCGAACGCGGGTTCGTGGGGCGGGGCCGTGGTCTTCGCGGGTCCGATCAGGTCCCAGATGAAATCTCGCATCCGGGAACCCTCTTCGTCCCAGAGGCGCTCGTTCAGCAGTTGCTCGCGGAGCTTGAGGGCCGCCAAGTGCTTGGGCTCGTTGTTGAGCGTCATGCGCGCGTCGAGCAGCGCCAGGGCGGGATGCCCGTGTTCCAGTTGCCGCAGGGCGTCGTGGTAGTAGGCCTGGGCCAGGCGCTCGCGGCCGGTCGCGAGCAGCCCGCGGCGCGTGCCGACGCGCACGCGCTCGACGTCTTCCAACAGCTCGTGGAACGCGGCGCGTTCGTGCTCCGTCTGCTTGAGCACGTGCACGGTCAGGAGGATGATGACCTCGTCGCGGGTCGTCTGGTCGTTGCGGCTGCCGAAGAGCAGGCCCAGGGCGGGAATGTCGCCGAGCAGGGGGAACTGGCTGCGCGTATTCACCGTGCGTTCGCGGAAGAGGCCGCCGATCAGGATCGTGTCGCCGTCCGGCACAAGAATGTCGGCCTGGGCCTCGGTGGTTTCCTCGAACGGCAGGTTCGCGGCGGTCAGACCCCCGTTGCTGTCCTTGGGATGCACGACCAGGCGCACGGTGCCGTCGTCGTTGATCAGCGGACGGAACTTGATCTGCGTGCCGGTCTCGAGGAACTCGACTTTCTGGACGGCGGCGGTCTGCGTCACCATGGTCGTGATGTATCCGTCGCGCCGGCCGACGATGACCTCGCCTTCCTGCCGGTTCAGGGCGACAACCTTCGGATTGGCGACGACGACGACGTCGGTGACTTCCTCCAGCGCGCGGACGAACGCAGCGATGTTGTTCTTGATGATTCCAAACCGGAAACCCCCGCCGGTGTCGGTGCCCTGAAATTTGGTGCTGAGATCAAAGGTCGTGTTTTGCAGCTTGGTGGCCGGCGTTTGGCCGGTGGTGAGGTCGGCCGAGGCGTTGCTCGCCGAGTTTACGTTCTGGAAGTCGATGCCACCCAGCAGCGTAAAGTCGATGCCGAACTGGTTGCCCTCGCTCAGCGTGGCCCGCAGCACGGTGGACTCGATCAGGACTTGCAGCGGCCGGAGGTCGATCTCGGCCAGCACGCGGGCCGCCGCTTGGAGCCGCTCGGGGCGGTCGGTGATGACGAGGTAGCTGCCGCCCGCGGCGCCCATCTCCAGGGTGCTGGCGGTGCCGCCTTCGCTGGACGATTTCGTCTCGCCGCCGCTTTCGACCACGGGCGCGTCCTTGCTGAGCACCGCGCGCACGACCGCCGCGGCCTCCGCGGGCCGGATGTAGCGCAACGGGAAGACGCGTGTGATGGGCGGCGGCAGGAGCACCGCGATTTCCTCGGGCAGGCCAACGAAGACCATGTTCCCGGAGGCGTGGAACGCGTACTTGTTCGGCGTCAGGACCGCGTCGAGCGCCTGCTCGAGGGTCACGGCGTACAGGTTGGCGGAGATCTTCCCGGTCACGCTGGTGCTGGAGACGATGTTCCGCTGGGCCTGGTAGCTCAGCATCTCCAGCAGCGTTCCGATCTCCATCTCGCGCACGTGCAGATCGAGCAGTCCGGCCTCTGTCCGAGTGACGGCCAGCGGATCCACGGGCGCGGCCGCGCCATCCGGTCTCGGCGGCGAGGGTGCTGCGCCACCAACCGACGCGGGATTGGGCCCCGAGAAAAGTCGGCCGACGATGTCAGTCAGTTGCCCCAGTCCGGCCGCGGGGGAGGCGCCCGGCGGCGCGCTTGGGCGCGTGGTCTGGGCCCAGGTGGGACCGGCCGCCAGCGCCAGGGCTATGCAGCCCAGGACCGCGACTCCGCGGGGAGATCGTCTGGTAGCCCACGGCCGACACGGGGGTCGGCCGCTACATTCGGGCGCACGGACCTGGCGACTTGGTTGCGGGCCATTCATCCTCATGGCCGGTGTGGGCCTCACTGCTCTGCTCTGTATGGCGACCGCGCGCGCGGGTGCGGCGCGCTCCCTGCCGGTCGCGGTTCGGGCCGCGGCGCGGATCGCTGGCGGATGCTCACGCACGTTGCTTTAGATCGGAGACGAGTTATCGGCGGCTTCAGGAAACCTTACCGGGCGTTCGCGGTGCCGCCACGTCGCGTGCGCGTCACGCACGGCCGAGACACGGCCGGGCGCGGTGCCACCAGCCCGAACGACGGTTTGCAAGCCCATGCGTGCAATCCACGGCCCTGCCGAAGGGCCTGGCGGTCCTGGTCGATGAATCATAAAGACCGGGGCCGACAACGGATGCACGCATGGACTGGCCGCGACCGCGAGCACGCCGCGCCGCTCTCCGCTGCAAGCGGGGCGCGCGGATTTTGCGCGGCTTCTCGTTGCTCGAGCTGGTGATGGTCGTGTGCGTCCTGGGCATTCTCGCGGCGACTGCCATCCCGAAGATCGCGAGCTCGCTCCAGCGGAACCGGGCGGAGGCCGCGGCGCGGCGGATCGCCAGCGACCTGAATCTCGCCCAGGCGCGAGCCCGGCAGGCCAGCGCATCGCAGAGGGTCGTTTTCGACGTCGCCGGCGGCAGCTACACGCTCGTGGGGATGATGAGCCCCGACCATCCGACCGCGGCGTACGTCGTGTCGCTCAAGGACTCCCCGTACGAGGTGCTCATCGTTAGCGCCAACCTCGGCGGGGATGCGCAGATCATCTTCAACGGCTACGGCGTTCCCGACAGCGACGGGACGGTCCTGATCCAGGCGGGCAGCTTCTGGCGGTCCGTCTCGGTCGCCGCGGAGACCGGGCGCGTGACCGTTGCGGAGAGCTTCCCGCCGGTCGGCGACGTCAGCGGCGACGCGATCCCGGCGAAATAGGCAACCATGACAGCGAGGCCGAGCAAAGCACGCAGCATGACCCTGGCGGAGTTGGCCGTCAGCATCGCCGTCATGGGCATTCTGATGACGGGGTTGGCGTCGGCTGTGCTGGTGGCGACACGCGCTCTGCCACGCACGGATCGGCCTGCGGACCGGATCACCCAGCCGGCGGAGACGCTGACGCGCATCGTGACCGAGTTGCAGACGGCGCGGTACGTCAGCGAGCGCGCCGCGCACGCGATCATGTTCGCGGTCCCCGATCGCGACGGAAACGGCTCGCCCGAGCGGATCCGGTACGCGTGGAGCGGCGTGGCGGGCGACCCGCTGACGCGGCAGTACAACGCCGGCCAGCCGGTTACGCTGCTGGACGGCGTGAACCAGTTTGACGTGGCGTGCGACACGAAGAGCGTCACCGAGACCTATCCGGGCCCGCCGGTGGAAAGCTCCGAGGTGCTTGTCGACAGCTACACGGCGTCAACGGACCGGAGGGACTACAACGTAGACAGTACTCACTGGATCGGGCAATACGTGCAGCCGCCGGCGGCTGGGTCCATACCGGGCCTGGTGACGTGGCGTGTGACGCGCGTGCGGTTCCAGGCGTATAAGAGCGGCAGCATCGACGACCAGACGCGCGTGCAAATCTGTGTGCCTAACGCGGACAAGACGCCGAGCACCACGGTGCTCGAAGAGCAGTTGTTGAACGAAAACACGCTCAGCGCGTGGGTCTGGACAAACATGTCATTCCAGTACGTGGCGGGGCTCGCGCCGGACCAGGGCGTCTGTCTCGTACTCCGCCCCCTCGGCGGCAACGCGTCGTGCACGACGCGCTACGAGAACAACGGCGGCTCCGACCTGCTCGTCACGAGCAACGCCGGCCAAAACTGGAGCTACTCCGCGCAGAAGTCCTTGCAGTTCTACGTGTACGGCAAGGCCGCCATGCCGGGGTCGAACCAGAGCATCACACGCACATACATGACCGGCGTGCGCCTGGCGCTGCGCGTCGGTGCGGATACGTCCGCGCGGTTGGACGCGGGGGCGTGTTTGCAGAATGCCCCGGAGGTCCTGTCCGCGGTCTGGGAGGCGGAGTTCGACACGAATCCGACGACGCTCGACTTCAACGCGGACGGCACCGGCGATTGGGTCCGCCACGATGGACAGCCGTTCAACACCGCTTCGCTGAGCCAGGGCGTGTGGCACGCCGACTGCACGCTCGATACGAGGCCGATCAACAGCTTCGCGGAGTTGACGACGGCCGAAATCTGCTTCCGCAATACGAGCGTGGGCGGCAACGGGGCCGTGTTCTCGATCAATGCCGATTGGTCGGGAGGGACGTTCGCGCCGCTGTTCGCCTATCTTCAGCTTCAGGGCGCTGGGACGCAAACGCTGAGCGTATACAGCAAGCGCGACAGCTCGACGCCGGTGCGGCTGATGGCCGTGACGGGCCTGCCGGCCGGCTTCGTGACGCTGCGGCTGCTGATCGACCCGACGCCGAACACGGTCAACGTGCACGTCAACGGTGCGGAGAAGGGGACGTACACGTACTACACATTTGCCCAGACCGGCAGCGACCGGTTTGCCAGCGTGCTGGCGTCGGGCAGCGCCGCGGACTTCGACTACGTGCGCATCCACGTCGGAGGGAGCAGTCCATGAGCCGGTGCCACTGTCCCCCGTGCCACGGCTCCAGAGCAGTGCCACGCGCCCGGTACGACTGCCCCAGAGCGGCGGCCCACCCGCGCGCGCGGCGCACGCGCACGTTCCTGCTGATCGAGTCGGTCATATCGACCCTCGTGATCTCGGTCATGCTGGTCGCCGCGCTAAGCGCCGTCGCCCTGGTCCGTACCGGCGAGGTGCGGACCGTCGAGCGCCGCCGGGGTCTGCTTCTGGCGCAGATGCTGATGGCGGAGATTCTCCAGCAGGCGTACGTCGACCCGTCCTCTGGCCCGGGGGGGTTTGGCATCGCGGCCGACGAGCTTACCGGCAACCGCAGCCGGTTTGACGACGTGGACGACTATTACAACTGGGATGCGAGCCCGCCGCAGAACAGGGACGGCACGGCGATCCCGTGGGCCAGCGGGTATGAGCAGATCGCAAGTGTGAACTGGGTCGATCCGAATAACCTGTCCGTGACCTCTGGAAGCGAGACGTACGTCAAGCGCATTGTGGTCACCACGAAGTACCAGGGCCGCACGGTGGCCACGTTGACGGCCTACCGCACCGTGTCCTGGTTCGATCCCACGCAAGTGCAGGGGGCCCCGCGATGAGCGGCCGTCCCCGCACGACCAGGTCCCGGCGCCGCACGCTCCGCCGCGGCGGCATGTACGTCGCCGTGCTCGGCGTCGCCATGCTCGTCACGCTCATTGGGTTGTCGGCGCTGCTGGCCGTGCGGGTCGACCAGCGAACCACGGGCTTGCTCGAGAACGCCGTCAAGGTCGACTTCCAGGCGCAGGCGGCGGTGGACCGGGCGATATTCCGGCTGAACAACTTGGCCAATTGGCGGACGGCGTACACGAACGACACGTGGACCGCCGGCCAGACGTTCGACGGGGTGACGACGAGCTTCAAGCTGGTGGACGAGATCGACGGCAACTTGGCCGACGACGCGAACGAGCCCGTGCGCGTGTACGGCCGGGCGACTGTCGGCGACGCCCTGCGGGTGTACAGTCTTTGCGTCGGGCCGCGTGTGATCCGCAACCTGCTGGCGAACGGGGATATGGAGGCCGGCACGGCGAGCTGGTCGGGCTCGAACTGCCAGATCGTGGCCCGCACGGACGATTATCACGGCGGCACGGGTTCCATCTACGCCCAAAACCGCACGTCCTACTCGGGCGGGCCGAAGCAGGCGCTGACCGCACCCATCGAAAACGGCGTGCCGTACTGTTTCGACGTGTGGGCCAAGATCGACTCCATCTTTACCCGCAACGTCCAGTTGGTGATCGAGACCACGGGCTCGGATAGCGGCACGCAGTGGTTCAGCAACGGTAGCACGTCGGTGGGCATGATCTGGACCCACGTGACCAGCACGATCACGCCCACGTGGTCGGGGACGCTCCAGTCGGCCGCGGTGTATGTGACTACGACGTCAGGAACGACGGCCTTCAAGATCGATGACGCCTCGCTGGTCAACGCCGATCCGACCCGTGCGCTCGTTCCGATTTCGGGGACTTGGCGGCGCGAGGTCTTACCGTAGCGCCCGGCGGCATATCAGGGTAAATGGGTATGCGAGCCCGGGGGATCGCGGGCTCGGGCGGCAGGGGCGATTGGAGGTCGCGCACGGGGGTTTTGCGAGATGAGCGGGGAGGCGCGGGGGGATGCCACCAGTCGAGGAGATCGAGAGTTCCAGGGCCTCTTTTGACTAAAGAGGTAATCTGTGGTAGACTTATAATTACCGCGGGAATGGGTTGGTATCGGGGGCCGTACCCGAACCGTCATCGACGGCCGGGTGCGCACGTCTGTATATGCCCCCGGGCCTTTCGCGGTTTCTACAGTCTCGACAGGGCAAGCGAGAGCGGGAGATGTCTATGCCCTGTGCGTCCGGGTGTTCTGTAGGGCACGTCAGCGGGTGTGGGGGACGAATCAAAACCGTATTAGTTCCACTTCATCGGTTCGGCACTTCTGCTTAAGGAGAGCGAGGAATGAAAGGCATTGTGCTTGGTCTTGTTGTAGCGGTCGGCCTGGCCTTGGTACCCGCGACCAGCGCGGACGTCCTGGCGGACTGGACGTTTCAGAGTCTGGATCCCAATCTCGCCTACACGGGGCCGGACTATCCGCCCACTGGCCCGGGCATCCCGGCTGACCCGAACGTGGTGCAGGTTTACGGCGGCGGGGCGCGAGGACACCACGTGTCCACGTCTACTGTGTGGAGCAGTCCGGCCGGCAGCGGTTCGACGCGGTCGTTCAGCTCGGACCACTGGGCCAGCGTGGCCCCCTTTGGCGATTACTATCAGTTCCAGACGAGCACAGCGGGCTGCATAGGCATCACGGTAAGCTGGAGTCAGATGCGCAGCGGCACGGGCCCGCCCACGTTCACGCTCGAGTGGAGCACCGACGGGCTGACGTTTAACACGTTGATCGCGAGCGTTTCCGTCGGTACGTCGTGGGGGACTTTCGGCCCGGTGACCGGCCCACCCGGCCTCGAAAACCAGTCGACCGTGTATTTTCGCGTCCGGGCGACGGCTGGCTCCACGAACGTTCTCGGTACGGGCCGTATCGACAACTTCGTCGTCTCCGGCACGGTGCGGGGCGCTTGCTGCAACGGCGGCGTGTGCACGCCGAACCTGACGCTCGCGCAATGCACAGCGCAGGGCGGCGTCTGGAAGGGCGCCGGCACCGATTGCTTCCCGAACCCCTGCGTGCCCATCAACTTCTATTGGGATGCCACCACGAACGAGCAGGGCGGCGACGGCTACAACGGCCAGTGGATCTACTACCCGAACGCGCCGGGCGGCGCCTGGTACAACATGTGGTGGCAGAACGTGCGTGCGCTCGACCGCCAGAAAGACGTTACGCTGGCATTCAACACCACGTTTCCGTTCGGCAGCGGCAACCTCGAGGTCGCTATGGTTCGGTCCACGCCGGATTGGACGAACACGTCCCGTCCGCCGCTGGCGAGCGAAGAGCAGTACATCGTGCGCGACTACCTCGGGACGATCACGACGCCGGGTGATTACGTGTTTCCTGCTCGGATGCCGTACTGCCCGGCGTGGGTCTCGATTGATGTTCGTGGCAACTACTATGCCATCCAGGGCACGATCGCGCACACCTGCCTGGCGGCGGCGACCGGCGCCTGCTGCGTCGGCTGGGATTGCAGCGTGCAGACGCAGGCGAATTGTGCCGCCATGTTCGGGCGGTACCAGGGCGATGGCACGACCTGCGGTCCTCCCAACCCGTGCGTCATCATCGACACGGTCGTGTGCGAGCCGCAGCCGCCAAACCACCCGAACACGTACTGGTATGACGTGACGCCGGGCGCGTTTGGGCGGTGCGACTTCCACGTGCGGGTCTACGATCCGGTCGCGGCACACTACACCAACCCGTCGCTACCCGCTGCGACCTGGCAATTCCTGGTCCACCAGGTCGGCACCGAGTGGTGGGCGTCGTGGTGGGACCCGAATTGCACGAACGCGATCTTCGCCCCGAACACGTTCCGCTTCCAGTTCACGAACCCGAACGACGCCGTCTGGGGCGATTGGCGCACCACCATCGGCAATGTTAGCGACCCTTACACCATTTGGAACATCGACAACTCCGGCCATCACACCGGCGATCTCGACGGCTACGGCTACCGCGTCCATGTCCCGACGTTTGCGGCTGCCTGGTACTGGAAAGACTGCAATGGCGACCTGGCCGACGGATTCCTGCCAGACTTCGACCAACGCCAGGATTTCAACACTGACGGCCTCGAGGACGTTGGCTACTGCGGCCCGACGGCCGTGGCGAATTCGATCTGGTGGTACAACTGCAAGTTCCCGGACGCCGGGATTGTGCCGGCCGACTGGACGCCCGTGGACCTGGTCCAGGATCTGGCCGGGCGGATGGGCACGAACACCAACGGCGGCGGGACATGGCTCAACAACATGCAGGCGGGCATTGACTCCTACCTGCAGGACCAGGGCGTGAGCGACTTGCTGTACGAGCACGCGGTGATCGATCCGAATTTCGACTACATCAATGAGGAGGTGCAAAAGAGCCAGGACGTGACGCTCCTGGTCGGGTTCTGGCATATCGAGGTGGCGACGTTCCATGCCGGCCCGCCGCCTTCGTGGTCGCTCGTATTCCGACGCGTGGGTGGCCACTATCTGACGGTGGCCGGCATCGATCCGCTCAACAAGCGCGTGGCGCTCAGCGATCCGGATGGCGACTTCGCCGAGCACGGCCACTCCGGCGTCGTCCGTCCGGCCGGAACGGATCACAACCACGATGGCGACAACGACCCGGCCACGACGATCTCCTTCCGCGACCCCAACTACATCCACACGGTGCATAACGACGCTACCTATGCGTCGCACGATTACTACACCCTGGCAAAGTCGATCAGCCCGGGCGGAAGCCTGGCCCTCGTGCTGGACGGCAATCCGTTAACCTACGCCGAGGAGATGCAGGCCCATCACCAGGGCGAAAACAACGGGCCGTGGGATCCGAACATGTGGAAAACCAAGGACGTGGACGACAGCGACGTGCGCGCCCTCTGGGGCGATCCCAACCAGTACGCGCCACCCGTTTTCTGCCAGTACTACGCCGAGATCGAGGCGGCGGTCATCGTGTCGCCGTTTGAGGAATGCGGGCCGCAGGTCGGCGGGCTGGGCTGCAAGCCGGTCCTTTGCCCGGATTCGACGCAGCAATGCCTGCCGAAGAAGGTCCGGCACCACATTCCGCAGGTCGTGTTCCCGCCGGGCGGGACCGATCATCTCTCGCCAATCGGCGGGCACATCAACATCATGGACCCGAACGGGAACGTGACCACCTACACGATCGGCGCAGGGCCGCCAAACATGACAACCGTGGTCCGGCAGGACCCGATCGACATGGGCGGCCACCGCCAGTTCGACACGGAGATGGTCCAAATGGACCTCGTCGGCGGCGGCGGTGGCGGCGGCGGTGGGGCGATTTACATCCGCGAGAGCCCCACCCTCCAGAGCATCGGTCACGTCACCGGTGCGAGCACCCCCGGCACCGACTTCCCGGCGGACAGCTTCTTCGACCTCTTCGTCGAAATTGACATCCCCGACCTGGGCGTGTACGGCCTGCACAACACCCAGTCGATCCCGCTGGCAACGTACGGAATCAGCGCGGTCCCGCCGCTGGGCGCTGCGTACAACACGCCCACCAGTTGGAGCGGCGCGCCACTGTACGGCTCGCCGAGCGGCTACGTCGTCGTCGGCGGAACGATCGTTTTCCCGCCGGCGTTTCCGCTGTGGGAGGTGATCGAGTGCGAGTGCATCGATCCCAACTACTGCCACATCGAGCTCGGCGATGGGACCTATTGCGTTGGTGACTGCCCGCCGGGCTACGACTGTAATCACTTCGGCATGACGAACCCCGATGGCTCCGTGGACCTCTGGTGCGAGTGCCTGCCAAGCCTCGGCGCGTGCTGCGTGGGCGTGACTTGCCAGCCGAACATGACCGAGGCAGACTGCATCGCGCAGAGTGGCGGCGTCTGGAAAGGTGCGGGCAGCGACTGCTTCCCGAACCCGTGCCGGCGGATCGATTACTACTGGGACGTCACCACCGGCGAGCTGGGCGGCAACGGGTACAACGGCCAGTGGATCTACTACCCGAACGCGCCCGACGGCCCGTGGTACAACATGTGGTGGCCGAACGAGTTCGCGCTGAACCGTGAGAAGGAGATCACGTTCACGTTCAGCACTGACTTCCCTGTGGGCAGCGGCTACCTGGACGCGGCCCTGGTCTGGGCGACGCAGTCCTGGACGCTGACCGGGCGTCCTCCGCTGGCGGATGAGGAGGCGTACATCCAGCGCCAGTTCCTGGAGACGATCACGTTGCCGGGCACGTATACGTACACCCGCCGGCTGCCGTTCTGCCCCTCGTGGATATCCATCGATGTCCGTGGCACCGACTACATTATCGAGGGCACCGTCGACCACATCTGTCTGCCGCCGGCGGTGACTGGGGCCTGCTGCCTGCCGAACGGGACGTGCCTGGTGCTGACGGAGGCGGCCTGCGACGCCGCCGCCGGTCGCTGGTACGGCGCCGGCGTGCCCTGCCGCCCCGGCGGGAAGTGCCCGCAGTGGTGCAAGGGCGACATGAACTGCGACGGGCGGGTGACCTTCGTGGACATCGACCCGTTCGTCGCCGCGCTGGCCGGCGAGTCCGCTTGGACGCGTTGGCCGTGCCCGTGGATCAACGCCGACTGCAACAGCAGCGGCACGGTCACGTTCGCGGACATCGATCCGTTCGTGGCGGTGATCGGCACGACGTGCCTGCCGTGGCCGTAATCGTCGCCTGACCGAGCGAACAGCTCGCTGAGTTGAGGATTTCAGCAGGCCGGCGAAGGGCACCTTCGCCGGCCTGCGTTTCTTTCGCGGCCAGACTGATTGCGGGGGCAGGATGCGGCGACGAGACGGGCTGCGGTGCAGCCGCGCGGCGCCCAGGCCGGCGCCCCGTAGCGCGACGAGAAGACGGGTTACGCCGCCGGTGCGCTGCCTGCTGGCGTCCCGGGGGCCGCGGGCAAATCGAATCGCATTACGACTGTGGAGGGCAGAACAGGATACTCCACGCGGCAGCGATAGACGTCGAACCGTTCGCCGTCCCAGCCGAGGCATTCGAAGGCATGTCGCCCCAACTCCGCATACCGCGGAATGTCCGCCGCATACAGGACGGACGGTCCCTTGCCCAGGTAGACGACGGACTCGCGCGGCTCCAGGCGGAGCCATTCGGCGCAGGTGCCGGGAGCCGCCACTTCGCCCAGATGCTCCGCGCAAGCGAATGCCGTCGGGGTAAGCGCTCCGAACGTATCCTCACGTACGAGCAGATCGAGGATCAGTACCTCGCACGGTGTGCGGATCTTGGCGATGTTCGCACAAATGCGATTCTCCTCGTCGCGGTAACGCGGGACGGCCGCGCGGGCCACGTGACCTTCGACGCACGTGATCGCCGCCTTCTTGCCGAGGCCGTTGCTCGCCAGCTCGCCATAGACCCTGCCCGGGCCGGATTGCACGGCGCGGAACTGCGGCAGTGGCTGGCTGCAGAACTCGCCTAGCAAGGCCAGCTCCTGCATCGGATCCGCCGTCGGATCGAGCGGTGTCCGCCGAATGGCTCGGACCGTGCCGTCGTCGTTCGTAATGCAGGCGCGCGCGACGATCAACGGGGCGTCGGGGCGCAAGCGGCGGGCCGATAGAAGCCCGCTGATCCTCGCAAAGTCGATCATCCCCGGCTCGTCCGCGGGTTGAATCAGCGAGCACTCCAATTGGACCTTGGCGTACGCGCCGAAGATGTGCCTTTGGCCACGATAGACGGCGCGCCGCTGTTGCAAGGTGATTTGCGCGGCGTCCCCGGCGCCCGCCAGCGAGCTGATCATGGAGTCAAATGCGGTGCGGTCCCCCGCGTGGCTCGTCACCAGCCGATCGAAATCGGCGGCGGCCCGCGTGGCCGCCGCGACGGCCGGTTCGCTCACTCCGGCTCTGCGCGCCGCGGTCAGAAACGTGCGCAGCGCGCTGAGGCCGGGAACATGCGGCCCGGCGGCCAGGGAGCCGGACGCGCTGATGACCTTGAAGACTTTGCAACCCAGATTCATGTCGATGTTGAGCGCGCGGCGCAACTCGGCGGGCTTGGACACATGGCCGGGAACGCCGGCCACGACTTCTGCGAGGGTGGTTCGCAGCCGTTGCAGAACATGGGTGGCCTCCGCTTCGAAGTCAGGGCCTTCGGTCGGATCTGGCTCCCGCACGGTGATTTGAACTCGCGGCTGGGTGTCTACGTCCACGCGATCGCCTCTTCCTTTCGATACTGAGTGTGCGCTGTTTCACGCCCGATAAACACACGCGATGCCCGGGCGTGTCGGCGTCTGTGCCAAGCCACAGCGAGCGCTGCATTCCAAGTCGGCACAGACAGCATACTCCGCTGCGGTCGGGCAGGCAATGCTCCTGCATGTATTTATACATATATCGCCAGGTAACTCGCAAGAGAAATCGGTCGCGAATTCAGTAAATAGTGTTGACCGCGGGCCGGTCGATCCGTAAACTGGCTCCTATGGGTCGCCCTGGCGGTACGAGGTCGTCGCAGCGGCCGCGCCGAGTCGGCGACCGGCGTCCGTCGAGGACTCGGCAGGTGAAGAACTGCCGAGAAACGTGAATCTACAGCAGTCGGAGCTCGACGGACTCTTGAAAGCTGGCCGGAGGCCTTTGGCTGGATTGCTGGCGTTGTGCGGGTGAGGCCGGCGTAGCCTGCGTCGGCGGGTCAATGGATGGTTGAGAAGCAAACAGGACGGAATCGCCAGCGAATAAGCCGAGCGGCGGGTCGGGCTACGGCGGGGGCCGCCTGCATGGTGTCATGGACACTCGTTGAGACGCTCCGCGCGGGCCGGTTGGGGGACTGGGCCGGGCGAGGTCAAGGGATTAGGTAAAGGTCCTGGGAAGTTCCTGGTTCGCCTCTAAGGAGTCGCGTCATGTTGAGGAGTGAGAGGATTGCGGCGATGGGCGCCATCCTTCTTTGTACCGGTCTCGTGTTGGCCATTCCGCCGACACCCGGGCCATTCCAGTCAAGAAGGACGGCGAAGCCTGCGCAGACGACTTCCGTGCAGGTCGCGCCGCTAGGCGAGAAGGGGCTGGGGGGCCTGAGGCAAGTCCAGGCCCTGATGGCCGGGAAGGGCCGGCTATCGGCCGTTGCCGCGGAGGCGGAGACCTCCGGCAGTCGCGCGTGCGCCGACTGCAGCGCCCCGAACTCCGACTTGGGGGTCATTACGGACGCGTCCTGGGGTGGATTGATCAGCGGGAACTGCGGCGCGGGGGGCAAGTGGTATGCCCGGTTCACGGGCGAGGCCGGGCACGTCTACCACTGGGATTTGTGTCCCAATGCCCCGGGCAACGGAAGCGCGAGCCAGGACGTTGACATCAAGATCTGTGATGTCAACTGCACGATCTTGGCCGGGGTGGACGGGTCGGAGAACTGCTCGCCGGTCACGTGGGTGCCGAACGACTTTCAGTGGCCCTGCGTCGCCGCCGGGAACTACTTCGTCGTGATTGCCCCGTATCGGTCCTACGACCGGCCCAGTTGCGGTGGCACGGCCGCCACGACCTTCACGCTGAATTACTACAAGGGATTGCCGTGCGATGTGACCTGCCCGAGCGGGGCGCTCGTCGAGCCCGAGCCCTGCGGCCAGGACACCAACGGCGGCTGCTATTCCGACCCGCCGGTGTACACGGATGTTAGCTGCGGGCAAACGTACTGCGGGACCACCTGGGCCGCGAACGGCGCGTACGACACGGACTGGTATCGCATCACGACCACCGAGCCGACGAAGATAACGTGGACGGTCACTTCAGAGTTCTTGTCGGCGAATGGCCTGTTCAGCGGGGATTGCTCCATGCTGTGGCTGGAGGCCTCGGCCCAGGGCGGCGCCTGCCAGCCCGTTTCGATGGTGAGGTTCCTGCCGGCGGGAACGTACATCCTATTCATCGCCCCGGGCTACGTGTCGGACGGCGTCCTCTTCGATGGATACCCCTGCGGCCAGCACAATCACTACGTCTTCACCGTGTCGTGCGAGCCGCCCCAGGGGTATTGCGAGACGGGGAACGACTGCGACCAGTATATCAGCCGCGTGCAACTGGGGACGATCGACAACTCCAGCGACTGCAACGATGACCAGGGTTACACGGGCTACTCCGACTTCACCGCGCTATCGACGGATATCCCCGTTGGTTCCACGCCGCGGTTGCTCATCGTGACGGACAGCCGCCCGAATGAATGGGAATTTGACTTCTGCGCGGCTTGGGTTGACTGGGACAACAGCGAGTCGTTCGAGGGCGGTGAGGCCATCCGGATGTCGGCCAGCCCGGGCGGGGGCCCGTTCGCGGGCTACGTGACGGTTCCCACCGGCACGGCGCTCGGCGGGCACCGGCTCCGCATCCGCCTTAACCCCGACTTCATGCCGGATGCCTGCGGCTACACCGACTACGGCGAGGTTGAGGACTACACGATCAACGTGATCGAGGCTCCAGCGACTGGTGCGTGCTGCTCCGGCTTCGATTGCACGCCGGAAATGTCCCGGGAGGACTGCCTCGCCCAGGGCAGCATGTTCCAGGGCGGCGGCTCGACGTGCAGCCCACTCAGCGCCTGCGTCGGGGCCTGCTGCCTGCCGGACGGCTCGTGCATGGATGTCCCCGGTGCGGCGCAGTGTGCCGGCGCGTTCGTCCCGGGCGTCACGTGCGCCACGAGCGCCTGCCCGCCTCTGAACGATGAGTGCGAGACGGCCATGGCGGTCGGCGACGTCGTCAACCTGCCGTTCGACACGACCCACGCGACGACGAGCGGCATCGGCGGCGTCGACTTCCCCAATTTCGACATTTTCTACTGCTACACGGCGTGGACTACCGGACGGGTGGTGTTTGATACCTGCGGCACCACGTTCGATACCGGGATGGCCATCTGGGATGGTTGCGCCTGTCCGCCCACGAATTTGCTTGCCTTCAACGACGATGCCGGCCCGGCTTGCGGTGGCCCTACGGCGTCCATAGGCATGAATTGCGTCGCGGGCCACCGGTACCTCGTGCAAGTCGGTGGCTTCGCGCTCGGGCGCGGCGTGGGCGATCTGACGATCTCCCCGGTGACGCCCTGCACAATAAGCTGCACGCCGAACGAAGGCGAACCACCGTGTGGCCCCGGGTACGTCGACACCTACAACGGAGGCTGCGACTCGACGCCGCACGTCTTTCAGCCGATCGTGTGCGGCCAGACGATCTGCGGCCAGTCGGGCACGTACGTGACCAACTGGAGCCATGCAGACAGCGATTGGTTTGAGCTCGTCACGACGGAGCCCAAGACCCTCACGGTCTCGATTGTGGCTGAGTTTCCGGTGCTGCTCTACGTGCGCGGCGCGGCGGGCGGCTGCCCCGGCACGTGGATTGAGTACGTGCACCCGCCGCGCTGCACGCCCGCGTCGGCCACCACGCCCTGCCTGGAACCGGGCACGTACTGGATCAAGGTTGTGCCGCTTGAGGCCGGTGGCGTGCCATGCGGCGCGAAATACCAGTTAACGATGAACTGCGCGCCCTGCGTGGGGGCCTGCTGCCGCGGGACAGCCTGCACGCAAGAGGTGCGGGAAGCCTGCGTTAGCGGCGGCGGCTGCTGGCACCAGGACACGCCGTGCACGCCGTCCCCCTGCACTGGCGTGGACTTCGTGGTCGCCGGTCCGTATCCGTACAGCACGCTCGGCAACACCTGTGGAGCAGGGAACAACTGCCCGCTGCGGGCGAGCGAAGAGCAGATCTACGAAGTGCATATCCCGAGCGCCGGTATGTGGGCGTTCGCGCTGCAAGGGACGACCTGGACCCCGAGTTTGTACCTGGGCAACTGCCCCTGCCTGGGCGACATCGCTTCTTCGAACGGGTCCATCCAGGCCAACCTCGGCGCGGGCGTGTACTATCTGACGATTGAGGGATTCGGCTCGACGGACTGCGGTAGCTATGGGCTGCGCATCGCGCCGTGCAGTTTCGAGTGCCCGCCGGCCGGAATTCCGGAGAACGAACCGCCCTGCGGTCCGGATTACGGCGACGGCTACAACGGCGGGTGCAGTTGGACGCCGCCGCACTTCGAGCGGATCGGGTGCGGCGCGACGATTTGCGGCAAGTCCGGGACGTACTTGTATGGGACGGACTACCTCCGCGACACGGATTGGTTCGAGTACGTGGCGAAGGATACGCGCATCTACACGTGGACGGTCCGGGCGGACTTCCCGGTGCTGATCTTCGTGTTCGACGGGACCTATGGCTGCGATCAGGCAGCGCAGATCGGGCTCGCGTACGGTCCGGCGTGCATCGACGCATCGGTCACCACCGCCATGCTGCCGGCGGGGACGTACTGGTTCGTGGTCACACCGAACACCTTCAACGACATCCCGTGCGAGTCAGATTACGTCGCGACGCTGACCTGCCAGGAGGTGCCCGGTGCATGCTGCCTGGCGGACGGCTGCCTGAACGACCAGACCCGCAGCGCGTGCGAGCAAGCCGGCGGTCACTGGCTGGGCGTCGGCAGCCAGTGCAGCAGCAACGACTGCAACAGCAACGGGATCCCGGACGAGTGCGATTTGTCATTCCATCCCGAGTGGGACTGCAACCACAACCAGGTCATTGATAGCTGCGACATCGCCAGCGGAACCAGCCAGGACTGCAACCACAACGGCGTTCCGGACGAGTGCGAGTCGTGGGGCACGGGCCCGAACGTCTTCCAATGGGACGATGGCGTTTCGGAGAACAACCTCGGCATCAGCGACGGCGCCGAGATCTGCTGGATTCACAGCTTCGTCGCTGCCCACCCGGCCACCATCCAGGCCATATTGACCGACTTTGGCACCCCGGCCTTTCCGGGCACATCGGGCGTGCACCCGGGCGACACATTCCGTGTTTACGTCTGGGGCGATCCGACCGATGACGGCGATCCGACCGACGCGGTGCTCCTTGCCCAGGCCACCGGAACCGCTGCGGCTGGCAGTATTGACACCGACGTGCTCCAGAGCGTGCCGATTGCCGCGAACATCCCGGCGGGCAGCTTCTTCGTCGGCGCGTCGATCGTCCACGCAGCCGGCTTCTATCCGGCTCCGATGGATGAAACCACGCCGCAGCATCATGCGTGGGGAGCCTACACGTTGCTCCCGCCGTTCAACCCGAGCAATTTGCCCGGGATGAACTTGGCTAGCCTGGACGCGCTCGGCTTCCCGGCCAACTGGATGCTCCGTGTGCAACTTTCGTACGACGTCCCGCCGAACGACTGCAACACCAACGGCATCCCGGATGCCTGCGACATCGCGGCCGACACGAGCCGCGATTGCAACAGCAACGGCGTCCCGGATGAATGCGACATCGCCCGCGGCACGTCGCAGGACATCAACAGCAATGGCATTCCCGACGAGTGCGAGAGCGGCGCCTGCTGCTTCGCGGACGGTCACTGTGAAGTGAAGATGGCGGCAGCCTGCGCAATGGCCGGCGGCGTGTATCGCGGCAATCTGACGGCGTGCGCACCGAATCCATGCCCACAACCGGGCTGTACCGGCGACACCAACTGCGACGCCGTCGTCAGCTTCGCGGACATCGACCCGTTCGTCGAGGCGCTCTACGGCGAATCGGCCTGGAACCAGGCCCACCCGAACTGTCCATGGCGGACTGCCGATTGCAACCACGACGGACGCGTCACGTTCGCGGACATCGACCCGTTCGTCGCGCTGCTCGGGACGACCTGCCCGCCATAGCACACGGCGACGCCGTACGCCACTGAAGGGAAGGACTGAGCTCTCCGGACACAGGCCGACGAGGAAACTCGCCGGCCTGTGCGTCTTACGGGCAGAACGGGGTGGCCGAAAGGGCCGGCCAGCCGATAGAATGGAGGTGAGGACCTCGGGGGCGCGCCGGTACGAGAGGCGGTACGCTTGCGCAGACCTGCTGCGGAACGAGAGACGAAGGGCCACGCGGGTCGCAACGCGGCCTGGAGAGTGCTGCGCGCCATCAGCGTCCTGGCCCTGTTGCCCGCCGCGGGGTGTATCGTGCCGCAGCCGCGCGGCGACGGCAAGCTGGCGCGGATCGTCGAGCCCACCACGAAACGGCCGTACTGGCTGTATCTGCCGGTGGAATACGTCTCGGCGGACGAGCCCACGCGGACCGCGAAGCGCTGGCCGCTCGTCGTGACCTTTCACGGGATGAAGCCCTACGACATCGCGCTGTACCAGGCGATGGAGTGGGAGCAGGAGGCGGATCGCTACGGGTTCATCGTCGTGGCGCCCGAGCTGACCGCGTTCGACTTCGTCTTTGGCGAATTCCCGCTGCATTCGATCAACCGGGCGTTCAAATCGGACGAACTGACGACGCTCGCGATTCTCGACCACATCTTCGAAACCACCCACGCCGACCCCAGCCGCGTCTTGTCGACGAGCTGGTCGTGCGGCGGCTACATGGCGCACTACATGCTGAACCGGCACCCGGAACGGTTCACCTGCCTGGTAGCGCGGCAGTCGGATTTCTCGGCCTCCGTGCTCGACGCCCCCGGGACGGCGCGGTCGATTCGCCACCCCGTATTGATCCTGAGCACGGAGCTGGACATTCCGATCTGCAAGCAGGAGTCGCGCGAGGCGATCACCTGGTATGAGAGCCACGGGTACAAGAAGCTCGCCTGGGTCTATCTGAACAAGCTGGGGCACGAGCGCACGCCCGACATGGCCGCGGACTTCTTCGCCCGCGTGTGCGGGGCACAGCCCGCGCGCCCGCCGGAGGTGCTCTTCCAGCGGCAGGCGATCGACGGGAACGCCAGCGGTCTGGCGCTGCTCGCGGGCGACATGAATCGGCTTCAGGAGGAGGCGGAAAGCAGTTCGCCGGCCGAAGCGTCCGCCAATGCGGCGGCGCGCCAGGCGACGCTGACACAGCGGCGCCCCGTCCTGCTGGCGACGACCGCCGGCGCGAAAGGCGCGGGTACCGAGGCGGGGCGCGCGCCCGAAGCCCAGCGGACCGGTCCGCCGACGCCCAAGCGCGGCGTGCAGCCCGATGCCCCGGTGCCGGCGAGCACACCGATCGGAATCAGCGTCTCGTCCGCGATCGGGTTTGCGCCGCTGCTGCTCGTATATGGCGCGGAGTGCCCGACCGACTGGTACCGGACGGCGGATTTCACCTGGCTGCTGAACGGCACGAAGATCGGGCGCGGCGTGAATGGACAGAAGACAATCGTCGAGCCGGGCGACTACACGCTGGAGCTGGCGGTGGTGACCGACAAGGGGGTCGAGCACCGGGCGACCCGCCAGATTCGCGTCCTGAAGAACGTGGAGGCGGCGCACGCACCGTGAGCGCGGCGCGGCGGGCCGCGGGCAAGTCACGCGGGCAAGTTGGCGAGTCGGCGCGATGGCGGACTTTCAGAACAACCTGTGGGCGCCGTGGCGCATCGAGTACATCCGCGGCTTGGCGCCGGGTGACGCCGGGGAGTGCTTCCTGTGTCGCGCGGCTGCGGAGCCGCAGGCCGACGCGCGGGGCCACGTGTTGTGGCGCAGTGCGCTGACGCTGGCCGTGCTCAATCGCTTCCCGTACTGCAGCGGGCACGTGCTGATCGCCCCGCTGGCGCACGCGGCCGAGCTGCACGACCTGCCCGACCCGGTGCTGCTGGAGCTCATGCGGCGGACCCGCGACGCGCGCCGGGTCCTGGAGACGGCGCTCCGCGCGCAGGGGTTCAACATCGGGATCAACCTGGGGCGCTGCGCCGGCGCGGGGCTGCCGGGGCATCTGCACATCCACGTGGTGCCGCGCTGGAACGGCGACACGAACTTCATGCCGGTGCTGGGTGACGTGACGGTCATTCCGCAGTCGCTGGTCGAGGTGCAGCGAGTTTTTCTCGAAACCGCTGGGCAGCTCGGGCTACCGGCCGACGCCTAGCGGCTCTGGCTGCGCTCGGCTTCGACCGACGGAATGCCGCGGGGCGGGTCCGCCGGCGGTCGCGGCGCCGGGGAGACGGCCGTACTCGACGCGGGGTCGTCGCGGTCGGCGGCGGCGCGGAGGGCTGCGATGCGCCGCGCACGGCGCTGCTTGCGCCTCCGGTAGGCGAGAACAAACAGCGTCGCCGCGACCACCACAATGACGAACGCGCTCGTTTCGGCGTCCGCCAGATAGTGCAGCAGCGTCGGGATCATCCCGGCAAACCAGTAGCCGAGGAACAGGAACAGCGGGGCGGAAACCGCGGCCCCCGCGAGGTCCGCCAGCAGGAAACGCCAGTAGGGAAAGTGCGTCGCGCCCGCGGTAATGCACATCGCGGCGCGGATGCCCATCAGAAACCGGCCGAGGAAGCAGAACCACGTCCCATGGCGGTGGAACCGCCTGGAAATCCGGGCGAAACGGTCGGGCGTCAGGAACCAGCAGATGTAGCGGTGCCTTAGCACTTCGGGGCCCCAGCGCCGGCCGAGCATGTAGAGCACCAGGTCGCCCACCATGATCCCCGTCAGTGCGACCGCGATTGTCCAAGGCCAGGAGGCGATCTCCGGGGTGGTCTGCAGCAGCACCCCCGCCGCGATCAGCGGAATATCCTCCGGCAGCGGCACGCCGAGGCTGGCGGCGACCAGGATCAGGAACAGCACGGGATAAAACGCCTGCTGCATCCAGACTTCGACGTGGGTAAACCGGTCGGCGAGCGCCAAGACTGCCAGCATGGCCATATCTGGAGGCATCTGCGGCCCCAAGGGACGGACCGCAGCGCGCGGCCCAGGAAAAACGCCATTTCAACCGGCCGGCCGCACTTACGCAAGCGCGGCGAGCTTCGGTGCAAATCGATGCGGCAGGGTCGCGCACTTTTCCTATTGCAGCCCGTGGCAGGGCGTGTAGAATGAGGTCGCTCGGGCGGCGAGCGGCCAGCACAGGTTTCCCCCCCGGCCTGTCGGCTCTCCCGCTCGGGCTTATTTTTTGGGGCGCGGTCACGTCAGGTTCCGCGGCAGGGCGCGAGCCCATTTGACCCGCGCTGCGCCGCCGCATAGATTCTCGCGCACCATGGCGCTACGACCTGAAAAAGACACGCCCGGCAGCGACGCGACCGAGATACTCGCGACGCGCGCGGGGTACGATCGCTGGGCGGCCATCTACGATGGCGAGGACAACCCGCTCGTCGCGCTCGAGGAGCCGCAGATGGCGGCAGCGCTCGGCAGTGTCGCCGGTCTGACAGTGGCCGACATCGGCTGCGGCACGGGGCGGCACGCCCTTCATCTGGCGGCCGCCGGGGCACGCGTCACGGCGCTCGATTTCTCCGAGGAGATGCTGCGCAAGGCCCGTGCGAAACCGGGCGCGGCGGCGGTCACGTTCGTGGTGCACGACCTGGCGGAGCCGTTGCCGCTGGCGGCCGCGACGTTCGACCGCGTCGTGTGCGGGCTGGTCGTTGAGCATATTCGCGACCTGCGCGGCCTGTTCGGCGAGATGCGGCGGATCTGCCGGCCGGAGGGGTTGATCGTCGTGTCGGCGATGCACCCGGCGATGATGCTCCGCGGGATCACCGCGCGGTTCACCGATCCGCAGACCGGCCGTGACACCCGGCCGCAAAGTCATCCCCACCAGATCGCGGACTTCATCATGGCCGGCCTCGCCGTGGGGCTACGGCTCGATCAGGTCAGCGAGCACGCCGTCGATGAGGCGCTCGCTGGGCGGATGGAGCGGGCGCGGCGGTACGTGGGCTGGCCGATGCTACTGATGCTGCGTTGGCGACCGTGAGCGGTACGGCGGGGCCGGGGTCGGGTCGAAGGTGCTCAAGTTGATCGTCCTGTGTGTGTGTGTCCTGATTGCGCATCTTCGTTACCGGGACTGTCGGAAAGGCAGCCGCAGAGACCGCGATAAGGCAAAAAGGCGATAACGTGAAAAGCAGCGCCCCCGCCTCGATCACCTTCCGACTTCGTCGCCTCATCACCGCTTCTCTGTGTCTCTGTGCCCCGGTGGTAATCGCCGGTTGTCAGCAGCCGCATGGCGATGCGCTCGACCGCCTGCTTATCGGCGAAGTCATGATGCATTCCGAATTCGCCGCCAACCTCCGCACGCTGGCCATGCCCGGCGGACGGCTGACCGGTACACCGAACGCGGAGCTGGCCGGGCAGTTTGTCGCCGACAAGCTGCGGGCGTACGGCCTCCAGAACGTGCATTTCGAGCCGTTCGAGATGTCGTGCTGGACGGTCCGCGAGACGCGGGTCACGTTGTTGACCGACCCGCCGCGCGTGCTGGAAGGCGCGGTCGCGCTGGCCCGGACGATCGCCACGCCGCCCGAAGGCGTGACCGCCGAGCTGACCGACCTGGGCGAGGGGACCGAGGAGCAGTTCGCGGCCGGGGCCGCCGAGTTGCCCGGCCGGTTCGTGCTGACGCGGGACACGCATCAGCATCGCGGCGACCGGCTGCGCTGGGCGCGTGAGCGCGGCGCCGTCGGCCTGGTCGTCATGAGCGATCCGAACCACGAGCCGGTCATCGGCAACGGACACCGCACGCCGCGGCCCGAGCCGGGCGTCGTCATCCGCCACGACGAGGACCTGCTGGAGCGTTTGAAGAACGGCGAGCACCCCCGGCTGAACATCTACCTCGATACGGACAACTGGGACTGCCGGCCGAACAACGTCGTCGCCGAGCTGCCTGGCCGCGGCCCGCTGGCGCGCGAGATCGTGATCCTCTGCGCGCACCTCGATAGCTGGCATCTGGCCGAGGGCGCGATGGACAACGGCAGCGGCTCGGCGGTCATCCTGGAGACGGCCCGCGCCCTGGCCCGGGCGGGCGAGCAGCCCCGCCGCACGATTCGCTTCATCTGGTTCATGGGCGAAGAGCAAATGCTGGAGGGCAGCGAAGCCTACGTCCGCGCGCACGCCGACGAGCTGGACCGCGTCGTCGCCGTTGTGAACGTGGACATGCCCGGCAGCCCGCGGCGATTCGGCGTCTTCGGCCACCACGAGATCGAGCCGTTCCTGCGGAGCCTCTCGGCAAACCTGGCAGGCTACGAGTTGGACGCCGAGATCGGCGCGTGGTCCGGCGACGGCAGCGACCACGCTCCGTTCATGAAGCAAGGCGTCTGCACGCTGTCGCTCGGCGGCGAGCTGGGCCCCGGCGTCAAGGGCTACCACACCGCCGGCGACACGTACGACTCCGTCGACCGGCGCGGAACCGTCCAATCCGCCGCGGTGCTGGCGGTGGTCGTGCGGCACCTGGCGGATGTGCCCGAGCGGCCAACCAGGCGCCTGCCGCCCGCGGAGCCCGACAACGCGAAGTGAACGTTCGTTTGTCAGCGCCTGCGGGGGATTCAGGTCAGCGTTGCGCCCCTCTGGCGCACGCGATAAACACCCAGCGCTGTGGCAGGCCGGATGCCACTCGTTATCATTGTGCCGACGCGCGCCGCCTCTACGGGCGCGTATCGGAGCGTCAACATGAAGCGTCTCCACGTCCGGACCGGCCTGTGCCTGTTTCTGTCCGTGCTCACATGGGCCGCCGGCTCCGGCTGCGTGGCCGCTTCCTACGTGACTCAGCTCGCCGAGGGCCAGTTCGCCGTCAACGGCAACGTCGAGCCGATCGACAGCGTGCTCGCGTCGGGGCGGCTCTCGGAGCAGGACGCCGCCAAGCTCCGGTTGATCGTCGAGGCCCGCGACTACGCCGCCAACACGATCGGGCTCAATGTGGACGACGCGTACACCACGTTCTACGACACGCAGGGCGACCCGCTGGCGTGGAACCTGTCCGCGGCCCGCCGCGACGCGCTGGTGCCGAAGACCTGGAGTTTTCCCATCGCCGGCGAGTTCCCGTACCTCACGTTCTTCGACGAGCCGTTTCTGCGGGAGACGGAGCAGGACCTGATTAACGCGGGGTACGACACCCTGACGTACGAGCTGGACGCGTACAGCACGTTGGGCGTGTTCGCGGACCCGGTCCGCTCGCCCATGCTCCAGCGCGACCCGCTCTCGCTGGTCGAGACGATCATCCACGAGCTGCTGCACAACACCGTCTGGCGGGCGAACGAGACCACGTTCAACGAGTCGCTGGCCACGTTCGTCGGACGGCAGGGGGCGGTGGATTTCCTCCAGGCGACGTTTGGCGAGGCCTCGGGCTGGCCGGAGTTCGCGACGAAGTTCTACGCCGACAACGACGCGCTCAACGCGTTCCTGATGCAGCTCTACGCCGACCTCGACGCGTACTTTGCGCAACCGCTCACCTCGGAGGAGAAGATCGCGGGGCGCGACGCGGTGTACCAGGCGGCGCGCGACCGCTTCACCGCGCAAATCCAGCCCGCGCTGAACTTCCCGGATGTCTTCAGCGGCTACACGAAGTTCCCGACCAACAACGCCTGGGTGCTGGCGAACTACCGCTACAACCTTGACCTGGACGTGTTTGCGGCCGTCTACACGGCCAATGGCGGTAACTGGCCGGCGTCACTGGACGTGTTCCGCGCCGCGGCGGCGGCGCCCGGCGACCCCGTCGCCTACCTCCGCGACTGGGTCGCGGCGCACGCCCACGAGTGAACACCGCCGACGGATGGCTGACGACTCTAGCCGGGCAGACAGGTTGTGCCGATTCGCGCCACGAACGGGTCGATGTCCGCGAAGGTCACCGAAGTGCTGTTATTGCAGTCGGCCTGCATCCACGGACACGGCCAGTGTGTCCACTGCGATTCGCCGGCGAGTGCCTCGACGAACAGGTCGATGTCCGCGAAAGTGACGCGGCCGTCGCAGTTCATGTCGCCCGGGCAGAGACCTCCAACCCCGCGCACGGTCACCCGATACCAACCAGTATTCAGGTGGGTGCAGTCGGCCGGCCAACGCCCGATCTGAATCCAGACGGGCTTGTTCGGATCGATGGCGACCGTGCCGCGCTCAAGATGCGGGTGGTTCGGGTCGCCGTTTGCCGCACAGCCCGTGTCGTTGAAGCAGCCCAGATTATTCCAGTTGTTGGAGCCGCTCACGCAAGCCGTACCGACCTTCGGCGTGACGATCTGGAAGATCGCATCCGGATCCGCGGGCCACGCGTGCCCCGTGTCATCGGGCGGGCTGCACACGTCGACGATCATGATCGTCTGGCCGGGGGACGGAATGACCTTGATCCACTGGCTGTCCATGAAGTAATAGAGGGCGCCAGGATAAGCCCCATCGCCGATGCACGCGCCTGACAACAGCGGATCGTCCGCGTTGTACGTCAGCGTGCACGGCAGGTAGATGTCTATGGCCCGTGGAAACGGTCCGCTGAGCACAGGCGCGGTCGCGCACTCGTTCGGATCGACATCCCGCGCATCGAACGCGGCCACGGGCTCGCCGGGCCCGGACTCCGCCTCATCCACCGGGATGAGAACCGCTGGCGGCCTGGCGGCGATCGGTTCCGCCGGTCCGCCTCCCGCCTCGAGCAGATGCGCGGCTTCGCCCGTTTGCTGCGCCCGTGCCTCTGTCGCCTTGCCCTCAGGCTTGGTGCCTGCCCATACCAGCCCGACCATCAGGACCGTCGCCGACGCAAGCAGCGCCTTGCCGTTGGCCATGTTCAGGCCCTCCGCTGAAGTGGGAACCCGCCCTATGTCGGTCGCGCCACCCGCGCGGCTCGCCACGCGCGTCCCATTCCCCACATCGTACCGCGAAACCGGACCCGGCGGTAGTAAATGTGATCAACAATGGCGCGCCGTCCGCGATCGTCCACGCTAGTGCGGCTGGCTCGTCGGCTCACGCCGCGTGCCCGACGGCACCTTCACCGGCGCCGGCGTGAAGTCCACCCGGCCCGCCGCGCGGTCCACGCCCACGCTGAAGTTGCGGTCCGCCCAGTTCGGCGAATCCAGCGGATCGAGCCACTGGCTGTTGTTCTGCAAATCGCCCCAGTACGTGTCATTGCCGCCAATATCGAGAAACAGGCCGATTGAGGTGGTGTCCGCGAAGTACGTCGACACGCCGCCGCGGGCGCGGAACCGTTCGTCGTTGATCGCTACGCCGGGCCGTTCGCCCTGTTTCCCTTCCCGGCGTCTGGCGACGTCCGTCTGGTAGACATCATCGCCGCCGAGGTCGATCAGCATGGCCACGCTGCGATTGATCGAGTAGCCCAGGCCGCTGTTGTCGACCCGGTAGCGGTCGTTGCCGGCCGCGTCGAGCAGGATGGCAATCGTGAAATCGTGGGCGAACGCGAGCGAGTTGGTCGAGTTCCCTTCCGACAGATGCAGGTCGTCGCCGGCCTCGTCGACGCACACGCCGATGCAGAAGTGTGCCCCGGCCCCCTGCGACCAGCACACGCCGTGGTACTCGTCGTTCCCCCCGCGATCGTGCAGCACGCCGATGCCGAACCAGTAGCCGACGCCCATCGACCAGTTGCCGGCGGAGTAGTAATCGTCACCGGCGCCGTCCAGTAGCGCCCCAAGGCCGCCGGCCCACGAATGCCCGTCGCTGCCGTCGCCGCGGCGACCCATCCCGCAGCCCTGGACGTTGGAAACGCCCACGTCGATGTCGGGCGAGTGGTACGAGGGCCGGCCGGTGATCGACTGCTCACGCACGGCGACGTACCGGTCATTCCCGGTGCGATCGGCTAGCACGCCGACTCCGGCCGCGCCGCCGAAGCCTTGTCCGTCGCCCCAGATCTTGTACTGGTCGTTGCCGGCGAGGTCGAACAGCAGGCCGATGCCGAAATAGCCGCAGCCCTGCCCGCTGAACCGGACGAAGTACGTGTCGTCGCCGTCCAGGTCCGCAAGCAGCCCGAGACCGAACTGCCCGACGCCCTGCGCGCAGTAGCGGGCCTCGTACCGGTCGTTGCCGGCCACGTCCATCAAGATGCCGACGCCGCACAGCCCGGCGCCCTGTGCGGGCACGTCGGACGTGTACGTGTCGTTGCCGGCCATATCAAGCAGGAGGCCGATCGGGCGGTCGGCGGTGGATGCCGCCACGCCGCCGGTGTACGTGTCGTCGCCGTCCAGATCGACGATGAGCAGCGCGTCCGTGCCGTCCACGTGGTCGTTCCCGCTGCCGCGCACGCGAATCCAGCCCCACGGCGACTCCCAGTCGAACGCGAAATCGGGTACGTCCTTGAGGTCGAGCTTCTTCAACTGGACACGCGCATCGTCGAGCGCCTGCACGCACTTCTGTCCCGCGTACCAGAGGCTCGCCTCGTCCCAGGTGCGCGCCAGATCGTCGATCTCCGGGCAATAGTCGAACGCATCGACCATCTCCTCGCCCAGGTTCTGCCGGGCGGCGACGACGCGCCGATCGCGGGCGTCGACTTTGCGAAAGGCCAGCTCCGCCCAACGGTGTGCATCGACGACGTTGAGCACGAGCTGCCCGAGGATCGGGCTGACGCCGTCGGGCAGCACGCGGACCTTCGCGGCGAGTTCCGCGCGCAGCTTCGGGTACGGCAAGTCGCGCCCGAATGACCAACTGTCCGTCGCACGCCCGGCGGCAGCCGTCAGTTTGAGAATCGCCTCATCGAGTGGCGTCTCGGGCGCCCGCAAGTTCGCGCTGTAGCCGCGAAAGCCGCCAAACCTGGGGTCCACGCCGAGGCGCTGCACCGCCTGAAAGAGGTTGCCGTCCCAGCTCGGCTCCTTCGTGTCCAGCTTGGCCGGGTCGAGGCGCTCCCAGGCCGTCTCGCCCAGCGCGCGCGCGTATGCCACCGTGTCCAGCGGCGCGGCGAAGAGCGCGTCGAACGCCCGGAGCTTGTACGGGACATCCGGATACCGCGGCCACCAGCCTTTTGGCTGCCAGCCCAAATCGGCACGGGCGAGGCCCACGAGGGCGAGGGTTTCGTCGAGCGCGTCGCCGGGCTGAGCGGCGGCGAGCGCCGCGCAGCCGAGCACGAGCGCAAGCATTGCGCCGCAACCGTGTCTGCTCATTTTTCAGCTCCATCGGAGGCCGAGTCGGCGTACGTGGATGCGCCGCGTCGCGACGCGCGGCGCGGGCGGTTTCCCGGGCGGTTTACCGGGGGGGTGCTGGGCTTGTCAACGGTGTTGGCTTGCGTCCGCGCCGGCGGCGGGCGCGCACGGCCTGTGTCTCGATTATGGGACGTTCAATCTCCGGCCGCGAACGTCCGAGTATGACCGATATGAGGATCCGTTGCCGGTGTCCAATGGCCGATAATAGCCGCGCCCTGATTCCGTCGGGTTTTCCGCGGTGGCGCAGCGCACGCGAGGCGGCGCGGCGGACGATTTTACTTGACACCGGGCCGCGTTTGCCGATATTGTTTAATACTAACAAGATGGGAAAGCAGGGGACAGGCGGTAACTGTCCCCGAAGCAAGCGCTTGGGATGCGACAAGACGGGACGCGCACTCCCATCCGGTCTGCATCTCGTTGGTTATTGTCGTGTGGAGGTTGGTCGGCCGCTGCATGGGCGATGTGTCGCCGCCATGAGCGGTGTCTTTGATGGGCCCTTTCATTCGGAGGAGCAAGCAAGCACAACAACACGGTAGGACATGACGGAATGGTGCGTCCGGCGCGAACGGGACACGCGGACGCACGGAAATGGATGAGCTTCCATCTCGTTTCACGCTGAAAGGAAGGAACAAAACATGAAATGGAAAGTGGCTGTAGGAATCACTGTGGCGGTGCTGTGTAGCGTCGCCCTGGCGCAGATCCAGGCC
>Ga0182017_10000171_pt1 | contig 51287 bp, 49 predicted proteins | sample 712E3DmetaG_FD_120492 | JGI IMG/M metagenome (GOLD analysis project Ga0182017, IMG submission 120492) | Permafrost microbial communities from Stordalen Mire, Sweden - 712E3D metaG | ecosystem: Environmental > Terrestrial > Soil > Wetlands > Permafrost | place: Sweden: Stordalen | collected... | reverse complement strand
CGCCAAAACCCGTTGCCGAAGATCCAACGAATACGCCGGCATCGCAACACCTCCTTGTGCTGCGACCCTCTATAAGCGCGTGCGCGCTCCCGGCGCAAGGGGAAAAGTGAAATTGCTCTAACGGAGGACGGAGAATGCGACAACTCACGTCAGTCTGGATCTTGGCCCTTCTTACAGCATCGGTGGCTGTAGGCGAGACCCAGATCTACTGGACAAACATAACGCCTGCGTCATCTGGCAGCGGCAGTCTCAAGCGGGCGAACGCAGACGGATCTGGCATGGAAACACTCGTGACGGGCCTGAGCCACCCCCGTGGCATGGCTCTCGACGTTGACGGCGGCGAGATGTACTGGACTGAGCCAGGGCGGCTGGCAATCCGACGAGCCAATCTCGATGGATCGAACGTCGAGACGGTCATTTCTGACGCGCAAAATGGGACATCGGAAGTCGCGCTGGATACGGTCGGTGGCAAGATGTACTGGACCGACTGGACTACGCCTTGGGGCGGCGTGGGCGCGAAGATACGCCGAGCCAATCTTGACGGATCAAGCTCCCAGGAGTTGCTGACCGTGGGATTGGTGCGCCCCGTGGGCATCGCACTGGACACGCTGCATGGCAAGATGTACTGGACGGATCTCGAAGGCAATTATGACGGCACAGGAGAGATCCGACGAGCCAATTTCGACGGGTCGAACGTCCAGACCCTCCTTACGGGGATCGATGAAGCGAATGGGCTTGCCCTAGATCCCGTCGCTGGGAAGATGTACTGGACCGACATCGCCACCCATTCGATCTCATGTGCGAATCTTGACGGCTCCGACACCGACACCTTGGTAACCGGCCTCGAAACGCCCACGACCATCAACTTGGACTTGGCCGCCCGCAAGATGTACTGGACCAACGCGTGGGATGGCGGGCTGAACAACATGATCCAGCGTGCGAACCTTGATGGCTCGGGAGTGGAGGCGATTGTGTCGGGCACAGACGTTCCGTGGGGCATCGCCGTGACTCCTGAACCCGCCAGCGTGTGGCTGCTGGTGCTCAGTGGGCTGGTTGCGTCTCGTCGGCGGTAGCCAGGCCTGCCGCTCCAGATTAGCGGCCCCCCCCGACCCGCAACAGGGACCGTCCGCGACGCGGCGCCTAAGCGACGGTGGCACGTTCGCCACGTAAGAAACGGCGGGGTGACTTTGCAGCGGGACCACGGCTTGGCCGAAGCCGTGGCGACGGCGTGGCTCCGCCATTCCAGGGACGCGAGCGGAACCAACGTCTTCTATCGGGGCGTGGCGAAAGACGACTACCTGCTGCCGCTCGTCCAGGTCATCGGCCGCGAATACTTCGGCGGCTAAGGGACCACATGGAATCCCTTGGCGTGGGCCTGGAGCCGCTGGTCTATGTGCTGCCCCATTCGCTGCTCCAGGGCCTCGATTTCGGCAATGATCGTTAGGACCACGTTTGAAAAACTCACGGAATCAACGGGGGTCGACGGCTGAAACTGCCAAGCCAAAGCCGCAGTCTTCAGACCCGCCAAATCCGCCCCTGCCTGATTTGCGTTCCAACTCACTGGCATAGCGTATCCTCCTGAGCCGTATCCTACGCCCACCGTCCGACCCGCGCGAGGGCCGTCCGCCATTCCGACCCGTCCCTGACGCCAGCCCGCGCCCTAAAAATCGCGTGGCGAGGCTCTAATCGCGCTGACGCGGGCTTCGCAGTCGTGGTCCCTTCGAGTTCGTCAGCGGTTTCGGTCAGGGCGTCGGCGAGTTTACGGACTTCCGCTCGCCTGACGGGGAAGCCACATTCGGAGCCATCGCGGTGAGTGAAGGCCAAGCCCGCCCACTCGTTAGGTATCCCGCTGGGCCACTTCACGCCGATGGACCCTGCCTTGCGGAAGATGGTTTGTTTCTTGCTCGCCGTAGGCCCCACGGTAAGGCGAGGCGCTGTCGGCTTCAGGGCCGTGGCGTGCGAGTGGTCGGCGGGGTATCCTGGCAGGCGACTAAGGGAGCGTCGTATGGATTTCGAGGTCGAGCTACTGAAGGCCCTGGGCGACCTTACCACAGACGAAGCGAAGAAAAGGACCGCGTTGTTGGCTATCGTCCGCAAGGTCCAACGCGAGCGGTTCACCGAAACCGACCTCAATAGTCTGCTGCAATCGCTCCGCCACAAGGCGTTGCTGCCTGCCGAGAAGCGGCGGGATTTCAACGCGATTGTCCGAGACGCGATGAGCTTTCGCAGCGTCGCGGACGCAATTGGTCCACCGCAACCGCCGCGACCACCACGACAGCGACGGAAGCCGTAGGGGCGGCCCTTGTAATATCCGCTGTAAAACCTGAGATTTCGTCGCTCATAAACTCTTGCCAAATAACGACTTCCGAAACAGGGTGGTGTTTCGATTCCCGCCGCCTCCGTTCTCATTCCGCGGCTGCGCGCGAGGGCGCCAGGCCCTGGGGGGCAGGCCACCAGATCATGACTGCGCACGCTCCACCTCCACGACGGGTCTAAACGCGGGAACCGCCCTGCCATCGGGGGCGGCGAATCTGACAGAGCCGCACGAGCCCCTTGCGTGTTCTCCGTCGCGGTGCGCCCACCGGACTTTGCCCCCGGGGAGGCCGCCCCCAGCGCGCGGTACGATGCGCCGCGGTCCCCGCAACGGAGACGGGGGCAGAGAAACAGACAAAGGGGTCCATTATGTCGAGCAATCCGATGTTTCCGATCGACGTGACCGCAGACGAGCGAGCAGCCGGTTTCGAGGTGACCGAAATTGAAAATCCGCAGGCGCATTACATGGGGCAGGCGGAGAAGATCGGCGCGGTTGTTTGTCAGGTTGGCGAGTCCGACCGCGTGATTAAGGGGCGCGGGGCGGACGGGGGCATCACGTACGGACTCAAACGCTTCGCAAACTATGGCTTTGACCGACCCGGGACGCCCCCGGACTGGAAACTAATTCGCATCCTGTCTCCGGAGCCGCGCCGCGCGGTGGAGGAGGCGCGTAGCCTCGTCGGGCGCGATGTTGACGTGAAGGTCATAACGAGGGTGCCCCCGCCCCCATGCTGAGATCCTGCCCGCGCTGCTGCCGCTCCGCCACGGTCACGCAAACGAGCACTACCGGCAACGGCGCGACCCCCGGGACGGTGGAAAAACGCCCTCGTCCTGGCCCTCTGGCCGGCGGCCGCGGTGGTGCGCGGTCCGCTCTGCCGCCGGCGCCGCCGCGAACGCGGACAGTGCGTGCGCTGCGGCTACAACCTGGCCGGCCTGCCGGAGCCCCCCTGCCCCGGACGCGGCACGGGCTTCCCCGCGGTGGGCGGTGCCGGCGTGCCCGCACCGCTGCGCGCTTGACGAGACCGCGGCAGCGACATAGAAGACGTTCGTATGGCCACCGCGAAACCGATTGAGCTGGTCGTGATCACGCCCGAGCGCAAGGTGCTCGAGACCGCCGCCGACGAGGTCGTCATCCCGATGCACGACGGCGAGCTGGGCGTGCTTAGCGGCCGGGCGCCGCTGCTGTGCGAGCTCGGCATCGGCCAATGCCGCTACACGCACGGGGGGCAGACCTGGCGGATGTTCATCGACGGCGGCTTCGCGCAGGTCCTCGACAATCACGTCACCGTCCTGACCACGCAGGCTCTGCCCGCGGAAAACATTAACGCCGAGACCATTGCCACCGCCGAACGCGCGGTCCAAGAGCACCAGGGTGTCGAACCCGATACGCGGCTCGCGTACGAAAAGGCCCAACGCCGGCTGAGCGTGCTGCGGCGGCTGCACGTCGGTTCATAGATGCGGTCGCGCTGAGGGTCGCGGCCGCCCCCCGTACTGCGATGATTCGGGATCTTCGCGCGCGGCGGAGATTCCCTGTCGCTCTACGTCGGCCACTGGGGGCCGACGCTACTGTCCGCGTCCGTCCACGGCGCGCCGCGAGGGCCGACGCTACTTCTTCAGGCCGCTATTCGAGCAGCAGGACGTGGACGACGCCGGGGCCGTGGACGCCGGTGATCAGGATGCCCTCGATGTCGGCGGTTTTGCTGGGGCCGGTGATCAGGTTGATGTTCGCCGGCGACCCGGTGTTCGCCAGCCGGTCGAAGTAGTCGAACAGGTCGCCGACGATCTGCGTCCGGTCGAGCAGGGCGATGTGCACGGGCGGGATCAGCGACGCGCCGCGGGCCGCCGCCGGCCCCGAGACGCAGACCAAAGTGCCAGTCTCGGCGATCGCCGCGACGACGCCCGTCACGGCCGCGTCGCAGTTGAACAGCGTGTCGTCGTCCCACTTGCTGACCGCCGAACGGCCCGCGGTCGCCAGGGCGTCCGCGAGCGCCGCCGCGCGCTCCGCCGTCAGTGCGGTACCGGGCTGCGGCTGCACCAGCACCAGCCTGGCGGACAGGCTACCCACGATGTCCTTCGCCGCTGCGAGCCAGTTCGCCTCGGTCACGCGGTGTACCACGCAGCCCGCCGCGGTCGCCTCCGCCGCGAATCGCGCGGCCAGCTCCTCAGCGGGCCGAACCGCGCGCAGCGCTGCGTTGGACCGATCCGGCAGCGGCGTCGGGTGCGGGGCGGCTTCGGTGCGCCGGCGCAACGCGTGCAGGAACGCGTCGAGCGGGCCGGTGCCGCCCGGGGTCTCCGCTGCCGTCAAAGGAGGTTGCGGGTCAGTGCTCATCGCGTAGCTCGTTCTCCCAGATGCTGCGGAAGCTCCGCACGGCTGGGCAGGGCAGATCGCGGGTGTCCGTCCAGGCTCTCAGCAGGCCGGGGCCGTGCCGCGTCCAGCCGCCGCCGTCGTCCGGCAGGAACCGCATGAGCCGCTGTCCGAGGCGATAGGCCCAGGGGGTCTGCATGGCCCATTGCCAGAGGCGCAGCAGCACGCGTTTGGCGCGCGGCTGCCGCGTGCAAGCGAGCGCCCGCAATCGCACCAGCAGCTCCGGGATGTCGATCTGCACAGGGCAGGCGAGCCGGCACGCCCCGCAAAGGCTGGAGACGCGCGCCAGGTCGTCGTAGGCGTGCCCGTAGAGCAGCGGCGAGAGCAGGCTGCCGATCGGGCCCGGGTAGACGCTGCTGTAGGCGTGCCCGCCGATGTTGCGATAGGCCGGGCAGGCGTTGAGACACGCCCCGCACCGCACACAGCGCAACACCTCGCGCAGCGGGCCGGTCAGAATGTCGCTGCGGCCGTTGTCGAGCAGCACGACGTGCAGCTCCCCGGGCCCGTCCGGATCATCCGGGCGTTTGGGGCCGTTGATCAGCGTCGTGTACGCGCCCATCGGCTGACCGGTGCTCGAACGGGCCAGCAATTTCAGGAAAATCGGCAGATCGGTCAGCCGCGGAACGATCTTGTCGATCCCGAGGAGCGCCACGTGCACGCGCGGCCGCGTGATGGTCATGCGGCCGTTGCCCTCGTTCGTAATCAGGCAGAGCGTGCCCGTCTCGGCGACGCCGAGGTTCACGCCGGTGATGCCGAGGTCGCAGCGGCGGAAGATGTCGCGCAGGTGTCGCCGGGCGATCTTGGTCAGCTCCGCGGGGTCCTCGGTGTACGGGCAGCCGAACTCGCGCGCCATGGCGCGGGCGACCTGGCGGCGGTCCTTGTGGATGATGGGCGTGATGATGTGGCTGGGCCGGTCGTGGTCGATCTGGACGATGAATTCGCCGAGGTCCGTCTCCACGACGCGGACGCCGGTCGCCTCCAGGGCCACGTTAAGCCCGATCTCCTCGCTGGTCATGCTCTTGCCCTTGACCGCGAGCGACAGGCCACGTGCGGCGGCAATCTGCGCGATGGTCCGGCACGCCGCCGCGCCGTCCGGCGCAAAGTGCACCTGGGCGCCGAGGGCCGTGGCCCGCTCGACGAAGCACTCCAGATACCGCGGCAGGTTCTCGATCACGTGCTGGCGGATCTGCGCGGCCTTGTCCCGCAGCGCCTCCACATGCGGGAGCTTCGCAAACGACTCGGCCCGCGCATCGACCTTCCGCCACGCCGCAAGGTGCACGGCGTTGACGACCCGGCGGTCCGTGGTGGCGGCCGCGATGCGTGCGCGCAGGTCCCCGGTGCGGCTCATGCCGCGGCCTCCATCAGGCCGAGCGATTCGGCCAGGAGCTCGGCGAGGTGCTTGAAACGGAGCGGCAGCCCCCGGCGATGCGCGCCCCCGGCCATTTGGAGCGTGCAAGCCGACTCGTTGCAGATCACGAGCCTGGCGCCCGTGGCCGCCAGCTCATCCAGCTTGTCGCCCAGCATGGCCGCGCTGAGCTCCGGAAACTCCACCGCGAACAAGCCGCCGAAGCCGCAGCACAGGTCCGTGCGGGCCGGCGGACGGACGTCCAGGCGGGACAGCCAGGCCCGCAGGTCATCCAGACCGTAGATCGAGCGGGCGTGGCACGGATAGTGAAAGGTCACCGGCTCGCGGGCCTGCAGGTGGGCGGCGATGTCCACGTTCAACCGGTCGCGCAGGAACGTGCAGAATTCCCAGGTCTTTTCCGCCAGCCGCACGGATGCCGCGTGCGCCCCCGGATCGTCGGCCAGCAACGGCGGGCCGTGCTGCTTGACCATCGCGGCGCAGGACGCCGACGGCGTGACGACGTGCGTAAACGGCTCGAACACCGTCGCCATGCGTCGGATCAAGACGGCGGCCGCGCGGTGAAACCCGCTGTTGAAAGCCGGCTGCCCGCAACAGGTCTGGCCCGCGGGAAAGTGCACGCGACAGCCGAAGTGGCGCAGCACGCGGACGATCGCGTCGCCGGCGCGCGGGTAGAAGGTGTCCGACAGGCACGTGATGAACAAGGCCACGTCCATCGGAGCACTATTAGGCGCGCTGCACGCTCGGCGAGCAAGAAAAACAGCACGGCAGAGTGGTTATGACGGGCGCACAACGCCTGGCTGGCGAGGTGTGACGTGCCGAGGACCTCGTGGTCCGTAGCGGCGGGCAGCTAAGGCTGGCCGGTGGACGAGCTGCTCGTCGACGTTGATGACGTCGATGCCGCGGGCGCCGCGGTAGCCGCCTGTGTCTGGCCACTGCCGCCCTGCGTCACGCTCGCGTAGCCTGCACTAGACGTAAATGGGTCGTTGCTGCCACAGAACGGCGGGTACGTGCACGCCATATCAACGTTCGGATTGGCCCCGGGGCCGGTATACCCCGAGCGGATGAAGTTGTACTGGACGGGATCACAGCTCAGGATCGTGCCGCAGGGGTTGAAGTTGGCAATGTAGTGCCCGATTCCCCCGAGGTTTAAGCAGCCGCTCACCTGGAAACACGTGCCGGCGAGCACGGTCGCGAGGGCGGCGATGCCGAGATAACGGCTGTGACGACTACGCATGACTGACCTCGTCGTTTCTCAGGGTCCGGTGGTGGTGGTTCCCGTTGTCCCAGTTGTCGTGCCGGTGGTGGTCGTAGTCTGCGGGCAATCCGCGAGGAGTCCGCCTCCGCTCGGCGGGCAGAAGGTGAAGTACGTCCCGCCGTTGCAGTTGAGCACGGAGCAGACGTTGAAGGATTGGACGGCCGACACGAGCGCATAGTCCAGGCAGCCGCGCGGCAGAACTGCGAACGCGGTCCCCGCTCCACAGATCAAAACTGCCGCCCACGCGCGCTTCCTGCGAAGGCTCCACATCGGCATGGCTCCAGGGTACGGCGTTCCGGATGAAAGCTCAACCAACGGTAGTATAGGCGGCATCCCACGTGGCCAGCAAGAGGGCCGGGCGGCAGCGCGCAAAGAAAAACGGGGTGCATCCGTGGGGGATGGCGCCCCGTTGCTCGAAGCAGTCAGCGGCGGGCCCGAATGCCCGCCGCGGGTGCACTCCGACGTTCGCCCGGCGATCAACCTGTCGGAAGGAGCTTGATCAGGGCATTAACATACGTTTGCAGGCTCGCCGGGAGGTAGCTGTCCAGCGTGGTGAGGAGGGTCGTCAGACCGGTCCCGCTAAACAGGCTGGGCAACTGCAAATTGCAGGAGAACTGCAACACGATGCCGCTCGCCAGCAGCAGCCACAAGGTTTTGCGCTTTAGCATGGTCACTCTCCGATGAATTCAGGTTCTTGGTGTGAAGCGACCGGCACGAGGCCGTCGGCCTTCACTCGTCTGTTCACGACCGTGACGACTTCACGGGCCAACGTGGCCCAGACATTCGGCGCGGGCCGAAGGACCGCGCCATCGCGACCCATGCGACGGGCGGCCTAGCTGAAGGTCAGCTCGTTCACGATGTCGAGGCCCAGGCCAAGCCACTTGTTCGGCCACGTGTGATTCCACAGGCCATCCCAGAAGGCGCCGAGGCAGCCGCCGAATAGCGTTGTGCTGCTGACGAGCAACGCAAGCGTAAGCCATTTGAACTTCTTGGTCATTTTCAAGTCTCCTCAGAAGATGCCGTTGTCCGCACGGACCGGGCCGGGCCGGACACAGGGAGCATCATGCCCTTCGTCTAGTTGATGGTCCGCAGCCAGATCCAATCGCCAAGCTGGTCGCCCAGGAATTTGAAGAAGCAATTCCCGGAGGCCAGCGCGATCATTCCGGCGCTCAGCGCGAACAGCACTGCTTTGATCCGAAGCTTCATTAGCGTTTCTCCCATTTCTGCCTTGGACTGCCAATCCGCGTGTCCGGTTTAGTCAAACGCTACGTCCACCAGGATGCGCTGGATCACGTTTGACAGACACCCACCGCCGTACCCGAGTCCCAGAGCGGTGCCCGCCGCGAGGACGAGAATCACGCCCTTCCACCACAACAGCCTTTTGCTCATCGTGAGCCTCCTTTGCAGGAACTCTAACCTGTCCTACAGCCTTGATCCACTACCCGCGCACGGCACCGCGCCGCGCGCCACGAGCAAACACTGACGTTACTCGACCAACGGTCGGATCAAGAGCTGTGGAACCACGCATTCCGAGATGCGCCACCGTAGTCCGACCGCGCCGTGAATTAGGAGTCGAAGTGTAGGGCTATCGCCGTCCATTTCAACCCCCCCGCCGGAAAATTTCCGCGATTCCTGCCTCCGTGACCGGTTTCAGCACCCCTTTTTCGGTCACGATCCCGGTAATCATCTCCGCCGGCGTCACGTCGAAGGCCGGGTTGTAGCACCGCACTCCCGCCGGAGCCACCGCCGTGCCGCACACCACGCCAACCTCGTCTCCCGCACGCTCCTCGATCGGAATATCCGCTCCGGAATCGAGCGTGCGGTCGAACGTGCTCCGCGGCGCCGCCACGTAAAACGGAACGCCGTGCTGCCGGGCCGCCAGCGCCACGCCGTACGTCCCGATCTTGTTGGCGGTGTCCCCGTTCGCGGCGATCCGATCGGCCCCCACCACAACGACCTGGACCGACCCGCTGCGCAGCAGGCTCGCCGCCGCCCCGTCGCACAGTACCGTTACATCGAGGCCGGCGGCCAGAAGCTCGAAGGCCGTCAGCCGGGCCCCTTGCAGCAACGGGCGCGTCTCGTCCACGAACACGCGGAACCGCCGCCCGCGCTCGTGCGCCACATACAACAATGACAAGGCGGTGCCGTGCGCCACGGTCGCGAGCGCCCCGGCATTGCAGTGCGTCAGCACGCCGCCGCCATCGGGAATCAGGTCTGCCCCGGCCTCGCCGATCTGCCGGCAAATCGCGGCGTCCTCCTCGGCCAGCGCGTGTGCTTCGATCAGCATGGCCTCCCACATCGCTGCGGAACCATGCGTCGCTTGGATCTCAGCGGCCTCCGTCACCCGCCGGACCGCCCACGCGAGGTTGACCGCGGTCGGCCGGCAACCACGAAGGTAAGTGCCAACCTCACCGACTTTCGCCAGGAACGCCGCCGGGGCGAGCGTGCGAAACGGCCGCGCACCCAGGCACAGGCCGTACGCCGCTGCCACGCCGATGGCCGGCGCTCCGCGCACCCGCAAGCTGCGAATCGCCTCCCACACGGCCTCGGCCGTGGCACACGTCCGTGTCTCCACGCGCGCTGGCAACTGCGTCTGGTCCAGAATGCGTAGCAGGCCATCGCACCCGCCGACCCACTCGAGCGTCGGCGGCAGGGCCGCTAGGCAGCCACGGTCAATGCGCGGAGCTGGTATGTCCGTTGTCGCGTTCATGGCACAAGTTCTACCTTATACGGCCGCACCACGGGGTCGCTTGAGTGGTAATCTTACCCGTCTCCGGGTCGTAGCGCAATTCCCGCGGGTCCCTAACGGGTCCGGGAGCGCTTGCGCCACGACGGAAATCGGGGCTCGAGGGAGTTTCCCGCACGCGGGTCGTACGGTAGTCTGGCACCGATGTACACGCGCGGAACATTTCTGATTTCGTGGGCGCTCGGATTGGCGGCCCTGAGCGGCTGCGCGGGCCTCAATGAGCGCCAGCAGGCATGGCTCACCGAGGGCGAGGAAGCCTACCGGGCCAAGCGCTACAACGTCGCGGTCGAGCGCCTTTCATTGCTGATCGACGAGGTCAAGGACCGCCCGACGGCAGCCCGCGCACGCTACGTGCGCGGCATGACCTATTCTCTGGCCGGACAGCGGGCACTGGCCTACGCGGACCTGGAGCAGGCGGCGCGCGACGCGAAAGACCCGGACGTGGCTTGGCGCGCTGACGCGGTTCTGGGCGTCCTGTGTTTCGAGGACGAGAAATGGGCGGCCGCGGCGGCGGCCCTGGCCCGTGCCGCCGACAAAATGCCGTCCGCCCCCCCTCTGGACGCCTTGCTTTATCGCCTGGGTTTATGCCAGGAACGCATGGGCCACTGGGCCGAGGCCCAGATCGCCTACCGCCGCATCGTCAGCTCGTTCCCGGGCGGCGCCTACGCCCAAAACGCCAGCCGCCGCCTGGAGCTGAACGCGGAGCACTTCGCAATCCAGTGCGGCGTGTTCTCGCAACCACGGATCGCCGACAGCCGCGTCGCCGAGCTGCGCCAGCGGGGCCTCGCGGCGTACGTTCGGCCGGAGACGCGAAAGGGGCAGGGCTACTACGTGGTCCTGGTGGGCCGCTACGATTCGTACACGGACGCGAAGCTGGCTTTGGCCAAGGTACGGGGGTACGTTCCGAGCGCGGTGCTGTGGCCATGACGCGCGACGAAGCGTGGAACCTGCTGTGCGAGTACTCGCCGAGCGATTCGCTCCGCAAGCACGGACTGGCGGTCGAGGCGGCCATGCGCTACTACGCCCGCCATTTCCGGACTGACGAGGAGGCTTGGGGGCTCGTCGGACTGCTGCACGACTTCGATTATGAGCGCTGGCCGGGCGTTCCGGACCACACACGACAGGGAGCGCAGGTTCTGCGCGAAAAAGGCGTCGATGAGGAGCTGATCGGCGCGATCCTCTCGCACGTGCCGTGGAACGAAGAGCAGTACCCCCGCGACCAACTTCTCCGCAAGGTCCTTTTCGCGGCCGACGAGCTGTGCGGGTTCCTTGTCGCGTGTGCGCTCGTCCGTCCGACCCGGCTCGCGGGGCTGGAGCCCAAGAGCGTGCTGAAGAAGCTCAAGACGCCGTCGTTTGCGGCGGCCGTCTCGCGGGCGGACATCTACGCCGGGGCGGAACTGATCGGCCTGCCGCTCGATGAACACATTCGCTACTGCGTGAAAGCCCTCCAGGCCGCAGCCGGCCCGCTGGGGCTGGCGTAGACCATATATCGGAACCCGCCCGCGGGGGCGGGGCCCTGCGACCCGGCCCCGCCGCGCCCGGACGTGCCGGATTCCGCGCGGCGCTCGGGATGGGCGAATATTCACCGCCGTTCGGCGTCTTCTGGATTGGCAAAGCGATGGGTGTGCGATCGGGAGTCCGCAGTGCCCTGACGGCCGGCGAGCGCGACCTGCTTGACCGGCTGATGCGCGAGCTGACCCCGCGCCTCGTCGCGTACGTCCGCCGCGCGTACGGCAGCACGCCGGACGCCGAGGACATTGTCGCCGAGACCTTCTGCCGCGCCGCCGGCAATATCGCGGCCCTGCGGACGAGCACGCGACGCGACTTGTATCTGCTGACGACCGTCCGCAACCTGTGTCGCGACGGTTTCCGACGTCAGCGGCCGACGCCGACGCCCGACGAACGGCTGGAACAGGTCCCGCACGGCGGCGACGACGCGCCCGCCCAAGCGGCCGACGAGGAGCGCCGGCGGGCTCTGCGGGCCGCGGTGGCTGAACTGCCTGAGAGCCTGCGCGAGATCGTCGTGTTGCGCCTCGCCAGCGGCCTCAAGTTCGAGGAAATCGCCGAGCTGCTGCACATCCCGCTCGGCACCGCGCTTTCGCGGATGCACGCGGCGATTCAGCGGCTTCGGGAGATGTTGGGACCCGGTCATGGTTCCTGAACGACAAAACAACGGCTGCGAAGCGGTTCAAGGCGACCTCGTCCGCCTGGTGTGCGGTGACGTCGCCGAGCCGTCGGCGGCGCTCGCGGCGCACTTGCAGGCCTGCCCCACGTGCTGCGCGGCAGTCGCGGAGTCGCGCGAGCTGGTGGACGCGTTACAGGACGCGCTGGCGCCCGGACCGCTTTCGGACCGGCTTGTGGCCGACATCCAAGCACGGCTCGCGACGCGCGCGGCCACCAGATCCCCCGTACGCGTCATCGCGCTGCTTGTGCCGTGCGCCGTGGCGGCGTGCCTGGCCCTGGCGCTGCTCATCCCGTGGCGACTGGTGCCGATCTCCGAGACCACCGGGACCGAGTCGGTGGCGGTCGCGACGGCCAGCGCCGACGAACCGTGGGACAGCCCCAGCCAGTCCTCGGTGGACGCATTCGTGAAAGACCTCGAGAAAGCCGCCGGCGCACTGGAAAAGCAGCGTGCGGCGAACAGCGTGTTGCCCTGGGGGCCCGAAGACGATTGGGACGTGCCGACTGACCACAAGGGGGCGAGCCGTATTCGCGGGTTGGAGATTCACGATGAAACCGGTTTTCGCATTTGTGCTGCTCGTAGCGTGCGTGCCGTTGGCGACCTGGTGTGCCGCGGATGAACGAAACACGGCCGTGCCGCCGACGGGCGGCGCAGCGAGCGCGGTCGTTTCGACGGAGCAGGACCCACCACCGCCACCGCCGCCTGGGGGACCCGGGCGCATGGAAGGTGAGCCGCCGCCGACCCCGCCGCAACCGCCCCCTCCGGGCGGACCAGATCGCCCTCAGCCCCCGCTGGCTGGTGGGGGCGGGCGTATGCAACGACCGCCCGGACCGCCGCCTGATGAGGTGTTGCTGCGCCTGATCGCCGAGCGCCGGCCAGAGCTGACCGACCGGCTGGAGCAAGTGCGACGTCGGTCGCCCGAGCGGTTCCGGGGCGCGTTAGTCGACGCGTTGCTGCCACATCTGGATCAGATGCTGGACGATCTGGAGAAGCTGCCCGAATCGCCCGGCGGTCCGGAGCACGCGGGTAGACCCCCCATGCCGCCGGGCGCTCCGGAGCGCCCTGGCTCACCGCCACGGCCGGGGATGGGCGCGGGACCAGGTGGACCGCCAGGGATGGGGCCGGGCGGCGGGCCGTCGCCGGAAGTCCGGGAGCATCTGCGCGCCCTGGAAGAGAAGCAGGGCAGCCTGGAGGGTCGCGTGCGTGAGTTGGCGGAGCAGCTCCGCGGTCCGCAGGCGGAGAAGATGTCCGCCGATGAGAAGACGCGGCTGCGGGAGGAGCTGGGCAAGGTGCTCAACGGGCAGTTCGACGTGCGCACCGAGCTGCGCAAGACGGAGCTCGACCGCATCACGCACGATCTGACCCGCCTTCGTGAGGTATTTGACAGGATGCAGAAGGACTTTGAGACCCGTCAACACGAACGCGCCACGATCGTCGAACGCCGGATGAACCAGTTGCTCGGCGGCGACGCGACGGACTGGTAGGCGAAACCGCCCAGGCCCAGCGCCCGCAACCGAGTGTAGCGGCCGACTCCCGTGTCGGCCGTAGGCTGCCGCGGAGCTCGTGCCCCGCGTCCAGGTTTTGACTGCTCGCTGTGCCGCGCGCCAAACCCGCCAGGCTTTCGCTCCCCAGCGCCACGTATTCCGCCTCGTTCAGCCCACGATCCGCCACAAAGCGTGGTCACATCCGCCTCACACGCAGTCCGGCAGCACTGGACTGGGCCTGCGCTCACGGTTATTAAGGCCGCTGCTGCGCGGCTCGCGGCCTCTCGCGCGGCGCCCTGGAGACAGCGCATGGGCCAGTTCACCGGCGTGCTGGGCATCCTCGTGATGGTTCTGCTTGGCTTGGCGCTCTCGACCAAACGGTCGCGCGTGCCGTGGGGCTCCGTAGCCATGGGGGTCCTCGTGCAGATCGTCCTCGCGGGCGCAATCCTGCGCATGCCGGGTCTCCGGGAGCTGTTCGAGGACCTGGGCTGGTTCGTGAACCAGGTGATTCAGAAGTCGGAGGCGGGCATCGACTTCGTGTTCAGCGCTGCGCTCCGCGACGCGAGCAAGCCGTGGGGCTTCATCTTCGCCGTCAAGGTGCTGCCGATCATCATCTTCTTCTCGGCGCTCATGAGCGCCCTTTACTACGTGGGTTTCATGCAGCGCGTGGTGGCGGCGCTGGCCTGGGCGCTGCGCAAGACGCTGCGCGTCACCGGGGCCGAGGCGACCTGCATGGGCGCCGCCATTTTCGTCGGTCAGACCGAGGCGCCCCTGACGATTCGCCCGCTGATCCCGAGCATGACGGGGGCCCAACTCATGCTCATCATGGTCAGCGGCTTCGCGCACATCGCCGGGTCCGTGCTCGGCGCGTACGTGATCATGCTCGGCGGTCAGGACGAACTGGCACGCACGCTCTTCGCCAAGCACTTGATCGCGGCGTGTGTCATCAGCACCCCTGCGTCGTTCGTCATGGCGCGCCTCCTCCTCCCGGAGACCGAGACGCCGCCGGCGGAAGACCCGCAGAGCCTCCGGGCCCTCAGCGCCGAGGACCACACCAACCTCTTTGACGCGATCGCCGGCGGCGCGACCACCGGTATGCGGCTGGTCGCGAACATCGCGGCGATGCTCATCGCGTTCGTGTCCATCCTGGCGTTGATTAACTGGCCGCTCCACGGCCTCGGCGAGCTTCCGGCGCTGAAGGGCTGGCTGGCGGCGAACGGGATTCAGGATCTCTCGCTCCAAACCATCATGGGGTGGGTGCTCGCGCCGGTCGCTTGGACGATGGGCATCCCCTGGCACGACGCGCGGCTCGTGGGGACCCTGTTGGGCGAGAAGCTGGTCCTGACCGAGTTCGTGGCCTATCTGCACCTGGCCGATGCGATCCACGCGGCCCCAACCGCCGCCGGCGTGGCCGCCATCTCGCCGCGCTCGGCGCAGATTACGACGTACGCCTTGTGCGGCTTCGCGAATTTCGCCTCGATCGCGATCCAGATCGGCGGGTTGTCCGTACTGGCCCCCACGCGCCGCAAGGAGTTCGCCCGCTTCGCGCTGCGCGCCATGCTGGGCGGGGCCCTGGCGACCCAGATGACCGCGAGCATCGCGGGGCTGTTCATCTGAGCGCACTCGGTGCCGACGCGCTCAGCGCGTCTCCGGCTGGCCGGGCAAAGGCTCAAAATGCGCCGCGCAGCGCGGCTCGTATTCCCCCGCTCCGCCCACCATGAACTCCGTGCTCACGGCCGTCATGCGCTGCGTGTAGGGCGACGGCTGACCGCACACCCGGCACGGTGCCTGGCAAAGGACCTCTTCGTCGGCCAGCGCGATGAGCTGCGGCATCGGGTCGAACGGCCGCCCCCAGGCATCGTTCGTGATGCCGGCCACGAGCACGATGAGGCCGCGCTCCAGCAGCGTCTGCACGACCGCGACCAGCGGCAGCTTGAAGAAATGCCCCTCGTCGATCGCGATCACGTCCACCTGCTCGGCGTGGGCGAGAATCGCGTCCGCGTTGCGCACGCGCGTCGCCTCGAACCGGTCGCCCGGATGCGTCACCAGGTAATCCGCGGCATAGCGGTCGTCGATCGCGTGCTTAAAGGCCCGCACGCGCCGGCCGCGGCCCTGTTCGCTCCGCAACCGGGCGATCATGTGCTCGGTCTTGCCGGCGAACATCGACCCGTGAACGACTTCCAGCCGGCCGGTCGTATGGGATTTGCTCATAGCGGGCCATTGTGCCGTGGGTCGCGGGTTTGGCAAGGGACGCGTCGCTTTCGGCGGGATCAGACGAGCCTTGGGCAGACCGGGACGCCGGCCGCACTTCCGCGGTGTCGCAGTTCCCGTCGCACAGTACACTGGCAGCCATGAGCGACATTCCAGACGTACTCGAATCGGCGCAGCACGTGATGGAACGGGCAACGTCCGTGCGTGCCGAGCAGCACGCGGCCGAATCATGGGCCGCGGCCCAGGACATGGGGCAATTCCGGACTCCCGTGACGCCGCCGGAGTTGCAGTTTGACGGCGATCGCCGCGCGTGTGCGAATCTGTGGCTACTGCTGAACTGCCTGAACTTCTGCTTTTGGTCCGAGCGGCCCTGGCGCGTCGAATACCGCGGCCGCTGGTGGACTCGCACGTATGCGATGTACGCCGGCGTGCTGCGGGCGATCGCGCAGGACCCGGCGTGGCTGTCGGCCCGGCGCTGGGTGGAAGTCGATGAGCCCGCCGTCGCCCGGCTTTTTGCGGGCGAAGGCGAAATTCCGCTGCTCGCACGCCGGCGGGAGGTACTGAACGAGACCGGTCGGTGCCTCGCGGAGCAGTTCGGCGGCGAGTTTGCGGCGGCCACCGAACGGGCGGGTGGGCACGCGCGGCGGCTGGCTTTCTTGCTGGCCGAGTGCTTCCCGTCCTTTCGAGACGTGGCCGATTATCGCGGCCGACCCGTCGCGTTCCTGAAGCGCGCCCAGATCTGCGCTGCGGACCTGCATCGCGCTTGGCAGCGGTGTGGCGGCCCCGGGCTTTCCGGCGTGGACGAGCTGACCGTGTTTGCCGACTACCGGCTGCCGCAGTACCTCCGGCACGTCGGTGTCATTGCGATTGAGCCGGCGCTCGCCGAGCGGATCGAGCGACGGGAGGAGCTTCCGCCGGGGTCGCCGGAAGAGGTCGAACTGCGGGCCGCCACGATTTGGGCGGGCGAGCTTATCCGCCGGGCACTGGGCGGCGCGGTTCCGGCCTGGCAACTCGACTTCGTGCTGTGGCAGAGGTCGCACGATCCGGAAGTCCGCTGCGAGCACCATCGCACGCGCACGGTCTTCTACTAATGCCGGCGGACTCCCGGGAAACGCGGACCATCCTGTCATACGCTTCCCGATCGAGCAGATCGCTGACAAACTCTGCTGCGCGCGGCCCCAAACACTCCAGAAGAGCAGTGGCACGATCACCACAGGAAGAGTACTCACCGCAAGAATGGCGCGGAAGACAGAAGGGGCGGAGGAATTGGCACGGCTTGGCGGAGTCTGGCGAATTCTGAGTAGCGAAGAGCGAAAAGTGAATTGAGCGCGGGAAACGACGCGTGACATGCGTGGCGACCGCTTGACTTTTGCGACGGTAGCCCCTAAACCACAATGAGCCGTTGTCGGTTGGGCAACGCGGTTGCCGACAACGCTGGTTTCTACTGCTCCAAATTGGAGACGTAACATGCCAAGACGTAAGAAGCGCGGCCCCTATGCCAAGGCTACCAATGGCCGGCGCCGAGGCCGGCGGGCGGCGCGGATGGTCGGACACTACGGGGCCGGGATGGGCCAGGCACTGAGCAGCCTGAAGGGCTACGTGGCCGAGTTGATGACCCAGCGCTCCCAGCTCGACGCGCAGATTCAGGCCGTGGAGCAGGCGCTGCGCGTCATGGGCGCGCCGGCACCACACGCGGTCGCGGCGCCCGCGCCGCGGGGTCCGCGGAAGGGTGGCCGCGGGCGCGGGCCGCGTGCGGGCTCGCTAAAGGAGTTCGTCCTCAAGGCCATGACCGGCGGCGGGGTGATGAGCGTGGCGGCGATAACGGATGGTGTCCGCGCGGCAGGCTACAAGACGAAGAACAAGACGCTGGCCAAGAGCGTCGGAATCGCGCTGACGCAACTTCCGGGCGCGCGAAAGGTCTCGCGCGGCAAGTTCCGCTTGAAGTAAGACAACGGCGAGCGACCGCTTGCTGATTTCCGACCTTGCGTTGCCTGCGCGGCGGCTCGACCGCCGGCAAGCGGCGCAAGGTCGGTTGTGTTATTGGGGGGCGGTCGTCCAGCACGCGGATAGCGTGGCCGTGGCCGTTCGGTCGCCTACATCGCCCACGGGGCGGCGCTACAGTCGCGCTCCAAGCCCATCTGCCGGAAACGCAACTAGCGCGCGTAGGTGCCGACGAGCTCGCCGTCGGCGAGGATGTGCCCACGCATGGCGCTGAGCAGTTGGGCTTTCGTCGCGCCGGCCGAGAGCGTGAGGGGCGCGTTGAGCGCGTAGAGCTTGAAGCGGTAGTGGTGCACGCCGTGGCCCGGCGGGGGCATGGGGCCACGGTAGCCAGTGGTGCCCCAGGAGTTCTTGCCCTGGAGCGTCCCGATGGGATCGTTGAGGCGGGCCTCGCGCGCGATGCCGGCCTTGAGCTTCTTGGTGGTCACGGGGATTTTGTAGATCACCCAGTGCACCCAATCGCCGCCGGGGGCGTCGGGGTCGTCAACGTACAGTGCCAGCTCTTCGGCGCCGGACGGCACTTCGGACCAAGTCAGCTCGGGCGACAAATCCTCGGCTTCGCCGGTGTGCGTCTTCGGGATCGGCTCGCCCGCTTTGAACGCCGGACTGCGAACTGTCAGTTTCATGGTTGCGGCTCCTGTGGTGGGCTGGGACGTGCCGGGCTGGGAAGAAGGCGGGGCGGCACCGGCCGACGAACTGCATCCGGTTCCGGCACCGAGCGCGACGGCCGCGATGCCGGCCACGAGCCACACGCGGGCGCACGATGGAATGCCGATAGACATGGCGTTGTCCTTCAGCCGCACGGCCGTAGAGTATAGTAACGTCTCGCGGCCGCAACGGGCAAATGCGGGCGCGCCGGTGGCACACATGGACGCGATGGTGCTGAACGAGAGCGGTCCGATCGAGCGTGCGCCGCTGCGGCGGGAGGAATGGCCCGATCCGCAGCCGGGGCCGGGCGAAGTGCGCCTGCGCGTCGAGTGCTGCGGGGTCTGCCGTACGGATTTGCACGTGATCGAGGGTGATTTGCCGCAGCACAAGCGGCCGATCATCCCCGGACACCAGATCGTCGGCCTGGTGGACCGGCTCGGCGACGGATGCCGGCGCTTGCGCGTCGGGCAACGCGTCGGCGTGGCGTGGCTGCGGCACACGTGCGGCGTGTGCCCATTCTGCCGCGCGGGGCGGGAGAATCTCTGCGAGCAATCGCTGTACACCGGCTACGACGCCGACGGTGGGTACGCGCAATACGCGGTGGGGCCGGAGGAATTCGTGTACGAGATTCCGGCGGGTTTCGAGGCCGTGCAGGCGGCACCGCTGCTGTGTGCGGGGCTGATCGGATACCGCGCGCTACGGCGGAGCAACCTGCGGCCGGGCGGGCGGCTGGCGCTGTATGGCTTCGGGTCGTCGGCGCACATCGTCCTGCAGATTGCCCTGCAGCGCGGGTGCGACGTATACGTGGTGAGCCGCGCGCCACAGCATGTGGAGTTGGCGCGTGCGCTGGGGGCGCGGTGGGCCGGAACGGACGCCGCCGACATGCCGGTGCGGGCCGACAGCGCGATCATCTTCGCGCCGGCGGGCGAGCTGATCCCGCCGGCGCTCGAGCATCTGGAGAAGGGCGGCACACTGGCGCTGGCAGGGATCCACATGTCGCCGACGCCGCCGCTGGACTACACGCGGCATTTGTTCTATGAGCGCGAGATTCGTTCGGTGACGGCGAACACACGCGAAGACGCACGGGAGCTGCTGGCGGAGGCGGCGCAGATTCCCATCCGGGCGCACGTGGTGCGTTACGGGCTGGCGGACGCCAACCAGGCGCTTCTGGACTTGAAGGCGGACCGGATCAGCGGGACGGCGGTGTTGGACGTAACGTGAGCCGCCCGCTAGTCCCCGATCTTCATCGGGAGCGTTTCGACCTCGTCGGGCCGCTCCGGCCGGCGGCGGTCGGGGTGCAGGTGCCTATAGTCCGCCATGCCGGGCGGCTCGGGGAATGCTTCAGCAATATCGAAGCCCCAGTCGGTGCACTCGGCCTCGAAGAGTGGGCGGAGCTCGTCATAAACGCCCTGGCGCAAGAAGAGCGGAGCGGCCCGCCAGAGGCGCACCTTGTGGAGCGAGGCCATCGGCGTGGGGACGGGCTGGGCGAGCCAGGCGTAGAACGTGTCGGTCTGGATGTCGGTAAATGAAAACAGGGCCTTGCTCGCCATGATCGCGCTGCGTTTGTCCTTCATGTACTGCTCGTACAGCTCGCGGCAGCGCTGGACGATGCGGACGTACTGACCGGAGTCGCCGGCGGCGAGATCGTTGTAGGCGCGGGTCAGCAGGCCGTCGAGCGCGAGGCGGAACTCGCGTACGCCGCCGGTCTGAATGCTCTCGATGAAGCTGCCCATCACGTAGTCGCGAAGGGTCTTGGAGAGGGCCGGGCTGAGCTGCCCCTGCTCGTTCGTGGGGTAGGTTTGCTGGAGGTACTTGTAGTAGTGGTCGGCCTCCGCTTCGCGGCCGGAGATGTACAGGAGGCGGATCGCTTCGGACAGGAAGTTCAAGTGCCCGATGCGGTACAGCTCGCCGGCGCCTGTGCCGCCGCGCGGGTCAAAGAGCGGGCCGAACTTGACGTAGGCTTCGTGCATCGGCTCGATGAAGTTGAGGTCGCGGCCGACGTTGAGGTACGAAAGGTAGATCTTGGGCGGGTAGGGCTCGAAGATCATGCGGTTGCGCAGGAAGAGGTTGCGCAGGCTGAAGAACATGATGCGGGCGGTGTTGACCTTGTCGTTGAAGAAGCCGCTGACGGTTTCGCCGCCGGCGACGAGACCCCGGACGACCCAGTACAGGCTGTGGGCGTCCACGGAGCGCCAATCGACGGGGCCGAAGTTCTCGACGACCTGCAGCATATACTGGGTATCGAGCTTGTAGACTTCCTTGAGCACCTTCTTCTGGAGCCAATGCACGAGCGCCTCGCCGGCGGGGTTCCCGGCGCGCACGCCCAGGATCGCGTCGAGCTTTTGGCCGCGGACGCGCTCGGCGTCGGCGTTGGGGTCTTCGTGGGTGACGAGGGCGAACATGGAGACGGGGTCCACGACCTTGCGGTACGGGACGAAGAACGTGAAGGCGAGGCCGCCGTCGCACCAGTAGTCGTCTTCGGTCAGCGGGTCGTCGTTCAGGTCGATGTCCAGGTCCTGTAGCGCGGTCACCATGCGGCGGGCGTCGGGATACTGGCGGTATAGGTCGGCAAGCCGCGCTGGGGCCTCGTCCAGGCGGCGGACGCGCTCGAGCGCGGCGCGTTTGGTAACCTCATAGGTGGTAACTTCGAGAACGGGGGCGGCGCCGGCCTTCGTGACCTCTTCGAGCGACCGGATTGTGTACTTCTCACCCCTCTTCTCCGCCTCTGCGCGGCGTTTCTCCTCGTTCTGGACGAAAGCTTTCCGGGCGGCCGGGCCGAGCAGGTCGGTCACCGCCTCGGTGCTCGTCTCGCGGGCGAGCGCATTCGGGTCCAGCTCGGCCTGCGGGATGGGCGGCGACCCCAGGAGCACGTGCATACGCCAGGCCCAATTGCACTTGTAGGTATAGTGAAAGTCGTCGGTCACCTCGCCCATCTTGTTGTTAAAGATCCAGGCGAGCTCCTTATAGAGGTTAACGGCCTGGGGATTGAAGGGGATGCCCTGGTCCCGCAGCAGCTTGACGCCGTTGTAGACCCAGTTCCACCGCTCCTCTGGCGTGTACGTGGTGACGGAGATGTTCCACGCGAGGTTCCAGGCGGCAAATTCCCACACGGTGGGGAAGTGGGGTTGGAGCGTGCAAATCCACCTGGCCAGTTGCATCGCGTCGAAGAAACGCCCCGCCTCCTTGTATTCCTCGGCGCGGATGAAGGCGAGGTCGACGATCAGACCGCGGAAGGCGCCCAAGGCCTGGATGAAGAAAGCGTACTGCGGCGGCGCGTTCTCGAGCGGCGACGTCGCGCCCATCGTGTTGAGCTTCTGACGGCCGGCGTTGATCGCGCCCATGCGGGTCGCGGCCGCGGCGAGCAGCCCGACGCAGCACACGAGGGCCAGAAATTGTATCGCACGCGCTTTCCGCATGATTACGTCCACCGAGACGTCTCGCGTCCGGCTACACCTGGACCTCCGCTACTTCACGGCTACGGAAGATCAGCCAGCCAGGTCCGAATAGCAGCACCGTCCCGTACAGCAGCGTGTGAATCAGGCCGCCGACCACGAGGCCATTGGGGATGTAAACCCCGTCGATCAGGCGATCGACGCCGTCGTAGTAGCTGAAGTCTGGGAAGCCCAGCCTCACGAGCGGCACGAGCAGCGTGCGGATGGCGGAGCCGAACACGCCGAAGGGGTCGAACTGCGGGGCCGCGCCTTCGTTGCCGGCGCCCATGGCCTCGAGCCAGAAGGGCTGACCGAGGCAGATGACGTAGAAGGATAGCGTGCAAAGGCAGGCCACCGGGAAGGACACGAACACGCTGAAGAACACGCCCAAGGCGCTGAGCAGCGTGAGCCGCAGCAGGATGATCAGGAGGGCGCGCACGAAGTTGAGCTCGAATCCGCCGACCTTGTAGAGAATCTCCAGGCTGTCCGCGCCGTCGAAGACGAAGGTGGTCGGGCCGCGGGCCGGGTCGTTGAGCACTTGCAGGAGGGCCTGCCCGTTGCGGATGACGGGGGCCGCGCGGACCAGGAACTGGTGGACGGCGCTGCTGCGCTCGCGGGTCCAGGTCGGAGGGCTAAGCGGAGCGCCGCTGTTGGGATCGCAGAACACCCACCCGATCGTGACCATCTCGTCCATCGGCACCGGCTGGGCGACGACCTTGAAACGCACCTGGATGACGGTGTCGGGCTGCTCGGGCGGCGTGAGGTTCTCAAAACGGTAGTCTGCCACGTAGCCCGGCTGCACGACGCGCCAGCGCTTGATGCCCGCGGAGATTTCCTCGGCCAGCGCGGGGAGCCGGCGGGTCTTGTCGAGCTCGCCCTGCTGGATCAGGTTGTTTACGCGGGCCGCGGCCGTCTCGGCGATCTCCTTCTCCGGAACGACGGGGCGGGCGGCATGGCGCGCGGTCCAGACGACGTCGCGGATCTTGTAGCGGTCGCGCACGAACTGCTCGGGGCGCGAGCGGATGAAGCACGCCAGGCCGTAGATCGCCGCGCCGCACAGGGCGAGGATCAGAATGTTGAGCAGGTTCACGCCGAGCCATTTGCCGAAGAGGATCTCGAAGCGGGAGACGGGCTTGGTGACGACCAGGTGCAGCGAGCGCGACTTGAACTCCCCCGAGAGCGTCGCGCAGGAGAAGAACGCCGTCGTCAGGCTGAGCAGGAGGCCCAGCGCTCCGAGCGAGTAGGCGAGAAAGTTCTGGAGGCGGCCGGCCAGGGTTTCATCGCCGCGGAGGGCGAAGGGCATCCGCAGCACCAGGATCACCAGCACGATCAGGCAGACGAGGACCACCCGCATCCGAATGCCTTCCCAGAACGTCAGGCGGGCGATGGCCAGGACGCGTTTCATGCGCGGCCCTTCTGACTCCCGCCGTCCCGCGGAAGGTCGTCCGGCGTCCCGCGGCCGACACGGGGCTCAGCCGCTGCGTCGTCGAGGAGCGCGTCGAGCACGCCGCGATCCACGTCGGCCGGCGGGGGCGGAGGCTTGGTCGTGGGCGCGCCGCGATCCGCACCCGCCCCGTGAACGGCGGGCGGTGCGCTGGCCGTCGTCGGTTCGGGCGGTCGCTCGGTCAGACCGCCGAGCACCGCTTCGTCCACCGTGGCAGGCGCGGCGGGCGCGGGCACCGCGGGGGATGCTGCGGCCGCCGGTTCGCGGCGGAGGAGCGAATCGAGCACCGCCTGGCCCTCCTGGGCCTCGCCCAGGAAACCGGCGATTTCGCCGACGGAAACGGTACCGGCGGTCTCGACGCGCTGCTCCTGCGCGCGTTGGACGATGCGCAGGAAGAGCGACTCGAGGCGGTCGCGCGGCGTGCTGACGGCGATCGTCTTGCCTTCGCGGCGGGCGATGACGGTTTCGACCTCGGTGAGCGTCTCGGGCGTCAGGCGCTCGCAGATGATCTGCACGCGATCGCGCTGGCTCAAGACGTCTTCCAGGCTGCCAGTCTCCTGGACGCGGCCGCCGTAGAGGATCATGACGCGGTCGCAGACCTCTTCGACGTCGGCGAGCAGGTGGCTGGACAGCAGGATGGTCTTTTTGTAGACGCGGCCGAGGCGCAGGATGATGTCCTTGACGAGCTTGGCGCCGACGGGGTCGAGGCCGCTGGTGGGCTCATCGAGAATCAGTAGGTCCGGATCGTTGATCAGGGCCTGGGCCAGGCCGATGCGGCGGGCCATGCCCTTGGAGTACTCGCCGACGGGGCGGCGGGCCGCGGAGCGCAGCCCGACCATCTCGAGCAACTCCTCGATGCGGCGACGGCGGGCCGCGCGGTCCAGGCGAAACAGCGCGCCGTAGTAGTTGAGCGTCTCGCGGGCGTTCAGGAAGCGATAAAGGTACGACTCTTCGGGCAGGTACCCGATGCGGCTCTTGACGCGTACGTCATCCGCCGGACGTCCGAAGACGGACACGCGGCCGCGCGTCGGGTGCAGCAGGCCGAGGAGCATCTTGATGGTGGTGCTCTTGCCGGAGCCGTTGGGGCCGAGCAGGCCGAAGACCTCGCCGGACTGCACGTCGAGGTCGAGGTCGCTGACGGCGCGCACGCGGGCGCGGCGCCAGAAGTCGCGGAAGACCTTCGTCAGGCCGACGGCTTGGATGACGGGTGGCATGATCCGATCGTTCCTCACTGGCGCAGGCCGATTATGGGGGCAGTCCGGCCGCCTTACGTTGGCGTTGGAGCGTGCGCTGCTCGTCCAGGGCGCGCAGACGCTCCTGGTCGCGATTGATGACGATCTCAATCTGGTCCGAGTGCTGCGGGACGAAGAAAATCTCGTTGGCGACGTTCCCGAGGATCTCGCCGCGCATCTGGTTCCACAGGCCGAGCATGGTGATGCGCGGGCGGGCGGTGCGCTGCTCGACGTAGCGGCAGAACTCCTCGTATTCGCCGCGGAGCCTCTCGCGGACCTCGTTGGCCTCGGCGCGGGCGTCGCGCAGCCGCACGGCCACCTGGCCCGCCTCCTTGGCCTCGGCTTCGGTGAGGCGGGCGTCGACGGCGGCGAGACGCTGGTTGCGCGTCGCTTCGTCGGACCCGCTCAACTGGGCGGCTCCGTAGCCCTGGATGGCCTGCAAGAGCTGGGCGTACTGGTCCCCGGCCGCCCGGTTCAACGTCTCGGTCGCCTTCTCATCGGCCTCGCGCTCGAGGGCCAGGCGTTCCTGCTCGGCCCGGCTGACGTCGAGAAACGCGTCGCGGACGGCGCCGGGTTCGATTGTGCTGGCGAGCACTTGGACCACCTTGATGCCGGTAGCCAGGTCGCTGAGCGCCTTTTGGAGCCGGGTCTGCACGTCATCGCGCACGTTGTCGAGCGCGGTCCTTGTGACCTCTTCGACGGTGCGGCCGCCGACTTCCTCGACGACGGCGGTTTCGGCGAGCCGCTGCAGGAGCGGCTGGGCATCGTCCGGCGTCGCGCCGACGTTTTGGACGAATTGGGCGGCGTCTTCGATTTTGTACTGCACCTCCCAGCGGCCGTGGGAGAGGTTGCGGTCGCCTGTGAACATGGCCCCATCGACGCCGGGCTGCAGCTCTTCCTTGGGCGTGAGGATGTCGGCGAGGTTCTTGGCGGTCGCGGCCTTGTCGCTGTTGAACATGAAGGTCGTGATGACGAGCGATTGGACCTGCCCGGTGAGGACGAATTTCTTGTCGAAGGGCTCGGGCAGCATCGAGAAATACCAGCCGGGCTGGAAGACGTAGCCGCCGCCCTCGCCCGAATTCTCGCGGAGCTTGCCGAGGCGCGCCACGAGACCCTGCTGGCCCGGCTCGACTCGAAAGACGCCCGAGCAGAGATAGAGGACCACCAGCACGATCATCAGCACGCGCAGGATGTTGAAGCTGGCCCGCAGCGCACGGACCAACGATTCCTGCGCCGGATCGATCGGCACCCCGGGCGGAAGACCGGGGGGCTCGGGGGCGTGCGTGTGTTTGATCGCCATCGTTACACCTTGCGGTCAGGCGCGGGGGCCTGACGATACGCGAGCTCTTCTGCCTTCTACGTCGCCCACGGGGGGGCGACGCTACTCGTCAGGCACAGAGGCCGGACGCTACTGGGCCGACGTTACGGCTTGCTTTCCGCCGGCACGGGCGGGTTCACGAACGGGCCGAAGAACGGCCAGGTCTGGTCGATGAAGATGGTAGTCTTCTGCTTGAGGGCGAGTCTCAAGGCGTCCAGCCAGCGGAGCCACTCGAAGAACTCGCGATCCGCCGCGTTGATCTGCTCCAGAATACGAGTAGTGGCCTGGACGCCGGCGGAGCGGATCTGCTGGGCCTTCCAGTCGGCGAAGGCCAGGATCTGGCGGGCGTCGCCCTCGGCGCGGGCCTTGATGGCCTCGGCCCGCGACTTGCCTTCCTCGCGGTACTTGGTTGCCAGTTTCTTGCGGTCCTGGATCATGCTCTTGAAAACTTCCCTCGTCACTTCCTTGGGTAGCGAGATACGCCGCAGCCCGATCTCCGTGAGCTGAATGCCGTAGTCGGCGCTGAGCGGCTCGGCGACGCTGGCGCGCATCTCGTCGAGGATCGTGCGGTAGTTGGTCTCGAGGAGCTGGCGGTCGAGGTTAACGAAGTCGCCGAGGGTCTTTTGGCCGACGACGGCGGCCTGGGCCTGGGCCAGGCGGGTGCGCATCTGCTCCTCGGCGCGCGCGATCGTGCGCACGCTCGTGTAGAAATGCAGCGGGTTGCCGATCTTCCAGACGGCATAGATGCCCAGGATGATGTTCTTGCCGTCGACGGTCTTGACCTCCGTTTCCGCGCTGTCCATCGTGCGGAGGCGCGTGTCGTAGCGCTCGATCATCTCGACCGGCCAGGGCCAGCGGAACTTGAGCCCGGGGGTCGTGATGATCGCCTGCGGCTGGCCGAAGCGGACCTTGACGGCGGCCTGGTAGAAGGCCACCTCGTGCGTGCAGGCGAAGGTCAGCAAGATGAAGACCACCAGCACGGCGATAATCAACGTCGGGACGGATACGCGACTCATGTCAGTTCCTCGCGGTCACAAAAGCGGCCGGGTTGCCTCGGGGTCGTGGGCGGGCGCGGCTCCCGCCGAGCCGGGATGAACCTGGCGGCTCGGCCGGAGCGTCGCCCTCCCGCACCCACGGCCGACTCGGGGGTCGGCCGCTACATTCTCGGGCACGCGCGTCACTAGGGTCTCTTCTCCTCGGTTCGCCATTCGATCGGCTCGCTGCCGGCCTGGTCCTCGGCCACGAAACGCACGCGGACGGTACGCTTGCCGGGGTCAAAGGCCAGGAAGTACTTGCGGGCGTCCTTCACGCCGTCGACGAGCACCTCCATCAGGCGGCGGGACTTGTAGATTTCGGGGGCGGCACGGTAGGCCTCGCGCTCGTTCTGGACACGGACGAGTTCAGCCGCCGCGCCCATCTCGGTTTGCCAGCGGTCGGCGAGCGCGCCGGACAACCTGGCCGCCGCCTCGCCGCCAAGCTGGGCGGGGTTGAATTCGCGGTCGAGGTCCTCCTCCCAGTAGGCCCCGGCGACCCGCGCGGCGACGCTCTCGATAAGCCCGTCTACTTGGGTCGCGTTGAGACGGCGGGCGGCGTCGGTGCGGAACGGCGCGAGCACGCCCTCCAGCGCCCCGTCGGCGGCCTGATACTGGGTTTCCGCTGCACGCACCGCCTGCGCGGCCCGTTCCTGCGCGCCGGCGGTCTGGCCGAGGCCGAGCGCATAGTCCTCGTCGACCTGCTCGCGCACCTCGCGGGCATCGTCCAGGCGCGCCGCGGCGGCGATTTGATCGTGGAACAACGCGGCGGACTCCGCCAGCCGGGTCGCCAGCGGACCGACGATCGCCTCGTCGGCAGCGCGGAGCGCCTGTGAGGCGGTGTTGGCGCGTTCGGTGGCCTCGCGGGCCCGCACGGTGGCCTTCGCGATGGCGCGGGCCCGGCGGGCGTCGCCGGCCGCCGCGGAGAGCCGCTGTTCCTCGGTTACGCGGGCCTCGCGGATGGCGGCGACCTTCTGCTGCTCGGCGCCGATCACCTCGCGGTACGACTGCGCGACCGACATCTCGGGGTGCACGTTCGTGACCGCCACACAGATGACCTCCAGGCCGATGTCGCGGACACGCTCGGAGATGCGGCGGCGCAGCTCCTCGGAGATTTGCGTCCGGTCGCGGCCCATCAGGAAATCGGCGGTCGAAGAGGCGTTGTAGCGGACCAGTTCCTCCCACGCGATGTCGCGGATGGCCCCGTTCGGGTCGTTCATCACCCGCGCGTAGCGGTCGAGCCGGTCTGCGCGGATGCGGTACTGGACCGCGACCTCCATGCGGATGGTGTGGACGGGGGCGGCGTTGCCGGGCGCGCCCTCCGCCTCAGCGGGCGCCGACGTGGCGCGGCTTTCGGGATTTCCGCCGGGCGGCTGACCCGGGCTGATCAGGAAGTCGAAGTGCTCCAACCCCAGGTGCGACTGATCCGTCCACAGCAACACGGTCTTGGCATCGCCGGCGTAATTCGGCTCGGCCGTAAACTCGTCCCAGCCGATGCTGATCTGGTGCAACTGCCCGGTGTTGAACGTCTGGGCCACGTCGATCGGCCAGGGCAGCTTGAAGTGCAGCCCGGGCTCGAGCGGCGGCGGCGTGCCGGTCGCCCCACCCGCGTTCAGTTGCCGGCCGAAGCGTTCGACGATGACGCGCTCGTAAGGCTGAACGACGACGAGGCAGGTCAGGAGCCAGAGGGCGACGGCCCCGGCCGCGAGCAGCGGCACAAACGCCCGCTCCAGCAACTGGTAGAACCACGTGTGCGAGACCTGGAAGCCGAACTGGTAGTTGAGTGCGTCGGCGACCGACGAGGCAATTCCGCCCGGCTCGGCGATCAGGCCGAGCAGCCGGCTGTCAAAGCAGGCCCGCGGCTCAACGCCCGCGGCTCGCGGCCGGTAGACGTCGAGCACGAAGTTGATGGCCGTCTCGATCGCGAGGATGACCATCAGGACCGGGATGACGTAGGCCAGGGTTTGTTCCCAGGTCCCGGCACCCGTGTACTGCGCCACGCCGAGGCAGATCATCAGGGCCATGATGACGAGCACGTTGCCGAGCATGTAGGCGCCGCAGCCGCGGAGAAGGTGCCATTCGGCCACGCGGCCCATGCCGGAGGTGTAGCGCGAGAGCAGGAACGTGACGACCATCGCGGCCCCAAGTGCGACCATGGCGAATGGGACGTTGTCGAGCGCGCCCCAGCCTTCGCTGCCGATGGTCAGGCTTACGATCGTCAGGTGCCGCCAGAGCAGGATGCCCACGAGGGCCAGGTATGCAGCCGCAGCCAACCCGAAGCCCGGGACGAGCCAGCGCTGCATCCAGCGCAGCCGCGCCTCGGCGACGCGAAAGGCCAGGCCGATCGCCCCTTCTTCGCCGAACATCGCCTCGCCGCCGCCCGTGGCCTGCCGTTCCCGACGCAGCTCTTCGAGGTCGAGGGCTTCGAGGGCGGCCAACTCGCGCTGGCGGAAGACCAGCAGGCTGACGAACCAGATGGGGACGCCGCCAAGGACGTACCAGGCCAGGGCGAACGCGGCCTTGGAGTGCGTGGCATAGGCCAGGGCCAGGATGCCGCCGAACGCGACCAGTTGGAGGATGAGCCCGCCCAGGCTCGCCCGTCGGCTGCGCGTATGTGTCGTCTCGGTCACGGCTCACCTCGTCTCAACGGCCATCGCTCGTGAACCCACCTGCCCCCCGCAGCGTATCTCCGCTTGTTCGTACGGCGCGCCGCCGGCATAATGACGCGCTGTGGAAGCGGCGGATGCCGCCGGCTTTCCCTGCGACGCACAGGCGATCCCAAGGGCGCAAGCGAGCACACATGTTCTCGAAGCTGCTGGCCATCACCCGCAACACCTTCGTCGAGACGGTCCGCCAGCCAATCTACGGCGTGCTGATGTGGGTGATGGCGGGGCTCTTGATGCTGAGTCCCGCGCTGGCGGCGTTCTCGCTGCAGGCCGGGGACGACGTCAAGGTGCTCAAGGACGTCGGACTGGCAACGCTGCTGGGGTACGGGCTGCTGGCAAGCGTGTTCAGTGCCGCGGGGGTTATCATCCGCGAGATCGAGGACCACACCGTGCTGACGGTCATCGCCAAACCGGTCAGCCGGCCCGTGTTCCTGGCCGGAAAGTACCTGGGCGTGTGCGGGGCGGTGCTCGTCGGATATTACTTCCTCTGCCTCGTGCTGCTGATGACGATCCGCCACGGCGTGCTGGAGACCGTGGCCCAGAAGGTCGATCAGCCGGTACTCGTGTTCTCCGCGCTGGCGGTCGCGATCAGCCTGATCGCCGCGACGTTCGGGAACTACGTCTATGGCTGGCACTTCTCGACGGCCTTGACCGCGTGGGTCGTGCCACTGGGCACGCTCGCGCTCGTCGGCGTGCTGTTCGTCGGCAAGGAATGGACGATCCAGTCGCCCGCCACGGACTTCGGTGACCTCCAGATCGCCTACGCGCTGGCGATGACGTTCTGCGGCGTGCTGATTCTGATCGCCTTTGCCGTGACGCTGGCCACGCGCTTCAGCCAGGTGCTGACGCTGCTCTTGTGCGCCGGGGTATACGTGGTGGGCTTGCTGTCGGACTATTACCTGGGGCGACCCGCCGAGGCGGGTACGGCCTGGTTCTACAAGGTGCTGTACGCGGCCGCGCCGAACTTCCAGTTCTTCTGGGCGGGCGACGCGTTGACACAAGAGCACACGATTCCGGGTGCACACGTGGTGCAGGTCGCGCTGTACTCGGTTCTCTATGCGCTGGGCATCCTGGGCCTGGGGGTGGCGCTGTTCCAGACACGCGAAGTGGACTAGACGGCGCAATCGGAGACTCTGGATTGCGGATTCGAGGTTGGGCAAGATGCGCCCAATCCGAAATCCAAAATCCATAATCCAAAATCCAGGATGGCCGTTCTGTCTGGCGAAACCTCGGGGCACGTTGTGCTACCTGGCTACGTTGTCACCTGTTCTACGGGTCAGACTGGCTGCAGCGCCACGCGGCCCTGCGCGGCGGTCGGTGCCGTCCGGGCACCGGGCACGTGCGATTCGACCTGCTCGCCGAAGCGAACCATCCGGGCGCTGTTGAGGACGACGGCCGCCGACGACAGCGTATGAAGCAGGGCGGCCAGCATCGGGTGAACCTTGCCGAAGACGATCGCGACCTCGACGACGAGAATGAACGAAATACCCAGGATCAAATTCTGCCAGATGACGCGCGTGGTCGCCCGCGAGAGGCTGACCAGGAACGGCAGGCGGCGCAAATCGCTGCTCATCAAAGCGACGCTGGCACTGTTCATGGCGACGTCACTGCCGGCGGCGCCCATGGCGATCCCCAGGTTGCCGGCGGCCAGCGCCGGGGCGTCATTCACCCCGTCGCCCACCACCGCGACCGTGTGGCCCTTGGCCTTCAGCGCGTCGACCAGCGCGAGCTTGTCCTGCGGCAGCACTTCGGCCTGCACGTCCGAGCAGCCCATCTCGTGGGCGACGCGGCGGGCCACCGACCAGCGGTCCCCCGTCACCATGATGAGGTCGCGAACGCCCAGCTCCCGCAACTCGTCGAGCGCCTGCCTGGCCTCCGGCCGCGTGCGATCTTCCAGCCCCACCCAGCCGAGGCAGCGGCCGTTGCGAACGACGTAGAGCGTGCTTAACCCCTCGGGCTCGGCGTACTTTTCGTCGCTGAGGGCGGACAGGTCCGCGCCGCGCTCCGTCACCCACGTTCGCCGGCCGATCAGCACGGGTTGCCCGTTGAGCAGCCCCCGCACGCCTTTGCCCGACACTTCCTCAAACTGGGCGGCCTCCTCGACGCTGACGCGCGCTTTCTCGGCCACCGCCACGATCGCGCGGGCCACCGGGTGCCGGCTGAGACGCTCGACGGACGCCGCGGTGCGAAGGAGCTCGGCGGCATCGACCCCCGGGGCGGGCATGAGCCGCGTGACGGCCAGCTCGCCGGTCGTCAGCGTGCCGGTCTTGTCGAAGACGACCGCCGTCAGCTTGCGCGCCCATTCGAGGTTCGAGACGTCCTTGATGTAGACACCGAGGCGGGCGGCGGCGGAGAGGGCCGCGACGATCGCCGTCGGCGTCGCCAGGATCAGCGCGCAGGGGCAGGCGATGACGAGCAGGGCAATCGTCTTGTTCATGTCCTTGGTGAAGAACCACACGACGCCGGCGATCATGAGCGTGACGGGCGTGTACCAGGCGGCGTATTGGTCGATGAGGCGCATGAGGGGAATCTTGGTCCGCTCGGCCTCGAGGATCAGGTCGCGGACGCGGCCGAGAGTCGTATCGTGGCCGACCTTGGTGACCTCGATGCGGAGGGCGCCGGTGACGTTACTGGTACCGCCGAAAACCTCGTCGCCGACCGCCTTTTCGGCGGGCAGCGACTCGCCGGTGACGTTGGCCTCGTTGATGGTCGAATGGCCGTCGATGATGCGGCCGTCAGCGGGGATATTGTCGCCGGGGAGCACCAGGACGCGGTCGCCGCGGCGCAGCGCGTGGGCTTCGACCTCTTCTTGGCTGTCGTCCTGGAGCAGGCGGCGGGCCTTGGTGGGCGTGAGGCGGACGATGCCTTCGATCGCGGCCCGGGCCCCGAGGGCGGTCCGCGTTTCAATCAGGATGCTGAGGAGGAGGAAGAACGCGACGACGCCGGCCGTCTGGTACTCGCCGGTGGCCATCGCGGCGAGGATGGCGAGGGCGACCAGCTCGTCCATGTGCAGGTGCCCGCTGAACAGGGCCTTCAGGGCGTGCCACCAAAGCGGTACGGCGAGCAGCAGGGCGCCGAGGCCCGCCAGCGTGTCGCGATAGAACGCACCGGCCTCGGCCCCGTCCGGGCCGCGAAACAGCCAGGCGGCCAGGAAGGACGCCAGCACCAGCATCCCGCCGAGCATGGTGGCGATCAGCTTGGCCGTCGCGCGTCCGGTTTCCGCTGTCACCGACAAATGTTCATGTGGCATATTTCACCGCTGCATTCCGCCGGGCGACCGTGGACCGGCCTGCGAGACGCGGGGCCGAGTCGCAAACATGGTGACTTTACGCACTAGCATCCCGCTGTCAATCTGCCGCCGTGAGCGCGCACTCCCGCTTGCTCAGAAGCTGTACGCCGGCGGCGGGGGGCGGGTTCGGGCGTCACGGCAGGTTTTCTGGGGCGCATCCGCCGCCTCCGGAAGACGACTTGTTCACCGCCGCGCATCGCTTACGTCACCCCGATCGCAGACGCGAGGGCGTATTCGCCGCTGTGGGAGATGGAGACGAGCACGTGCTCGATGCCGAGCGTGCGGGCGAGGTCGGCGGTGCGGCCGCGGAGGGTGACGAGCGGCTTGCCGAGCGGATCGGGCAACGTCTCGATGTCGGTCCACTCGACGCCGCCGTGCCAGCCGGTGCCGAGGAGCTTCATAACGGCCTCCTTGGCAGCGAAACGGCCCGCGAGGCGGATGACGGGGTCTTTGCAGTCCAGGCAGTACGCCCGCTCGGTCGGAGTGTAGATGCGGCGCAGGAAGCGCTCGGCGTGCTGCTGCCAGACACGGGCGATGCGGGGGCAGTGCACGAGGTCTACGCCGTGGGCCACGATTCCCATGATCGCGGAGTGTATCGCGCGCCCGGCGGGTGCGTCGATGCGTGGCGGTTCGATCGTTCGGGCGGGGCGTGTGAGGTTCAGGCGGTTGACACGCCTTCGCGTACCGCGAAAACCGGTGACGCGCTGCGTTGTGGGCCGCGGCACACGTGCGCCGTCACGGCCCCGTGCGCCGCGCGTTGGATAAGCTGGGCCGGGCGGCTCCTGGTATTTCGGCAAAGCCCGGCCTTTTTCTGTGGGCAACACGGGCTGTGTCCGTATCTATATATGTACGGAGTTGGGGGCGGTCGTGCATCGGCGCGCAGGCGCCCGAGCCATCGTCGTGCGCCCTCAACCGAGAGCGCTAAGGGCCAGGATCGGATCAAGTGCGCTGTGCGGCCGATCTAGATGGCAGAGCATGCCTTGGGAGGACGGGCCGTGAGCGAAACACGTCGGATGAGCAAGCTGGTTGTTGTCGCCCTCGTACTGGGGGCGGCGGGCGGGATCGCGTGGGCCGATTGCACGCCGGAGTGGCTGTATGGGCCGGGGCAGGGGCTGCCGGGTACAGATGGCAGGGTGTCCGCTACGGCCATGTGGGACCCCGACGGGCCCGGGCCGGAGCCGGAGCAGTTGGTGGTCGGGGGTGAATTCACGATTGCCGGGGATGTGATTGCGCACCACATCGCCCGGTGGGACGGCACGAACTGGCAGCCGTTGGGGACGGGGATGAACGACCATGTTCTTGCCCTGACGGTCTACAACGGCGAGTTGATTGCGGGCGGCCAGTTCAGCACGGCGGGCGGCGTCAGCGCTCACGGCATCGCGCGTTGGAGCGGCACGAGCTGGCAGCCGCTGGGGACGGGGGTGAACGGTACCGTTCGCGCCCTGGCGGTCTACAATGGTGTGGTGATCGCGGGAGGCCTCTTCAGCACCGCCGGGGGCGTCAGCGCGATCTGCATCGCTTGCTGGGACGGCACGAGTTGGCAGCCGCTGGGGGCGGGGATGAGCGGCGGAACCTTCTCGTACGTGGGGGCCCTGACGATCTACAACGGCGAGCTGGTTGCGGGGGGCGGCTTCACCACCGCCGGTGGTGTCAGCGCGAGCTACATCGCCCGCTGGGACGGCACGAGCTGGCAGTCGCTGGGGGCGGGGATGAACAACTATGTCTACGCCCTGACGGTTTACAACGGCGAGCTGATCGCGGGGGGCAGCTTCACCACCGCCAGCGGCGTTACGGCGCCCTACATCGCCCGCTGGGACGGCACGAACTGGCAGTCGCTGGGGACGGGGATGGGCGGATACGGGTACGTTTTCGCCCTGACGGTCTACAACGGCGAGCTAATTGCGGGCGGCGACTTCACGACCGCCGGCGGTGTCAGCGCGCGCTACATCGCCCGCTGGGACGGTACGAGCTGGCACGCGCTGGGGACGGGGATGGGCGGTGCCTACCCGTATGTTTACGCTCTGACGGTCTACAACGGCGCGCTGATCGCGGGGGGCACGTTTACCACCGCCGGCGGTGTGGCCGTGAGCAATACCGCGCGCTGGGATGGTACGAGTTGGCAGCCGCTGGGAGCAGGGGTGAACCGATCGGTTTTCTCCTTGACGGCCTACAGCGGCGAGCTGATCGCGGGCGGCGACTTCACGAATGCCGGCGGTGCCAGCGCAAGCCACATCGCCCGCTGGAACGGCGCGAGTTGGCAGGGGCTGGGGACGGGGATGAACTCCGACGTTCACGCTCTGACGGTCTACAACGGCGAGCTGGTTGCGGGGGGCAGCTTTACGACCGCCGGCGGTGTCAGCGCGAACCGCGTCGCCCGCTGGGACGGCACGAGTTGGCAGCCGCTGGGGACGGGGACGAACGACGAGGTTCGCGCCCTGACGGTCTACGACGGCGAGCTGATCGCGGGGGGCTGGTTCACAACCGCTGACGGCGTCAGCGCGAACTACGTCGCCCGCTGGGACGGCACGAGTTGGCAGCCGCTGGGGGTGGGGACGGACACCATCGTTTCCGCTCTGACGGTCTACGACGGTGAGCTGATCGCGGGGGGCTGGTTCACCACCGCTGGCGGCGCGAGCGCAAACCGCATCGCCCGCTGGGACGGCACGAGTTGGCAGCCGTTGGGGACAGGGGTGAGCGGTACCGCATACCCCGCCGTTGTCGCCCTGACGGTCTACGACGGCGCGCTGATTGCAGGGGGCCAGTTCACCATGGCCGGCGATGTGAGCGCGAACAACAGCGCCCGCTGGGACGGCACGAGCTGGCAGCCGCTGGGGACGGGGATGAGCAGCTACGTTCTCAGCGTGACGGTCTACGACGGCGCGCTGATCGCGGGGGGCGGCTTCACCACCGCGGGCGGTATCAGCGCGACCTACATCGCCCGCTGGGACGGCACAAGCTGGCAGGCGCTGGGGACAGGAATGGGCGGTATGCCCCTTTTGAACGTTTACGCCTTGACGGTGTACAACGCCGAGCTGATCGCGGGGGGCGATTTCACCACTGCCGGCGGCAACGTCTCGGCGTACTGGGCGCGCTGGGGCTGCGCAGCGCCCGCCCCCTGTCTCGGCGACACGAACTGCGACGGCCGCGTCACTTTCGCGGACATCGATCCGTTCGTCGAGGCGCTCGCCGGAGAGTCCGCGTGGACGCATGCGCCGTGCCCGTGGCTTAACGCCGACTGTAACGCCGACACGCACGTGACCTTCGCCGACATCGACCCCTTCGTCGCACGGATCGGGACAACCTGTCCGTGAATCGCGGCGGTCCGGGCGGCGGGCGGCCAAAGTGGCAGGCAGCCGGGTTTGCGGGCGACGGCGGGGACTTGAGGCGCCGCGATCGGGCTCCACGAGCGCGGTAGAGCTGCCAATCTGACCCGGGGCCGATTTGCACGCTGCGTGGGGGGCAATCAGTAAGTCTTTTTGCGGGCGGGAGATGTGCGCGGGCTGGGCGGCGCGGGGTTTGGCACGCCAGTTGCTCCTTGGGCGGGCGGCAGACAACGAAACGTGCGTTGGGCTACGACGAAGTGCTTACAGACAAAAGAAGGAGGTTAACGATGTGGCCAACGATTCGGATGAACCGCTGGTCGGCGAGCCCGTTCGACGAGTTGCGGCGGCAGATGGACCGGGTGCTCGACGACTTCAACGTGGGACTCGCGCGGCCGGGCCCGCTGTCGCGGGCGGTGTACCCCGCCCTCAACGTGTGGGACGCGGGCGACACGTTGTGCGTCGAGGCTGAGATTCCCGGCGTGGCCAAGGGCGACCTGGAGATCTATGCCATCGGCAATGAGCTGACGCTCAAGGGACGGCGTGCCGAGCTGAGCGGCGAGAAGCTGACGTACCATCGGCAGGAGCGGGGCGCGGGCGAATTCACGCGCGTGATCACGTTGCCGACGGAGGTCGATGCCGACCGTGTGGACGCCGTGCTCAGGGACGGCGTGCTGAGCGTCCGGCTACCCAAGGCGGAGAGCGCGAAGCCGCGCAAGATCGCCTTGAAGGCGGTGTGAACGCACGCGACGCAGACCGGACAGATCAAACGGAAAACCGAAAGGAGTCATACGCATGGCAACTGAGACCAACATCCAGAAGCGTGAGACGCCGCTCGCCCAGACCGAGCCGGTCCGGGGCGGGCCGCTCTATATCCCGGCGGTGGACATCGCCGAGCGGGGCCACGAGCTGCTGCTGATGGCGGACATGCCCGGGGTGCGGGCGGACGCGGTGGACATCCAGTGCGAGCGCGGGACGCTCACTATCCACGGGAAGGTCGAGCCGCGCCAGGACGTGGAGCATACGAATTACCTCCTGCGCGAGTACGGCGTCGGCGACTTTCGCCGGACGTTCCAGATCGGCGAAGGGATTGACGCGGCGAAGATTGCGGCCGAGTTGCGTGAGGGGGTGCTGACGGTGCATTTGCCGAAGGCACCGGAGCTGATGCCGCGGAAGATCGCGGTGAAAGCCAACGTGTAGCGCGCCGCCGCCGCGGGTTGCGCAGCGGCGGCCGGCCGACCTCCGCGCGGGCGCGCGGGCACTGTCGGCCGGTACGGCGTCTTCGCTCCGTGGATTGATCCGCGCGCCTACCAGCGGGCCCGGTACACCTCGATCGTTCCGAAATCGCGCGTCGTAAAGCGATCGACCAACACGCCGCCCCGCTGCACGATGTAAATGTCGAGGTACCGGTTTGCCAACGCCTCTGCGAGGTCGTCCGCCCAGGTGTGCTCGGTGTCGCGGTTGGCCTCGGTGCGGCGTGGCCCGAGGCCGCCGAGCGACACGCACCGGTCCGACGTGCGCACCAGGTATTGTGGATCGAATCGCATCAGGCGGCTCCGCAGCGTCGGCGCGAAGGCCTCGACACGCAGGCGCGGCTCGTCGATTTCGCTTAGGAAGGGGCGGTCGTGCAGGCCCGTCCACAGCACGAGCGGCCCGGTCACCCGAGCGCCGGCCGGAATCTGCGCGGCAATCCGCTGGCAGACGCGGCCGTAGTCGGCTTCTCGGTAGGCGTAGGCCATGTAGGCGTTGCCAGCTACCTGGTTCGCCGCCGCGACGACGAGCAGACCCGCCCCCAAGACGCGTCCGGCGCTGCGGCCGCGCCCCTGGCCGACAACGGGCGCGCGATTCCACAATCGTGCGGCCAACAGCACGATCAGCATGGCGAACCAAGGGGACAGAACGACCAGGTAGCGGTGCGCGGGCATCTTGATCAGCAGGAACATGAGCATGGCATGCCCGCCGATCAGCACGAGGGCCCAACGCTGCGCCGTGAACCGCCGGATGAACGCGTAGACTAGGCTCGCGGCCACGACGAGCAGCCAGGGTCCGCGGTGTGTCGGCTGGAAGTAGCCCCGCCAGCGACGGGCCTCGCGTACCAGCGGTGTCACCGCGCCGCCCCCCTCGAGGTTCGTATAGAAGCCGCCGAGCTGCTCGATGAAGTGCACGTCGTGCCGGGCGTGCGCATAGGCCACGTATGCGAAGAATGGTGCTGCGGCCAGAACGCCAGCAAGCCCGAACCACGTGATTGCGATCCAGGCGCGCCGCGTGAATCGGAGCGTGCCCAGGATCAAAACCAAGGCGAGAAAAACCACGATCGCCATATTGGGGTGCGTGTAGCAGCCGACGGCTCCGATGACGCCGGCCGCCGCACAGCGGACGCTGCTGTTGCGCGCGAGGCCGTGGGCGAGTAGCGCCAACATCCAGACGCTGGCACAGAGCAGGTAGATTTCGGGGCGCACCATCCGCGCTGTCAGGAAGAAGTGCGAATCCACGACCAGCAACAGCGCGACCAACCCCGCGAGGTCGTGGGATAGCCACGTGCGCATCAGATAGAACACGCCCCACGCCGCCACCAGCCCCACCAGCACGGACGCAAGTCGGCCGGTGGCCAACGAGAACCCGCCGATCCGGTAGAGTGCCGCCAGTGCGAGACTCTGCGTCACCCGTGGCTGCACGAAGGCACGATCGATGCCGTAGCGGGTGTGAATCACCGGGTTGCGTAGTCTTCCTTCATACGCCAGCGCAAAGCCGGTGCACGCTTCCCAGCTTTCGTCCATGATGGCCCGGGGGACGGCGGTGAGCAGGGGCAGCGCCTGCGCCAAGTGCACGACGGCGATCGCGAGAATCCACAGCAGCCCCTTCCGCCGAGTTCCGGCTGCGGGTGTACACGCCACCGGGCCGGTCGCCGACCGGGACACGGCATCCGTCATGCCTAGTGGGGGTGAATCCGCGTCGCGCGACCGAAATAGCGCGCATGCCCCGCATCCCGAGTCCATGTCGCACGTCTCCGGTCCGATGCCGAATGCGGTCGCCTGGCCGGCACTCGCCGTTCGGACCAAGTCCTCCCATCCCAGAGCGTGCGTGGTGCAGGGGGACCGCCAGGTGGGCATGCGCCAGTGGTGGCGCGAATTGCGCTCCTTGCGGGCCGTCCGGTATCGACACCTCCCGGCGTTGCTCCCGTCGTGACCTGCGTTCAAGGTCTGTCGCTGTCCGTACACCAACAGTCTACCTCAAAAGAGGGTAATGCGGCGGGCACGCGGCGAAAAAGTGGGGATTCTCGGGCTAACGCGCCGGGGACGGGTTCCAAGGACGCTTACGGGGGCCGGTCATGCTCCCTCAGCCTGCCACCTCCACCGGCGGCACAGCAGCGGTCCGAATCGCTGAATAGCCTCTTGGGTCAGGGCTGAGGCGCTTCGGGGGCGCGCAGGCTTCCTGGCCCGCGGAAGCTCGCGCGTGGGGCCGATAAGGTCTCCGGTCTGAGAGTGAGGCGGGGCGGGGAGGGGGGTAACCCCCGGCAAAAGTACCCACACTAGTAGGCGGGCCAAGCGTCCGAGCCGATGACTCAAACAGTCAAATGGCTGGGCGCGCGACAACGCGGCGAACCGCAATGTCGCGCTCCCGCAGCGCCTACGGCTGCGAGCGTAGCAGGGCACGGGGGCAGACTATTTGGGGACCAGGTTGGCGTGACAGCGCCTTACTCGGACCATACGTGGACTGCGGACACCGGCTGGGCGCGCATCCGTCCGGTGCGCGACGGATTCGTGGTCGCGCTGGCGCTGCTGGCCACCGCGTGCCTGAGCATCACGCTCCTGTACGGAGAAGCGCACCGGGCGTATACGGCGGAGGTGCGGAATAACCTGGTGCGGAAGGCGCAAGCCGCGGCCGCGCTAATCGACGGGGATCTGCACCGCACGTTCACAGACCCGGCCCAAGAGGAGAGCGAGGATTATCGGCGCGCCGTGGCGCCGCTGCGGCGCATGCTCCTGGGCGTGAACGGTTTGCGGTTCCTGTACACGGTGGCGCTGGTTGATGGGAACGTCCACTTCATCCTCGACGCCACGCCGCCCGGTGACGCCGACCACGACGGGGTCGAGGACCACTCGGCGGTCATGGAGCGTTACGACGCGCCCGACCCGGCGATGCGGGCCGCACTACGGGAAGGGCGTCCCACGGCCACCGAGAAGCCGTATGTCGATCGCCGGGGAGCATTGCTGAGCGGGTACGCGCCGTTCTTCGACTCGGCCGGCCGACAGGTCGGCGTCGTGGGCGTCGACATCACGGCGGCGGAGTACGGCCAGCGGCTGGCGGCGCTGTGGCGGGCGGCGTGGTGGGGTGTGCTGCCGGCCGTTGGGGTCAGCCTGCTGGCGGGCCTGGGGGTGCACCACCTGAGGCGAAACGCGCTGCGTGCGGAAGCGGTCCGGCGGCGAAGCGAGACGGCGTTGCACGCGAGCGAAGAGCGCTACCGGAGCATCGTCGACGACCAGACGGAGCTGATTTGCCGGTTCCGGCCGGACGGCACAGTGACATTCGCCAACCAGGCTTATTGCCGGGCCTTTGGGCACAAGCGCGAGGAGTTCATCGGTCAAAACATCTTGACGACGGTTTCGCCGGAGGGGCGTCTGGCGATCGAGCGCCACATGAGTGCGTTCACGCGGGCGCAGAACATACACACGTACGACTATCCGATGTGCGGTCCGGACGGGACAAAGGCGTGGTATCACTGGACGGTGCGGGCGTTTTTCGACGAGCACGGCCAATGCGTGGAGCTGCAGTCGGCGGGGCGCGACATCACGCAGCGCAAGCAGTCTGAGGACGCGCACAATTTCGAGCGGGAGCAGTTGCTTTCGATTTTCGACAACACGGACGAGCCGGTGTACGTCAGCGATCCGGACACGCACGAGCTGCTGTACATCAACGAGGCGGTGCGCCGGCAATGGGGCAACGGGGTGGGTCAGAAGTGCTACCGATTCCTGCAAGGCCTGGACGCGCCCTGTCCGTTCTGCACGAATGACCGCATCTTCGGTGAAAACGTCGGGCGGCCATACGTCTGGGAATTCCAGAACACCGTGAACCGGCGGTGGTACCGGTGCATCGACAAAGCGATTCGCTGGCCGGACGGCCGGCTGGTGCGCTACGAAATGGCGATCGACATTACGGAGCGCAAGCAGGCGACGGAGCAGCTCCAGCTCGCGCAGTTCTGGATCGACCGGGCCATGGATCCCATGTACTGGCTCGATACGACGGGGCGGGTCATCTACGGCAATGAGGCCCTTTGTCAGTGCCTCGGGTACACGCGCGACGAGCTGCTATCCATGAATGTCCGCGACTTCGACCCCGACCTGACGCCGACGGAATCTGCGCAGAAGGCGCAGGAACTCCAGGAGCGGCGTTCGATGCAGCTCGAACGGCGGCACCGTCGTAAGGACGGCACGTTCGTGCCGGTCGAGATTACGGCCAATCACCTGGAGTTCGGCGGAAAGGTGTACGCGTTCGTCTTCGCGCGAGACATCTCAGAGCGCAAGCAGGCCGAGCAGGAGCTGCGGGCCCACGGCCTGGCGCTGCGCGTTGCCAACATGGAGCTCGAAGCGCAGAAGCAGCAATTGCAGGCGCAACAAATCGAGCTGGAAACCATCAACCAGCAGTTGGAAGCCGCCCGCCTGGCGGCAGAGGTGGCCAATCAGACCAAGAGCGCGTTTCTGGCCAACATGAGCCACGAGATCCGCACGCCCATGACCGCGATCCTCGGGTTTGCCGAAAACCTGCTCGATGCCGGCCTGCCCGAGCCGGAACGGGCGGAGGCAGCGCGGACCATTCGGAGAAACGGCGGGCACCTGCTGGAGATTCTCAACGACATTCTGGATTTGTCCAAGATCGAAGCGGGGCGGCTGGACTTGGAGCGCTGCCGCTGTTCGCCCGTCGAGCTCATCGCGGACGTGTGTGCGCTCATGCAGGTGCGCGCCGCCGAGAAGGGGCTGCGCCTCGAGGTTGAGTACCGTGGGCCGGTGCCGGAGACGATCGAAACCGACCCGACGCGGCTGCAACAAATCCTCTTGAACTTGGTCGGCAACGCGCTCAAGTTCACCGAACAGGGGGAGGTGCGCATCGTGACCGCCCTGGTCACTCCGCGCGACCTCCCGCGTCCCGCGCTGCAGATCGACGTGATCGACACCGGCATCGGCTTGTCGCCGGAGCAGATCGCCCGGCTCTTCCGACCGTTTGCGCAGGCGGACAGCTCCACAAACCGGAAGTTCGGCGGCACGGGGCTGGGGCTGGCGATCTGCCAGCGCCTGGCGCGGCTGCTGGGCGGCGACATCAGGGTAATCGAGTCGAAACCCGGGGTGGGCACCCGCTTTCGGGCCACCATTGCCGCCGGTGCGCTGGAGGGTGTGCCGCTGCGGGACGGTGACCACCGGGCCGCAGCCGCGGGCGGCGAGGCCGCGGCGCAAGGGCCGTCGGGGGCAGGCCGCCTGCCGTATCGCGTTCTGCTCGCCGAGGACGGACCGGACAACCAGCGCCTCATCTCGTTCATCCTGCGAAAGGCCGGCGCGGACGTAGTCACTGTTGCGAACGGGCAGCTCGCCGTCGACGCCGCGCTTGCGGCGCGCGAGGCGAAGAAACCGTTCGACGTGATCCTCATGGACATCCAGATGCCCGTCCTGGACGGGTATGACGCCGTGCGGCTTCTGCGCAGCAAGGACTACGCCGGCGTGATCATCGCGCTCACCGCGCACGCGATGGCCCAGGATCGCGAGCGCTGCCTGCAAGCGGGCTGCGACGACTATGCGAGCAAGCCGATCGACCGGAACGTCCTGATCGGAACGATTCGGCGGTGCGCCGAGCAGCATGGCGTCCGCACAGCGGCGACGCGCACGCCCCCCACGCACGTCGAGCCGCCCCGCGGGTAGCCCACGCGCTGCCGCGGACGCGCTATCGGGACTCAATCACCCGGCCCGTATTCTCCATAACAACGCAGCCCGGTTGCGGCTGCACCCTGCTGGATTCGGCCGTTCGGCCGCGAACCGGCGTGTGCACGGCCGAAAATGTAGCTGCGAGAGTGTTGCGAGGGCGTCCGAGCGCACACCGGGCAGTAGCGCGCCCCGCCCGCCTCCGCCCTCCGCCGCGCCCACGGCGCTATCAGGCCACGCAACCTCGCCCTCTTCCGCGTACGCGCGCCGCGCCGACCGGATCCCCCGGCCACGGCACTTCGCTCACGTCCCACGCACTCTCCACACGCTCTCCTACCGGCGCGCTGGCCCCGCCGGGTTTCACGATGGCGACATCGTACCTACCCCAGCGTCCTCGTCGTCAACCGCGGCCGGCTCGCGCCCCCAATCCGAGCCGCGACCGGCAGCGATCCCGCCCGCGAGCGTCCTGTCCACCTCGTGCTGCGCTCGTTCCCACCCCCCGGCGCACCTCCTTGGCCTCCGTCCGATGCGGTACGACGCGTGGTACAATGGAAATGAGTTGGTGAGCGACTATGAGGACTAAGAGCTTTGACTGCATCGAGAGCAAGCGCGCCGCTCAGCGCCAAATCCGAGCGCAGGTTGCGGGCGTGACGCCTGCGCAGGAGATCGACTTCTTCCGCGCCGGCCACGAGGAGTTCGCCCGCGCGCTCCCGGCGGCCCGACCACGCGATCCAGCCGCCCCGCGCTCCTCATCCGAACCACCGGCAGGGAGCGACTCGCGCGCCCAAACTCCGCGCCGCGACTATGGCCCCGTGACGGATTGACAGACGGTCTGCTCTATGGACAGGCGGCTTCTGAGACAGCTTGCGTTCGCGGTCGCGTGTGTCGCGGTCCCCGTCATCGCCCTGCTCACGACCACCTGGTATTTGTTCGACCGATCGCCGGTCCCGCGGAGCAAGCTGAGCCAAGTCATGCCCGGGATGCCTCAATCGCAGGTGCGGTCGCTCCTCGGCACGCCGGCGGGTGTCTGGCCCGACGGCACCTGGATATACGCGAAGAAGTCATCCTGGCCAGTGGTCCGTGTTAAGTTCGACGGCGCCGGCAACGTGGTCTCGTGCGTCTTCGATAACTGACCGAACCAACCCCCCGGCCAGCCGCGTTCACGCGCCCCAAATCGCGACCCGAACGCACAGCGCCAGCAAGCGTGCCTCGCCCTGCATCTCGCGTGAGCTCTGAAGCCGAACAATTCCGCCCGCGCCATGCCCACGTCCGAAAAACATTGCTGCGGCGCGCAAGACTCTTCGTTCGTGCGCGCGCACGAAACGCCTCCCCAACATTCCGCCCGTTGTCGCCCAACCTCCCCCGCCCCGCGCTGTCTCAATTACTGGTAGAATCGAGATACCAAAGCCTCGGGCGGTTTTTGGTGAAGGAGTCTGCCATGTTGTCCAAGAAATTGCTCCTGTCCGTCGTCCTCGTCGCCCTCGCCTTCGGCAGCCCCGCCTTGGCCGGCGACTGGGGCGTCCGGTTCAGCTACAACGGCGGCGGCTACTACTGCCGCGACTACGGCGCGTCGTACGTCTACGTCGACCGCTCGCCGGTCGTCTACTACAACGACTATGCCCCCGTCGTGACCTACTGCGATCCGCCGGTCGTCTACGACCCCCCGGCCGTCGTTTACCGCTCGTATGGCCCGCGGGCCAGCGTTGTCTATCGCGACTACCCGCGCTACTACGGCGGCGGCTACTACCGCGGCTACGCTCCGTCGGCCCGTGTGTCCGGCTCGTTCGGCCACTATCGCGGCTATGACCGCGGCGGCCACTACGGCGGCCGCGTCCATTACAGCCATCACTAGCGCGGACTCTGGGTAAGCGGCGCGCAATCGTCCAACGTGGCTCGGCCGCCCTCGGCCCTGGGGATTGCTCCCCTGGCCGATGGCGGCTGGGCCGCATGTGTAACCCCCGCTACTCCCGTCGCTCCTCGTTGGGCTGACTTGCCGCCGCGCGCCTCGGGGATACCGGCAGCAGCAGCACACGCAGAGTGACGCGCCCGCCCTGTGCAAAGCTCGTGGTCGCCGGCCCCGGCCCGCCCGGTCCACCACCCAATTCCCCCGCCCCCGTAAACAGCAGCCCCAGCATCTGGTCCGTCAACTCGTGTGACCACACCGCCAGCGACGCGGGCGCCGGCACGCTGTTGGCATCCATGACCTTCGCGACCGCCGCTCGGCTCGCCGGCGAACGCGGCGACGCAGCCTCCGGTTTCTTCTCCGGCCCGCGCCCCGCAGCGGCCGGTTTCTCGCTGCTGGGCTGGCCGGCGCGCTCTTCTTTGGGCGTGCGCTTCGCCGCCGCCGCTCGTTCGTCTTTCGCCTGCGTGGCGCACGCCGGTGCCGCTGCCGGTTGAACGACATTCCCATGCTGCATCGCCCCGCCCTGCATCTCAGCTTGTGCCGGCAGCGCGGCCCCGCCGGCCCGCGTACCCACCTGAACGTACACGCCCTGCGGCGCCTGACCTTCAAGCTGCCCGATACGCCCGGGCAGCTCGGCCACCGGAATCCCGAAACTCTGCGCCACCGGGCGGGCGGACGCCGGCACCACCATGTCACGGTCGGCCTCTGCGCCCACTAGCGCGTCCTGCGGCAATCCCGCCGCCGAACTCGTCGCCGCCCAACTCCGCAACATCGCCACCGCCGCAGCGTACTCCGCGTCGTCGCGCGGCTGCACCACGACGCGGACCAGCGGCGCGCCGCTCCCGGCCAGCTCGCCGGCCTCGCGCCGCTCTTTTTCGCCGAGCAGTTGTTCGCGGTAAGCCGCACGGTCCGCGCTCCCCGCAGCAACCTCCGGCTTGGGCGCGGCGAGTGTCCTCGTTATCTCGCCGACGTCCCCCGGCGCCAGCTCGCGCGCCGCCACCCCCAGCTTGTCTACAGCCGTCGGCGCCGGCGCCGCCGGTCTCGCCGCCTGTAACGCGATCGGCGCTGGCGACCGCCGCCCGGCCTCGTACCCGATCCACACGCCCCCGACCAGCACCGCGGCCGCCGCGGCGACGCCGCCCGCGAACCGCACGACCCACGCTCGGCGAACCTGCCGCGCGCGTTCTGACCGGAGCTGCCGCTCGGCCTGCGAGACAATCGTGCTCGTCACCGCGGCCGGCGCCAGCACGCGCGGCAGCGCTCCGAGCTGCGCCGAAACACCGCGCAGCTCCTCCAGCAGCGCGCGCGCCTCGGCCGATTCGGACAAAAGGCGCTCCACCTCCTGCGCACGCTCCGCGGCCAGCTCGCCGTCGAGGTACGCCGACAGGTCCTCGCCCAGTTGTTCGCGTTCACGCCCGGTCAAGCGCCGCCCTCTGATCGTGCAGAAGCTCGCGGAGCATCATCCGGCCGCGGTGGATCCGGCTTTTCACCGTCCCGACCGGAACCTCGAGCACCTCCGCAATTTCCGCGTAATCCATGCCTTCAATGTCCTTCAACACCACCGCCGCCCGGAATTCCTCGTCCAGCCAGGCGAGCGCCTCCGCGACGCGCTGCTGCAACTCATCTTCTTCAACCGACGGGCCTGCGGCGCAGTCCCGACTCGCCGCGACCGGCGTCGACGCCTCCGCGTCGCCATCCCGCCCCCGGTCCAGTGACCGCACCGGCCGCCGACCCGCCGCGCGCCGCTGCGTCATCGTCGCGTTAATCGCGATCCGGAACAACCACGTGTAGAACCCGGACCCGCCGCGGAACCGCGGCAACGCCTCCAGCGCCCGCAGAAACGTCGTCTGCGTCAGGTCCTGTGCGTCGGCGTGCTGCCGACACATCCGATAACACGCGTTGAAGATCCGATCCTGGTAGCGCAACACCAGCTCGCCGAACGCCGCCGCAGACCCACGCTGGGCCCGCTGTACCAACTCGGCGTCGGTCACGTTCGTCTCGTGCGCGGAGCGATTCACGCCGATCTGCACCCCATTGGACGCCCGCCAGCGCCCGCGGTTCCCGCGCGCAGCCCGTTCCTCCGCGGCCACGCCGTTCCCGGCCAGCGCCGACGTCCGTAGATGATACCGCCTCGCAGCCCGGGAGTTGCCCCCCGTCGGAACCGGCGCCACCGCTCACACCGCGCTCAATCCGCCGGACCGCCGGCCGGCAACGACACGCCGAACAAATCCAGCGACAGCCGTTCGAGTCTCCGCCGCAACGCCGGCCGCGGGTCGCCCCGCAGCGCCGCGTGCACCGCGCACGCCAGGTTCGCCGGCGACAGCAGCATCGCCGCCGGGCAGCTCAAACCCGCCCGGCCTGCGACCCACCGCAGATCGCGCACTTGCCACCCGCTCAGCCCCGCCACGTCGGCCGCCCGGGCCAGGTAGTCCACGCGGCGGCTGCGACGACGCGGCTGGAGCAGCCGGTAGATCTGGTCGAGCACGACCACGAGCACGCACAGGCCCAGCAGCGTCAGCAACACCGCCGGAACGTTCGAATCGGAAGCCTGCCGCGCAAAGCCTTTCCGCAGCGCTTCCATCCCGGACACCCAGTCCGCCTCCGCCAGCAGATTCGTCATACACCTCATCGCTTCCACCCGGCCACCTCCTGCGGCGAACCCGCTGATCGTGCGGTCGGCGGCTCGCCCCGTTGCGTCCAACCCAACCGCGCGAGCACCCGTCGCCCCGCAAGGTACCAGCGCGCAAACCGCCCCGCCGATCCGCGACTACACGCCAGATGCACCAGAATCTGGTCCGCCTCGGCGTCCCCCGCGCCGGCCAGAACGTGCACCGCCGCGCGCTGCATCTCGGGCCAGGGCGTCGCGAGGCACCGCTCCAGATACCGGCGACGCTCGTCGTCGCTGAATCCAAGGTACCGTACCCAGTACGGCAGTCGCCCCCGAACCCCGGCCGGCAGCGCCTCCAGGGCCGCATCCGCCGCCAGGAACCACGCCGGCCGCCGCAGGTGCCGCAGCCCATGCTGCACCGCCGGGTCGCCGAGCAGATCTGTGTTCGCGACCAGCGCGACCAGTTCCGCCGGCCGCGTCCACGAATCCAGCACTGCCTGCGCCGGCGCACGCCAAGCCGGCTGGGCCAGCGCCAGCAGCAGGAACCCGGCCAGGCGCGGATTGTCCCACTCCCCCAGGTGCTGCGCCACCACACGCCCACACCGCGCGTGCGGATCGGACAGCATCTCCCACAGCCCTTCGCCCAGGTCGCGCGCCAGCCACAGACACCCCTCCAGAACGTCCAGCCGCCCGTGCAGATCGAACGTGCGCAACGCCTGCCGCAGCGCCGCCGCGACCTCGCCACGCTGCACCGCATCCGCCGTCAACGCAAACTCCGCGGCCCGCCGCAGCGCCCACGCCGCCCCCTCGCGAATGTGGGCCGACGGATCGCGCAGCGCCTCGGCTGCCAGATACGCAAGCTGCGCGCACGGCTGGTCCCCGAGCAATGCCAGCGCATTTTGCCGGGCCATCGGCAACGGGCTCTTGATGGCCGCCGCGATCCCCGCCCGGGTCAGCTCGGGACGCTTCTGCATCCGTTGCTGCTGCTCGGACGCCAGCCGGTGGTAATTCGCCACCAGCCCCGCCCACGCCGCCTCCCGCCGACGATCCAGCAACAACGCCGCGATGCGGACCACGTACTCCGGCTCCGCATTCGCCAGCGCCGCCGCCAGAATCTCGTCCGTCGGCGCGTCCGCCTCCCGCGCCAACCACTTGTACAGCAGCTCTACTCTGGCCATTCTGCCGCACCACCCGGCGACCGGCACTCGCCGCTCGCGAGCCGCCGGCGCACGTCGCGTCTGTACCCCGTTCTCCTGTTGTTTCATCGGCCCGCGGCGTGCAGCCCGTGATTTCCGGCCCTCCGCTCCGTTGACACCCCCCACCGCGACCGGGAAGCTGCCCGCATGAGTCCCGCGCCCGATATCCCGCCTGCCGCCGACGATCCGCGGCTCGTGACCAACCTCGCCGGCTTGCGGCTGCGCAACCCCGTCCTCACCGCTTCCGGCACCGGCGGTTATGGGCCCGAGTATGCCGGCGTCCTCGATTATCGGCGCCTCGGCGGCTTCACCACCAAGAGCGTCACCCGCGAGGAGCGCCCCGGCAACGAGCCCCAGCGCCTCGTCGAGGTCCGCGCCGGCCTGCTCAACGCCATCGGCCTCGCCAACGTCGGCCTCACGCGTTTCCTGCGCGAGAAGCTCCCCTTCATCCAGACGATGCCCACCGCCGTCCTCGTCAACGTCGCCGGACACCGCCTCGAGGACTACGTCGAGATCGCCGCGGCCCTCGACGAGCACCCCGCCGTCGCCGCCATCGAGCTGAACGTCTCCTGCCCCAACGTCGCCGACGGCCTCATGTTCGGCACCGACCCCGCCCTCCTCCAAAAAGTCGTCGCGGCGACCCGCCGCGTCCTCAAACGCGCCAAGCTCGTCGTCAAGCTCTCCCCCAACGTCACCGACATCGCCGTCTTCGCCCGCGCCGCGCTCGACGGCGGCGCCCAGATCCTCAGCCTCATCAACACCTACGTCGGCCTCAGCATCGACGCCCAAACCTGGAAGCCGCGCCTCGCCAACGTCACCGGCGGCCTGAGCGGCCCTGCGATCAAGCCCCTCGCGCTCTACAACGTCCACCGCGTCTACCAAACCGTCGCCCGCGCCGCCGGCGTCCCAATCATCGGCATGGGCGGCATCCAAAGCACGCCGGACGCGATCGAGTTCTTCCTCGCCGGCGCCTCCGCCGTCGCCGTCGGCACCGCCCTCTTCATCGACCCCACGATCCCCCTGAAAATCGCCGCCGGCCTCGCCGACTACCTCACCGCCCACAACCTCCCCCACATCTCCGCCCTCACCGGCCAACTCCAGCTACGCTGATCGCCCCGCCGACCGTCAGCCTTAGCGGGCCGAGCGATTTCGGAGTTTGAGGGCTTGAGAAAGCCTTCCTGCCCCCGCCGTTGGCGGTATAATGGACCCGATAACGCTTGTTCGGCAGCTTCGGCGGGTGCGACGGTTCGGGGAAACCTGACGCCGCCACCGAGTGCGGGTCAGTTCGGGGCCGCACACCGCCACACCCCACCGAAAGTACCACAGTAACGACGGAGAGAGTCGCGGATCCGGACGTGGGCGCGGACCGGTTGTGAAGCGCGTGACGCAACGGGCAGCGATCTGGAAAGGAATGGGGCTATGAACGGACGGAACATGATTACAGTGCTGGCGATTGGGGTTTTCCTGGTAGGCGTGACGGCCCAGGCGCCCGCCCAGCAGTGCGGTTGGCTGCTGGGCCAAGACTTGCCCGGAACCAGTGGCACCGTCTACGCCACGGCCACGTGGGACCCGGACGGCCCAGGGCCGGAGCCAGAACAGTTGGTAGTCGGCGGCGATTTCAGTACTGCCGGCGGCGTCACCGTGAACTACATCGCCCGCTGGGACGGCACGAGCTGGCAGCCGCTGGGGACGGGGATGGACTCCACGGTTTGGGCGTTGACCGTCTACAACGGCGAGTTGATCGCGGGCGGCTACTTCACCACCGCCGGCGGCGTGACGTGCAACCACATCGCCCGCTGGAACGGGAGCGCGTGGCAGGCGCTGGGGACGGGGATGAACTCCAACGTTTACGCCCTGACGGTCTACAACGGCGAGCTGATCGCGGGCGGCAATTTCACGACCGCCGGCGGCGTGACATGCCGCAAGATCGCCCGCTGGAACGGCACGAGCTGGCAAGCGCTGGGGACGGGGATCGCCGGCAGTGTCCCTCCGAACGTCAACGCCCTGACGGTCTACAACAGCGAGTTGATCGCGGGGGGCAACATCACCACCGCCGGCGGCGTGTCCTGCAACAACATCGCCCGCTGGAACGGCACGAGCTGGCAGGCGCTGGGGACGGGGATGAGCGGCGGTGGCTACCCGTACGTGTACGCCCTGACGGTCTACAACGGCGAGCTGATCGCGGGGGGCAACTTCACCACCGCCGGCGGCGTCACCGTGAACTACATCGCCCGCTGGGACGGCACGAGCTGGCAGCCGCTGGGGACGGGGATGGACTCCACGGTTTGGGCGTTGACGGTCTACAACGGCGAGCTGATCGCGGGGGGCAACTTCACCACCGCCGGCGGCGTCACCGTGAACTACATCGCCCGCTGG
>Ga0182017_10000170_pt1 | contig 51359 bp, 55 predicted proteins | sample 712E3DmetaG_FD_120492 | JGI IMG/M metagenome (GOLD analysis project Ga0182017, IMG submission 120492) | Permafrost microbial communities from Stordalen Mire, Sweden - 712E3D metaG | ecosystem: Environmental > Terrestrial > Soil > Wetlands > Permafrost | place: Sweden: Stordalen | collected... | reverse complement strand
CGCCGCGGATGTCGGGCGCCCGGAAGGCGAGCAGCGAGCCGTAGACCAGGCCGACCGCCGAGAGGGTCAGGAAGAGCGTGCGCAGATCGTGCGTGGGCTGGGGGAACTGAGTCAGGGCGATGCGCAGGAAGCCGAACACGGCCACCTTCGAGACCACGCCCGAGAGCAGCGCGGCGACCTCCGGCGGCGACTCCCGATAGGCGTCGGACAGCCAGCCGTGCAGCGGGAAGAGAGGAGCCTTGACGGCGAAGGCCGCGGCGAAGCCGAGGAAGAGCCAGCTGCTGCCGCTCTGCTGAGCAGTGGTCAGGTCGAAGCCGTGCGAAAGGCCGTAGACCACGATCGTGGCGAACATCAGAAGCGATCCGGCCATCGTGTAGGCGACGAACTTGAAGGTCGCCTGCAGGCGCCGGGCGCCGCCCCAGACGCCGATCAGCACGTAGAGCGGAATCATCATCGCCTCGTAGGCGACGTAGAAGAGAATCAGGTCTTGCGCGGTGAAGACGCCGATGATCGCCGCGGTGAGGAAGAGCATCAGCGCGTAGTAGGCGTTCGCTCGCTCGCGCCCGGCCCAGAGCCCGTAGGCGATCGCGGCGGTCATGACCACCACGGTCAGGCCGACGAGCCAGAGCGAGAAGCCGAACAGGCCGACGTGGTAGCTGATCCCGAGATCGGAGATCCAGGAGTGTTGTTGCTCGAACTGGAGCTTGGCGCTGCCGAAATCGAAGCGGGTCAGGCCCGAGATCCAGAGGGAGAGCTCGGCCAGCGAGAAGAAGAGCGCGAGCGAGCCGACCCACCGCTTGGGCGCGGGCAGCAAGAACACGGCCAGCGCGCCGAACAGAGGTAGACAGATGAGCGCGGTCGTAAGCATCAGCGAAGCACCAGGAAGAGCAGGACGATTACGGAAACACCGGCCGCCACGAGCAGTACGTAGCTGCGGGCGAGGCCGTTTTGGATCGCGGCGGCAAAGCGGCCGCCGATAACGGTGCCGCTGGCCATCTCCTCACCGGAGCGCTCGATCAGCGGCCGCTCGAACCAGCTTTCGAGCCGATCTGCGAGCCAGACGGCCGGGCGGTAGAAGAGGAGGTCGTAGGCGCGGTCGAAGTAGAGCTTCTCGACCAGGGCCCGGGGCGCTTTCGGCGCCTGCTGCGTGCGGGCCGAGTAGATCGACCAGGCGATCCAGATTCCTCCAAGCGCGATACCGAGCGAGACGGCGGAGAGCAACCATTCTCGTGTGGCGCCGGGCTCGGCGGCAATTGACGGTGCGACTACTGCAAGGAAGCGCGAGAAGGGATGCCAGAGCCCGGCTATCTCCAGCCAGCCGCCCACGACGGCGAGCACGGCCAGCACGGCCACCGGCACGGTCATCCAGCGCGGACCCTCGGGCCCCCTGTGCTTCGCCAGCTGCTTGCGTGCCGACTCGCTCTGCTCGCCCCCGAAGACCAGGAAGACGAGGCGGAAGGAGTACAGAGCGGTCAGCAGCACGCCGACGATGCCGGCCGTTAACAGCATCTTGTCGTACACGCCTCCGGAGTCGGCGGTGGCCAGGATCGCGTCCTTGGAGAAGAAGCCGGCCAGCGGCGGCAGTCCCGCCAGGGCGCCGGCGCCGATCAGCATGGCGATGAAGGTGCGCGGCATCTTCTTGCGCAGGCCGCCCATCTTGCGCATGTCCTGCTCGCCGTCGAGCGCATGGATCACGACGCCGGCCGCCAGGAAGAGCAGCGCCTTGAAGAAGGCGTGCGTGACCAGGTGGAACATCGCGGCGCTGTAGGCGCCGATGCCCGCGGCCAGGAACATGTAGCCGATCTGCGACATGGTCGAGTAGGCGATCACGCGCTTGATGTCGGTCTGCACGAGCGCGATCGCGCCGGCCGCCAGCAGCGTCACCGCACCGATTCCGGCGGCCGTCTGTTGAACGTGCACGGCCTGCTCGAAAAGCGGGTGCGCGCGCACGATCAGGTAGACGCCGGCGGTGACCATGGTCGCGGCGTGGATCAGGGCGCTGACCGGGGTCGGGCCTTCCATCGCGTCCGGGAGCCAGGTGTGGAGCGGGATCTGTGCCGACTTGGCGAGTGCGCCGACGAGCAGCCCGGCGGCGACGATATTGATCAGCCAGGTGTTGCCTCCGAGCGAGACGGCCTGCTTGAAGACGCCGCCGGCGCCGTAAAAATCGAGCGTGCCGGCGTGCTGGACCAGCAGGAAGAGCGCGAGGGCCATCGCCGCATCGCCGACGGCGTTGATGATGAAGGCCTTCTTGGCGGCCGCGACGGCGCTCGGCCGCTCGTGCCAGAAACCGATCAGCAGGTAGGAGGAGAGCCCGACCAGGCCCCAGCCGACAAGCAATACGAAGAAGTTGGCCGCCTCGACGAGGAGCAGCATCGAGAAGACGAAGAAGGCCATGTAGGCGAAGTAACGGCGTTTCTCGTCCTCGCCCTTCATGTAGCCGATCGAGTAGGCGACGATCAGCGTGCCGACGCCCGAGACGACGAGCATCATCACCAGCGCCAGTGGATCGACGAGCAGGTTCAGCTTGATCTGGAGCGTGTGCGTCTCGATCAAGCCGAAGGCTGTCGTGATCGTCCGCCGGTTGCCTGCCGTGTGGCCGAGCGTGGCCAGGAGAGCGGTCACGGCCGCGGCAAAGGCGATCAGCGTCGAAGAGGTGGCCAGGTAGCCGGCGGCGCGGCGCGGCATGCGGTTTCCGCCCAGGGCGATCGCGAGCACCGCGGCCAGCGGAGCGAGCAGGCAAACCCAGGCGGCAGCGGCGATCACGTGTGAGCTAGCGCTCACTTGCGCAACCTCGACAGCAGGTCAACGTCGATCTCGATCTTGCGCCGCGCCATGGCGACCACGAGCCCGAGCCCGACGACCACCTCGGCGGCCGCGACGGCCATCACGGCGAGCGCGAACACCTGCCCGCCGGGCGAGTTGTGCAGGCGCGCGAAGGCGATCAGCACCAGGTTGGCACCGTTCAGCATCAGCTCCAGCGAGAGCAGCATGATCAAAGGGTTTCGGCGCAGCATCACGCCCGCGGCGCCGATCGCGAAGATGGCAGAGCCGACGACGAGATACCAGGCGATGGCGGGCCCGAGCATCAGCGCAACCCTCCACTGCGCCGGCGCTGCTTCTGCGCGCCCAGGATCACGCCGCCGATCGCGGCGACCAACAGGACGATCGAGATGACCTCGAAGGCAAGCAGGTGGTTGCTCATGAACACGCGCCCGACCGAGCTGGCGCTGCCGAAATTGGCGGAGACGTGATCGGTGCGCTTCAGATCGTTCGCCGCGCCGAGGACGATCACGACGACCAGCTCGCAGAGCAGCGCCGCCGCGGCGACCACACTCCCCAGCGTCTGCCAACGAGGCCCGCCCGTCCAGGCGATGTCCTTATCCCAGCCGACGTAGGCGATCACGAACAGGAACATCACCATCACCGCGCCGGCGTAGATCAGCACCTGCGCGGCGGCGACGAACTCGGCCGAGAGCAGCAGGTAGAAGACCGCCAGCGAGATCAGGTTGCCGATCAGCGCCAGCGCCGAGTAGAGCGCGTTTCGCAGCGCGACCACGGCCAGCGCCGAGCCGATACAGGCCGCGGCGGCAGCGATCCAGACGATCCAGACGATGATGTTTCCGACGCTCAACTGTCCGTCCTGTAGAAGGGGGTCGGGGTGTCGTACAGCGCCGCGTCGGCGACCGGGGTGCGCTTGATCGGCTCGGCCAAGAGCATCTCTTTCGTATAGATCAGGTCGGTGCGAGAGTACTCGCTCAGCTCGTAGTCGTTGCCGAGCGTGATCGCATCGAAGGGGCAGGCCAGCTCGCAGTAGCCGCAGAAGATGCAGCGGCTGAGGTTGATCTCGTAGATGCGAGCGTAGCGCTCACCGGGCGAGACGCGGTTTTCGGCGCTGTTCTCGGCGGGCACGACGCGGATGCAGTCGACCGGGCAGGCCGCGGCGCAGAGCGAACAGCCGACGCATTTCTCGAGCCCGTTGGAGTGCTTGTTTAGCTGGTGGCGTCCGCGGAAGCGCGGGTAAACCGGGCGCTTGTACTCCGGATACTGCTCGGTCACCGTGCCGCGGAAGATCTGTTTAAGGGTGACGCCCAAGCTGCGAGCGACTGTGATCAGGGTCGAGCCAATCATTTGAGCACCACGAAGAAGGCTGTGGCGAGCGCGTTCACGGTCGCGATGGGCAGGAGCACCTTCCAACCGAGGTTCATCAGCTGGTCGTAGCGCAGGCGCGGCAGCGAGGCGCGAGCCCAGATGAAGCAGAAGAGCACGATCGCCAGCTTGAGCGCGAACCAGAGCGGTCCCAGGCGATGGCCAAACGGGAACAGCCAGCCACCGAAGAAGAGCGTCACCATCAGCGCCGAGATGGTGATCATGTGGACGTACTCGGCGATCTGGAACAGGCCCCAGCGCATGCCCGAGTACTCGACGTGATAGCCGGCGACGAGCTCCTGCTCGGCCTCGGGCAGGTCGAAGGGAGCGCGTCCGACCTCGGCCACCCCGGCGATAGCGAAGCAGCCGAAGCCGACGATCTGCGGGACGATGTACCAGATGGTGCGACCCTGCGCGGCGACGATATCGACCAGCGAGAGCGACCTGGCCATCAGCACCACGCCGAGCACCGACAGCGCCAGCGACACCTCGTAGGAGACAAGCTGAGCGCCGCTGCGCATCGCGCCTAGCATCGCGTACTTCGACTCCGAGGCCCAGCCGCCGAGCAAGACGCCGTAGGTCGAGATCGAGCCGATCGCAAAGACCACGATCAGCGAGATCGAGACGTTCGCCACCTGGCCGTCGATCTGGTAGCCGAACAGCTCCCAGCCGCCGCCCCAGGGGATAACCGAGAAGGCCAGGAAGGCCATCGTCCCCGAGAGCACCGGAGCGCCCAGGTAGAGAATGGGATGGATGACCTCGTCGGGCTGGAAGGGTGCCTTGCGAATCAGCTTGATGAAGTCGGCGAAGGGCTGCAGGATGGAGTACGGGCCGGCCCGGTTGGGGCCGAAGCGCCGCTGGAAGCGGCCGAGCAGCTTGCGCTCGATCAGCGTCACGAAGGCGAAGCCGAGCAGGAGCACCATGATGATCACGAAGGCCTCGATGGTCGCGATCCACCAGGGCTGGACTGTCGCCAGGGGAGCGAGGAGGCTCATGGCCTGCTCACCTCCACGCCGCGCGCCAGCTCGGAGGTGTGCGTCGCGGCGGCTCTGACCATGCCGGGCAGGAGCGCCGCGTTGATCCGGGCGCGCAGTGTGACCCTGGTTCCGTTCGAGCGCACGACGACGTCGCTACCGTCGGCGATACCGCGCCGGTCGGCGTCCTCCGGGGAGATCTCGATCTCCGTCGCCGGGCGCTGGAAGGCGAGCTCCGGGACGTGCTCGACCTCGGGCCCCGAGAAGAGCGCGCGGTAGCGGATCAGCTCGAGCGGCCCGCCGAGCAAGATCGGCGGCTCTTCTGCTTCGGGTATCTCGAAAGTCCTTGCCTCGCCGTGCGGCAGCAGCGGCGCCCGCTCGCCCAGCGCTGAGAGCGAGATACCGTCGAGCGCCTGCGCAGACAGCTCCGCGAAAAGCGCGGCCTCGCTGCCCGGCAGCGCTACGCCCAGGCGAACTGCCAGCTCGACCAGCCAGGACAGCTCCGAGCGGACGGGCGAGCCGGTGGCGCCGCGCAACCTCTGCAGGCGGCCCTCGAGATTTCGCATCGTTCCCTCCCGCTCCAGATAGCTGGTCGCGGGCAGTACCAGGTCGGCCCACTCACCGCTGTCGCCGGCGAACAGCGTCAGCGCCACGGTCGCGCGCGCGTGCTCGGCCAGCTGGCGTACCTGCGGATCACTCGCCGCCTCGTCGCCCGAGACGATCAGCAGCCCGATCTGCTTCGGTTGTCGATCCTCGTCTCCGGCGGCGGCCCAGGCTTCGGCGACGCCGCGCGCATTCGGACTGGCCGGAAGGAGCAGGGCGCCCGACCCTTTCTTCTCGTTCAGTCCGAGGGTAAGCGCGAGCGCGGCGAGGTGGGTGCCTCCGGCCGAGCCTCCGCCCGACCAGAGCAGGATCACGCGCTCGGCCGCGCGTAGCCGCTTACCTAGCGCGTTACCTTTCTCGGCCAGCTCGCGGCAGGCAAGGGCAGCCTCGCCGTGGGCGCGCTGAATATCTCCGGACGGCCCGATTCTGGTGACCTGCGCACCGTTTCGCCGCGCCTGCTTGAGCCACAGCTCCAGCAGCGGCGCCCGATCGAGCACGGGGCAGTCCTCGAAAACGACAATCTCCTCGGCCTCGGCAAGCGCCGCGATCGGCACGCGGAAGGGATCGAGAGCGTCTGAGGTCTGCTCCGGCAGCACAACCCGGTCGGAGCCGGCGCCCTGGCGCACGATCTTTGCCAGCGCGTAGGCCAGCTCGAGCGTCTCGCTGCCCGAGAGCGCCAGCACGACCCCGCCGCTCGCTCGCTCGACCATCCCTGCCAGCTCCTCGAGCGCCTGCTCCCAGTCCAGCTCCTCGAGCGCTCGGGCACCGCGGCGACGCGGTGTCACGATCCGCTCTTCGGAATACAGGTGGGGGTAGCTGAAGCGCCCCTTGTCGCAGAGCCAGCCGCGATCGACCTCGGGGTGGTTGCGCGAGAGAACGCGTTGAACCTTGCCCTCACGGCTCTGCACGGTCACGTTGCAGCCGACCGGACAGAGGCCGCAAACGCTCGCGGCCTGCTCGTACTCCCAGGGGCGCGCCTTGAAGCGATATTGCGTCGAGGTGAGCGCGCCCACCGGGCAGAGCTCGGTCACGTTACCCGAGAACGGGCCGCGGTAGGGCTCGTTCTCGAAGGTCGAGATCATCGACAGCGCGCCGCGATTCACCGCCGTCAGCTCCTCGTCCTCCGCGACCTCCTGCGAGAAGCGGGTGCAGCGGTAGCAGAGGATGCAGCGCTCGCGGTCGAGGGCGATCGTGGGCGAGATCGGGACCGGCTTTTCGAGCGAGCGCTTGTGGAAGGTCATGCGCGTCTTGCCCTGGCCGTAGCGGAAGCTCAGATCCTGCAGGGCACACTCGCCGCCCTTGTCGCAGACGGGGCAGTCGAGCGGATGGTTCAGGAGCAGAAACTCCATCGTCGCGCTCTGGCCCCGCGCGGCCTGCTCCGACGACTGGGCGGTATGAACGACCATGCCGTCGGCCACCGGCGTCGAGCAGCCGGTCTGAAGCTTGGGCATGCCCTCGATCTCGACCAGGCACATACGGCAGGCCCCGACCGCCGGCCCGAGGCGCGGCTCGTAGCAGAAGACCGGGATCTCGATACCGGCCGCGGCGGCCGCCTCGACCTGGCCCATTCCCTTGGGCACCTGCACCTGGCGGCCGTCAATGGTCACGGTGACGAGCTCGGGCGTACTCACAGCGCCGCCTCCTGGCCGACCCGGCCGCGGTAGAGCTCGTCCACGGGCGAGCGAACACCGGTCAGCGAGCTCGTCGCGGCGACGGGGCAGCCGCCCTTTTCTACGTGCGCCTCGAACTCGGCGCGGAAGTGCCTGACGTAGCTGGCCACGATCATCGCGTTCGAGTCGCCGAGCGGGCAGAGGCAGTTGCCGAGAATGCGGTCGCAGACGTCGAGCAGCAGGTCGAGCTCGGCTCGGCTCGCGCGCCCCTCCTCGATCTTGCGCAGGATCATCTCCAGCCAGCGTGTGCCCTCGCGGCAGGGCGTGCACTTGCCGCAGGACTCGTTCATATAGAACTGTGTGAGCCGAAGCGCCAGCTGCACCATGCAGGCCCTGTCGTCGATCACGATCACCGAGGCCGAGCCGATGAACGAGCCCGCTTTCTCCATCGAGGCGTAATCCATCGGAGTGTCGATCTGATCGGCGCCGAGAATCGGCGTCGAGGAGCCGCCCGGAATGATCGCCTTGAGCTTGCGCCCTTCACTGATACCGCCGCCGCAGTCCTCGATCAATTCGCGGAAAGTGGTGCCGTGCGGAAGCTCGTAGTTACCGCCGCGAACGACGTTGCCCGAAAGGGAGAAGAGCCTGGTGCCGGTGGAGCCTGCGACTCCGATCTTGGCGTAGGCCGCGCCGCCGAGCTCGATGATCTTGGGCACCGTGGCGATCGTCTCGACGTTGTTGATCAGCGTCGGCGAGTCGTAGAGGCCGACGAGCGCCGGGAAGGGCGGCTTGGAGCGCGGCTGGCCGCGCTTGCCCTCGAGCGATTCGAGCAGCGCCGTCTCCTCACCGCAGATGTAGGCGCCGGCGCCGCGGTGCACGGTGATCGGAATACCGACCAGGCCGGCCGCCTCGGCCTCGGCCAGCGCGGCGGCGAAGATCTCGCTACCTGTCAGGTATTCGCCGCGGATGTAGATGAAGCAGGCCTCGGCCTGAATGGCCAGCGCGGCGATCTGCATGCCCTCGATCAGGCGGTGCGGCACGCGTTCGATGATCTCCCGGTCCTTGAAGGCGCCGGGCTCCGACTCATCCGCGTTGACGACCAGGTAGATCGGCTTCGCGGTCTTCTCCGGCGCTGGAATGAAGGAGGCCTTCTGGCCCATCGGGAAGCCCGCGCCACCGCGGCCGCGGATACCCGATTCCTTGATCTCGGCGATGACTCTCTCGCTGCCGAGCTTGCGCGCCTGCTCCAGCGACGCGTAGCCGCCCGCTCGCCGGTAGTCCTCGAGCGCGCGCAAATCGCCCGCCTCGGCGCCGGCCAGAACCAACACAGGGCTTGCAGTCTTAGCCACGGCGCAGCTCCTCGACGATCGCGGGCACGTCTTCGGGCCTCACGGGCTCGCGGTAGCGGTGATCGATCGCGACGACGGTGCCGCGGCCGCAGCCACCCAGGCACTCGGCGCTGCGCAGCGTTACCCGTCCGTCAGGCGTCGTCTCGCCGGCTGTGATCCCCAGCTCGCGCTCGAAAGCCTCGAGCACCTGCGCCGCCCCCACGAGCGCGCAGGAGGCGTTGGTGCAGATCTCGATCGTGTGCGCGCCGGCGGGCTCGAGCTCGAACATGTCGTAGAAGCTGGCTATTCCGCGGCAGTAGGCCGGCGTCGTGCCGAGCGCGGCGGCAACCTCGCGGAAGGCCTCTGAGGTCAGGTAGCCGTAGTGCTCCTGAGCTAGCCGAAGCGCTGGAATTACCGCGGATTTCCGCTCTGGATAGCGATCGGCTACGGCCCGGATCTCATCGATGAGCTCAACCATCGCAGCCCTCTCCCGCGGAAAATGCGCCAGCATTTTTCGCGGTTATCATCGGTCTGAATCTCCCATCAGCGTGTCGAGAGAAGCCGTGATCGCGATCAGGTCGGCGATCAGGTGCTCCTGGCAGAGAGTCGGCGCGGCCGCGATCGTGAGCAGGCTGGGCGCCCGGAAGTGCACGCGCCAGGGCTTCGCGCCCCCGTTCGAGACGACGTAGCAACCCTCTTCGCCGCGCGGCCCCTCGATCGGCAGGTAAACCTCGCCCGCAGGGACGCGGTAGCCCTCGCTGACGAGCTTGAAGTGGTGGATCAGCGACTCCATCGAGGTCTGCAGCTCCTCGCGCGGCGGCAGCACGATCTTCCGGTCATCCGCGATCCAGGGCTCGCCGGCCAGCTGCTCGATCTTGTCCAGAGCTTGCTCGGTGATTCGCAGCGACTCGCGCATCTCGTCGATGCGTACGCGGACGCGGGCGTTGCAGTCCCCACTCTCGTAGACGGGCACGTCGAACTCGACCTGGTCGTAGAAGAGATAGGGCTCGCGCTTGCGGACATCCCAGTTCAGGCCCGATCCGCGCAGGTTGGGGCCCGACATCCCCAGCCGAATGGCGTCCTCGGCCGAGACGATGCCGATCCCGTTCATCCGCTTCTGGAACATCTTGTTCTGCCAGGTCAGGCGCTCGTACGCGCCGATTTGCCTGGCCAGCCCGCGGCAGAAGTTGCGCGCCTCGTCGACGAAGGCGGGCGGAATATCCTCGGCCAGTCCGCCGGCCTGGCAGTAGCGGCCGTGAACGCGCACGCCGGTGACCATCTCGAACAGGTCGAGCACGTTCTCGCGCTGCTCGAAGCAGTAGAAGTAGAGCGACTGGACGCCGAGCTCCAGCCCCACCGTGCCCAGCCAGATCAGGTGCGAGTGGATACGGTTCAGCTCGGCGAGCGCCATCCTGACCCAGGTCGCCCTGGCCGGCACCTCGATGCCGAGCAGCTTCTCGATCGCCAGCACGAAGACCATCTCGTTCTGGAAGCTGGCCAGGTAGTCGATCCGGCTCGGGTAGTTGATCGCCTTCCACCAGCTCTTCTGCTCCATGCTCTTCTCGAAGCCGGTGTGCAGGTAGCCGATCACGGCCCGCATCCCGACGACCTCCTCGCCGTCCAGATCGAGGACGAGGCGCAGGACGCCGTGCGTCGAGGGGTGGTTGGGCCCGAAGTTGACCTGGATGACGTTTCCGTCTTCGCGCCGCGAGTCGGCGACCTGCAGCCAGCTCGGCACCGGCGAGGGGATCTTCGTTCCCTCGTAGAGAGCGGGCCCGTTTACTGCGGAGTCCAGCTTGACCGCCATCACACTTCCTCCGAGAAGCGAACGGGCTCGCCGCCGACGGGGTAGTCCTTGCGCAGCGGATGCCCCTCCCAGTCGTCGGGCGTGAGCAGGCGCACAAGATTGGGATGGCCGTCGAAGACGATGCCCATCAGGTCGTAGACCTCGCGCTCGAGCCAGTCGGCCGCGGGCCAGATCTCGACCGCGCTAGGGGCGGTCTCGCCATCGTCGAGCCAGGTCTGCAGGCGCAGGCGCACGGGCTCGTCGCGCAGAGCCAGCAGGTGATAGCTGAGCGAGAAGCGCTTCGGCTTGGGCTCGGGGGCCGGGGCGGCTCCGAGCGTGTAGGGCAGGTTGAGATCGCGTCCCTCGGCCGATCCCCAGGAGCCGGCGACCTCGCCGCTCCAGCCCAGATAGTCGGCGCCGGCGATGTCGGCGAGGTAGTTGAAGCCGAGCTCGTCGCGTAGATGAAGCGCGGCCGCGCGCAGCTGCTCGCGCTCGACTACGAGCGTCGTCTCGCCGAACGCCTCGCGCACCTCGACGAGCCCGGGCACCTGCTTGTAGCCCGTCAACGGCTTTCCTCGTTCATCTCATAGGCGGGCGGCACTCCGGCGTTGACGCGCTCGTGCAGGCGGATGATCCCTTCCATCAATCCTTCGGGGCGCGGCGGGCAGCCCGGCACGTAGATGTCCACCGGCACGACTCGATCGACTCCCTGCAGCACGGCGTAGTTGGCGAACATCCCGCCCGAGCTGGCGCAGGCGCCCATCGCGATGACCCACTTGGGCTCGAGCATCTGGTCGTAGATCTGACGCAGCGGCGGCACCATCTTGTGCGAGACGCGGCCCGAGACGATCATCAAGTCGGCCTGGCGTGGTGAGTTGCGGAAGGCCTCCATGCCGAAGCGGGCGAGGTCGTAGCGCGGGCCGGTCACGGCCATCATCTCGATCGCGCAGCAGGCCAGCCCGAAGGTGTCGGGCCACATCGAATGCGTCTGCGCCCAGGTGATGGCCTTGTCGAGCGTGGTCGCCATGACCGCCTTCTCCAGCGCCATGACCTCCTGCTCGAACTCGCCCGGGCCCTTGCCTTCCAGCAGCAGGCGCTCGCTCGAGAGGCCGTAGTCGGCGAGGCGCTTTCCGTCTGCTATTCCCACTCCAGAGCCCCCTTGCGCCAGACGTAGACGTAGGCGACGGCGAGCAGCCCGATGAACACCGCAAGCTCCGCGAAGCCGAACCAGGCCAGCTTGTTGAGCACGAGGGCGAGCGGGTAGAGGAAGACGATCTCGATATCGAACAGGATGAAGAGCATCGCTGTGAGGTAGAAGCCGATCGTGAAGCGCTGGCGCTCGGGCACTCCGGTCGAGACGCCCGACTCGAACGGCAGGCCCCGTTGCGGCGGCGGCTTCGACGGCGCTCGCGTCGATAAAGAGAAGCTTATGAAGAGCATCAGCCCGGTTATGCCTGACGCGAACAGGCCGTAGATTAGGAAAGGGAGCCAGTTTCTAAGCATTGATGAGCCTTTAAGGCTCGGGCACCGGTCGATTCCGCGCCTTCGTAGGGGCTACTCTATAGCCCCCTGGTTGATGAATATAGACGGAATCGGCTAACTCCGTGGAGGCTCCGTCAGAGAAGTCGCCGCTGCTACCATGCGGCTCCATGTCGACGACCGAGACACCCCTTCTGACCCTGACCGCGGAAGCAGCCGCGAAAGTCAAGGAACTGATGGCCGAGGAGCCTGACGGCGACTCGGGCGTGCTGCGCGTGGCGATTCAGGGCGGAAGCTGCTCCGGCTTGGAGTACGCGCTCGGCTTCGACCACGAGGCGCTCGAGACGGACGTCGTCGCCGAGCAGCACGGCGTTCGAGTCGCCGTCGATCCCTACAGTGCCCCCTATCTCGACGGCGCCACGATCGACTTCGTCAACGCGGAGGGCGAAGAGGGGTTCGCGATCGAGAACCCGAAGGTGCTGCACAGCAACTGTGGCTGCGGCTCGTCCTTCAGCGGCGAGACTGAGGGCTGCGGCTCGAACGGCTCGGGCTGCGGCGACGGCTGCAGCTGCTAGAAGCGCCGTTCTGAGGCGAGCACTTTCTCGTAAGGCGGAGGGACCCGCCTCTCCACCCCCCCCACGGGGCGTGAAACGGTATCGAGAAAACATGCGCGAAAATGTGCCGATTCCACGCTGAATGGCGTCGCGCCGACTCTCGACCAGCCTGTCGATTCGGTCACGGAAACCACCGAGCGTAGGATCTCGACAGTGACCGGCTCAGTCCACCCAGACGACGTCGTCGACATAACGATTCTCGGCGCCGGGCCCGCCGGGCTCGCAGCCGCTTACTACGCCGGGCACCGGCACGCGTCCGTGCGCATCATCGAGAGCCTGGACGAGGTCGGCGGCCAGCTGACCGCGATCTATCCCGAAAAGCGAATGGGCGACGTCGCGGGCTTTCCCAGCGTGATCGCGCATGAGCTCGCTGTGAGCCTGGCCGAGCAGGGGCTCCAGTTCGAGCCCGAGCTGCGCCTGGCCGAAGAGGCCTGCAAGGTAGAGAGGGCCGAGCTCGACGGTGAGGAGTTGATCCATCTCGGTACGAGCGCGGGGCACTCCTATCTAAGCCGAGCCCTGATCATCACCACCGGCCACGGCGCCTTCGCGCCGCGCAAGCTCGCCATCGACGATATCGACGAGTGGGAGGGCAAGGGCCTGTACTACCTCGTGCGCGAGAAGGCAAGCTTCGCGGGCAAGCGCTGTGTGATCGTTGGAGGCGGCGACTCGGCGCTCGACTGGCTGCTCGACCTGACCGACATCGCCGAGCCGCCGATCGTGCTCGTTCACCGCCGGGACAGGTTTCGCGCGCTCGAGTCGTCGCTGGCGAAGGCCAGGACGCTGGAGAAGGAAGGCAAGGCGCGGATCATGACGCCCTGCGAGTTGCGCGAGATCCGCGGCTCGGACCGTATCGAGTCGGTGACGATCGAGAACAGCGCTAGCGGCGAGCACGAGCAGGTTGCCTGCGATGCTGTGATCACCATGCTCGGCTTCTCTTCGCATCTCGGCGCGATCGCGCACTGGGACCTGGAGCACTTCGGGCGCCGGCAGCTGCTGGTCGATCCGGCGACCATGCGCACCTCCCATCCTCGCGTCTACGCCGCCGGCGACGTGGCGGGATACGAGGGCAAGATCGCCCTGATCACCGTCGCGCTGGCCGAAGCCGCGATGGCCGCCAACAACGCCGTCGCCGAGATCCGGCACGAGAAGGCCCAGCCCGAGTACTCGAGCGAGTAGCGGCGAGCTGCGCCCGCCGCCCGGTCAGGCGCCGATCCGCAGCGATCGTCAAACTGAGCGGTGCGATGTCCTCCGATCTCGAATTCGCCGCGAGCCTCGCCGATCTCGCCGACAGGCTGGCGCTGGAGCGCTTCGGCGCCGCCGACCTCCGGGTCGAGACCAAGCCCGACCTATCGCCCGTGACCGAGACCGACAAGGCGATCGAGCAGGCGCTGCGCGAGCGCATCGCCGCCGAGCGGCCGGCCGACTCGGTTCTGGGCGAGGAGCAGGGCGCGAGCGGCGAGGGCGGCAGGCGCTGGATTCTCGATCCGATCGACGGCACGCGCAACTACAGCCGCGGCATACCGATCTTCGCCACCCAGATCGCGCTCGAGATCGACGGCGAGGTCGAGCTGGGGCTGATCTCGGCTCCGGCGCTGGGGCGCCGCTGGTGGGCCGAGCGCGGCAAGGGCGCCTTCCGAAGCGACGGTCCGATCAGCGTCTCGGGGGTCGAGAGGCTGGAGAACGCGACCGTCTCGATCGGTTGGGGACGGAAGATGAAGGTCTCGAAGATCGAGCAACTCGCCGACGCCGCCGTCTCGTTCGAGCTCTCCGAGGGCATCGAGCGCCTGGCGCCGCTCGCCGAGCGAGCCTGGCACACGCGCTCCTTCGGCGACTTCTGGCAGCACATGCTGGTCGCCGAGGGCTGCGTGGAGGTGGCGATCGACCCGGCGGTGAAGATCTGGGACTGCGCCCCGCTCAAGATCATCGTCGAGGAGGCGGGAGGCAAGTTCACCGATTTGGCGGGGCGGGCGGTGATCGACGGCGGCAGCGGCGTCTCGACCAACGGGTTGCTTCACGCCGAGACACTGACTGCGATCAACCCGCGCTGAGTCGCGACGCTACGGCTCGGCGATTGGGCGCCAGGACGAAAAGCGGCGCTCGATCCACGTGTCGACCGCCCAGGCGGGCTTAGCTTCGGCGATCGATTCGAGTCCGTACAGCGCTGCGAAGACGAGCGCGTAGATGATTCCCTGCGCGATGTCGGTCGAGCTCATCGAGTAAGGGCCACCGAAGCCTTCGGGAATGGCCCAGATCGCCAGGCTGAAAACAAAGCCCGCGAGGTAGCCGGATCGCCTGCCGAAGCCGAACACGAGCGAAAGACCGAGCAATGTCTCGAGCACGATCGTGATGTAGGCAAAGCCGGACGGGCTCGTATTGATCACGTGAGTCCAGAAGCTAAACCACCAGTGGAGCCAACCGGGCTGACCCGCGGCGCCCTCGGTGAAATCGGCCTTGAACTCGTTGACGAAGACGTGGTTCATCTTCACTCCGGCGTCGATTAGCCAGATCACGCCGAAGACGATGCGAAGTAGAGCGACGCGCTGAGGTAAGTCGAATTTCCGGGGCACGGTCTGAATTTGCCCCGATCTGCGCGAAGTTCAAACCGCGGCGAGGATTGACCTAGCCGCCCAACTGCTCCTCGGCGCGGTAGCTGGAGCGAACCAGCGGCGCCGAGAAGACCGAGCGGAAGCCGAGCTCGCGCCCGAGATCGCCGAAGGAGCGGAACTCCTCCGGGTGCACCCAGCGCTCGATCGGCGCGTGCTTGGGAGTCGGCTGCAGGTACTGGCCGATGGTGACGATCTCGACGCCGTGCCGGCGCAGGTCGCCGAGCGTCTCCGCGATCTCTTCGTTCGTCTCGCCCAGTCCGACCATCAAGCCGGACTTGCTGGCGACCGGATCAGCGGCTACCTCCTTCGCCTGGGCAAGCAGGCGAAGCGAACCGTCGTAACTCGCCTTGGCGCCGCGCATGCGGCGGTGCAGGCGGCGCACCGTCTCGATGTTGTGGTTGAAGACCTCGGGCTGCTCGGCCAGGACGAGCGCCAGCGCTTCCTCCTCGTAGCCGGCGAAATCGGGCGTCAGCACCTCGACCGAGGCGCCCGGGAGAAGCTCCTTCAGCGCCCGGATCGTGGCGGCGAATTGAGCAGCGCCGCGGTCGGGCAGGTCGTCGCGGTCGACCGAGGTGACGACGATGTGGCCGAGCTTCATCTGCGCCGCGGTCTCGGCCAGGCGCCTCGGCTCGTCCGGGTCGGGCGGGCCTTCGGGCTTGCCGGAGTGCACGTTGCAGTAGCGGCAGGCGCGGGTGCAGGTGTCGCCGAGGATCTGGAAGGCGGCCGTTCCCCGACCCCAGCACTCGCCCACGTTCGGACAGTGCGCCTCCTCGCAGACGGTGTGCAGGTGCTGCCCGTGCAGGAGCCGGCGCACGTCGCCGTAGAGCGAGTCGGCGCTCGGAGCGCGCACCCTCATCCACTCGGGCCGGCGCGGACGGTCTCCGACGGGAAGCGACATCTCAGCCGGCTTTCGCGCCCAGCTTGGCGTGGACGGGTTGTGGCCAGAGACCGGGCTCGCCGTCCTCCACGGGTAGCTCCTCCAGCTCCAGCTCGAACACTTGCGCGAGCGCGGCGGCGGCGAGCGGTCGCACCTCCTCGACCGTCAGTGGGCGCCCCAACTCGCGACTGGCGGTGGTGAAAGACGCGTCCTCGAGGCCGCAGGCGGTGATCCAGCTCGTGAAGGGCGCCGGATCGAGATCGACGTTGAGCGCGTAACCGTGCGTGGTCACCCAGCGCGCAACGCGCACGCCGATCGAGGCGATCTTCCGAGGCGGATTCTGCAGCCAAGCCCCGGTCAGACCTTCGATCCGCGTCGCCTCGATGCCGAGCGGCTCGAGCGTCTGGATGATCGCCTCTTCCAGCCGGCGCACGTACTGCTTGACGTCCTTGCCGTGGCGATGGAGATCGAAGATCGGGTAGCAGACCAGCTGCCCGGGACCGTGGTAGGTGGACTTGCCACCGCGATCGGTCTCGACGATCTCCACTTCCGCTCCGGCGGGGACGTGCAGCTCGCCCGCTTCGGTACGGCGCCCGGCGGTGATCACGGGCAAGTGCTCGCAGAAGATCACGGTGTCGGGGATCGCGCCCTGCGAAACGGCAGCCGCCAGCGAGCGCTGCAGGTCCCAGGTCTCGCGGTAGGGCACGGTGCCAAGCTGCATCAGGTAGGCGCGGGTCATGCTCAGATCCTGCCGCCGTGCTTCGCGTCGGCCGGCGCGCCGAAGGCGAGATAGCGCAGTCCGTTCGGGCCGGGATCGATATGGCGCCTGGACTCGGGCGTGACGTAGACGTAGCGGCCGGGCAGGAGCTCGAAGCTCTCCCCGTCGATCGTCATCGTGCCGTTTCCCTCGAGCATGACAAACAGCTCGTCCTGGCCGGTCTTCAGCTCGTCGTGCTCCGGATAGGTGGTCGATCCCGCCGCCAGAGAGAACTCGTTCACCCCGAAAGACTCGATCTCGAGCGCCCTTCGCAGCGGCCGGACACGGCCGTTGAACAGCGGCTCCACCTCGTTAACGTCAATGAAGCGATAGCTCATTCGTCTTCCCCCTCTCTCGGCTTTCTTCAGCCTAGTTGTCCGGAATGTTCTTGAGCGCCTCTCGTTTGCTTAGTGGGCTCAGCCGGATCTCGTTCTCTCGTACGTAGCGAGCGACCTCGCCCGGGTCGGTGTAGACGTACGACCTGAGCGCCCAGCCGATTGCCTTGCGGATGAAGAAGTCTTTGTCGGAAAGATTGGGCTCGATGCAGGCGTAGAGCAGCTCGAGATCGGTCTTCTCCTTCAGCGTCAGCTGGCAGATGATCGAGCTGCGCCGCTTCCAGAGCGAGCGGTCGCGGCTCCAGTCGAGCATCTTCCGCCGCATCGCGGCGGGATGGGAGAGAAGAAGGGGCCCGAGCCGGTGCGTCGCGATCTCGTCGACGAGATCCCACCAGGCGCCGCGTACGATCAGCTCCTCGTAGAGCGGCAGGGCGGCGATCGTCTGGAACGCCCGGTACTGGCGCTGCCCGGCGAGGAAGCCCGCGCAGCCACGCTCTTCGCGCTGCTCGGCGCCGCGCCACAGTTCGAGCACCGTGTCACGCCAGTCCTCGAAGCTCGCGATCGGGAACTCGCCGGCGGCTCGCGCGACGATCTCACGCTGCAGCGGCACCGTCACACCTAGACAGGGCATGTCAGTCTTCAAATAGGCCTGCATCTGCGGCGCTTTGATCGGATCGGCGTGCGCGGCGAGCCCGCTGCGAACGGCCGAGATCAGCTCTCGGTTTGCGCTCATTACGCGAGCTTTTTTTCGTATTGAATGAGGGTGAAGCGCCCAGCGGGGTCGATCTCGCCGACTCTCACATAGCCGGCCTTCTCGTACAAGTACTGGGTTCTGAGGTTCCAACTCGGCGTGTCGAGAGCCCAGTGCCTCACCCGTGGGAAAGCGCTCTCCGCGAAGGCGAGCACCCGACCGCCGATACCCCGGTTCTGACAGTCCGGCTCGATGAAGACGCGGCCGAGCTCGGCCTTCTCCCCGTCGAGCGGGAAGACGATGAATCCGCCCACGATCCGGTCGCCCTCCAGGATCTTGTAGTAACGGCCTTTCTTCATCGCCTGGCGTTGCCAGGTGGGTGAGTCGTAGCCGGGCGGGCCGCTGATCCCGGGCGATCCGTAGTTCACGTCGTGCTCGAAGGCGCGGCGCGAGACAGCCGCCAACGACTCGGCGTCGCTCTCCACCGCCGGCTCGATCCGAATCTCTCGAACCGGGTCGTCGCTGTTCTGATTCTCAATCAAAAGGAGCGCTCCATCCAGCGGTGGCGCAAGGCAGTGCGGCGAGTCGTTCTCGGTCGAATCCGCGGCCGCCGGTCGCGAATACGGCTTTGCATCCTAGTCTCGCACTCACCGATCGCACCCGCTCAACGGGCCTGCGTTCGGCGAGCGGTTCCCTGTTAGCATCGCCATCGCCGTGGAGACGATCTACTCAGCCGACTGGTTGCTCCCGATCGAGGGGGCGCCGATCCAGAATGGCGCGATCGCGTTCGAGAACGGCCGTATTACGCGGCTCGGCACCAGCGCCGAGTTGGGCGCCGGTCGCCGCTTCCCCGGCGCCGCGATCATGCCCGGCCTCGTCAACGCGCACGTTCATCTCGAATACTCGGGTTACACGGGCTTTGGCGACGGGCTCGACTTCGGCGGCTGGATAGCATTGCACCTCCAGCGCAAGCTGAACCTCACTTTCGAGGACGTAGTCGCTCTGGCTCGTCTCGGCGCGGCGGAGTGCCTCGCGTCCGGAATCACCACCGTCGTCGATGCCAGCTACAACGCTGCATCGCCTCGCGCCTGCTCGGAGCTCGGGCTGAAGGCGATTGTCGGGCTAGAGGTGTTCGGCGCCGACCCCGAAGCGGCGCTCGCGCACTTCGAGGCGCTGAAGGAAATCGCGGCGCCCGCGCTGTCCGAGCAGGTTCGCCTGGGAATCTCTCCGCACGCGCCCTACACGGTCTCACCCGAGGTGTACGCGGCGGTTCGCGAGCTGGGCGTGCCGGTGGTGACGCACCTGGCCGAAAGTGCGGCCGAGCGGGCCTGGCTCACGCGCGGCGAAGGACCGCTCGGTGCGATGGGCGACGAGCTCCTGCCCCCGCTCGGCGAGACGGGGATCAGAGCGCTCGCCCGCGCGCACGCCGCCGGCAAGGAAATGATCGCCGCCCACTGCGTCGACCTCGATCCCGAGGAGATCGAGCTGCTCGCCTCGCTCGACGTCGCGGTGGCGCACTGTCCGCGCTCGAACGGCTTTCTGGGCTGCGGCATCGCACCGCTCGCCGACCTTCTCCGGGCGGGCGTCCGGGTGGGTATCGGAACCGACAGCCCGGCCTCGGCGCCCTCCTTCGACATGTTCGAGGAGCTTCGCTCGGTGGTTGCTTTCTCTCGCGCGCGCGAGCACAGCTCGCAGGCACTCGCGGCGGCCCGTGCGCTCGAGCTGGCGACACTCGGGTCGGCCGGGGCGCTCGGAATCGCCGATCAGATCGGCTCGCTCCTCCCCGGCAAGCGCGCAGATATCGCTATCGTGGCGCTGGATGAAACGTCGCTTCTACCATGGGAAGATGCACAGGCTGCCGTTGTTCTCGGCGGCAGTCCTGAACGAGTCGTGCTGACCGTCGTAGACGGCGAGACGAAGTACGAGAAGGGAGAGTTCGAGTGGGACGTTCTTCGCAGCGCAAGCGCGACCGCCAGAGGGCGAATGCTCGCCGGCGGCAGCAAAGCGCGCGCAGCCGGGCCGTAAAGAAAGCCGCGGCTCCCCCCGCCAGCACGAGCAGCTACTCTCCCGCGCTCGAGAACACGATGTTCTTCATGCGCCTGCGCCGAGGCGCCAAGTGGGCCTTCATCGTCGTCATCTTCGCCTTCGCCTTCAGCTTCCTCTTCGCCGGCGTGGGCAGCGGCAGCGGCGGCAGCGACGTCATTCAGCAGCTGCTCGGCATGCGCGGCGGCGATCCGATCAAGGCGGCAGAGAAGGACGTGGCCCAGCATCCGCACAACGCGCATTACCTGGCCGCGCTCGCTCTGGCTTATGACGGCAAGGGAAGACGCGGCGACGCTACCAACACCTACAAGAAGTACTTGAAGCTGAAGCCGAAGGACACGAGCGCACTTTCGGCGCTCAGCCGCCTGCAACAAGAGGTCGCGACTCTGCGTTGGGATCGATATTTGAGCCTGAAATCCGGCATGACGATCGTTTACGGACCTCTCAGCTCCGATCCGCTCGACTCTCTGGCCGGCACCGACACACTGATCAGTGCCTACTCGAGCCTGCAGATCACCAAAATAAACAGCGCCTATGCCTCGTACACGACGGCGGCGAAGGACTGGGAGAGCACCAGCAAGCTCCAGGCCAAGGCGGCGCCGGCGGCGGACATCTATGGGCGGGCCAACGCCGAGCTTCAGCTCGGGGAGGCGGCCTACAGTGCGGGCGACTACACCGTTGCGCTTGATGCATACAAGATCTTCGTGAAGCTGGTGCCGAAGGACTCGCGCGCCGCGCAGGTGAAGAAGGCTGTAGCTCAGCTGCGGAAGCTCGGCGCGAAGGGTTAGAGTGAGACCGGGCCTTACGAGCGCGAAAAAGGGGGCGGCGAGATGGACTTCGACATAGTCAGCGAGAGGCCAAGCGAAGGAGTTTTCGTCATCGCGCTCAGCGGCGAGGTCGATCTCTACACCGCACCGGAGTTCAAGCAGCAGTTGATCGACGCCGTAGCCGAGGGCGCCAAGCACGTCGTAGTCGATCTCACCGGTACGACCTTCATCGACTCGACCACCCTCGGCGTGCTCGTCGGCGGCGTGAGGCGCCTGCGCGAGAAGGACGGCGACCTCTCGCTCGTCTGCAGCGATCGCAACATCAACAAGATCTTCGAGATCACCGGGCTCGACCAGGTCTTCCCGATCGCCGCCAGCCGCGAAGAGGCGTTGGCGCGCCTGTCCGCGAGCTGATCTCTGCAGGCCTAGCTTGGCTTGCGGGTAAAACCGAAGAAGCGTCCGACCGGGTTGAAGCCGAGCTTCGCGTAAAGCGCCTTCGGCCAGTCGTCTTCATCGGCCATGATCCAGACCAGATCGTGGCCTGAAGCGAAGGCCTCCCAGGCTGCGTGCCTGACTACCGAGCTGGCCAGGCCCTGGTTCCGGTACTCGCTCAGAGTGCCGACCGCCTCGATCTGTGCGGTACCGCCGCGGGAGAAGAGCTGGCAACCGCTCACGACCCGGCCGTCTAGCCGGCGCGCAAAGTACTGGCAGTCGATCTTTCTCTCGACCAGCAGATACTGCTGCGTGAACTGCGCGACCAGCTCCTCGTCGTCGGGATGGCTCGCTCGGTTCTCCTCCTCCCAGAAGGGGATCATCTCCTCGCTCTCGACCTCGGCCACCAGCAGAAAAGGCTCCTGCTCGACCGAGCCGGAGTGGATCATGGCGATCGTTCGATCGACCTTCCAGCCCATGCTCTCGAACTGCGGCGCCAGTCGCTCGCCGATCTCGGTCGAGTCGGTGATGACCTTGCGGTGAGGCATACCGGCCGCCCCGTAGATGCGGTCGGCGAGCGCCGCGAGCTCGTTTGCGTTGGCGCCGGCGTCCTCGACGCGCAGGAAGTTGCGGTCGTACACGAGCGGCAGCGACTCGCACAGGAGCGCGGTGGCCAGGAACGAGGAGAAGATTCGCTCGGAGCAGCGCTCGTCGAGGTCGCGGCAGAAGGCGACGATGCGCTCGAGCTCGTCGGAGGACGTCATCGGTAGCAACCTGCCTTTTCCATACTGGTCTTCTACCATCTCGCGTCCTCGGTCGGCGGCGCCGTGCGGCCGGGCGCGGCCGGCCTCCCGGGCGCCCCGAGAACGCGAGAGACGATTCAGTTTTTTGAGGACACGGCGAGATAGGCTCTCGAAGTGCGTGCGATTCAGATCTCGGTAATCGGCAGCGGCGGCGAGTGGGAGGCGCAGGCCGAAGAGGTCGGGCGCCTGCTCGCAGGTCGCGGCTGCACGGTCGTGACCGGCGGCGGCGCCGAGGTGATGGCGGCCGCTGCGCGCGGGGCCAAGCAGGCCGGAGGAAGGACGATCGGAATCCTGCCCGGCGAGTCGCCGGACGAGGCCAACGAGTGGATCGACATCAGTGTGGCGACCGGCACCGGGCACGCTCGCAACCTCGCCGTCGCGGCCTCGGGCGAGGCGGTAATTGCCGTCGGCGGGAGCTGGGGGACGCTGAGCGAGATCGCCTTCGCGCGCCGGCTGGGGCGGCCGGTCGTGCTACTCGCGGGCGGTGTGGCGGTGGAGGGCGAGGGATTCCTCCGCGCAGCTACCCCGGACGAGGCGGTCGAGTTGGCGCTCTAGGCGCTGGAGAGCTGATGCCGAAGCAGAGGCCTGTGATTTGGAAGCGCAGCATCTCGACGCGTGCACAACGCGAGCGCGCCTGGGCGAAGAAGTCGCTGGAGCGGGAGCGGGCGCTGGCGAAGATGCGCGGGCCGTCTCTGCTCGAGCGGTTGCGGCGGCTGTTCAACCGCGAGCGCTAGCGAGCATCCGCTCGAGCAACTTCAGCGCCCCGGCCTTCCTCAGCGGCTCGTTCAAATTCCCGCACTTGGGCGACTGTACGCAGGACGGACAACCACGTTCGCAGGGGCAGCCTTTGAGCAGGGCCGCGGCGTCGGCAACCCAGTCGGCGAACACCTCGTAGCCGCGCTCGCTGATGCCGATGCCGCCGGCGTGGCCGTCATAGACGAAGATCGTCGGCTGCAGCGTCTGGGCGTGCAGGTTGGTGGAGAGGCCGCCGATGTCCCAGCGGTCGCACATCGCGCGGAGCGGGAGAAGGGCGATCAGCGTGTGCTCGGCGGCGTGCAGCGAGCCGAGCAAGAGCGGCAGCTCCTCGAGCCCTTCCAGCTGCTCGGGGGTGGGGCAGAACCAGATCGCCTCGGTCTCGAACGAGGTGGCCGGCAGCTCGAGCGGTGTCAGGTCGATCGCGCGCTGCGTCTGGATCGAACGGCGCTGGTAGCCGACCACTTGCTCGGTCACCGAGACGCGGCCGAAACAGAGCCCTACTCCGAGGCGCTCTTCGCGGCGCAACTCCTCCCGGATCTCGGTCTCGGTCTCGCGCTTGGCCTGCGTGTAGTAGTCGCCCGAGAAGGGCTCGACCAGGGCGCGGGCGGCCTCCAGGTCTAGCGTTCGTACGAGGTAAGCCTCGCCCATATGTAGGTAGATCGCACCTTCGTGGATGGTCGAGAAGGCGCGGGCCCGCTCAACCAGCCCGAGCACCGAGCCGGTGCCCTGTTCGATCACGGTGAAGCTCCCGGAGTCGGTCGAGCGCAGCGCAACGCGCGCCGCCGGGAAGTCGCGCCCCTGCCAGACGAAGCCGGCCGGGGTACCCCGCAGCTCGGGCAGCGCGGCGGCCTGTTCCAGCGCTTCCGGGCCGAGAATGTCCGCGTCCTCGGGCCCGATTGGATTCTCGTAGGCGGCGGCGAGCAGATGGCCGCCGGAGATGCGCGGGCTCGAGTGGTCGAGGATGGCCGCTTCGACGCGGCGCCCGATCAGCGCCTCGGGGTCGCGCATGAAGAACTGGTCGAGCGCGTCCTCGCTGGCGATCATCACGGCCAGGCCGTGCTCGCGGCGCCCGGCGCGGCCCCACTGCTGGCGCAAGCTGGCGACCGTGCCCGGGAAGCCGACCGAGATCGCGCAGTCGAGCGTGCCCACGTCGATGCCCAGTTCGAGCGCGTCGGTCGCGGTCACGGCCAGCAGCTCTCCCGCCACGAGCCGCCGCTCGATCTCGCGTCGCTGCTCGGGCGTGTAGCCGGCCCGGTAGGGCGCGATCCGACTGGCCAGCTCTGCGGGCAGGCGGTCGCTGGTGAAGCGGTGGATCAGCTCGACGACCTTGCGGCTCTTGGCGAAGCAGATCGTGCGCTGGCCGCGCTCGACGAGCGTTGCGAGCAGCTTCGACGCCTCGCCCAGCGCGCTCGCGCGCAGCCCCAACTCGGGGTCGATCAGCTCGGGGTTCCAGAGCGCCAGCGTGCGCTCGGGTCGCGGCGCGCCGTCCTCGGCCACGACCTCGACCTCCAGCCCGGTCAGCTCCTTGGCCAGCTCGCCGGGGTTGGCGATCGTCGCCGAGGCGAGCAGGAACTGGGGCTCGGCGCCGTAGAGGCGCGCCAGCCGGCGCAGGCGCCTGAGCACGTTGGCCACATGCGAGCCGAATACGCCGCGGTAGACGTGCGCCTCGTCCACCACCACGTAGCGCAGGTTGGCCAGCACGTCGCCCCAGCGATCGTGGTGGGGCAGCACACCTACGTGCAGCATGTCGGGGTTGGACAGGATCAGGTTCGCCCACTTGCGGATCTGCCAGCGCTGCTCGCTGGGCGTGTCGCCGTCGTAGATCGCCGCGCGCACCTTCGGCGCCCGCAGCGCTCCCAGCGCGCGGGCCTGATCCTGCGCCAGCGCCTTGGTCGGGTAGAGATAGAGCGCTCGCTGCTTGGGCTCACGCACGAGCGCGTCGAGCACCGGCAGGTTGAAGGACAGCGTCTTGCCGCTGGCGGTACCGCTGGTGACGATCAGGCTCGAGCCGGCCTGGGCCAGCCGCCAGGCCTCGGCCTGGTGCGAGTAGAGAGAGCCGATTCCGAGCCCGAGCAACGACTCGCGCAAGCGCGGCTCCAGCTCGGTGGGCAGCGGCTCTTCTCGGGCGCCTCGAGCCGGTTCCTCGCCGCGGTACGCGAGCTCTTCGCCCGTAAGGAGCGAGTTCCAGCTCTTCTTCGGTGCGCGTGAGCTCAGGTTGCCAGTGAGCCGTTTTCGCCGCCTTCGGCTCTTCTTCCACCCCCGAGTGCGATGGTACCCTGTGCCCGCCGGGGTGCCCCGCGGGGCTGAGAGCAAACCCGAAGAACCTGATCTGGATAATGCCAGCGAAGGGAGGAGTTTTTTGGAACTCACCTCAAACCGAAGCACTCCGCCGCTTGGCCGCGCTCGGCGGCGCGCTGCGTTGTCCTCGGTCTCATCCGTAGCGCTGCTACGAATGAGACACTGCGTCCTAGCATCGCATCCACCGATCGCGGCCAATCGGCGGGTCTTCATTCTGAGGGGGGTTCCGAGTGGCAGTTGCTAGATGTCTGACAGTGGCGGGCTCCGATTCGGGCGGCGGAGCGGGTATCCAGGCCGATCTGAAGGCCTTCGCCGCCGCCGGCTGCTTCGGGATGAGCGCGATCGTCGCCCTGACGGCGCAGAACACGGTCGGTGTGACCGCCGTGCACGAGGCGCCGGCCGAGTTCGTGCAGGCCGAGCTGGAAGCCGTCTTCTCGGACATCGGCGTGGACGCGGCGAAGACCGGGATGCTCTTCTCGCGCCCGATCATCGCGGCGGTCGCCGACTTTCTCGCGCAGCACCGCGTTCCGCTGGTCGTCGACCCGGTGATGATCGCCACCTCGGGCGCGCGCCTGCTGCAGCCTGAGGCCGTCTCGGCGCTGGTGAGCGAGCTCTTGCCGCTGGCGACGGTGGTGACTCCCAACCTCGACGAGGCGGTCGTGCTGGCGGGGAAGCGCGGACCACGCCGGGAGCTGGCGGAGCGCATTCAGGCGCTCGGGCCGGCGGCGGTGATCGTCACCGGCGGGCACGGCGAGGAGGCGGTCGATCATCTCTTCGACGGGCACGAGCACTACGAGATTCCCGTTCCCAGGCACGCGAAGCTCTCGACCCACGGCGCCGGCTGCACTCACTCGGCGACGCTGACAGCGCTGCTAGCGAAAGGAATCCCCTTGCCAGAAGCCGCGCGGGAAGCCGCCCGGGTCGCCTCGCTTGCGGTAGCGAACGGGCTCGATTGGCTGGGCACCGGAGAGGGCCCGGTCGACGTACTCGGATTGGAGGCGCAGGAATGACCATCTCGCCGGGAGCGACGCTCAGCACCCTGCGTGCACGTAGGCCGCTCATTCACCAGATCACCAACTACGTCGTGATGAACGAGACGGCGAACGCGACGCTCGCCATCGGCGCGCTGCCGGTGATGGCGCACGCCCCGGAGGAGGTCGAGGAGATGGCTTCCTCTGCCGGAGCGCTGGTGCTCAACATCGGCACCCTTTCGACACCCTGGATCGAGGCCATGCTGCTGGCCGGTAGGGCGGCGAACGTCGCCGGCGTACCGGTCGTGCTCGACCCCGTCGGCGCCGGCGCCACGAGCTTCCGTACCGAGACGGCCAAGCGGATCCTCGATCAGGTCGACGTCACCGTGATACGCGGCAACGCGGGCGAGGTGGCGACGCTGATCGGTGAGAAAGCAGAGATGCGCGGCGTCGATTCGCTCGGGGCCGTCTCTCCGGCCGAGGCGATCGCGCGCTCGGCGGCCTCCTCGCTCGCTTGTGTCGTCGCGGTCACCGGCCCCGTGGATCGCATCTCCGACGGCGAGCACGGATTCAGGGTGGCCAACGGGCATGAGCTGCTCGGTGTGGTCACGGGCACCGGCTGTATGTCCACGGCGATCACGGCCTGCTTCCTGGCGGCGAAGCCGGAGCAGCCGCTCGAGGCCGCCACCGAAGCGCTGGCCGCCTACGGCGTAGCGGCCGAGGACGCCGCGGTCGGCGCGAACGGGCCCGGTACCTTCCACGCCGCCCTTTACGACGGTCTCTACAACCTCGATCCCGCCACGCTCGACTCACGGGCCAAGATCTCATGAAGCTGCATGCCGTCGTCGACGATCTCGAAACGGCCAGAGTCGCAGTCGCCGGCGGCGCCACGGTGGTGCAGCTGCGGCTGAAGGACGCTTCGACACGCGAAGTTGTCGAGCAGGGAATTCCCTTTCGCGAGCTGCCGGCCACCTTCATCGTCAACGACGACGTACAGGCGGCGATCGCGCTCGCGGCCGACGGCGTTCACCTCGGCCAGAGCGATTCGGGCCTTGGGCTGGCGCTGGTCGCCGGACTGATGATCGGGCTATCGGCCTCGACGGTCGAAGAGGCGACCCAGGCGGAGAAGCAGGGAGCGGCCTACATCGGCGCCGGCCCGGTCTGGGCGACGCCGTCCAAGACCGACGCCGCCGCAGCGATCGGGCTGGACGGACTGGCTGCGATCTGCGCGGCGGTCTCGATTCCGGTGGTGGCGATCGGCAGCGTCGATGCAGCGAACGCCGCCGACTGCATCCGTGCGGGCGCGGCGGGAGTGGCCGTGATCCGCGCCGCCCGCGATTCCAAAGCGATCATCGAGGCGATCGATGCGGCTCTCTGAGCTGGGCGAGTTCGGCTTTCTGCGTGAGCTGGAGAAGCGCGGCTTGGTGCAGCGGATTCAGAACGACGCCGCGCGCTTCGCGCCCGATCTGGTCGTCACCCAGGACGCGCTCGTCGAGGGCGTCCACTTCCGCCTCGACTGGACGGGCTGGCGCGACCTCGGCTACAAGGCGGCGGCGGTCAACATCTCCGATCTGGCTGCTTCCGGCGCGGAGCCGGAAGCCCTGATCGTCTCGCTCGGGCTGCCCGGCGAGAGCGAAGTGAACGACGTGATTGAGCTCTACGAGGGGATTGCCCAGGCCGGAGTGCCGGTGCTCGGCGGCGACACGACCTCGGCCGAGCGCCTCTATCTGAGCATCACCGCGCTCGGTCGCGCCCTGCGCGTGCCCGGGCGGGACGGCGCCCGGCCCGGCGATCTGCTCGTCGTCACTGGGCCGCTCGGCGCCTCGGCCGCCGGCTTCTACTGCCTGCAGGCGAGCTTGACCAGTCCGCTCACCCGCCGGCACCTGCGCCCGCCCCTTCGCGTGGAGGAGGGAAAGGAGCTCGCCCGCAGCGCCCACGCGATGCTAGACATCTCCGACGGGCTGGCCTCCGACGCGCTGCGCATCGCCGAGCGCTCGGGCTGCCGCCTGGTGATCGAGCTCGAACTGGTGCCCGTCGCCAGGGGCGCGGCCAAGATCGCCGCTCACTTCAAGCAGAACGTCTACTCATACGCCTGCGCCTTCGGTGAGGATTACGAGCTGCTGGCCGCCGTGCCCGAGCCCGGACGCTTCAAGGTGATCGGCCGCTGCGAGGAGGGCGAGGGAGTGGTGTTCCTGCGCGGCGGCGAGCCGGTCGAGCTCTCCGGTTGGGATCACTTCCGCTAACGGGCTGCCGGCCGCCAGCGCCCGAGCTTCAGCAGCGGCACCTTCCAGAACGCCTCGAGCACGATGCTCTTGCCCATCTTCGAGCCGCCCAGCTCGCGGTCGGAGAAGACGATCGGAACCTCGACGACATGGAAGCCGGCGCGTAGAGCCCTGTAGGTCGTCTCGATCTGGAAGGCGTAGCCGCGCGCCGAGATGGTCTCCAGCTCGATCGTCTCCAGCACCTTGCGCCGGTAGCACTTGAAGCCGCCGGTCAGGTCGCGGATCGGGATCTGCAGAATCGTTCGCGCGTAGAAGGAGCCGCCGGTCGAGATGAGGCGCCTGATCCGGCTCCAGTTGCGGGTGCCGCCGCCCGGAACGTAGCGCGAGCCGAGCACCAGGTCGGCATCGCCTGCAGCCTCGATCAGGCGCGGTACGTCGGCGGGATTGTGCGAGAAGTCGCAGTCCACCTCCAGCACCAGCTCGGCGCCGTGCTCCAGCGCCCAGCCGAAGCCGGCGATGTAGGCGCGACCCAGGCCCTCCTTCTGCTCGCGGTGGAGCACGGCGACGAAGCCGAGCTCCGCCTTCAGGCTCTCGGCGATCTCGCCCGTGCCGTCGGGCGAGCCGTCGTCGATCACCAGCACCCGGTCATCCGGGCCGAGCACGCCGCCAAGGGCGCGAAGCATCCGCTCGAGATTCTCTTTCTCGTTGTAGGTGGGGAGGCAGACGCAGGCGCGCATGCCCGAATCATTCCTCATCCACGGGCTCGCTGTCTTTTTCGGCCTCTTCAGCAGCCAGCTCCCGAGCCGTGGTGCGGATAGCCCCCGGTGCGCAGGGCGAGCGCCGGCGATTACCGCGGCAGGTTGGTCACCTTCGTGACCGGCCCGAGACCAACGAGGTCCAAACCACCCAATCCCGTCTCGACCACATCATTCGTTGTCGCGTCGACGATCAGAGTCTCGGCGGAGTTCGGCGGTCCTGTGAACTTGAGTCCCGTCGGCGCTGGGCAAGTGTGCTCGCACGAAAAGCTTCCGTGTCGAACCACCAGGTAAACCGGTCGAGCTCCTAGCCGGCCGTGAGCGGGCGAATCTCCATTGGCGGCCTTCGCGCGCGCGAGTGTCGTAGGCACGATCTCAACGCTCTTGACCTTGCTGTCGACGCCGCTTTTCCCGAGCTTCCTTATTAACGCCCTAAGCTGGGAGCCGATCGGCGCGGACGGGGCTCCCTTCGCGAGCGGGGCGGTGTTGGAGACAGCGATGACCGGGCTCGAGCTCGGGCTCGAAGAATTGAACGTGCCGGCGATCGCCAGACCGACCACCGTCAGCGCACCGATGAGAAGAACCGCGATTGCACCGATTGTGAGGCGCTTTCGTCTGGTCTGTCCGAATCTCGAGCGCATCGAGTCTCCCTCTGAGGAACATTGGCGGCGGCATTGATAGTTGATCGAGCGGTGAGCCAGTTGTCAAGCCCGTCGACTCGCGACGCGGAACCGTGGCGCGCGGGATGGTTACGGTGACGCAGAGCTCGAGCTGTTCTCGCCGGCGACGTAGGGCATAACATCGATGCCATGCCGGCCCGGACGCCCACGAACAACGACGTTGCCGCCCAGTTCGAGCTGCTCGCCGACCTGATCGAGCTCGAAGGCGGCGACAGCTTCCGTATCAACGCCTACCGGCGCGCCGCGAAGCAGATCCAGGACGGCTCGGGCTCGGTCGTCGAGCTGGCGCTTGCCGGCCGCGCGGTCGACCTGCCCGGAATCGGCAAGACGATCGAGGGCAAGATCCGCGAGATCGCCGCCGACGGAAAGATCCACGCCCTGGCCGAGCGCGAGCAGCGCATCCCGGCCGGCGTCGTCTCCTTCCTGCGCCTGCCGGGCATCGGGCCGAAGACGGCATCCCGCTTCTGGCTCGAGCTTGGCCTGATTACGCCCGAGGAGCTCCGCCGCGCCGCCGAGCAGGAGCAGCTGCGGACGCTACCCGGGCTGGGCGCCTCGATCGAGGCGAAGGTGCTGAAGGCGCTCGAGCAGGGCGCCGAGCCGGTGGAGGAGAGAGTGCTGCTGGGGCGGGCGCTCGAGGCGGCGCGGGAGGTTCTGGCCCAGCTCGCCGCCTTGCCCGAGGCGGTGAAGGTCTCGGACGCGGGAAGCATCAGGCGCCGGCGCGAGACCGTGCACGACATCGATCTCGTCGCCACGGCCACCGACCCCCGCGCCCTGATCGAGAAGTTCACCCGGATGGACTGGGTGACCGAGGTCGCAGGCGCGGGAGAGACCAAGGCCGAGGTCGTGGGGCACGGCGGCCTCCACTTCGACTTGCGCGTCGTGCAACCCGACGCCTACGGCAACCTGCTCCAGCACTTCACCGGCTCCAAGCAGCACAACATCGAGTTGCGCGAGGACGCGGTTCGCCGTGGGCTCTCGATCTCGGAGTACGGCGTCACTACGGTCGAGACGGGCGAGGTCGCGCGCTTCGTGAGCGAGCAGGAGCTGTACGAGTTCCTCGGCTACTCCTTCATCCCGCCCGAGCTGCGCGAGGGGACGAACGAGCTGGAGCTTGCCCGCAGTGGCTCGCTGCCGCGCCTGATCGAGCTCGGCGATTTGCGCGGCGACCTGCACGTCCACTCCACCTGGTCGGACGGGCGCGCCTCGATCGAGGAGATGGCCCGCGCCGCGATCGGGCGCGGCTACAAGTACATGGCGATCACCGACCACGGCGACAGGCTGCGTGAGGGAAGGCTCGACGCCCAGCTCGAGGAGGTCGAGGCGCTGAACGAGAGGCTGGCGCCGTTCCGCATCTTGAGCGGAACGGAGTCGGCGATCAGGGCCGACGGCTCGCTCGATCTGCCCGACGAGGAGCTGGCGCGGCTGGACTGGGTGTTGGCCGCCGTTCACACCTCGTTCGAGCGCAATCCGACCGAGCGTATTCTCGGCGCGATGGACAATCCCAACGTCGACGGCATCGCGCATCCGACCGCGCGCAAGATCGGCGGGCGCCAACCCGCGGTGGATATCGAGCGTCTGGTGGCCAAGGCCGTCGAGACGGGAACTGCGCTGGAGATGAACGGACAGCCCGATCGGCTCGATCTGCGCGACACTCAGGCGCGCCTTGCGGCTGAGGCAGGGGCTAAGATCATCATCTCAAGTGATGGGCACCGGCCTGTGACTCTGATGAGCATCGAGCTGGCCCTGGCACAAGCGAGGAGAGCATGGCTGACGAGCGAGCAGGTAGTGAACACACGCCCCTGGAGACAGGTTCTGAAATCCAGGAAGAGCTGCTGAGCTTTCGCGCCAGCGCCGCGGCGACGAGCGAGTGGATCGAGAGCTTCCTCGAACGCCTGCCGAACTTGCCCGTGCTCGCCCAGGTCGAGCCCGGCGAGGTGCGCTCACAGCTTCCCGCGCAGCCGCCCGAGCACGGCGAGCCCTTCACGGCGGTGCTCGACGACCTCGAAAAGATCCTGCTGCCCGGCTTGACGCAGTGGAATCACCCGCGTTTTTTCGCCTACTTCCCGACCACCGCCTCCGAGCCCGGGATCCTGGCCGAGATGCTGATCGCCTCGCTGAACGTGAACGCGATGCTCTGGCGCTCCTCGCCCGCCGCGACCGAGCTCGAGCAGCTGGCGCTCGACTGGGTCGGGCAGCTGCTCGGCCTGCCGAGCGAGTGGTTCGGGCACATCGAAGACACCGCTTCCACCTCCACACTCTCGGCGCTGGCCGCGGCCCGCGAGGCCGGCGGTGGGCGCCGCGCGGTCGTCTGCTCGGAGGAGGCTCACTCCTCGGTCGCCAAGGCCTGCCGCCTGCTCGAGCTCGAGCTGCGCACGGTTCCGGTTGACGACGCTTTTCGCATGCGCACCGACCTGCTGGAGCAGGAGCTGGCCAAGGGCGATGTCTGCGCCGTCACGGCCACGGTCGGCACGACCTCGACGACGTCCGTCGATCCGCTGCCCGAGATCGGACGGCTGTGCAAGGAGCACGGCGCCTGGCTGCACGTGGACGGCGCCTACGGCGGCTCGGCCGCTGTCTGTCCCGAGTTTCGCTGGGCGCTGGAGGGGATCGAGCTGGCCGACTCCTTCGTCGTCAACGCGCACAAGTGGCTGCTCACGCCGATGGACTGCTCCTGCCTCTACACCGCGCGCCCCGACGACCTGCGAGCCGCCTTCAGCCTCGTGCCCGAGTACCTGCGCACGCCCGAGGACGCGCTCAACCTGATGGAGTACGGGCCGGCGCTGGGCCGGCGCATGCGGGCGCTCAAGCTCTGGGCCGTGCTGCGCTGGTACGGGCGCGAAGGGCTACAGAAAGCGATTCGCAACTCCATTGCCCAGGCCGAGCTGGTCGAACAGCTGGTGCGCGCCGACGATCGCTTCGAGCTCTGCGCACCGCGCCCCTTCTCGACCGTCTGCTTCCGCCTCAGGGGCTCGGACGAGGAGAACGAGGCGCTGCTCCACCGCCTCAACTCGGGCGGCGTCGCCTTCCTCTCACACACGCGCCTGCGCGACCGCTTTGTGATCCGCTGGGCGATCGGCAACGTGCGCACCAGCGAAGAGGACATTCGCCTCACCTGGCAGGCGTTGCTACAAGCCGCCGGCGTCTGAGACGTCAAGTGGCCGCCGCGACCGACATGGCGGACCTGGCTAACAAAACGCCGTCCCCCGGCTGACGGTGCTTTTCGCCGCCGAAAGTCATCATGCCTCCCAAAGGGAGGCGGACTTTCGGCGGAAAGTCAGATAGCGCGCAGTAACTCGACCAGCTCGTTCGGGCCGGCCAGGACGATGTCGGCCGCCTCGACCAGTGCCGCAGGCGCCTCGCTGGAAGTAAGCGCGACGCAGATTCCCAGCTCCAGGCCTTCGAGCGCCCGGAAGGCGTCGAGGTCGGTCGTGTCGTCGCCGGCGTAGAGCGCCCGCGTCAGCCCGCGCTCGTCGAGCAGCGAGCGGATCGCGGTTCCCTTGTCGGCGTCCACCGGCGGCAGGATCTCGAGCAGCATGCGTCCGAAGCGGGAGTACAGGCCGACCTCCTCCGCCGCCTCTGCGATTCGCTCCAGCGCCAGATGCGACTTCTCGGGCTCGGGCGATTGACGGTAGTGGAGCGAAAGCGAAAGGCTCTTGTTCTCGATCCACTCGGGCGGCCAATCGACGGTGGCGGCGAAGCGCTCGATCTGATCTCGCCAGACCGCGGCGCCGGGCGCCAGCTCGAGCCCGTGCGTCCCGACGTAGAGAAGCTCTTCGACGCCTACGATGCGCCGGGCCTCCGCGCTCGAGCGCCCGCTGACGCAGGCCACCAGTGCGTACCTGGCCGCGAGCTCGCGCAGCAGCGAGCGAGTCTCATCCGGCATATGCGCGTCGTCCGGGCGGGGCACGATCGGCGCCAGCGTTCCATCGACGTCGAGTAGCAGCGCGGCATGCGCGGGATCGGAGGCGAGGTCGATGAGGAGGCGGTTCTGTTCCATCTCTTGCTGTTGCTTACGGCGGCGGTGTGCGCGGAACTTCACTCGATAGGGGCATCTCTAGGATACGACGATAGTGATCGTTCTCATTGGTCTCTTCGCGGGCTTCTACGGTGGCTTGTTCGGAGTCGGCGGCGGCACGATCATCGTTCCCGCTCTGATCTGGCTCGGTCAGCGGCCCAAGGTCGCGGCCGCCACCTCGCTCGCGGCGATCGGGATCACCGCTGTAGCCGGCGCGATCTTCTATCTCTGGTACGGCGAGGTGCGCGTGCTCTACGCGCTGCTGCTGGGCATTCCCGCGGCGACCGGAGCCGTCTTCGGCACCGCTTTCCAGCAACGCCTGCAGAGCCGCGTTCTGACCGCGCTTTTCGCAGTACTTCTGGCCGCGATCGGGCTCAAGCTGGTGATCGGATGACGATTGCCCTGGCAATCGTGATCGGCGCGGCCGCCGGTGTTCTGGCCGGACTGTTCGGAGTCGGCGGCGGCATCCTCTTCGTCCCGGCGCTGCTGATGCTGGGGCTCGGTCAGCACCAGGCCGAGGCGACCTCGCTGCTGGCGATAGTTCCGGTGGTGTTCGTCGGCAGCTGGCGCCAGAACCGCTACGGAAACATCCGCTGGGCCTCGGTCTGGAAGCTCGGCCTTGGCTCGCTGGTCGGGGTGGTCGGCGGCGGTCTACTGGCCGAGCGGCTGAATCCGGGCTCTCTTCAGCGCCTCTTCGGCCTACTGGTGATCGCGATCGCGCTCGAAATGGGCTGGCGAGCTCTACGTGACGACGCAGCTAGCGAGCCCCCGCCAGGCTGATCACGAACACGAAGACGAAGCCGGCGACCGTGAGAGCCACCTTCTTGGTCGACGGGTGCTCGTGTGCGGCGGGCAGCAGGTCGGTGGCGCCGATGAAGAGGAAAAAGCCCACGTAGAGCGCGAGCAGGTAGCCGAGGTGGTGCTCGGAGATGCTGAGCAAGGAGCCCACGGTTGCGCCGATGAGCGGGGCGAGCGCGTCGGTGGCGAGCCAGCGCAGCGCCTGGCGGCGGTTGTCCGACTGCCGGAGCACGAAGGTGACCGTGTTGAAGCCATCGGCGAAGTCGTGGGTGATAACCGCCAAGAAGACGAGTAGTCCCAGCTTGGTGCTCAGGCTGAAGGCGAGCCCGATGCCGAGGCCGTCGATGAAGCTGTGCACCGACAGTCCGGCCGCGCCGAGCGCGCCCACCTGCGCGTGGGCCTGGGCCTGCTCGGTCTCGTCGCGGTGGTGCAGCACCACATAGCGCTCGGCCAGGAAGAAGAAGAGGAAGCCGACACCGATCAGCGTCGCAACGAGATCGGAGTCGTTCACGGCGTCGATCGCCTCGGGCAGCACGTCGAACAGGGCGACCGCGACGACCACGCCACCGGTAAGCGCGATGATCGTGCCTATCTGTTTTCGGTAGCGCAGAGCGACGGTGCCGCCGAGCAGAGTCGAGACGGTCGTCAGTGCCGCCAGCGGAATCGCAATCCAAGCGATCGAGGCGAGCTGGAGATCGAGCAGGGACGCAATCATGCGAAAGGGGGTGATACGATTGCGGTGAGAATGATTCTCGTTATCACATCGGCTATCTTACGCTCAGCATGAAACCAGCGCAAGCGACAGAGCAGGATTTCGCCGATCTGTTGGCGCGGCACGATGTCCAGGTCACCCGGCAGCGACTGGAGGTGCTTCGCGAGCTGGCCGTCGAGCCCAACGACGCGACCGCGCAGACGCTGTGGAAGCGCCTGCGCGAGCGGAGCGGAGCGACGATCGGCCTCGCGACGGTCTACCGGACGCTCTCGTTGCTGAGCGAGAAGCGGGTCGTGGACACACTTGCTCACAACGAAGGAGAGCTCTGCTACCGGCTTTGCGGAGAGACGCATCATCACCATCTGGTCTGCGCCAACTGCCACCGCGTCATCGAGATCGACGAGCAAGGCCTGTCCGACTGGTTGGAGAGGGTGTTCGCGAAACACGACTTCCTTGCGACGGCGCACACAGTCGAGCTGACCGGCCTTTGCTCAGACTGCAGAAAGTGACGCTTCGATCGGCGCGCCTCTTCACGCCTGGGCGCTCGCTCGTCACTCTATTCGGCGCCTCGTCGAGCGAGCGCCGGGGGTTTCGCCAATAATGGGTCACGTGCTGCGACGACGTCTCATCTGGCTCCTGCCTCTTGGAGTCCTAATCGTCACCGCGACAGCTCGCGCTGTGACCGCCACATCCGAGGCGGGGGCCGAAGCGCACGCTGTCGCGATCAAGATTTCCGTCCCCGGACAGGGCGTCATCAGCACGCCCGAGGCATCTGCGCCGCCGAGCGCGTCGGTCCCGCTTGTCGCCTACAACTATCCGGCCGACGGTTCGATCGTTCGCGCCCAATCGACCTCGGCCAGCGCCAGCGCGACCGACACGGGCGGTGTGGCCACCGGCACCGCGTCGAGCGAGCTCGATGGCATCGAGCTCTTCAACGGTGAGATCTCGATCTCGCGCGTTTTCGCCTATGCGATGGCCACCGCCACCCCCGAGCAGGCAAGTGGCGCGACCAGCGAGACGGACGTCGAGGGAGCCACCTACCTCGGCCAGCCGATCGCGCTGAGCACGAACGGCCGCATCCAACTGGGCGACTGGGGCTATATCCAGGCTCTGCTGAAGTCGACCAGCGGCGGCGATCCGAACACCAAGGGGCGCCACGAGACGATGCAGACGCTCGATCTGCACGTGGTCGCCGATCATGGAGGACTTCCGGCCGGAAGCGAGATCGTAATCGGTTGGGCTTCTGCCTTCGCCCAATCCGAGACCGTGACCTCAACCGTAACGATCCCCAAGTCCCACAGCAACAACACCGGCACGAGCACGAGCACGACGACGACTTCCAACAAGAAGAACAAGTCCAAGAACACCAAGGTGCAGCCGATTCCCTCCAACCTGAAGCTCAAGATCACCCGCAAAGGCCACGTCTTTCCGGTTTACGGGCAGGCCTTTTTTTCGGATTCGTTTGGAGCGCCTCGAGCGGATACCGGCTGGCACCACGGAATCGACATCTTCGCTCCGATGGGCACGCCGATACTCGCGGTCGCAGACGGAACGGTGTTCTCGGTCGGCTGGAACACCCTGGGTGGCAATCGCCTCTGGCTGCGCGACAAGGACGGCAACACGTTCTACTACGCGCATCTCTCGGCCTATTCGCCTCTGGCCGTAAACGGGTTGCGCGTGAAGGCGGGTGCGGTGCTGGGCTTCGTCGGTAACACCGGCGACGCCATCACCACGCCTACGCACCTCCACTTCGAGGCCCATCCTGCGTACTTGCTTCCTTACGGCTACAACAGAAGCGCCGTCGATCCCTATAAATGGCTCCTCGCGCTCAAGCACCTGCGCGACATCGCCTTCCCGAAGGGAACCGCTTCCTGGGCCAAGCAGATTGCGGCCGGGGTGAGCACGCAGCAGCCCGGCGCCGTGCTTCTGCATTCGACCGACATCTCGGAGCTACCAAGCCTCAACAGCCGCTCGCTCGCGACCGTGCTCAACTCCTCGTCGCAGTCCGAAACGCCGCGCGACTAGAAGAACCCAGACTGATTAGGCGGCGGAGTCGTCATCCGAGCCGGAGTCGTCGTCCGGGCTGTAGGCGATCTCCTCCAGCGGCCCCAGCACGGTCTCGCGCAGCCAGGCTCGGGCCTGAGGCCCCGTCACCGGGTTGAACAGGATTCCGAGCGCGATTCCGCTCAACAGCAGGGTCGTATTCCGGCCGCGGTGCGGCTCGTCTTCCTGGCCTTGTACGCGTGAGGCCGCGTGGCGCAGCTCTTCGACCGCCGTGCGCATGTTCTCCTGAACCTCGCGGTCGGTCACGGCGTGAGCCGCGGCCTTCGAGACCTGTCCCTTGGAGACGAGCTCTCCGTACACCTCTTTGGCGGCCTGGAACGCCTGCCGCACGTTGTCGCGGAGCTCCTCGTCCTTAAGCGCGCGCTCGACGTAGGGGCGCACGTTGGTCGCCGCGTCCGAAAGCTTCTCAGTCTTCTTATTCATTTTCTTTCCCCCGCATCGCTCGCAACATGGCTTCATCGCTGTCTCTTTCCTAATAGCACCGTACAGGATCGGCTCTCCGAGGTCGTTATTCAAACTCACCCTTGTTTCTTACTCTTTTTACGGCTTGCGGCAAAAGGCTTGGCCGAGGCCGCCTCGCGCTCGATTCGGGTAATCGAGGCGGGGCCCGTCTCGCTCTTCGACGCTAGTGCGGTCTCGAGCACCTCGCCCACGTTGTCCACGAGAACCAGCTTCAGGGCTTTCCGCGTCTCGTCGGGCAGGTCCTCCAGGTCGGGCTCGTTCTCGCGCGGCACGATCACGCGCTTGATCTCGGCCCGCTGCGCCGCGAGCAGTTTTTCGCGCAAACCTCCGATCGGAAGCACCTGGCCGGTGATCGTGATCTCGCCGGTCATGGCCAGGTCGCCGGCAACCGGGCGCTGCGTCGCCAGCGAGACGATCGCGGTCGCCATCGTGATTCCGGCCGAGGGCCCGTCCTTGGGCACCGCGCCCGAAGGGACATGGAGATGCAGGTCGTGGCTCGTGAACCACCCATCCTCGATCCCGAGCTCGCTGGCATGGGCGCGGGCGTAGGAAAGCGCGGCCTGGGCCGACTCCTGCATCACGTCGCCGAGCTGGCCGGTGAGGGTCAGGTGCCCCTTGCCTTCGTAGGCCGTCGCCTCGATGAACAGAATTACGCCTCCCACCGGCGTCCAGGCCAGCCCGGTGGCGACACCAGGCTCGGCCGTTCGCTTGCGCACCTCGCCGGCGAAGCGCCGCGGCCCCAGCCACTCGCGCACTTCCTTCCCGCCGACCGAGATCTTCCGTCTCTTCCCCTCGGCGATCTGACGGGCGGCCTTGCGGCAGAGAGCCGCGAGCTGGCGCTCGAGATTGCGTACACCGGCCTCGCGCGTGTACTCGCTGATCACCAGCCTCAGCGCCTCGTCCGAGAGGGTGACCTGCTTGGCGCCCAGGCCGTGCGCCTCGATCTGCTTTGGCACCAGATAGCGCCTGGCGATGCCCAGCTTCTCCTCCTCCGTGTAGCCGGAGAGCTGAATCGTGTCCATCCGGTCGAGTAGCGGCGGCGGAATCGTCTCGGCCTGGTTGGCGGTGCAGATGAACAGCACGCGCGAGAGATCGAAGGGCAGATCGAGGTAGTGATCGCGGAAGCTGGAGTGCTGCTCGGGGTCGAGCACCTCGAGCATCGCGCTGGCCGGGTCGCCGCGGTAGTCCATCCCCATCTTGTCGATCTCGTCGATCAGGAAGACGGGGTTGCGCGTTCCCGCATCTCGGAGCGCGCGGATGATCGTTCCGGGCATGGCGCCGATGTAGGTGCGGCGGTGGCCGCGGATCTCGGCCTCGTCGCGCACTCCGCCTACCGAGATGCGCACCAGCTTGCGCCCCAGCGCCCGCGCGATCGATTGTCCCAGCGACGTCTTCCCGACTCCGGGCGGGCCGACAAAACAGAGGATCGGGCCCGAGACGTCGCCCTTGAGCTTCGAGACCGCCAGGTACTCGATGATCCGCTCCTTGACCTTCTCGAGGTCGTAGTGGTCCTCGTCGAGTATCTGCTTGGCGCGCTCGAGGTCGAGATGATCCTCGCTCTCGGTCTGCCAGGGCAGCGAGACGATCCACTCCAGATAGGTGCGGATGACGCCGTACTCGGCGGCGGCGCTCGGCAGGCGCTCGAGCCGGCCCAGCTCGCGCTCGGCGGCCGTGCGCGCCTCCTCGGGCAGATCGGCGGCCTCGACGCGCTCGCGCAGCTCCTTCATCTCGGCCTGATCGGGATCGGTCTCGCCCAGCTCGTCCTGGATCGCCTTCAGCTGCTGGCGCAGGATGAACTCACGCTGGGTCTGGTCGAGCTCCGACTGCACCTGGGTCTGGATCTTCGACTCCAGCTCGCCGACGTCGACCTCGCGGGCGAGGATGCGCGAGAGCGAGCGCAGCCGCTCGGCAACGTTGGTCTGCTCGAGCAACTGCTGGCGCTCGGCCAGCGTCAGCCGGCGCAGATTGGAGGCGACGAGATAGGAAAGCAGGCCCGGATCGTCGACGTTGGCCAGCGCGATCGCCAGCTCGTCGGGCAGGTAGGGCTCCATCTGGATGACGCGCGCGAACTGCGACTGTACGTTACGGGTGAGCGCCTCGATCTCGTCGGAGACGTCGATCACGTCCGGATCCGCCTCGAACCGCCCGACCAGGTAGGGATCGTCGCGCACCGGCTCGAGCAGGCGAATACGGCGCACGCCCTGTACCAGCAGGCGCAGCGTCCCGTCGGGCATCTTGAGCATCCGCGAGATCGCTGCCTCGGCGCCCACCGAGTAGATGTCGTTCCAACCCGGCTCCTCGACATCCTCCTTCCGGACAGCGATCAGCGCCACGTGCCCCTCGCCGCTGACGATGTCGTCGACGAGCTTGACCGAGCGCTCCTGCCCGACGGCGAGCGGCATCATCGAATCGGGAAAGACGACGGTCTCCTTGAGCGGCAAGAGCGGCAACTCGAAACGCTCGCCCGGGACGGGCGCCGCGCCGCCGACTGCCCGCTCGTCTCCGACGGCGCTCATGGCTTCGACCTCACGTCGATCGGCACCCGCACGGCGCCGCTGGCGCGCTTGGCGATGGGCAAAGTGATCTGCAGCAGGCCGCGCTCGTAGGTTGCGCTGGCCGCCGCGGCGTCTACCTGTTCGTGAACTTGAATTCGCCTCTGAAAGGGACCGCGGTCGATCTCCATCTGCTGGTAGCGGCGGTTGCACCTACTCGGCCGCAGGCGCTCGCCGGCGATCACCAGTGCCCCGTTTTGCAGCACTATCTGCACCTGCTCGGGGTCGATTCCCGGAAGCTCGACCACCACCACGAGTTGCGGCGGATCCTCGGTGCGGTAGCTGTCGACCGGCGGCCAGAAGCCATGCTGGCGCCCGGCGAACTGCCCGTGCCAGAGCTCGGCGATAAGCCGGCCGAACTGATCTTCGGCTTCGTTGCGCGAATCGTCCTGCTTGCGCTCGCTCACGTCTTAGTTCTACCCCCTCGAAGCGACTTTCCAAGCCTAGCGATCTGCTGCACCGCGGCGAAACTCGCCTGCCGGCCAAGAACAACCGCATGGAGTTGGCCCGAGCTTCGCTACCGTTCGCGATTCGGATGGGGGGGCAGGGCGCCATTGAGGATTCGCTTTCGCTGGCCGAGCGCGGCGAGTCGCTCAGCGGGGCAGCGTAGTCGTCGAAATGCCTCGTAACGCGTTCTGAACGCGTAGCATCCAGCCCATGGCAAAGGGATTGAAGGGCGTGATCTTGGCCGGCGGCTCCGGCACCCGCCTGCACCCGCTCACGCGTATCACCAACAAGCACCTGCTTCCGATCTACGACCGTCCGATGGTTTCCTACGCGATCGAGGCACTGGTGCAGGCCGGGGTGACCGACCTGATGCTCGTCAGCGGTGGCACGCACGCGGGCGAGTTCCTGCGCCTGCTCGGAAACGGGCGCGAGTTCGGGATCTCGCGGCTCGAGTACGGCTACCAGGAGCAACCGGGAGGCATCGCCGAGGCGCTCGGGCTGGCCGAGCACTTCGTGGGCGGCGAGCGGATGATCGTGATGCTGGCCGACAACGTGCTCGAGCGCTCGTTCAAGCCGTCGGTCGAGAGCTTCTGCAAGCAGGAGAAGGGCGCCCGCGTCTTACTGGCGCGCGAGAGCGACCCCGAGCACCTGCGCCACCTCGGCGTCCCCGAGCTCGACGGCTACAGGCGGATCGTGCGCATCGTCGAGAAGCCCGAAGATCCGCCCAGCGACCTGGTCGTGACGGGCGTCTACTTCTACGACTCCGACGTCTTCGAGGTGATCGCCAAGCTCGAGCCCTCGAAGCGCGGCGAGCTCGAGATCACCGACGTGAACAACTGGTACGTCGAGCAGGGTGAGATGGAGTACGACCTGATCGAGGGCTTCTGGGGTGACGCGGGCGAGTCGATCGACGCCTACTACGCCGTCAACGACTTCGTGCGCCAGAACGGAGTCAACAAGCAGTGACCGGCGCCGAGCCCCACCTGCTCCCGGGCATGCAGCTGATTCCCCTCAAGCGCTTCGCCGACGAGCGCGGCTGGTTCTGCGAGATCCGGCGCGACAGCCTCCTGCCCCGCCCGGTCAAGCAGACGAACGTCTCCTACTCGTGTAAGGGCGTGATCCGAGGCCTCCACTTCCACGAGCGCGGGCAGGACGACCTGTTCGTCTGCGTGCAGGGCATGGCGCGCGTCGTCTTGCTCGACCGCGAGTCGGGCGAGACCTTCTCGCTCGACATCGGCGAGGAAAATCCGGTCGCCGTCTGGGTGCCCGGCTACCACGCGCACGGCTTCGAAGCCCTGACCGACATCCTGTTCTGTTACCACGTGACCGAGGAATACGACCCGAAAGACCCCGATGAGCAGGGTATTTCGTGGGCCGATCCGCGCGTCAAGCACCTCTGGAGCACGCAATCACCGATTCTCTCGGCACGGGATCTCGGCGCGTCCTGATCACCGGCTCGGCCGGACAGCTCGGTCACTCGCTGGCCGAAGCGTTCGCCGCCGACCGGGTGACCGGGGTCGACCTGGCCGAGTGGAACGTCGCCGAAGCGGCACCTTCCTGGCTCGCCGCGCCCGATCTCGTTCTGCACGCCGCCGCCTGGACCGACGTGGACGGCGCCGAGGCTAATCCCGACGGCGCCGAGCGGGCTAACGTGCAGGGCACGCGCAACGTCGCCGCGCTGGGCGCTCCGCTCGTCTACTACTCCTCCGACTACGTCTTCAGCGGTGGCAAGGGCTCGCCTTATTTCGAGTCCGACCCGACCGACCCGCTCTCCGTCTACGGACGGACGAAGCTGGCGGGCGAGCAGGCCACCGGCGAGCAGGCCTGGATCATGCGGAGCTCGTGGCTGTTCGGCGCCAGCGGGCACAACTTCCTGCGCACAATGCTCAAGCTCGGCGCCGAGCGCGAGGAGGTCACCGTGGTGGACGACCAGCGCGGCTGCCCGACCTACGTCGGCCACCTGGCCGCCGCGACGCGCCGGATAGTCGAGCTTCCCTTCGGCATCTACCACGTCGCGGCCGACGGCGACTGCAGCTGGAAGGAGTTCACCGAGGCGATCTTCGAGCAAGCCGGGCTCTCTTGCCGGGTGCGGGCGATCACGACCGCCGAGCTGAACCGTCCCGCTCCGCGCCCGGCCTACTCCGTTCTGCGCAGCGAAAAGCCCGAGACGCCTCGCCTGCCGCACTGGCGCCAGGGCCTGCGCGACTGCCTGGATGAGATCGAGCGACTCGGCTCGTGACGGAGACGCCCGCCATCGTGATGGAAGGCGTCGGCGTGCGCCGGGGCAAGACCTGGCTGCTTTCGGGAATCGACTGGCGCGTGGAGCCCGGCGAACAGTGGGCGCTTCTCGGTCCGAACGGTGCCGGTAAGAGCACGCTGCTCACGCTTGCCGCCGCGGTCATGCACCCGACAAAAGGCCGGGTCGAACTGCTGGGCGAGCGCATGGGCAGGACCGACGTACGGCGCCTGCGTGAGCGGATCGGCGTCGTGGAGGCGCGGCTCGATCGCAAGCTGGACGAGGGATACGAAATCTCGACGATTGTCTTGACCGGTGCGACCGGTACGCGGATCCCGCTCTGGGAGCGCTACGACGACGAGGTAAAGGCCCGCGCCGAGGAACTGATCGAGCTGTTCGGCTGCGCCGACCTGTCCGCGCGCCCGCTCGGGATCTGCTCGCAGGGCGAGCGCCAGCGCGTGCTGCTGGCGCGGGCGCTGATGAGCTCGCCGCGGCTGCTGCTGCTGGATGAGCCGGCCTCGGCTCTCGACTTGCCCGCGCGCGAGGCGCTGCTCGCCGCGCTCGAAGCTCTCGCCGCCAGCGATCCCGAATTGACGACAGTGCTGGCCACACACCACCTGGAGGAGCTACCGCGCTCGACCACGCACGCTCTGCTCCTGCACGGCGGCGAGGTCGTCGCCTCGGGCCCCGTCGAGGAGACGCTTACCAGCGAGGCGCTTTCTCGTTGCTTCGCCATGCCGGTCGAGGTCAGTCACCGCGACGGGCGCTGGTGGGGGCATGCTCCGGCGGGCTGGCGCCGCGGCTAGGCAGAAACGTCTTCGAGCGGTCTATCCTCGGACGAAAGCACCGCCAGTACCTCTTCGCCGTAGCGCTCTAGCTTTTGCGGTCCGACTCCCCGCACTTCGGCCAACTCGGCCAGCGAGCCGGGGCGAGTAGAAGCGATCTCCACCAAGGCGCGGTTCGAGAAGACGTGGAAGGCCGGAACCCCGTCCTCCTGGGCGCGGCTGCGACGCCAGGCGCGCAGGGGCTCGAAGCCGGCCGGGCGAGACTCAATATCGGCCAGAGCCATCGGCCGGGCCTCGACCAGGCCCAGCTCGCCGAGGAAGCGGCTGGGGCGCGCCTTCTCGGTCCAGCTCAGGAAGAGTCGGTCCTTGGCCCGCGTCAGCCCGACATAGAAGAGGCGGCGCTCCTCGGCCAGCTCCTCGTGCTTGCTGGAGGAGAGCGCGCAGGGAATCTCCTTCTCCTCCAGGCGCGGCAGGAAGACGACCGTGAACTCCAGCCCTTTGGCCCGGTGATAGGTGAGCAGGTGGACGCCGCGGCCGGCGGCGCGGGGGTCGAAGCGGCGACGAATCTCGGCGACGTAGCCCGTTCCGTCCAGCTCGCCGCCCGCCAGCTCCTTGGCCAGGCGAACGAGCCGGCCGAGATCGGCGAGCCGCGTCATCTCCCGGTCGCCGAGGCGCTTCGGCGGCGTCTCGACCCAGCCCTGCGCGTGAGCGATTCGGCGCACCCCGCTCGCCAGCTCGCCGGTCCCGAGCGAAGCTGCCCGTCGCAACAGGTAGCGCGCCGCCTCGCGCTCGAGCAGCGAGGAGCCCTGGAAGGGAATCTCCGCCTCGGCCAGCGCCTCCTCGAAGTCGGCCGCGCGCGCGTTGGAGCGAACGAGTACGGCCATCTCCTCGAAGGCTAGGCCCTCCCTGGCCAGCGCGGCGATCCGCTCGACCAAGTACTTCTTCTCTTCGGCGGGGTTGGCGAGCACGTGGCGCTCGGGCTCGATTCCGCTTTCCCGCGTGGCTCGGAGCGACTTGACCGCGCCGCCCAACTTGGGAATGAGCCTGTTTGCCAGCTCCAGCACCTGCGCCGTCGAGCGGTAGTTCGACTCCAGGGTCACCACCGTCGCCCGGACGAAGCGCTCGGGCAGGGCCAGCAGATAATCGGGCGTGGCGCCGGTGAAGCCGTAGATGGCCTGGTAGTCGTCGCCGACCGCGCACAGCTCCTCGCGACCTCCGAGCCAGAGATCGAGCAGCGTCTGCTGGAGCAGGTTCACGTCCTGGTACTCGTCGACCGTGAAGGCGTGGTAGCGCTCGCGGAAGAGCGCCGCGGCCTGCTCGTCTTCCTCGAACAGGCGGATCGCCAGCTCGAGCAGGTCCTCGAAGTCGATCATGTCGGCCTCGCGCTTTTCGCGCTCGTAGGTCTCGTAGACGCGCAGCATCAGGTCGGGCGGAAGCGGGGGCTGGTGCTCGCCGAGCGTCTCAAGGTAGTTGGCGGGCGAGATGCGGCGATTCTTGGCCCGCTCGATCTCGCCGGCGAGGTCGGAGGCGTGGCGGAAGCAATGGGGGCGGGGCAGGCAGTTGGCGATCCGGCGTACGATCAGGCCCTTGCTGGGCAGGATCTCGCCCAGCCGCCCGGGCGCGAGCCAGCGCAGCTGCCCGAGCGCGGCGGCGTGGAAGGTGCGGGCCGCGACGCCGTCGGCGCCGAGCGTCTTGAGGCGGGAGCGCATCTCGGTCGCCGCCTTGTCGGTGAAGGTCACCGCCAGAATCCGCTCGGCCGGGAAGGCGCCGCTGGCCACCTGCCAGGCGATCCGGCGCGTGATCGTCGTCGTCTTACCCGAGCCCGCGCCGGCAAGGATGCAGACCGTTCCGCGCGTTTGCAGGACGGCGCGCTTCTGCTCGGGGTTGAGCCCGTCGAGTATCCCCTGCGTCCTCATGGCGACAAGCTAGCCGCCGAGCTGTGACGCATCAACTAACAGACTGTTCCGAGACTGTGCCGACTTCGTCCTTGGCGGGCGCGGCCTTCGGCGTCTCGACGCTCTGAATCCGCTGTGCGTTCCGCGCGACCTTCGCCAAACGCTTCGCAACGCCCTCGGCGTCGCCCGCCTCGACCAGCTTCGATAGGACGGCCAGCTCGCCCTCGAGCCACTTGGCGTCGATCGCGGAGGAGGTCAGCTTGCGGATCTTCGGGTGCTCGGTGCCGGAAACCGTCTCGTGCCCGCCCCACAGCTCCTCGTGCAGCTTTTCGCCAGGTCTGATGCCCGAGATGGCGATCTCGATCTCGCGCCCGGGCTCCTTGCCCGAGAGGCGGATCATGTTCTGGGCCAGCTCCATGATCTTCACCGGCTTGCCCATGTCGAGCACGAACACCTGGCCGCTCGCGCCCATGCCGCCGGCCTGTACCACCAACGAGACGGCCTCGGGGATGGTCATGAAGTAGCGCGTCATCTCAGGGTCGGTGACCGTGACCGGGCCACCTTTCTCGATCTGGCGCTTGAAGATCGGGATCACGCTGCCCGAGGAGCCGAGCACGTTACCGAAGCGCACGGCGATGAACTTCGTCCCGTTGCCCTCGCGCGCTCCCATAGCCTCGACGATCCACTCGCAGAGCGCCTTCGACTGCCCCATCACCGTCTGCGGCTCGACCGCCTTGTCGGTGGAGATGAGCACGAAGCGCTCGACGCCCGTGTCGCGGGCGACATTGGCCAGCGAGCGGGTGGCGAGCGGGTTGTTGCGCACCGACGCGAGCGGGTTCATTTCCATCAGCGGTACGTGCTTGAAGGCCGCGGCGTGGAAGACGACCTGCGGCTTGTACTGCTCGAACAGAGGCCGCATCTTTTCGGCATTGCCCGCGTCGCCGAGCACCGCGACACAGTTCGTAAACCCGTGATCCTGGCGCAGCTCGCGATCGATCTCGAACAGCGGGTTCTCGCCGCGCTCCACCAGCAGCAGCTTCTTCGGCCCGACGCGCGCGATCTGACGGCAGAGCTCGGAGCCGATCGAGCCGCCGGCGCCGGTGACGACCACGGTCTGCCCGGCGAGGTAGCCGGCGACCTTCTCGAACTCCACCTCCACCTGTTCGCGCCCGAGTACGTCCTCGACCTGCACGGGGCGGATCTGCGTGGTCAGCTCGCCCGAGAAGAGCTCGTAGAGCCCCGGCAGCGTGTTGACGGGCACCTTCGCCTCGCGGGCCATGTCCACGATCCGCTGCCTTGTCTGGCCAGAGGCGGACGGCATCGCGATCAGCACCTCGTCGGGGTGATTCTCGCGCAGCAGGCGCGGTAGATCCGCGATCTTGCCCAGCACCTTGACGCCGTGCAGTCGAATCCCTTGCTTGCGCGGGTCGTCGTCGACGATCCCGATCGGCGTGTAGCCGAGGTGGCGGTACTTGTGCAGCTCTCTCAGGGTGACGCTGGCGGCGTCGCCGGCACCGGCGAGGATGACCTCCTTGCCGTGCGCGATCCGCTCGCCCGCTCCGGGGCGTTCGAGCAATGTCCTGGTCAGGGCGCGCGAGCCGGTTATCAGCGCGAGCAGCAGCACCCAATCGATCACCGCGGCCGAGCGCGGAAAGGAATAGCCCCGCGGCGGGATACGCGCGAAGTAGACGACCAGGTCGGTGATGATGCAGGCGATCGTCACGCCTCTGGCCGCCGCCCAGATGTCGCGCGTCGAGACGTAGCGCCACCAGCGCGTATAGAAACCGAGCAGCACGAAGATCGCCAGCGTGAGGAAGATGACGAGAACGAAAACCCGAAGCTGGATGAAGCGGTCGTAGGGTCTGTTAACCGGCCAGCCGAGGCGTAGCAGGAAGGCCGCGAACCAGGCGAGGGCAACGAAAACACCGTCGACGCCGACCTGCCAAAGGCGGTGCCGATTGAGCAGGTTCACGGGACTGGCGTGGCGACAGCGCCCTGCAATGTCGCGACCACGCGCTCCTGTTGCTCGCGGGCGATTCCAGCCCACAGCGGCACGCAGAGGTTCTCGCGGGCGGCCAGCTCGGTCTCGGGCAGGTCGCCTTCCTTGTAGCCGAGGTGCGCCATTGAAGGCTGCAGGTGCAGCGGCACGACGTAGTGGCAGGCGTGCCCGATGCCGGCGGCGGCTAGCGCGCCCTTGAACTTGTCGCGCTCGGGGCTGCGGGTGCAGAAAAGATGGTAAACGTGGCCGGGCTCGTCCTTCGGCAGCTCGAGCAGCTCACCCAGGCCCAGCTCGGCGTAGCGCGCGGCCGCCTCGCGGCGCTGTTCGTTCCAACCCTTGATCTGGCCCAGGAAGACGCGCAGGAACGCCGCCTGCATCTCGTCCAGGCGCGAGTTGTAGCCCACGTACTCGAACAGCTTCTTGTCGCGCGAGCCGTGGAAGCGGAGCATGCGCACCCGAGCCGCCAGCTCCTCGTCGTTGGTGGCAACCAGGCCGCCGTCGCCGAGGCAGAAGAGGTTCTTGGTCGGGAAGAAGCTGAAGGTCGCGGCGATGCCCTTCTTGGCCACGTCGCCGCCGCCGAAAGCTTGGGCCGCGTCCTCGATCACCGGTAGCCCGTGCACCTTCAACTCGTCGATCTTGGCCGGGCGGCCGAAGAGGTGCACCGGAAGGATCGCCTTGGTCTTGGGCGTGATCTTGCGCGCCACGTCGGCGGGGTCGATGTTCATCGTCTCGCGCTCGATGTCGGCGAAGACGGGCGTAGCACCCAGCAGCGCGATCGGCTCGGCGGTGGCGTAGAAGGTGAAGGCCGGGCAGATGACCTCGTCACCAGGGCCGATCCCGAGCGCGCTCAGCACCAGCGTGATCGCGTCGGTTCCGTTTCCGCAGCCGATCGTGTCGGCGACGCCGAGATGGTCGGCTGCCTCGGCCTCGAAGGCCTTGACGTTCGGGCCGAGGATGAACTGGCCCGACTCGAGCACCTCGGCAAAGCGCGTCTTCAACTCCTCGACGAGCGGCGCGAACTCGCCTTTGACGTCAATCAGTGGGATCTTGGACATCTCGGTTCGCCAGTTTACCCGCGCGCCACCGGCGAAGAATGATCAAGGCGACTGCGGCCAGTATCAGGACGACTACTGCGATGTCTACGTAACGGAAACTTCGCTCAACGGTGCGCCATTTCGTGCCCAGCGCGAACCCGATCGAGGCGAAGGCGAAGCACCAGACGATCGATGCGAGCGTGGTGAGGATGGCGAAGCTGCCAAAACGCGCTCGGAACACGCCGGCGGGAACGGAGACGAGCGAGCGGGCGAAAGGAGTGATCCTCCCAAGCGGCACCGCAATCGAGCCGAAGCGCTCGAACCAGCGCTCGGCGCGCTCGAGCCGCTCGTGCGCGAGGTGGAGCCAGCGCCCGTGGCGCTCGAGCAGAGGGCGACCGCCGAAGATCCCGATCGCCCAGCCGCAGAGCGAGCCGAGCGTATCTCCGGCGATTCCCGCGGCGACAACCGTCAGGTACGCCGCCGGCCTCGTGTTGACGTGGTGCCCGAAGACCACGACCGACTGCGAGAAGGCGCCTGCCGCCAGGGCTCCGGCGTAGAGCATCACCAGCTCGCCGCCGGTCGGAAGAATGGCGGCCAGCGCCGTCAGCCCGAACACGGCCTCGACCCCGTGATTACCGATCAGGGTCGTGATGAAGTCGGTCAGCGAGCCGGTTATCGAAGCTAGGAGGAGCACCGCGGGCCAGTCTAGATGCAGTCAGGCTCGGTTATTCGTTAGCCGGCTCGATCGCCTCGAGGTAGCAACCCAGCTCGGCCTCGGTGTCGAAATAGGCAAAGGCGCCCGAGCCGTCGGCGCCGAAGCCATGGCCGTGCTGCACGCACTTGATTCCGGCCGCGGCCATCTGCGCGATCGTCTCGTCCACCGAGGCGACCTCGACGCCCATGTGGTGCAGTCCCTCACCGTGGCGCTCGAGCCAGTCGGCCAGGATCGAGGGGCCCTCGAGCGGTTGCAGCAGCTCCAACTGCGGATCCGAGCCCGTCAGCGCCAGGCGCATCGAGAAGTCGGCCGGCTCGCCCATGTAGTGCAGGCTGTGCATGTTCTGCGGTCCGTTCTCGACGATCATCCAGTCGTCGATTCCCCACAGCTTTGTGTAGCGGGCGGCGGCTTCGCGCACGTCACGCACGACGATGCCGATCTGGAAGGGGCGGGTGCCGAGGAGCTGCTCGATCACGCAGGGGAGCCTAGCGGGCCGGGGTGTGACACGGGCCGGGTGCGGCTAATCCCAGGTCTTGACCGGCTCGTAGTACGTATCTCGCTGCACCGGCGTCTTCCCGAAGGCTCGGATCAGGTGCGCGAGCTCCTCGGTTGTCGTCGTGTAGTGCGTGCCGGCCGAGGCGACGACGTTCTCCTCGATCATCGTCGAGCCGATGTCGTCGGCGCCGAAGGCCAGCGCGAGCTGCCCGATAGCGAGGCCCTGGGTGAGCCAGCTGGCCTGGATGTGCGGCACGTTGTCGAGGTAGAGGCGGCTGACGGCCTGGGTGAGCAGGTAATCGAACGGGGTCGGGCGCGCCTCCTCGGGCACCTTCTCTTGCAGGCGGTTGCCGTCGCGCTGGAAGGTCCAGGAGATGAAGGCGCGGAAGCCCGCGGTCTCGTCCTGCAGCTCGCGGATGCGGCGCATGTGCTCGACCCGCTCGGCGAGGGTCTCGATGTGGCCGTACATCATCGTCGCCGTGGTCGAGAGACCTTGCAGCTGCGCCTCGCGCATCACTCCCAGCCACTCGTCGGTCTTGGCCTTGCGCGGCGAGAGCAGGCGGCGCACCCGGTCGACCAATATCTCGGCGCCGCCGCCGGGGATGGAATCCAGCCCGGCCTCGTGCAGGCGCCGAATCGTCTCGGGCAGCGGCATTTTCGATCGGCGCGAGATGTGCAGGATCTCCGAGGGCGACAGCGCGTGCAGGTGAATCTCGTAGCGCGCCTTGATCGAGCGGAAGAGGTCGTCGTAGTAGGCGAAGTCGAGATCGGGGTGGTGGCCGCCCTGCATCAGCACGCCGGTGCCGCCGAGCGCAAGCGTCTCCTCGATCTTCTTGAAGATGATCGACTTGGGCAACAGGTAGCCGGCGCGGACGTCGCCGGGGTCGCTGGAGAAGGAGCAGAACTCGCAGCGAACCGTGCAGATGTTGGTGTAGTTGATGTTGCGATCGACGACGAAGGTGACGCGCCCGGGATCGTTCTTTCGGTTACGGATCTCGTTCGCCGCTCGTCCGATCCTGACCAGCTCGCGCGAGCGAAGCAGTGTCAGGGCGTCGGCGTCGGAGAGGCGCTCGCCGTCAACCAGCGTGCGCTCGAGGATCGCGGCGACCTCGCTTGCGCTTTTCGTCCTCGTGCTCATTCGCTGAGTGCGCCCGCCGCCAGCTCCGGCACCCGCTCGAGCACGCCGGCCTCGCGCGCCAGCTTGTAGAAGGCGAGCAGTCCCTCGCGCTCGCGCGGCCCGAAGCCGTAGCGCAGCTTCTCGAAGTAGCGGGCGAGGAATCCCGGCGGGTAGCCGTAGGCTGCGCTCGCCTGCTCGGCCAGCCGCTCGGGCTCGGCGCGAGCCGCCCTGACCGAGGAGAGGAGCGCCTCTTCCAGCTCGGCCATGCCGCTGCCCGCTCCCTTGCGATAGGCCCAGACGGCGAAGACCATCGGCAGGCCGGTGCGCTCGCGCCAGATGCGGCCCAGGTCGTAGTGCGGCGTAGCGTCCTCGAAGGCGCTCCTGAGCGCCGCGTCTCCGATCAGCAGCTTGGCCGGCGCCTCCTCGCCCAGCGGCACCTGCTCGGCCTGCGGAAAGAGAACTCGCGCCAGCGCCACGCTGGTCGCGCTCTCCGGGGT
>Ga0182017_10000169_pt1 | contig 51418 bp, 43 predicted proteins | sample 712E3DmetaG_FD_120492 | JGI IMG/M metagenome (GOLD analysis project Ga0182017, IMG submission 120492) | Permafrost microbial communities from Stordalen Mire, Sweden - 712E3D metaG | ecosystem: Environmental > Terrestrial > Soil > Wetlands > Permafrost | place: Sweden: Stordalen | collected... | reverse complement strand
TCAAGCGAGCGGCCGTAGGCTGCATCGACCCGGTCGAACCAGCCGGTCACCCTGGCGGCGAAGCCCTTGTCTTCTTGGGTACCTTCTTTCAGCCAGTAGAAACAGAGCAGCGGTGTCACGGTCCGCGACACCCAGAAACTCATGAGCAGGGCAAAGGCAATGGTCAGGGCCAGCGGCATGAACAGGTAGCGCCCGATCCCGGTCATGAACAGGACGGGGAAGAACACCACGATGGTAGTGATGGTCGACACCAGGATGGGCATGGCCACTTCCTGCGCCGCCATCAGCACGGCATCGCGCCGGTTCTGGCCCATGGCAAGGTGGCGGTGGATGTTCTCCAGCTCCACGATCGAATCGTCCACCAATCGTCCCACGCCCAAGGCCAGGCCACCCAGGGTGAAAACATTGAGCGTCTGGTTGGTGAAGTAGAGCAGCACGAAGGTCGACACGATGGAGAGCGGAATGGCCACTCCGATGATCCCGGTGGCGCGAAAGTTCACGAGAAAGAAGAGGATGACCAGGATGGCCAGCACGCCGCCCTGCACGGCCTCGTGTTGCAGTGCCGCCACGGCTGACCGAATGTAGAGAGACTGATCGAACCCGATTTCGACCTTCACGTTGCTGGGCACACCACGCAGCTTGATGATGGCGCCGCGGATGGCGTCCACCACGGCAATGGTGTTGGCCCCCGGCTGCTTGAGCACGCGCAGAAAGACGCCGCGTTTTCCGTTCACGCGCACGATCTCGGTCTGGTCGGCGGTCAGATCCTCCACTTGGGCCACATCCGATACCCTGACCACGCCCGCCCCCTGCCCCGGCGACGACGGTGTGGCGCGCACCACCACGTCGCGCAGGGGGCGCACGTCAGGGACTTGGGTGTTGGTGAAGACGTTGTAGTCGCGATCGCCGGCGCGCAGGCTGCCCGAGGGCAGGAGGAAATTCGACCCGCGCACGGCATTGGTCAGAGTCATGATATCCAGGCCGCGTGCTCGCAGGGCATCGCGGTCGGCCATGACCTCGATTTCGCGGATCTTGCCCCCGCCGACGGTGGCGCTGGCCACGCCGGAAATGCGCTCCAACTGTGGCTCGATCGTGTTGTATGCCAGATCGTAAAGCTGTTTCTCGTCGAGCAAGTCGCTCGCAATCGTGACCGAGACGACGGGAATACTGGTTATGTCGAACTTGATGACAAAGGGCTGCTGGATGCCGGGCGGCAGGGTGTTGAGAATCTGGGCGATACGCTGGGACACCTCGAACTGGGCGTTGTCCAGATTGGTCCCGTAGGCGAACCACACGCTGATGAGCGACACGCCCTGCTTGGACGAGCTTTCCACCTTGTCCACGCCGGGCGAAGCGCTGACCGCGCGTTCGATGGGCTGGGTAATCGACTTCTCGATGTCTTGCGGCCCCGCGCCGGTATAGAAGGTGGCGATGCGGATGACAGGGATGGTGATGTCAGGGAAGAGGTCCACTGACAGCCGGTTGAGCGACACCACGCCCAGCACGATGAGCATGAGCGAAAGCATCAGGATGAGAACCGGATTGCGAAGCGCGAGACGTGTGAGCCACATGGTGTGCTGACCCCGATCCGAACTAGTTGGGCTTGCGGGGTTGGTGGGCGGTCGTGGTCTGCGTCGCTGTGGGCGAGGTCGCCACAGTGTCCTTTTCACCCGTGTAGGGGTTGACGTCGCGAACTACGCGCACCGTGGAGCCGTCCGACAGCCCGTCTGCGCCTGCGGTCACGACTTCTTCGCCAACCTGCAGGCCAGAACGGATCTCGAGCGCATCGCCCATGTCCACGTCAGCGCCGGCAACAATGGTTCGACGTTCAACCTTGGCGCCATGCAGGACGAAGACGTACTTCTTGCCCGAAGAAATTTGCACGGCGTTGACCGACACCACGGGGCGCTTGGGACGTATTTCAAGAACAATCGAGCCGCGGCCATACATACCTGGACGTAGTTCACCCAACGGGTTGGGAAGCTGCACCTCAGCCTCCAGGGTGCGCGTCAGCGGATCGAAAGACGGCGCCAGGCGTACCACCTTGCCTGGGAAAGTGCGGCCCGGCAGCGCGTCCAGCTCCACGTGGGCATCCTTGCCCAGGCCCACCCCAGCCGCATCGTATTCGTTCAGGCTGATGAAAACGCGCAGGCGGTCTGTGCGGACCACGGTCACGATGGCGACGCCGCCCGGCAGTCCGACCAGAGCCCCCGGATCGAGCCGGCGCGCGGCGATGGCTCCGTCGATGGGCGAGGTGATGCGCGTCTCACCCAACCGGATGGCCAGACCGGAGATCTGGGCTTGGGCCGCCGCCTGGGCCGATTCGGCCGAGGCCATGGCCGCGGTGGCGGATTGCAGCTCTTGCTGGCTGACCACACCGCTGGGCGCCAACTTGTTCGCCCGATCGTAGTTGGTGCGCGCCAGAACCGCCGACGCCTTGGTCTGGCCAAAAACGCTGCGGGCAGCCGCCAACTGGTCGGGCAAATCGCTGGGCCGCACCAAGGCGACGAGCTGACCCCTGCGCACCCGGTCCCCGCGGTCGACCAGGACGGCATCGACGTAGCCGAGAACCTTGGAGCCGACGTCAACCTGTTCCAGCGCGCGCAGGTCGACCGGGGCGTGGACCTCGACAGGAACATCGCGCGCCACCACCTTGGCCACCACGACTTGGGGCGCCGGACGGGCCCGCGTTGTCGGACCGGCCTCGCCCTTGGAGCAGGCGAGCGAAGCGAGGGACACCGCGAGCACAGCGGCAACGGAAAAGACGAAGGTGCGAGACCTCGAGGGATCGCCGAACGGCATGGCCCGGTAGCCATAGCGCCCAAAGCTTGCATAGGCAAGCATTCCGCGCGCTGGGTACGACGTCGTGCGGGCGCGAGACAGCATCCCACCGGCTTGGACGCTCTCGGGGAGCTCACCGCCACGGGCTGAATTGGCCTGGGTGGTCTTGAGCCGTGCTCTCAGCGGCGCGCAGTTCCTTGGGCGAACGCGCTTCCGCCCGTCGTGGGCGTGCGGGAACCTTCTATGGCAGCCCCGGACGCGCGCGTCGCGTGCGCATGATGAAATCGATGTGTGCCTGTTCGGTCTTGTAATCCAGGCACAGGGCATACATCACGACGTTGACCGCGAAACGGAAGGCCTGTTCACGCTGTTCCTCGCCGCCCGGGACCACGTCGTGCTCCCAGCGACCGTACCCGTCGCGCGCCAAGGCCCCACACACATCGTTTTGCGTGTAGATGACCGCCAGGCGGCGGTCGCGTTCCACCCCCTCGAGGTAGGGCGCTGCCAGCACGCGGCCGGCCACCCCGTGCAGCACGTAGAATGACTTCCACAGCACATGCTCGTCAGGCACACGAGCCGGCATGTCGCCAGGCAGGACATGCGCCAGCAGCTTGCGCACCGACGCGTCGAAAGCGCCACCAGCGCGACCCTCGGCCGAATCAACCAGCAGGCAGCCGCCGAAAGTCAGGAAGCGACGCAGCCGCGCGACCTCCGCCTCGGGGAGGAGTGAAAACGCGCGATCGCCTGAGAGTAGGACCAACGGATAGCGAAAGAGCTCCGGGCTGGACGGCGCCAGCGCGATGGGGTCGGGCACCGCGATTAGGCTGGTGCGACGCTCCAATTCCCATGCCAGGCGCCGCAGGGCGGTCGGGCGCGGATCGGGAAGATCAGGCAGGTGGAGCCGTGCCAGACGAATCCGCGACGAATCGCCGATGGCGCGAGCCAGGCTGGCGCGGCCCCAAAGCCCGGCGCCTAGAAGTGCGGCCAGCACCGGCCGGCGGCCGATCATTCGCGGCTCTGGCAAACGGCTCGCTGTCATCCGATACTGTTGCCTGCCATGCAGCCGCCGTGTCGCGTTGTCATTCTCGTAAGTATGGTCGTTGTGGCAGGATCTGTCGCCCAAAACGTCTGGGCCAGCGGGAAACCCGCAGCGGCGCCAGAGGAAGGGAAGCAAACAGCAGCTCCCGAGAGCGCCGGCGCTACCCCCGAGCCGACCGACAAAGCGTCGGGCCGGCCGTCAGGACCACCTGATGGCCAAATGGCGAAAGAATCTCCAGCAGCTCCCGAGAGCGCCGGGGCGACCCCCGCGCTGACCGACAAGGCGTCGGGCCGGCCGGCAAGACCGTCTGATGACCAAACGGCGAAAGAATCTCCATTGATTGGGGGGCGGCCGGTCGAGATCAATCACTTTCGCCAAGTCGGGGTATCGATCATGCCCGGCACCGGATACCGCATACTGGTTCCGTACCAAGAAGTCATGCCCTGCGGCGACTCCTCAGGCAACGCAAGCAAGCGGGTGTGCACCCATATCCTGCCCTTCTTCCTCGACCTGCAGCTCTCTTATGGTTTCCACCCCCGTCTCGATTTCATTGTTGACCTACGTTTTGCCGTGCAGAGGGATCCGGCCGCGAGCCCCGACAGTCACGAATTCGCGCTGGCGCCCGGGGTGCGCTACTGGCTCGACCAGGGCGTGGCATTGAAGTTCTACGTCACCGGTCAGGCCATCTACGACTATACAGACTACATCCAGGTGTCGAAGAGCGACTTCGCGCTTCGCAACGCTGACGGCCTGATGTACGACGCTATCAAGAACGTGGGTTTCTTCTTCCAGGTTGGATGGACCATGGGGTTCGCGCGCTGGTACCGCCTGGAGTTCGACACCGGGCTCGGTGTGCAGGTCCGGTTCCCCTAGCTAGCCCGAGTGGGCCCAGACGCCCCTTGGCCACCGTTCACGCTGTTTTGCGCCGACGCTTGCGCATTACTTTCACCGCGAACCACACCGCAGCCAGCAGGACAACAACCAGGATGCCGTACTCGGAGCGCCGTGCCCAGCTCACCACGTGGTCAATGTGTTCGCCGAAAACCCAGGCTAGGTAGACCAATGCGGGCACCGAAACCAAGGCTGCTAGCGAATCATAGGTGAGGAAGACGGATGGCCGCACCCGCAGCGTCCCGGCGGACAAGAAAACCGAAAAACGCAGACCGGGCAGAAAGCGCGCGATGAAAATGACCTTGCTGCCGAACTTTCGGAAATAGGCGCGCACGCGAATCTGCTTGCGCGGCCGGAAGAAGCGTTGAGCCAGGTGGCTGTCGAGCAGGCGCGAACCGAAAAGGCGACCCAGCATGAAGGCAATGCAATCGCCCCCCAGCACGGAAGCGAAGCACACCAAGAAAACGGTGTGCACGTTCACGATGCCCCGGTGGGCCAGGTAGCCGGCCGAGATGAGTGAGACGTCTTCCGGAATCGGCAGTCCGAGGCCGCAGAGCAGCAAGACCCCCGCCAGGGTGTTGTATACGGCTGACGGCTGTAGTGAAGTCAGGTGGGTGAGCAGCCAATCCATGCCACAGGGCTTTCGGCTCCTCCCATAGCACGATTTTTCGCATTAAGCTGGTGTCGCCACGACCTCGGCGAGCTCAGCACACGGATGGCCGTTGACAGAGAGCAAAAGCCGCCCTAGAAACCTGGCGAGGGAAGGCCATGCAAAAAATGAAGACTACTCTGGTGCTTGGATGTTTCGGCGCTCTCTTGGTGGTGGCGGCGGCTGGGTGCAAACCCGACTACCCTGCCTGCGACACCGACAAGGATTGCAAGGACAAAGAATTCTGCGTCGGTCGCAAGTGTCAGCAGTGCCGCGATGCTCGTGACTGCGGTGAGGGTCACCAGTGCGCGAACGGGCGCTGCAGCGCTATCCCCGGTTACTGCAAGGATGCCGCGCAGTGCTCGCCAGGTGAGATTTGCAAAGCCAACCGCTGCCAGGCCTGCACGTACGACAACCAATGTCCGGCGGGCAAGCTGTGCATGACCGGACGTTGTTCCATCCCCCAGTGCACCAAGGACGAGAACTGCGCCCAGGATCAAGAATGTGTGCACGGTTTGTGCGTGGGCTCGCAGAAGCCGATCGTCAAGAAACCGCCCTGCGATCTGGAGGCGGTCTACTTCGACTTCGACAAATCGAACCTGACTTCAGCTGCCACCAGCGTGTTGTCCCAGAATGCGATTTGTCTCAAGAAGACTGACATGAGCGTGACCCTCGTCGGCCGCGCCGATCCGCGCGGCACCACCGAGTACAACATGGCGCTCTCTGACCGACGCGCCCAGTCGGTGAAGGACTATCTCAGGCGGATGGGAATCGCGAGCACCCGGCTGTCCGTCGTGCCGCGCGGCGCCTTGGACGCCACGGGCACCAATGAGACCGGCTGGGCCAAGGACCGCCGCGTCGACTCCGAATGGCGATAGGACCTAAGTGGTCTTGTTTCGCGATCGCGGGCAGCATGCTCGCGGCCGTGGTGATGTCCGGCTGTCTGATGACTAGCGGCCAGGGCGACAAACTGCGCGATGACATCTCACAGCTCTCCAAGCGCATGGAGACCATCGAGACGCGAATCAACGATCAGATGGCCCGTTTGCGCAAGGTGCTCGACGAGGCCACGGGTTTGCTCGCACGAAACTCGGCGGACCTCGGTTCCAAAGTGGCGCGCAACGAGAGCGACATTGCGGCCCTCGCCGGCAAGCTCGAGGAGGCCAAGCACCTTCTGGACGAACTGCAACGGCGTCTGGCGGCGCTAGAACAAGCCCAGCAGAAGACGACGCAGGAACAGCAGAAGATCATCGAGCGGGTGGCTCCCTCCATGCCCGAGGACAAGGAAGCCCTTTGGAAAGAAGCGCAGAACCGGCTGGCAGGCGGCATGCGCGAGGAGGCCCGCCGTTTCCTGCGTGCCTTCATCCAGCGCTTTCCCACTGACCCACGCGCGTCGCAGGCGCAGTTGCAGGTCGGGCAGTCTTTCGCGCAGGAGTTGAAGCACGGCCTGGCGGTGGCGGAGTACCTGGCTGTCATGTCCCGTTTCTCGCGTTCCCCTGAAGTGCCCGAGGCCATGTGGCAACTGGGCGAGTCCTACGTGGCGATGAAGTACTGCACCGACGCGAAGGCCATCTTCCTCGACTTGTCGAAGCGCTATCCCAAGTCCCCCCGGGCCCCCCAGGTCAAGGAGCGCTTGCGCGACATCCAGAAGATCGCCAGGAACAAGGATCTCTGTACGAGTTGATTTCGCTGCAGCCGCTACTTGCCGGCTTGCAGCATCTTCACCTTGCGTCGCACAGTCGCGGCGTCGCTGCCGCTGGGCCAGAGCTGTAAGTAGCGCTGGTAGCTCTGCAAGGCGAGAGCCTTCTCGCCGCGTGCGCGACGGACCTCGCCCATCCCGAATAGGGCCGGACCGTAAGACGTCTTGGCCCCCAGCGCGCGCTTGAAGAATCCGTAGGCGGCCGGGATCTGGCCACGGTCAAGGGCGGCGAAGCCAAGCCCCGACAGGGCCCTGACCCCACCCGGACGCAGCCGCAGTGCCCTTTGGTAGAGATCCTTGGCCGTACTGTTCGATCCGTTTTCGAGCGCGCGATCTGCGTCGGCGACCAGCTTCTCGTAGGATTCGGCAGGGGCGGCCGACGGCTTTGCCGGACTCGGCGTGTCCGATGCCTCCTCGGTCTCCGCAGGCGGCGGCGAGGGCAGCTCTTCTACGACCGGGCCCTTGGTCGACGGGTTGGGTGCCGCCATCTCACCCGGTACCTGGCCAGCGCCAGACCCAGCTCCCAGATCCGGTCTCGCCTCGGGCGGACGGGCCAGGATGCGGCGCCAGGACCAGATGCCGCCGGAAGCCTTCGCCCCGATGGCTGCGCTGTGGAGGCGGCCCTCCTGCCACTGGATGCCGGCGTAGGCCACCCCAGCCGCCACGGTCAGACCGACGAAGATCTTGAGCCCGCCATGGCTATGCCCGTGCGAAGCGCCCCTCGCATCTGTCTTGCCAACGGCCGGAAAGGACAGATGGCTGCCCTGAACATCGTCGTTCGGGATCGCCATGGCCTGGGGCGATGAACGGCCCTGCGTCGGGGAGGTCGAGCTACGCCGGGCAGGCTCGACCCGCGCGGTCTGGCTCTGCGCGGCTGCGGCACCAGACCGGGCATGATCGGCCTCGTCCACAACTTCGAAGAACGGCACCAAATCGTCGATCTGGCCGGCGTATTGCCAGGCCCGACCGTCGGGTGAAATCTTGTCCATGCGGGTTACTCTGCGCTCGATGATAAGTTTGTGCAGCGATGCCAGGCCAGGGAAGCGATGAACTCCTCCATCCGCGGTCCGGAGGAACCAGTTGCCCGTCTCCGCGCTACCGGCCGAGGCTCCATCCCCAGTCTCGTTCGAGCGCGGCTGCGCCGCCGTGAAGATGTGCCCACAGACGTTGCACTGCACGTCGGCAGTGCCGTTGTGCATCTCGCTGTCGTCCAGCGCACACTCGGCTTGGCAGCGTTCGCATCGGATCTGCATGGTCGGCAACGTCACCTTTGGCAGTTCTACCGAAACACGATAGCAGGACTGAGGGCGTCCTGTTGATATGGTTTTTCACATAGTCTACGCCAACCGCAGGCCGATCAGAAACATCGCCAGCCCGAGCGCGAAGGTGACGCCGGCAATGATGGCTTGGGGGCGCCGCAGGTGCAGCTTCGCGTCTAGGCCGCTGCTGAAGAAGCCGATCGCGCCGCCTACCCAGAAGCCCAGACCGGCGAGTGCCAGCACCACATGGGGCAGGGCCGGCCCGGGTCGGCGTGCCAGCCGCTCCAGGTGCCATGCGGCCCTGCCTTCAAAGCTGACACCGGGCGCAACCGAGCGGTCCTCGGCGGACGCCAGCAACCGGGCCAGACGGTGTTCAATATCGGTCAGCCGGGAACTATTCGGGATGAAGAGCGATCGGGTGGCCAGAATGGCGGCCCGTTCGGCCTCCAGCGCAGCGCGCACGCTGGGCCCATCGCCCGATTGTGCGGCTGTCGCAGCCAGGGCCTCCAGACGATCCAGGGCCTCGCGAACGTAAGGGCTCGCGGGAAGATACAGGCGGGCGGCATCCTGATAGTGCCGAACCGCCTCAAGCCGGTCGCCGCGCGCCTCGGACCGCTCGCCGGCGTGCAAGGCGCTGCGCGAGTCGACCAGCAGCCGGACGACCACCACGACGAGCGCCAACCCCACCCCGACAGCGACCAGCAACCACCGGGAATGGCGTCGCGTGGTCATCAGACGAAGTCTCTCTTTCGGAAGATCAGCATGGCCAGGATCAGAACGATAAGCGAGTAGGCCACGCCATACCCGGTGGTTGTCAGCAAGTAAGACGCGCCGACGAAGTCGCGATGGACCGAGACTTCCTCGGCGCCCACGATGGCGCCCGAGGGGTAGAACAGGTGCATGTTGGGGATGAGGGTCGAGCCGGTCTCGAGCACGGTCTTGCCCAGCGGGCCCAGCCTGGCGGCCAGGGCGCGGATGTCGGGCACGGAGCGGCCCACCACGAAGCAACCGAGGGCGAAGAAGCCCGAGAGAAACGGGCTGGAAAACGCCGAGAAGAACACGGCGATGGAGGTCACCAGCATGACGTTGACGAAGAGCAGCCACACCGCCTTGACCATAGGAGTGTCGAAATGCGCCCCCTGCAACCATAAGGTCACGCCCAGCACCAGACCCATGACGCCCATCTGCACGGCCAGGGTCAGAAGCATGCCCAGCCACTTGCCCAGCACGAACTCCCAGCGGTGCAAGGGCTTGGGCAGGATGGTGTACACCGTTTTTAGGTCTAGCTCCTTGTAGAGCAGGTTCACCCCTACGAAAATGGCGATGATCACGCCAAAGGCGTCGATACCGAAGAGTCCGATGTCACGCGTCATACGGATCTCTTCGTGCAAGGTGAGGTTGCCCATGGCGAGGGCGGACAGGATGATCAGCACCGCGAAGAAGAGGAGGCTGTAGAGGATCTTGTTCCGCACCGCTTCGCGGAAGGTGTTCCACGCGATGGCCTGGATGCGTCTCATGCGGCTCCCTGGCTCTGGCTGGCGGCCTCGCGCACGAAGAGATCCTCCAGCGATTCCCGGCGCGGGGTGAGCGAGTGCACACGGGCGCCCGCAGCGAGCACGGCCCGCAGGAATGCGTCCACGTCGGCGTTGGCCGGCAGGTCGATGACCAGGCCGTCGGGATTCTCGCTCTTGCGCGCGCCCGCCGGCAGCTCGGGCAGGTCGGCCGCCCCCAATCGCAGACACACCTCGGTGGAGAGCAGGCGCGCGGTGAGCAGCTCAGCTAGCGGCCCGACGCTTCGGATTCGGCCGGCGAAGATCATGGCCACACGGTCGCAGGTCATCTCCACGTCGGGCAGGATATGGGTGGAGTAGAGAACCGTGCGGCCCTCGCGCTTGAGGTCGAGCATGAGATCGCGGATCTCTTTGCGGCCGATGGGGTCGAGCCCGGTCATGGGCTCGTCCAGGACCACCAGCTCCGGATCGCCCATCAGGGCCTGGGCGATGCCGATGCGCTGGAGCATGCCCTTGGAGAACTTGCGCAAGGGCCGACCGCGCGCGGAGGACAAACCCACCCGCTCGATGAGGCGGTTCGCGCGGGCGCGGCGCTCGGCCCGCTTCACGTCGAACAGAGCGCCGACCAGGTCGAGGAATTCCTCGGGCGTCAGATAGTCGTAGAAATACGGGCTCTCGGGCAGGTAGCCCAGACGCTGTTTGGCCTGCCGATTGGGCACCGGCCGGCCCAGCACCTCGGCGCGGCCGCGCGAGGGGAAGACCAGCCCCATCAGCATCTTCAGGGTGGTGGTCTTGCCCGAGCCGTTGGGGCCCAGATAGCCAAAAATCTCGCCGCGTTGGACCTCGAAGCTGGCCTGCCTGACCGCCTCGATGCGCTTGCGCAGAAACCCCAACCTGAAGGTCTTGGCCAGATCGTCAGCGCGCAGTACCACGTCACTCATGGTGAACAGGTGATGGATTTTGCCACAGGCGGGCGGGATTCAAAGCCATCACCCCAGATGCCGGCGATACCAGTAGATGGTGCGCAAGAGGCCCTCTTCAAGATCGACGCGCGGCCGGAAGGCGAGTAGCTCCTTGGCTTTGTCGATGTTGGGGATGCGCAATTCCACGTCGGCCTGTTTCCAAGGCACATGCTCGATATGGGACGAGCTGGATGCCAGCCGGATGATCTCCTTGGCCAGGGCATAGATGGTGAGAGTGGAGCGCGGGTTGCCGATGTTGAAGGCGTGCCCGACGGCCTGATCGCGATCGAGCGCGAGCAGGATCCCGTCCACGATGTCGTCCACGTAGCACCAAGCGCGTATCTGCGAGCCATCGTTGTGCACCTGCAGGGGATCGCCCCGAAGTGCCCGCACGATGAAATGGTGGACCGCGCCTTCACCCACCTGGCGCGGACCATAGATGTTAAACGGGCGAATGGAGCAGGCGGGAAGCTGGTACTGCTTCCAGTAGTTCATGGCCAGATGCTCGGTAGCCAGCTTGGCCACCGCGTAGGTCCAGCGCGCCTCACCCACCGCACCCAGGGTGGTGGCGTCCCACTCGGTCACGTTGTAGGCGTAGCGGCCAAAGACCTCGCTGGTGGAGAAGTCGATCACGCGCCTGACGCCACCCTTGGCCGCGGCTGCCTCCAGCACGTTCATGGTGCCGAGAAGTGACACGCGCATGGTGAGAACGGGGTTCTTGAGCACGGTGTCCACGCCCGCAATGGAGGCCAGGTGAATGACCGCGTCACAGCCCTCCATGGCCTGGGCAACTACGGCGCCGTCGAGCACGTCGCCCTGAATGAGCTTCACATGGGGATGTTTGTCGAGGCCTGCCGACGACAAGGCATTGCGCCGGAGGGTGTCGAGAATCACGATCTCGTTGTCCGCGGCCAGACGCTCAGCCAGGTGGGATCCGATGAAGCCAGCCCCCCCGGTGAGGAGAAGGCGGCGACCAGACACGCTTCCGGTTATTGTAGAACCATTGTCAGTCATGGGCAGCAAGGCCTTCCATCATAGACCCGATAGGGCACAACGAGAATCCTCGCGTGGGGAGCCCGCCGGCTTGGCCCCCAAGGGGACTTCGGGACGGACAACCCACCCCGCCTCTCCCGCGCACTTCGCGCGCGCCCTCGCCGGCGGCGCACCATCGCGGGAGGGTATGGCGAGGCCGAGCGAAGCGAGCGGGGCGGGGGCGGCGGGCATAGGCATTAAGCGGCCGGCCAGCGGAAGCCCACGCATTCCGCCCCCTCGCCCCGCGAAGCGGGGAGAGGGTTGGGGAGAGGGGCCGTGCCAGGCCGGACCCCTCATCCCAACCTTCTCCTCGGCGGACCGGGGAGAAGGGGTCATAGCTCTCTCCGTCAGGCCGCGCTTAATGCCTATGGGGGCGGCGGGTGGGGGGCCGAAGGGCGGAGCGAACCCTTTGAGGGTTCCCGTGTGAACTCGATGCAGGCTGAAACGACAAGCGGCCGCCGCGCCACGCGCTCTCGACGGGCTGGCGTGCTCATCCCGCTTTTCTCCTTACGCACGCGGACTGGGTGGGGCGTGGGTGAGATTCCGGATCTGGCGCGCCTGGGCGCCTGGGCGCGCGAGGCCGAGCTGGCGGTGGTGCAACTGCTTCCAGTCAACGAGGTCCGTGGCGGGGAGACTAGCCCCTACTCGGCCAGCACGGCTTTTGCGATCGACCCCGTCTATCTCGGCCTCGACGAATGCGAGGACTTCGTTGAGGCAGGGGGACGGGCTGCGCTGTCGCCGGCGGATGGGCGCCTGCTCGACGAGGTTGCGGCCTGCCCCACGGTGGATTGGCGGCGCGTGCGGCCGTTGAAGGCCCGGGCGTCTCGCCGCGCCTTTCGCAGGTTCCTGGACGAAGAATGGGACCAGCGCAGTGCCCGCGCCCTGGAGCTGCGCCGTTTTCGCGAGGAGCACGATTGGCTGGCGGAACATGGCCTCTATTGCGTTCTGCACGACCGCCTGTCCAAACACTGGCAGGAGTGGCCGGCCGAATTGCGCGATCGAGTGCCTGCGGCACTCTCGCGGGTGATCGAAGAGAGTTGTGACGAGCTGCTCTACCACTGCTGGTTGCAGTGGCAGCTCGATATCCAGTGGCGCAAAGCGCGTTCCCAGGCTCAGGCTCTGGGAGTCGACTTCATGGGCGATCTGCCCTTTGTGGTCTCGGGCGATTCCTCAGACGTGTGGAGTAACCGTGGCTTGTTCCGCCTGGATATGCGCGTGGGTGCGCCGCCGGATCCGTTCTCGCCGACGGGCCAGGACTGGGGCTTGCCGCTTTACGATTGGCGCGCCATGGAGCACACCGGGTTTCGCTGGATGCGAAATCGGGCCAGTCGGGCGGGCGAGATGTTTGGGCTTTTCCGGGTGGACCACGTCATCGGGATGTATCGCACGTACTACCGGTCCGCCGACGGCCGCAAGTCGGGTTTCTCGCCCTCGGACGAGGATGCCCAGATCCGCCTAGGCGAAACCCTGCTCTCCATCATCGGGGGTTTTGGCCAGGTGGTGGCCGAGGACCTGGGCGCGCTGCCCGAGTTTCTTCGGCCGTCGCTGGCGCGGCTCGGGCTGCCTGGCTACCGGGTTCTGCGCTGGGAGAAGACCGATGTGTGGCGCGACGGCAGGAAGGAAACCCTGCTGCACGCCCCGGCGGCCTGGCCCGTGATCTCGGTGGCCACCTCGGGCACGCATGACACCGAGACGCAGGCCGAGTGGTGGGACGCCATCTCGTTTGACGAGCGGCGGCTGTTCACCAGCCTGCCGGGCCTGCACGGCATCGACCCGCAGCAGCACTTCGACGACCAAGTTCGCGACGCCCTCCTGCGTGTGCTCTACGCCGCGCCCTCGGAACTGTGCCTGCTTCCCTTCCAGGATCTTCTCGGCACGCGTGAGCGCGTGAACGTCCCAGGCACGGTCAATGACAGCAACTGGACCTTTCGTATGCCCGTAGACGTGGACGCCTTGCGCGCCGACCGCGCGACCACCGCCCGGCTGGCCAAGCTGGCGGTTGAATCGAACAGGCAGGTAGGCGGCGACCGTGTGGGGTCGCGCAAGCGGCGAACCGTCGCGGCTCGCCGCTGAGAACACAAAGACGACCCTACGACTTTGGCCCCAATTCCTTCCTCCGTTTCGTGACGTTCGAGAACGACCAGATGGTGAACGTCCGCACCGGGGGATACGGGCGCAAGAGCGCACGGTAGACGCTATTTTTTCTTGGCGCCGCTGGGGGTCGCGGGCTCGATGTAGGGAACGAACTTGCCGTTCTTCACGGTCAACATCTCGAAGGCGTCGAGCGCCAGCCCGTTGTGGTCCTGGACTGAGAAATTGAAGACACCGGCAGTACCGACCAAGCCGTGCGTGTTCTCGATGGCCGTGCGGACCTTCTCCTTGTCGAGGCCTGCCGTCTCGATGGCTTTGACCAGGATCGTGAACGCGTCGTAGGCGTGGCCGCCAAAGGTGCTGGCGTCTTCGTGGGTGCGTGTCTCGTAGTCCTTCTTGTACTTGACCAGCACGGACTTCTGCTTGTTGTCGGCGGGCAGGGACTCGGCCACCAGCAGCCGGCCGGCCGGAAAGATCACGCCCTCGGCGGCTGGGCCAGCGGCCTTTACGTACTGGATGTTGCCAAAGCCGTGGCTCTGGAAGATGGGGATTTCCAGCCCAATCTGGCGTGCATTCTTGATGACGATGGCCTGGGCCGGCTCGATGGACCAATTGACGAAGGCCTGCACGCCCGCGGCCTTCAGCTTGGTCACCACCGCGGTGAGGTCAGTGGCCTCTTTGTCGTAGACCTCGTTGGCAACGATGGTGATGCCGTACTCGGGCGCGAGCTTCTCCAGTTGTTCCTTGCCCGCCTTGCCGAAGCCCGTGTTGCTGGACACCACGCCGATCTTGCTGATGCCCGCCTTCTTCATCTGATCGTAGATCTTGCGGACCGCGTGGCTGTCGTTCTGAGGAGTCTTGAACACGTACTTGCCGACCGGCTTGACGATGGCCTCGGCCGCCGCACAGGACAGCAGAATGGTCTTGCCATCCTCAGCCAGGGTTTTGATCTTCATGGTCTCGCCGCTGGTCGACGGGCCGATGATGGCGAAGACCTTGTCTTCGTCGATGAGTTGCTTGGCGAAGGATATGGCCTTTTCCGGGCTGGCGCTCGAGTCTTTGACGATGAGTTCGACGGGATTGCCCTTGATGCCGCCCTTCTTGTTGATCTCCTGGACCAGCATCTCCAGGGTGCGAGCCTCGGGGCCGCCCAGGTTGGCTGCCGGCCCCGTTACGCCCAAAATGGCCCCGATCTTGATCGTCTCTTTCGCCAGCGCGGGCAGCGCCCAGCCCACGCACGTCAACATCAGCCCGGCTAGGATCTTGCGCATTGGATGTCCCCTTGGTGACAAGTGCCTGTCAGCGGATCGTTCCGCGTTAGGGGCATTCTGAGCGCTAATTTCCAGCGCAAGTCAACTTGGTTGTGTGCAACGAATGTCAGCCCGGGCCGGCTGAGAACTTTGTTCACGCCTTCGACGAAGAGACTGAATTTGAATTCCGCGCCCAGTACCGCGCCTTCATCGACGCTTTCCGCGCCGGCGCCTTGCGCTTGCGTGACCCGCGCCCGCGAGCAGGCCGAAATGTTTCCCCTGTGGGCGTTTCGGCCCGCCCTGCCATTCAACTCCCCAGACCCCATGGGCCACCTTATCGATGGCACCCATTTGTCGCTGCGCACAGTCCTGAGAAAAGCGTTCGTGATCGAGATTTGGGTGGGGTAAATTGCTGCAGGAGGTGGCGAGGTCATGTATGAAGTTCCAAGAATGCTCTTGATCCCTCAGAAGGACAACTCGAGCTGTTGGTTCGCATCAGCCCAGATGCTGATTCAGTGGAAGCGGAGCGCTCTGGGGGCGACCCTGGCGAGGAATCCTGATCCATCACAGGTGAGTCGCGTCGTCACTTGGGAAGTCGCGGGCCACGGGTTGGTCAACCCCCGTGTCGTCTTGATGGCAAAGTTGCTTGGGCTTAATAGCATTCCACCGCTCTGCGTCTCGCTGGCGATGCTTGAGGGCTATCTGCGGTCTTACGGCCCGCTCTGGACAAATGGCAAAGACCATATTGTTGTGATCGCAGGGGCCGACCAGGCCGGCGGCAAAGTCCTTGTCTACGATCCATGGCCCCCGAAGGTTGGCAAGGTTGGATGGCGATCATTTGCCGCCTGGTACTTGGGGGGGACGCCGCCCGGGCCAGCCGATCCAGACAGCTCTCGTGATACCGCAAAGAACGTGCGGGCAACCTTCCTGTATCACCCATGACGGGCGGAAGAGCAGCTTTCTGGGGACTGGCACTTTGTCTGCTTGGCGTTCTTGCGTTCTGCAAACGTGAAACGGCTACTATGAGGGGGAGGACCGTGAGCGACGCTCGCATTGTCGAAATCATCCCGGGGAAGTCGATTGGCGAGATTGCGATTGGCATCAAGGTCGACACGCTCCCTTCGCGGGCCACAATCAACCGTCCTGGTGGCACGCTTGATGGGATCCGATTTCTGATCAGTGAGGCCGACGTAGTCGAGGACATCTGGATTGAGGATGTTCGCGCGTTTCCATATGAGCTTCGACTGCAAGGCAAACCTATTGCGCGTACCGCTAGAATCGACGACGAGAATGCGCTCTGGGGTAAGTGCGAAAGGATCTCGGGTATCAAGGGTGGACTCTTTTACAACTGTGCGGCTGGCCTCGCGATCGGCACCGATTTTTCGGGAAAGACCCTGCAGATTCGGGTGAAGCCCATCTCGGCCGAAGCGAATGACTAGCGCCAGCAGCCAGAAACTCCGGGAAGGTACTTGTCTGCCTTGGGACGCGAAATCGGTCCCGATCGCCTCGGGTTCGCGCCGGGATCAACCCATCCCCTAGTCCGATGAGCCGCATCCTCGTCGCGGTCTTGGTCCACCTGGTCACGACGCTCGCATGCTCGAGCGCAAGGAGTGCCAAGACACACGATGAGAAGACGACCAGGAGTTCAGCTGCCATGACCCAATCTACCGACAAATCTGGTGCACCTATCGTTGTTCCCGGTCAATCGATCGGGATGATCCGAATCGGGATGACGCGAGCTGACTGCAAGCGTCTAGCGCTGGACTTGAAGCCGCATCCTTCAGGCCAGTTCGGAGATGCCGTCAGCGTCGTAGGGCCCTATCACATCGTGTTCGAAAGTGACCGCGTGGCATCGGTCGCTCTCAAGCTCAAAGACTCGCCAGCCGGCATCGCAGTCGCCGGTCAGCTCTTGCCCGCGAGCGCAAGCCTCGAGCGAGTTACCAAGGCCTTGCCAAACTGCGGGAGCGTCGAAATGCGGGAAGGTGGTTCGGTGGTTAGCTGCGGGGGCGGCACAACTCTCGTCAAGTGCGGAGCGGAAGATTCGGCGGTCGAAATTCAAGTGGTCGCTCCGGGCTTCTTGGGACGATAGCGAGCAGGTGCAGCAGGGAAGAGATCAGCCTTGTTCCCCCGATGGCTCGCGGTGGTCCTGGTCCTTCGCCCCGCTAGCCCTTCCGTTTCCGCGCGGCCGCTTCGTCCTCGGCTTTCACGGCCTGCATGTTGGCGCGCAAGGTACCACCGGTGTCATTGCTCCGCACCCCGGCTGGCCGCTCCCAGGGGATCTCGCGCAGCGGCTGGCCCGGCGTGGTTTCCCAGAGAAAGCGCGCGGCCATGGGTACGTTCAGCATGAAGGCGGCGTCCTTGAACCCGAGCGGTCGCTCGCGCCTGTCGTCGCCGATCCAGGTCGTGATCATCCAGCGCGAGGTGTAGCCGACAAACCAGGTATCCATGGTGGCGCTCGATGTACCCGTCTTGCCCGCCACCAGGAGCCCCGCGCTGCGCAACGCCGGGGCGTGACCCTTGGTCACCACCCGCCGCAAGAGCTGCGACGTCAGCCAGGCCGCGCGCGGCGGGATCACGGTCTTGGCCGACTGACCGGCCCGCGCGACCATGCGATCGAGACGCGCATCCGGCGGCCCCATGGGATCGGATACGGCAGTGTTATCTTCCACGACTTGGCCGGCGCGGTCGCGCACCCGGCGCACGTACACCGGTTCCTCAAGTGAGCCATTGCGGGCAAAGGCGGAAAAGGCTCGCGTCAGCTCGTCGACGCGTGTGCAGGAAGCGCCCAGGGCCAGCGCCTGGTCAGGGATGATCGGGGTGGTCATGCCCAGCCGGCGGGCCCAGGCCTCGACCTCCTTGCCACCCACCAGCTTGAACAACTGTACCGAGGGGACGTTTTTCGACCACACCAGCGCGTATTCCAGATTCACCTGGTACTCGACCGTGTTGTTCAGGTTCTTTGGCACCCATACTTCGCCGGTAATGGGGTCGACCTCCGCGCGCGGGATGTCGTTGAGCAGCGAGCCGTAGCCGTAGCCTTTGTCCAGTGCCAGCGAGTAGTACACCGGTTTATAGGTCGAGCCTGGCTGCCGGCAGGCCTGCACCGCGCGGTTGAACTCTGAGCGGTCGAAATCGAGGCCGCCCACCATAGCCACCACGTAGCCGCTCTGGTGATCGTAGGAGAAGACCACGCCCTGCACGCGCGGGGTCTGCTCCAGACGCAACTGGGGCGGCCCGGGCGGCGACCTACGGTGGTCATAGGGTGCCAGCCATTTCACTTCATTGGTGCTGTCGTACGTCCAATCGGCGTAGCGGCGGAGGCGCGAGCGATGCGCGTTGGCCACCCAGATGACATCGCCGGGCTTGAGCAGACCCGCGGTGGTCTGCAGCGCGCGGCCATTGGTGGAATCGACCAGGCTGAAGGGTGCAGCCCACAGCATACCGGATGACGGCAAGGGGTAGATCTTCTCGCCCACACGCACCTGCGCACCCGAGCCGGCGGACGTCTCCACCAGACCCAAATACAGGCGGTCCTCGACCGGTGGTTCGGCCCCGTAGCGCTGGGCTGAGCGGCGGCGAAACTCAGCGGCGGCTGCGCCCACCAGGTGTGTCACGGGTCCGCGCCAGCCCTGCCGCTTGTCCAGTTTGCGGAGAGAGAAGTCCACGTTTTCCTGCGCGGCTTCGTCGACCCACGGCACAAGCGTGGTTTCTACCTGCAACCCGCCCTCCCAAAGCGCCTTTTCCCCGTAGCGCTTGCCGATGTCGCGGCGGACATGTTCGGCAAAGTAGGGCGAGCGATCCCGGAAGAAGTCGGGCGGCGGCCGCACCGCCAGGGGCCGCGCGGACGCGGCCTGGGCCTCGGCTTGGGCTATGGAGCCCGAGACCACCATGGCGGACAGAACCTGATCGCGGCGCACACGCGTCAGTTCGGGCTCGACCAGCGGCGAATAGCGGCTGGGCGCTTGCGCGATGCCGGCCAGAGTGGCTGTCTCGGCTAGATCCAAGTCTCCCACCGCCTTGTCGAAGTAGCGGCGAGCGGCCGCGGCCACGCCGTACGACTGATGGCCAAGAAAGATCTGGTTGAGATAGAGGGTGAGGATCTGATCCTTGGTGTAACGGGTCTCCAACCGGCGCGCCAGGATGGCCTCGCGGATTTTTCGCTGCAGGGTCTGCTGGGACGTGCGCAGAAGGGCGCGCGCCACCTGCTGGGTGATGGTGGAACCCCCTTGCACCACGCGACCGGCGCGCAGATTGGCGAGCGCTGCGCGCAGCATGCCGCGGTAGTCGACGCCGCTGTGCTCGTAGAAGCGGCGATCCTCGATGGCCACGAAGGCCTCCACCAGGCGCTGGGGGAAGGCATCAAAGGGAAGGATCTCGCGCCGCTCGCTGGCGAACTCGGCCAGCGGCGTGCCATCCCAGGCGCGCACCAGGGTGGATTCCGCCGAGTCCTGCCGGAAGCGGCTGAAGCTGGGCAAGGTAGGCAGGGTGGTGGCGAAATAGAAGTAGACGCCGATTCCGCCCAGGACCAGCAGGCCCGCCAGGCAGCAGGCGGCAAAGGCGTAGAGCTTGAGCAGCCAGTGCCAGAAGCCGCCGTCGGAAGGGTTGGTCACCTCGACGTGGTCGTAGGATCCATGACGATTCTTGGGCGGCGTTCGCCGAAACACGCGCCGAATCTACGCGAACGTCAGTAAATCGCCAGCCCGCCGGTGATGAGCGCGGTATCGGCCCAGCTCGTGCCGTCGGGCGCGGTGCGGGCGGTGGTCCAATCGCCACGCGCCATCAGGCTCAGGCGCGTGGTGAGAGAGAACTCCAGGATTGCGCCGCCGCCGAAGGCCGGGCCAGAGCGCCAGCCGGTTGCCAGATCCTTGGCGTATTGCACGCCTCCGTGGCCAAAGGCGCCCAGGTGAAAACGCCATAGGTCGAGGGGAAACCACTGCACCTCGCCTGCGATCGAGTGACGCTGGAAGGTGTGGCCCAGCGGATCGGTTCCGCCGCCGAGCGACAGGTTGGCCAGCACACCCACGCGGTGGTGGGGGAAGTAGCCGAACTGGATGTTCGAACCGAAGCCCGCGGCCGAGTAGCAGGCGCACAGCGACTGCAACGAGCCCACGTCCACCTTGAAGGCAAAGCCCTTGCGGTCGAGCGGCCGACGATCCAGCCGACGCAAACCCCAGCCCTCGTCGTCCATCACCTCCGAGCTGACCGATTGCGCGGCATCCGCGGGCACAAGATCGCCGAGAGCCACCACCCGCTCAGCGCCGGAAGCATCGGTAAGATGCACGGGCTGGCCGGCGAACATCTGGACCGCGCCGTCGTAGCGCAGGCCCTCGGTGACGGCCAGGCCCGCGGCGGCCAGCACCGCCACCGCAACGATGACGATCGCGACCACCACCGCCTCGTCTTTGCCTCCGCCTCCCCCGTGAAGAGGCACGTCGAAAGAGCCACTCCCACCCCCCGACCTTGCCGGGCGGGGTGGAGGCGCGGGTGGGTTTCCTGCCACCGAGCCGGCGGCCGACCCGCCAGCGCGAAATCCTGGTGGCCTGCCGCGGGCTGGGTGCGGCCCTAGCGGACCATCCGGTCCGACGGCGATGTCCACGCCAACCTGGACAGCCGCGTTGTCTTCTGGAGGAGGCACCTCCGGGTAGGCATCGGCCGGCGCAGCCGGCGCCGCGACCGTCCAGGCGTCTGAATCAGGAGAAACAGAATAGGGCCCGGCTGGCGGGACCGATGCGATCGGGGCAAGAGCGGCAGGAGGCCCGGCCTCGATCGCCTCCGAGCGGCGTTCGCCCAGGGCCTGCACAACGAAGACCTTGTCACCGCGGGTTTCTGGCGGAAGCTGCGCCAGGCGCGCCAGCTCTTGCGGCGGGACCAGGTAGCGGTTGGACAGGCACCCTGATGAGGCGTACGAGAAGAAAGTCCCTAGCACGGTGAGCGCCAGGCCCGGCAAGGCCTTGAAACGGAGCATGAGCAATGTCCGACGCCGGTAGCTCGTCATGGCTCTCCTCCAAGCAGGTTTCGTGCCGCAAGACTGAGTCCGCAGGTGCCGTGTTCTCCGCATCGATTTCCTTCGGTCGTCGTCAATCGGCGACGCCGCGGCGCCCACTGTTGCCCGGACGCCACAGCAAACGGGCGCGGTCGCCCTCTTGCGCCCGTCGCTGAACGTTCGTATAGTCTAGGCATAGTCCAGCCTGCGCACCCTCGAGGTTGGGAGGACAAATGGGAATTGACCTGCGAGTTGAGAGCGAGTCTGGTGAAGTCCAGGACGAGCTCCTGGATGACCACAACCTTACCGAAAAGCTTCTGCCGGATCACGACGACGCAGCGTCGCCCTGTCTGCGCTATGTCGACCGCGACGGCGACACGGTCTTCAACCAGCTTCAGCTTCCCGTCCTCATGCAAGAGTTGGAGATACGACTCCGCGCGGCCCGCAAGCCAGATCTCAGGAATCATGGCACCGCACTGCTCAATCTGATCAAGGCGGCGCAGGATCAGGATCACACCTACGTGCGTTTTTCGGGCGAGTAGGGGACGGCTGACCTGCCCCTGCACGGCGGTCGTGTGCTGTCGTGGCTGTCAAGTTGTCTGGCCCATGAGCAATCTGGCTGTAGAATCCTCATCGATGGGCACGCGGCGTCCGCTCTTGCTCTTGTCTTTGCTTCTGGCCGGCAGCTGTTTTCAGCAGGACAGCAACAGGACAAGCCAGATTCTGCCGGGTGACTATCAGGCGAGCTACCTTCAGGTGCGCGGCTGCCGGCTCGTCATCGGGCACAACTCAAATTACCTAGACGTCCGCGTCAACAATGCCGAGGCACAACAGGCCTACCTTGCGGCGAACGGTCCGCTTCCGCAGGGAAGCGTGGTCGTGGCCGAAGAATCCGACGCTGCGGACTGTACGGGACTCACAGGCTACACCCTCATGTTCAAGGACGTGCCAGGCTACAACGCCGCGGCGGGCGACTGGCGCTGGCAGCGGCTGGACGACCAGCGCAACGTCCTGGAGGATGGGCGTGTGCAAAGCTGCATCAGCTGCCACACCCAGTGCAACCTGAACGACTATACCTGCTCGCCGCCCTAGTACCGTATGGAACTGTTCGATCGCTCGGCAGGCAAGCGACCTGGCAACGCGCAGGAAGAGATCCTGGAAGGCACCATCGAACGCATTGTTTTTTCGGGTGGTGGCGGTGAGTTTACGGTGGCCCGCCTTTCCCCCGACGGCGCAGCTGAGCCCACGACCGTCGTAGGCAGCTTGTTGGGCCTGCCCCAGGGCGCGCGCTTGCGCCTGCGCGGCACCTACGAAAACAACCCCCGTTTTGGCCGCCAGTTTCGCGTGCAAAGCTATACCGAGCTGTCGCCCGAGACGTTGGCCGGGATCCGCCGCTACCTGGGCGCGGGCCTGGTCAAAGGCATCGGGCCGGAATTCGCCCGCCGCATCGTCGAGCGCTTCGGCATTCGCACCTTGGAGATCCTGGACGCGCAGCCGGAACGGATCCGCGAGGTGCCGGGGATTGGCCGCTGCCGCGCCGAGGCCATTCAAAAGGCCTGGACTTCGCAGCGCCGCTTGCGCGAAGTCATGGTCTTCCTGCAGGGCTACGGTGTTTCGCCCGCCTTTGCCGCGCGCATCTACAAGCGCTATGGACCAGCCGCCATCGCACGTGTGCGCGAGAACCCGTTTCGCCTGGCCTTCGACGTGTGGGGCATCGGTTTTCTGTCCGCGGATCGTCTGGCCACGGCCCTGGGCATCGCCCGCGATTCGCCTGTGCGCGTGGAGGCTGGCGTGCGTCACGCGCTCGAAGAGGCGGGCGGGCTGGGCCATGTGTTCCTGCCGCGCAGCCTTCTGGTGGAAGAGGCGGCCAAGCTGCTGGAAGTAGATCCCCCTCTGGTGGAAGGGGCGGTGGAGCGCTTGGGCCGCGCCGGCGACGTGGCCATCGAGAGCACGCCGGAGGGCGCAGCGGTGTTCGAGGTGGGACTTTTTCGCGCCGAGGTTGCCGCGGCCGCGGGTCTCCTGCGCCTGCTGCGCGGCCGGATCACCCCCCAGCGCGTCGACGCCGATCGCGCCATCGCCCGCTACCAGGCCGAAGCCCACATCACGCTCGCGCCCCAGCAGGTGGTGGCCGTGCGGCGCGCGCTGGCCGAGCCGCTGCTGGTGATCACGGGCGGGCCGGGCGTAGGCAAGACCACCATCGTACGCGGGATCGTCAACACGTTAGTGCGCCAGGGGCTGACCGTGGCCCTGGCCGCGCCCACCGGCCGGGCGGCCAAGCGGCTGCAGGAGGCTACCGGCCAGCCCGCAGCGACGCTGCACAGACTGCTGGAATGGCGCCCTGCGGACGGGGTGTTCGGCCGCGATGCGTCCCGGCCCTTGCAAGCGGACCTGCTGGTCGTCGACGAGGCCTCCATGATCGACATTCGCCTGATGGCCGACCTGCTGGCGGCGCTGGCCGACGGCACGCGCCTGGTGCTGGTGGGCGATGTCGACCAGCTTCCTTCGGTCGGGCCGGGCATGGTCCTGCGCGACGTGATCGCCTCTGGCCGCGTGCCCACCGTGCGGTTGACCGAGATCTTTCGTCAAGCGGCCGCCAGCCTGATCGTGACCAACGCCCACCGCATCCACGACGGGGTGCAGCCGGAGCTGGGCGCGCCGCCCGCCCAGGGCGCAGCCGCGGACCAGCGCGACTTCTTCTTCATCGAGGACGATGATCCGGCCCACGCGGCCGAGACCATCCGCGACCTGGTGACCACCCGCCTGCCGCGACGCTACGGTTTTTCCCCGCGCGATATCCAAGTCCTGACGCCCATGCACCGGGGCGAGCTGGGCGCCACAACGCTCAACCGTCTTCTGCAAGACGCGATCACGCCGGGCCGGCCCGAGCTGCGCAGCGGGGGGCGCGTGTTCCGTGCCGGCGATCGGGTAATGCAAGTGCGCAACAACTACGACCGGGATGTGTTCAATGGCGACGTCGGCGAAGTGATGCGCGTGGCGGGCGGGCCGGCGGAGGCGAGCCAAGGCCAGCAGGCCGTGGTCCGCTTTGACGAGCGCGAGGTGAGCTACGCGGCCGATGACCTGGACGAGCTGACCCTGGCCTACGCCGCGACTGTGCACAAGTCACAAGGATCGGAGTATCCGGTCGTGATCGTGCCGGTGCACACGCAGCACTATGTGATGCTCCAGCGCAGCCTGCTCTACACGGCTGTTACGCGCGGGAAGAAGCTGGTGGTGCTGATTGGCTCACGCAAAGCCTTGCGCATCGCCGTGGGCAACGCCGAAGTGGCCGCGCGCTGCTCGCGGTTGGCTGCGCGATTGGCGGCGGGGTAGGGCGAATCCATCATGATGCGACTTCTTCTCCTTGCGCCGCTTCTGCTCGCGGCCGTGTCGGCGCGTGCGGCCGAGCCGGCGGCCCCGGAACGCCTGCATGTGCTCATGATCAACGGGGGCGGCGATCGCGAGGACAACTTCGCCTCGCACCTTTCGCATCTGCGCCAGCTCGCCGGCTTGCTCGAGCGCGCTCGGGTGCCGCGCGATCATGTCACCATCCTGGCCAGCGATGGCAGCGACCCGGCGCCCGATTTGGCCGTGCGCGGGCCCGAGCCCGAGGGAACCTGGTTGCTCGAAGGCACGGCCGTGGGCGACCTGCTTCGCCATTTCATGGACTTCGAAAACTCTACCCTCGCCGGCTACCGCTTGCGGCCCGCCACCCGGGCCGAGCTGCGCCGCACGTTTGGAGAGCTGAGAGCGCGGCTGCGGCCGGGTGACACCCTGCTCGTCTTCGTTACCGACCACGGTACCGCCAATCGCCACGACCCGCTCGACAACCGCATCTTGCTTTGGGGAGCGCATGAGTCGCTCTCGGTGCGCGGCCTGCGCGGGCTGCTCGTGAGCCTGCCCACCCAGGTGCGCGTGGTGTTGCTCATGTCCCAGTGCTTTTCTGGCGGCTTTGCCTATCTTTACGATCTGAACTCCCACGCGCGGCTCCCCTCAGGGGCAGCCTGCGGCTACTTTTCGTCCACCGCCGATCGCCCCGCCTACGGCTGCTATCCCGAGGTCCGTGGTGCCGAGGCGGTGGGGCACGCCTTCGAGTTCCTGCAGGCCCTCTCCCACAACGGCCATTTTGTTGGTGCGCATGACACTGTGCGGCTTTCTGATCAAAGCCCCGATGTGCCTCTACGCAGCTCCGAGGTGTTCCTCGACGAGATCTTGCTGCGCGCGGCGCACGCGCAGCGGGTGGACGAGAACGAGTTTGTCGACCAAGTCCTGCGCAAGGCCTGGGCGGATGGTGGCTTTGCGGCCCAGCGCGATCAGGCCGATCGCCTGGCGGCCGAGTACGGCCTGCCGCACCTGCGCGAGCACAGCCTGGCCGAGATCAACCAGCGCGGGGACGAGCTTGCCGCGTTCCTCAACGGAGTGGAAGCGCACGGCAAGGTCTGGGCGACGGCGCTCGGGGATCTCAATCAGGCGCGCCTGGACGCGTTCCTGGCGGCGCGGCCGGGCCTGGCTTCGCGCCTAGCCTTGCCGGCCCTGCGCAAGCTGGGACCGGCCGAGCGGCGCACGCTGGCGGTCGAGTTGTTGCGCGAGCTTCTGCCCCAGAGCGAGGCCGACGGAAAGCAGTTTTCGCGTGTTCAACGCCTCATCGACGCCACCGCCAGCCTCGATGAGATTGCCTACCGGGCCGAGGTGCGGCTGGCCGCCCTCTTGCGCATGCGCACCGTCTTGCTTGACGTCGCGGGTCGCTACTACCTGCAGAGCCAGGGCAAACCAAAGGAAGCGGCGGCCTCGGCCGCTCTCGAGCGTTGCGAGGATCTCGAGCTCACCCTGGCCCCGGTGGCTGGTTCTGCCGGCCCCACGTTCAAGCCAGCTCTCGTCGCGCTCGACACCGATCGGCAGGCGGCCGCCCGAGCCCAGCCGGCCTGGCTGGGCTTTGGGTTCGAGCCACTTTCTTCGGCTCGCCGTCGGCGCCTGAGGCTTGCGGACGGAGCGGTCCGAGTGATGTCGGTCGTTGCGAATTCACCGGCGATCCGCGCCGGCCTGCAGCGCGGTGATATCTTGCTCGGGGCCGCAGGTGCTCCGTTCACCAGCCAGAACCCGGTGCGGCCGGCCGTGGTCTTGGCGTCTATCGGCGTACAATGGCCGCTCGACCTGCAGCGCGGATCGAAAAGACTGGTTTTGCAGGTACGGCCGGAGCCTGCGCCCAACAGCCGCTGATCGCGTGGGGAGCCCGCCGGCTCCGCCGGCGGCGCACCATCGCGGGAGGGAATGGGAACCCTTTCAGGGTTCCCATCCTAATAGATGTACCCGACACCACCGCCGAGGAAGAGAGCGTCGAAGAAGCCGGCGTCGATGCGGAATTCGAGGCCCTTGACTTGCGGGATGCGAAAGTCGAACCCGAAAACCAAGTTCAGGATGGGAATCGCGCCCGGCACCGAGCCTTCCCTGTAGCGGTGCGGGGTCGTTGGGCTGATACGCCCGGAACCCTCTGTCCCCTTCAGCTCGGTTTCTGTGCAGACGCCTCCCGTGCACACGATGGGCCGGCATTCGCTGAGAGTCTGGTCTGTGCAGTTGTAGGACTTCGTGCGCAGGACGTCGCCCTGGATGATGGCCAGGCCCAGCCCGGCGCCATAGTGGATGCCGAAGACATCGTTGAAATATTGGCGCGAAAGGAAAGAAAGGTCGACCGTCCAGAAACCGAAATTCTTGAACTGGACCCAATCTGTGTCGAGGCTCGCGTCGTGGCCTTTGCCCAGCCAGTTTCCGTCAGGCGCGCTCATGTTCTGGTAGCCCAGGCCGAGCGAGACTTCCCAGAACCGGTTTGGGTTTTCTGCGTCGCGCTTGCGCCGGAAGCCTTCAAAACCAACGCCATAGGACGACACAGCCTGATTGGCCTTGGTGAACATGCCCAGAAACCAGTGGGGTAGGGTGATCCAGCGAGCCCGGAAAGCTCCGCCGAAGTGCGGCGGGATAACCAGTGTCCCGGTGGCCGGTCCCGCGGCCAACGGCGGGGCCTCTGCCGGTGGAACCGCGGCCTCTGCGGATGCGGCCGGAGCCTCTGCCGGCGGGGCTTTCGCCGCCAGGGCCTCTACCGGTTGGTTTGGAGCGGCTTCGCCTTGCGCGCGGGCCGCGGCGCCAGAGCCGAGAATGAACAACGGGGCGAAAGCTACGATCGTCAAGCGGCGAGCCATCACATCCTCCGGGTGCCAAGCAGCGGTCAAGACCACCGCTCGGGCGCGACTATAACCCAAGCCATGGTAACGTTGGGCAATGCTCGTCTTTTGGCTGAGCGCAGCCATAGCTGTCCTTCTGGCCGGGCCCTCCGCAGCGCCTGCAGGCCGGCCTGAGCGAGCGGCGGTCGAAGCACATCTGCGGCCGAACACCCTGCCGCGCTCAGCTGCCGACTGGCGGGCGCTGGGAACCGGGATCGACGAGGTTTTGATCGCCATCGCAGGCGACCCCAAGACCGACCTGCAGATTCGCGCACACGCCGTCAGCGCCCTGGGCGTGGTGTCGACGCGGCCTGGCCGGGCTTTCCTGGAGACCGCCGTGAAGCAGAAGGCGTCGTCGAACGACGCGGGTGACAAGCTCCTTTTGCGCAAGGCGGCGTTGGCACTTGGTTGGGTAGGGGGCACGGCGGTGCCGGCGCAGCTCGGCCCCTTGCTGGAACATCCCGACCCCGACGTGAGGTTGGATGTGGCGATCGGGCTGGGGCTCACGCGTTCCGGGGAGGCAGCTGACTTTTTGCGCAAGCGCTTCGACGTCGAGACCGTGCCCAAGGTCCGCAGCCAGATCGGCCGGCAACTTCGCCTGATCGAGGACGCCGCCGCCGACGCGAAACGCCCCTCGCCCGCAGCCCAGTAGCGCCTCGGGTTCTCCCCCGCGCCTCAGAATGCGACGAACGGTCCCGCTCCCGATGGAGTCGATTGATTCTCGATCGCGGTGAACACGTTTCTGCCGAAGTAGAAAGGCAGGCCCCAGTCGAAAAACGCGCCTATCGCCGTCGGTGCTGAACGAGGGGCCGAGCTCGACCCGCCCAGATTGTTGAAGGCCACGTTGTTCTGGTTGGCAAACAACGCCTCAGCGTTGGCAATGCTGAAGTTCACCGTCACGGTAACCAAGCCGCCGGTATCCTTGTTCGTGGCTGACAAGCTCAAAGTCGAGCGAGGACAGTAGAAGCCAGAGTACAGGCCAGAGCAGGTCGCGATGCGCGAGGTACCGCTGTTTGGAAAGTAGAGCGCGTTGGAGCCACTGTCCACAAAGGCCAACGAATAGCTGCTGTTCGCAGGGTAGCTGGTCAGAAAGCTGCCCGAGCTGTCGAGCGGGATCACCGTCGCCTGGCCCAGGTCATTGTTCGCACGTGTGCCGATGCCGAAGACCAAAGATCCGGTCACGCTGGGTGCCCCATTTGCCGAAATCGTGGGCAGTTCGATAATGGTGCCGTTGTTGTCTTGGCTGAAGAGCGGGACGGGATTGGACACCTGTTTGGCAATTGGCACGGCTGCCGCCGTGCAGCCACCCTTTGCCGCTGAAGAGCACGCGAAATATATCCCGGGATTGGCCGACCTGGTGCCCGTGGGTTCCGCGCACGCCGGTCCGCAGTCCTGCACGAGCGCGCTTATCCCGAGAATGCCGTTGGCCCCCAGCGTGTCGGCGGTACTGGCGTTGACACCAGTACAAGTGCGTGGCACAGGATAGGTTGACCCGCCAATCACTTGGATGGGGATGCCGTTGGCCTGCTCACCCGCGAGCTTTAGGTCAGCGCTGCGCAGCGGGCCCCAGGTGAAGCTGCTCACGAACTGGGTGCATTCCGCCAGAGCGACCCCGCTGTCATCGGTCCACGCCGGCAGCGACAGCGTCAGGACCGACGCGAGCAGGCGCAAGCCCGAGGATCCGGTGTCGAGCAACACGTGGTCGATGGTTTGGCATTGGCTGGTCCCGGGAACACAGACGGTTACGTTGGCAAACAGACCGTTGAGGTAGCCGATACCGGGAAGCCCGAAGTCCACGGAGAGCTCGGCCACGTTGTCAGCGGGCGCGGCGGTGCCGGCAGCGCCCGCGGCAGCGCCCGCGGTTCCAGTTGTTCCCGCGGTGCCAGCCGCGCCGCCGGTGCCGGTTGCTCCCGCGGTCCGGGCCGCACCCCCGGTGCGGGTCGTGCCTGCGGTGCCGGTTCTTCCCGCGGTCCCGGCTCTTCCCGCGGTCCCGGTGGTGCCTGCGGTGCCGCCTGCCCCTGTGCCGCCCGTGGCAACGAGCGCGTCGTTCCTGCCCGCGCCACCCGTCGCACCTGGCCCGTCGGTGATGCCTGCGCCGCCCTTTGCCGTCGGGCCATCGCTTTCACCAACACCGCCAGTTGCCGGGAGCGCGTCGCTGCCGCCCACGCCGCCTGTGCCCATCCCTGTCGTACCGCCGCTGCCAGTGCCGCCAGTGCTCCCCACATCGGCCAGGCCCGCGGCACTGCCGGAGTCTGGGGCGTAGAGAGCATCAGCTCTCACAGTACGCGCCCCATCGCCATTGACCACGCCACCGGACAGGCCGCCGTCAGTAACCGCGTTGCTCTTGGGATGCGAGCTGGAGCCACAGGCCGCTGCAAGGGCTGTCACGAAAACGCCGACAACGGCGAACAGTCTTTGCATTTGGACGCTCCTTGTGCTGAAACTTCGCGCCACGCGCGATCCGAAGGTCGGCGTAACCTCAATCGTAGCACAGCCATGTCTTGTCGACGGCTGGTGCTGGGGCACTGGTGCTGGGGCATACCCTGCCGCGCTCGGCTACCGGCGGCCACTACTCACGGCCGAGTGGGCCGAAGACGTGGTCGCGAGCACGTTGGTCTCACGTCGGTCGCGGCCCCAAGGTTGTGCTAGGGTTCGCGCGCGACGAGCGGCAGCAAGGAGTTCTGCAACGTGTCAAGGGAGAAGCTTGGAATCTTGGTCGGAGGCGGCCCCGCCCCCGGTATCAACAGCGTCATCAGCGCTGCCACGATCCGCGCGCTCCTGCAGGGCGTGGACGTGCTGGGCATTCGCGACGGGTTCGACCGCCTGATGAAGGGCCGGCTGGAGGACATCAGGCCCTTGCAGTTGGGGGACGTCAGCCGCATCCATTTCTCGGGTGGGTCCGTCCTGGGCACCTCGCGCGCGAACCCCACCAAGAAGGAAGAGGATATCGGTATCGTCGTGGATTCGTTGCAGCGGCTGGGCGTAACCCAGCTCATCACCATCGGCGGCGATGACACCGCGTTCTCCGCGATGAAGGTTTCGGAGCGAGCCGCTGGCAAGATCCGCGTGGTTCACGTGCCCAAGACTATCGACAACGATCTCGACCTCGACCCCATGGTCGATACCTTCGGCTACCAGACCGCGCGTCACATTGGCGTGGAGCTGGTGAAGAACCTGATGGCCGACGCCAAGACCACTTCGCGCTGGTACTTCGTGGTGGCCATGGGGCGCAAGGCCGGGCACCTGGCCCTGGGCATCGGCAAGGCCGCTGGCGCCACCATGAGCGTAATCCCCGAAGAGTTTCCGCGCTGCAGGACCACCCTGAGGACCCTGGTGGACATCCTGGCCGGTGCGATCATCAAGCGTCTGGTCGAGGGACGGCGCTATGGCGTGGCAGTGCTGGCCGAGGGCCTGGCCGAGAGCATTCCCGAGGAAGACGTCAAAAGAAACCTCGGACCCATTGAACGCGACGATGCCGGCAACATGCGCCTGTCCGAGCTGAACCTGGGCGACGGGCTGAAGAAGGCCACCGTCAAGCGGCTCAAGGAACTGGGCGTAGACAAGCTCACCTTCGTGTCCAAGGATATCGGCTACGAGTTGCGCTGCGCGGATCCCATTCCTTTTGACCTGGAGTACACACGCGATTTGGGCTACTGCGCAGCCAAGTTTCTGTTCTCAGGCGGCAACGCAGCCATGGTGTCCCTGCAGGCGGGAAACTTCGTGCCCATCCCCTTTGCCCAGATGCTGGATCCTGGCACGGGGCGCACGCGATTGCGTATGGTGGATACGCGCTCCACCCGCTACGCCATCGCCCGACGCTACATGATCCGGCTGCGGCGCGACGATTTTGATGACCCGGCTATCTTGGCCAAGTTCGGCGGGGTGTGCAATCCGAGGCTCTCGGCAGAGGAGTTCAGGCGGCAGTTCGCCTACGTGGTCGAGAACGAGGCGCCGCCGCTCGATCTTTTGCACGCACGCGATCGCACACCCACGGTGCGGTGAGGACCGGCGCCGCTCGTTAGGTCAATGCCTGTCAACCTGCGCGACCTGGACCTGCCTGCCACGACTGCTCTGCTGGCCGGCCACGGCGTGGACCCCGCGAAGGCCGCTCGGGTCTTTGCGGCCGTGCAGCGGGATGGCGTGTCCAGCGTCGACGGTCTGACCTGGCTTGCCGCCACGACCCGCCGGGCCCTGGCCGCGGAGGTGGTTTTTCCTGAGCTAGAGATCGTGGAACGCAGGCGGGCGGCAGACGGCTTCGTCAAGTATCTGTTTCGCCTGCCCGACGGCGACTTGATCGAGGCGGTGCGCATCCCGCTGCCTGATCCGGGCGATGCGCGGGCGCTCAAGCAGCGCCGCCAGCGCGGCGAGGCAGCCGGGTTGGTGGCCCTGCCCACGGCGAAGTACACCCTGTGCATCAGCTCGCAGAAGGGCTGCGTCCTGGCATGCGACTTTTGCGCCACCGGCCGATTGCGACCAGCCGGGGGCGTGCGCAACCTTGCGGTGTGGGAGATGCTGGCCCAAGTGCGGGCCATGCGTGCCGAGGCGGATCACCCAGTTTGCGGCGTACTCTTCCTCGGCATGGGCGAGCCCCTGCTCAACTACGACAATGTAATCCGCGCGGCGCAGATCCTGTCGCACCCGGCAGGCCCGGCAATCGCCGGCGACTCCATTTCCATCTCGACGGTGGGCGTGGCCCCAGCCATCCGGCGTTTCGCGGCCGAGCGACATCGTTTCCGGCTCATCATTTCATTGGCTGCGGCCACCAGCGAGGCACGCCTGCCGCTCATGCCAGCGGAGAAGCGCTGGCCGCTTGCTGACGTGATGGCAGCCGTGCGCGAATACGCGGCTTCCTGCCGCAGCCGGCTGAGCTTCGCCTACATTGGGATCTCCGGCGTGAATATGGGCTGCGAGCATGCGCGGAAGCTGGCGGAGCTGCTGGCCGGCCTGCGCGCCAAGGTCACCCTCATCGACGTCAACGACGATTCAGGCCGCTCTCAGCCGCCCACTGACGAGGAAGTCAGGGAATTCCGGGACGAGCTGCTGGCCCGCCACATCCCGGTGTCCCGCCGCTATGCCGGCGGCCGCGAAATCGGCGCCGCCTGCGGAACCCTGGCCGCGACACGGGCCGGGGGCGTGGTTCTCTGAGTTTCTTGCGAGAACTGCTGGGCGCCCAACGGGGCGATGCCACTGGCGGTGCCTCTCGCCGCAGCGGATCGCCAGGCCGCTAGACGGCTGAGACGTGGTTCTCAGCGAAGGCCAGGATGGCGCTGCAGAACGGGTCGACCAGCGCGGCAAGCTCGCCCGCCGCCGCCCGCATCTTGGCAGGGTCCACCTCCGCGTAGCCGTGGCCCACCAGGTTGCGCAACTTCACCCCCGCGGAAAGACGACTGGCCAGGTCGGAAGACAGGACGCCTTTTTCGGCCAGCAGGGCGAAATGGTCGCGCAGGCTGGGGACCGGCCCCCAACCCTGGTCAGCGATGATGTGCGAACAAAGGTCGATGGCTTCCTGCATGACCAGGTACACGCGGAACGACACCAGGTCGCGCACATCGCGGCTGGCAGCCATCGCGGCGGCTTGGTCAGGAAGACACGCGCGCAACCACTCCGCGGTGTCGCGCAGGCGGCTGATCTTGTCCCTCACAAGGTCGACGCGGACCATCGGGATTTCTCCAGAGCACGGCGAAGCCCGTCGGCCTCGCGTTCGAGGTAGGGCTGAAGATCGAAGTACTCGAGCGGCACGCGGGCGCGGAAATCGACGAGGTCACGCCGGTCCCTGGCAGCCAGCACGATGCCGCTGCGGACCACCTCCCAGCGCAGCAGGGTGGAAGCGCTGTCGAGATCTACCAGATCGATCTCGCGCCCCACGATTTGCTCGAGCTGGGCACACAGTGCGCCCTGCTGCAGCAGGGACAGGGGCTGCGCGAACGCGACCGCCACGTCGACGTCGCGGGCGGCATTCGGACCCCTGGTAGCCGCCGAGCCGAAGAGAAATGCCAGGCGCACCTCGGGCCGTCCTTGCAGTGCGGTGATCAGACGGCCTGTCAACTCCTCGACGGTCACGCGGAGATATTACCACTTCCGGCATAGTCAACGAAACACAGCCGGGCGGCGGCGGTCGAGGATGTGAGCCTGCCGCAGCCGGAGTGCTGTCCGACTCCCTGGGTAAGTTTGGGCAGGGACGACAGCGGATCATCGGGGAGGTGTGGGATGCGGAGATCCCCGCCGCGGCCTTTGAGCCACCGTTGTATGATGGCGTTGGCGAGACCATCGTGAACGCGGATCCAATATCCGGCCAACCAGACAATGCTTCGGGCTCGGCAGGACGCGCCTTCCTTTGGGTCGCGCTGGCTCTGGCCGTGGTCTACCTGCCCATCTTTTTAGGACAAATCGTCTTCTTTCGCGACATCGCGCACTGGATTTTCCCAGCCCGAGTTTTCGTGCGCGATTCTCTGCTGCACGCAGAGCTACCGGCGTGGAATCCCTACCAAGGCCTCGGCTTCTCCGTTCCGTCTGATCCGCTCTATGGCGTTTTCTATCCTCCCAACTGGCTGTTCTTGTTGGTGGGCCCAAATTGGGTTGGCGCGATGATCACCTGGCAGGACTTCGCGCACCTTGTGTGGGGCAGTGCGGGGGTGTTCTGGCTTGCACGACGGTTCCGGGCAACCCCGGTGTCGGCGGTCATTGCAACGCTGTCTTGGGCCCTGTCCGGCTATGTGACGTCGCAGTGGACAGCGGGCCTGCGCCTGCACGCGGCTGCGTGGATTCCTTGGGCGGCGGTTGGGCATCTGGCGCTGCTCGACCGCCTGCGCGCCGGGGGCCGTCGCTGGAGGCTGGGCGTGGTCCAGGCAGCCCTTCCCACGGCATGCGCGCTTCTGATGGGTGAGCTGTTTCTGGCCATGATGGGGGTCGGTTTCGCCCTCATGCTGGTGGCTGCCACGCAGCGACTCGAACGGCTCAAAGACTCGACGTTGCCCCGCTTCTCCCGTCGCTGGGCTGCTGCGGTCGCGCTGGCCCTGCTGCTCGCCAGCGGCGTGGCGGCCGTCGTGCTGGGTCCGGCGCGCGCGCATAGCTCGGGAACTGATCGCGCGGCACCACTTTCGCGCGCGGAGGCCGAGGTGCATTCTCTGCACCCGCTTCGCCTCATCGAGTTCGTTGCGCCAGGCTCTATGGGCGATGCCTATGGCGAATACCCGGCCAGCCGCTGGGTGGGAGAGGCAAGCGCGGATGGTCTGCCGCTTTCGTACAGCGTCTACCTGGGGGCCAGTGTACTAGCCTTGGCTCTCGCCGCCTTTCGCCGGCGATGCCGCTTGGTCTTCGTCCTGGCTGGGCTCGGCGGTTTTGCGCTTCTGCTTGCCTTGGGCAAGCACCTGCCGGTGCACGCCGTTTTCCGGCGCATCGTGTTTCCATTTTCCTTCATGCGCTCGCCGGAGAAATACACGGTCTTGGCCGTGCTCGCGCTGGCGCTCTTGGCCGGCGGAGGTGGCCAACGGATCCTCTCTGGACAGCAACAACCTTGGCGCCGGACCGCGATCCTTCTTGCGTCGCTCGTCGGATTTGGGATCGCTTCGCCCTTCATCTTCCAGTTTCCCTGGTCCGGGTACATGGTCCACGGACTGCGCCATGGGGCCATGGCTGTGCTGGCTGTGCTTGGGGTCCAGCTTCTGGCGGCGCGTGGTTCGCGCTTGGCGCCGGTTCTGCTGGTTGCCACAGTGGCGCTGGATCTGGCGGCAGCGTGCTGGCCTTTGCAGGGGTTCGCGCCGCGCGCACTGGCCGCTGACAAGCCGCGGGCCGCGCAGATGGTTCTTGCCGATCATGCAGGCCATGCTGAGCCGCCGCGGCTGTTCCGCTCGGAGGCGGTCACCGGCACGGTGATGGCATGGACCCAGGCATCGAGCCACGCGCAGGGCGAGGCGCGACTGTTGCAGACGCTCGTGACCAACACAGCGAACGTGTGGGGCATCGCCATGGTGCCGGGCTACGACGCGGCCATTCCGAGTCGGCTGGTGGGCGCGTGGGCTGCGGGCAAAGCTGATCGACTGGCGGCCCTGCGGCTCTTCAGTGTGGACTACGCGGTGTTGCCGGCGCGCGATCCGCGCGACCCGACCGACCCCCGCGCCGGCTTGCAGCCGCTTTCTGATCCCTTGCCAGGCGCACGCCTCTACCGCGTGACCGGCAGCCTCCCGCGCGTGTTCCTGGCCGCCCACGCAGAGGTGGTGCCCGACGAGTTCGCGCTCTCCCGCCTGTACCAGCCGGCCGTGGTGGCGGGCGAAAGTGTGTGGCTGGCGCCCGATGCCAACGCGTATCCGGTGCTTGCACCGCCGGGCCGGGTCGGGACGTGTCAGATGGAATCCTTTGGCAATCGACGGCTCGACGCCCACTGTGCGGGCGGGCAACCCGCGCTGGCGGTGTTCAACGAACAGTACGACCAGGGATGGAGCGCGACGGTGGACGGCCAGCCGGCGCCGGTCTTGCGCGCAAACCTGAACATGCGGGCTCTCGCGCTCGCGCCGGGTGTCCATAACATCGTCATGGAGTACAGCCCGCCGGGTTTGCGTGCCAGTGCGGTTCTGACTCTGTTGTCAGTGCTAGCCTTGCTGGGCCTGGCCTTCGCGTCTGGGCGCGGGCAAAGGCGGGCGTGACCGTGACGTCCCCATCGGCGGCTGTGACCGATTTGGAAGAATCGCCGGACCGCTCCGCCGCGCCGGCGTGGCGTCTGTTGCTTGTCGCAGTGGCCATCTTGTGTGTCGTGTATTTTCCCATCTGGCTGGGTCGCATTGTCTTTGGCAGTGATGTCGCCCACTGGAAGTTTCCGGCGCGCTGGTTCGTGCGCGATTCGCTGTTGCGCGGAGAATGGCCTGGTTGGAATCCTTTTCAGGGGCTTGGCTTTGCGATTTTCGCCAATCCGCTTTACGGCGTTTTCTATCCGCCCAATTGGCTTTTCCTTCTCGCGCCGCCGGACTGGGTGGCAAGCCTTCTGACCTGGCAGGACTTTGCCCACCTCATGTGGGGCGGCGTGGGGATGTTCCTTGTGGCGCGACGGCTGGTCGGATCGCCCGTCGCGGCTTGCGTGGCAGCCTTGGCATGGTCACTCGCTGGCTACAACACCAGCCAGTGGACAGCCGGGCTGCTCCTGGTCGCCGGCGCGTGGGTGCCCTGGGCAGCCGTCGGCCATCTCGCGTTGCTCGATAGCCTGCGGTCGGGCCGTCGTCGCTGGCCCATGGGCGTGGTCAGGGCGGCGCTGCCGACCGCCATGGGCCTTCTGGTCGGTGAAGTCTTCGTGGCCATGATGGGCGTGGGCTTCGCGTTGGCGACGACAGCCGCGGTAGAGGTGCTGGAGCGTCGTCACAATCCGGCACGCGCGCGCCTCCGCGCTCCCTGGCTGGTTGTCTTTGCCTGTGCTCCTGCGCTGGCCGCAGGGTTGGCTGCCATCACCCTGGTGCCGGCGCACGCACTTCAGGGCTCGACTGAACGCGCAGCTCCGCTTTCCCGGGCCGATGCCGAAGCCTGCTCGCTTCATCCCGCCCGACTGGTCGAGTTCGTTGCTCCTGATAGCATGGGCAACGCCGAGGGCTTCCAGCCCGCGGGACGATGGATTGCGGAGCCAGGGCTCGACAACCTCCCCTTGTCGCACAGCCTGTACATGGGGTCGAGCGTGGTCGCCCTGGCCTTGGCGGCGTTTGGCCGGCGCCGGCGTCTGGCTTCATTGCTGGGCGCCCTTGGCGGCGGGGCGCTGGTTCTGGCGCTGGGCAGGCACCTGCCTGTGCACGCCGTCTTCCGGGTCATGGTGGCTCCCTTCGCGTACATGCGCTTTCCGGAGAAGTACACGGTCGCGCTGGTCGGCTGGCTGGCCCTGCTGGCTGCCCTGGGCACGGCGCGGATACTCGCGGCCCAGCGTCCGCCATGGCGGCGCATGGCGGTCTTGCTTGCCCTTTTGCTCGTGCTTGCTCTACTCGCGCGCTTCGTCTTCCCAGGGCATTGGGCCGCGCAAGTCACCCGAGGGGCTCTTGCCGGCGGCCTGGGTGTGGCTGGTGTTCTCACGGCACAGTTCCTCGCGGCCCGGCGCGCCCGGCTTGCCCCGATTCTGCTGATCGCTGTCGTGGGACTCGACCTGGCAGCGGCAACATGGTCGCTGCAGGTCTTTGCTCCCCGCAAGCTTGCAGCGATGTCGCCGCCGGCCGCGCGAATGGTGCTGGCCGACAGTGCTGGCCGTGGCGAGCCGCCGCGGCTTTACCGCGCCAACAATGTGCTGCAATACGTGGGCCGTTTTGCGCCGGCTCTTCCGCCCGAATTGAGCGAGCTGTGGCTCTTGCAGACCTTCATTACCAATACGGCCAATGTCTGGGGCATCGCCACTTTGCCTGGGTACGATGCAGCCATTCCGGCTGCACTTGACCGCATCTGGAAGTCCGGCCTGCGCGAAGGACAATCAGTCTTGCGCTTGCTTGGGGCACGCTACGTGGTCTTGCCCGTCGAGGATCCGCGGGATCCCAAGGAGAAGCGCACCGGCATCGAGCCCTTGCTCGATCCCTTGCCGGGCACGCGGCTGTACCGCGTACCGGGCGCGCTACCGCGGGTGTTTCTGGCTGGTCAGGCCCAGGTGCTGGACGACGCAACCGCGCTGGGCCGGATCCTTGATCCGGCCGTCGTCGCCGGCAAAATGGCCTGGCTCGCCCCTCACTCGGATGCCCGCACGCTACCCAGCCCCGCCGATTCAGTCCCAGGGATCTGTGCGCTCGATTTCTATTCCAGCAACCACTTGCAGGCGAGCTGTCAGGTTCAGCGACCGGCGCTGGCGGTCTTCGTGGAACAATACGAAAAGGGATGGAGCGCCACCGTGGACGGCCAACCGGCGCCAATCCTCAGGGCCAATCTCATCATGCGCGCGGTGGCTCTCGGTCCCGGCACGCACAGGATTGCGATGCAGTTCAGGACGCCAGGCTTGCGGCTGGGGGGTAGCGTGACGTTGCTGTCGCTGACACTGGTGGTGGTTTTGGTCGTGGGTGCGCGGCTTATGAAGCGGAGGAAGACGGACACGCGCAAGCCAGATTGCGGCTTCGAGATGCGAGAAGGTCGCCGAGAATTGAACGCCACAGTGGACCATAGATGAACATATGCCCTTGTCCCGGTAGGACGGTGAGGGTGGATGCGGGAATACATTCGGCCATTCCCTTCGCCATTCCCAGCGGTGTCCCGTTGTCGAGCTCGCCCTGCGATCACGATGAGACGCGCATTCAGCTCGCGAGTGATCGCCTCAGGTGGATGCATGAGGCGACTGCTCGGGGTTCCTTGGAAGAACACGACCGGTGTGCCGCCGTCATTGCCGTACTGGGCAAAGGTGAGAGTGCGGCCGTCCGGCAGTCGAATCCTCCCCTCCCTCGCCTTCGCAGCCGCGATCATGGCGAAACTACGCACCTCCACCGCGCCAGCAGCCGGCCGGCGTCTACTTTGCGGTCTCCGCCAGCTTGGCCCATGAGTCGCGCAGGGGCACCGTGCGGTTGAACACGGGCTGGCCTGGCTTGGAATCCACGCTGTCCACGCAGAAGTAGCCCAGTCGTTCGAACTGGAAGCGGCTGCCGGGCGCCGCCTCGGCCAGGGCGGGCTCGATTTGGGCATCGGAGACCACTTGCAGTGAATTGGGATTGAGGCAGGTGCGAAAATCTGCGCCGCCTTCGCCGGGATTTGCCTTGGTGAACAGACGATCATACAGGCGCACGGTGGCCGGCTTGGCATGTGCGGCCGAAACCCAGTGCGAGGTGCCCTTGACCCGCCGGCCGTCGGGCGCGTCGCCCCCGCGCGAGGCGGGATCCCAGGTGCAATGCAGTTCCACGATCTCGCCCGCCGGATTCTTGACCACGCTCACGCACTTGATGAGGCAAGCCCAACGCAGCCGAATCTCCGCGCCGGGCGAAAGGCGGAACCACTTCTTGGGCGGCACCTCGCAGAAATCATCGCGCTCGATGTAGACGACCCTGGAAAAGGGGATCTTGCGCGTGCCCATCGATGGATTGTCGGGATGGTTGGCTGCCTCGAACCACTCCACCTGGCCCTCGGGGTAGTTGTCGATGACGATCTTGAGCGGCCGCAGAACCGCCATGGCCCGCGGTGCGCGCTTCTCCAGATCCTCGCGAATGGCGAATTCGAGCAGGCCCACGTCCACGATGCTGTCGTTCTTGGCCACGCCGATGCGCTCGGCAAAGGCGCGGATGGCCTCGGGCGTGTAGCCACGGCGGCGCAGACCGCTCAGACTGGGCATGCGCGGATCGTCCCAACCGGAAACCAATTTTTCCTCGACCAGTTGCAGCAGTTTGCGCTTGCTCATCAAGGTGTAGGTCAGATTCAGGCGCGCGAACTCGATCTGGCGTGGCCGGTACGTCAGCGGCAGGTTCTCGATGGTCCAGTCGTAGAGCGGGCGGTGATCCTCGAATTCCAGCGTGCAGATGGAATGGGTGATCCCCTCCAGCGCGTCGGAGATGGGATGGGCATAGTCGTACATCGGATAGATGCACCACTTGTCGCCGGTGCGGTGGTGGGGCGCCTTCTTGATGCGGTAAAGCGGCGGGTCGCGCATGTTGAGGTTGGGGTGGTGCATGTCGATTTTGGCGCGCAGCACGCGCGCGCCGTCGGCAAACTCGCCCGCCCGCATGCGACGGAAGAGGTCCAGATTCTCCGCGGCCAAGCGGTTGCGAAAGGGGCTGTCCTGGCCCGGCTTGTAGAAGCTGCCGCGGTACTCGCTGATCTGCTCAGCCGACAGGTCGTCCACGTAGGCCTTGCCGCTCTCGATCAAGATCTCGGTCAGCCGGTAGATCTCGTCGAAGTAGTCCGAGGCATAGAGCGGCGGACCGTTCCAGCGGAAGCCCAACCAGGCTACGTCCGCTTCGATGGATTCCACGTACTCCACGTCTTCGGTGCTGGGGTTGGTGTCGTCGTAGCGCAGGTTGCACTTGCCGGCGTACTTGGCCGCCAAGCCGAAATTGAGGCAGATGGACTTGGCGTGGCCGATGTGCAGGTAGCCGTTGGGCTCGGGCGGAAACCGGGTGTGTACGCGCCCCTGGTTCTTTCCCTGCGCGAGATCGTCGTTGATGATCTCTTCGATGAAGTTGGAGGCTGGTGGTGGATTGCTGTCGGGGCCGGTCATGCACGCAAAACTACGGTCATCACCGGGCAATGTCCAATTGAAGAACGCGAATTGGAACCCTGGATTGGCGGGGAGCGGTGTAGGTGGCGGTCGCGGTGGCCGTAGCAGAGGCGGGCACGGTGATAGGGCATCAAGCGGCCGGCCAGCGGAAGCCCACGCATTCCGCCCCCTTCGCCCCGCGAAGCGGCTCATCGCTACCCAGATCTTTGTTCGCAGGTCCCGAGCGGGACTCCCGACCCGACACAGGGAGTCCCTTTCTTCGGCCGCGGCAGCGGCCGTATCGCCTCGCCCGCGCAGCGGGAGAGGCCGCCGACCGAAGGTCGGCGGGAGAGGGTCCGCGCGCACGGAACGCTGGCTCCGTGCTTGAAGCCTTGCCTCCCCTCACCCGGCGCGCTGCGCGCGCCGGCCTCCGCTGCGCTCCTCTTCGCGGGGCGAGGCATAAGGAAGGCGCTGAACGCTGACACCGCGCCGCTGATCCATCTGCTCGCCGTGGTGTCGGACTGGCGTGAGAAGTGGCTTTCGTGCCTTCGCACCGCCACGCTGCCGAACAAGCCGTTGCAGCGCTCGAATCCGCCGCAGAGCGATTAATGTAACATCGACGTGCCGGCTTGGCGGCGGCTTCGCCGCCGAACAGCAAACCGTTGGCGAACGCCCGTCAGCGGGTCCAGTCTGCGATCTCGAGGTCAGCGAAGTACCGGAAGTCCCCGATGTTGGCGGTGACGAGGGTTAGGCTCTCGCTGTGAGCGATGGCTGCGATCTGGCCGTCTACGAATGGTGGCGTTCTCCCGCTCTCTTCGAGCCGAGCTCTCTCCCGTCCGTGCCATTCGGCCGCAGCATCGTCGTAGGGCAGGATCGGAAAGGACCGTCGCACGACACCGTGGAGGTACTCTTCCAAAGCGCTTTTCCGCTTCCCCGCTGGAAGACGGCTGCAGCCATAGACCAGCTCGTGCCAAACTGGCGCGGCAATAGCGCAGTGGTCGCTTTGTTGCTCAAGCTTTCTCACAACGCGCCGGTTGGGTATCTTCGCGACGGGCGCGGAGACGATGGTCGTGTCGAGCAGGAATTTGAGCGTCATAGTCGAACTCGACGTCCCGGCTCTCGATCGCGAATCGAGTCGAGGAAGTCAGGCTCCAGCCCGATTTCCTCTGGCGCGTGACGACCAAGGAACGCACGGTATGCATCGCCAAACTTGGTGTGCTGGTTGCGAAGCATGTCGTACCTTTGTGGAGAAAGCACCAGAGCTACTGCTTTACCGCGTCGGGTTAACTGCACCTCTTTGCCCGCCTCTACGTCGTCCAGAATGTCCGGAAGATGGGCTCTCGCGTCCGCAACGGAATAGCTCTTCGACACTTTGCAAGTGTACATCTATTTGTACATCTAGCAACGAGTTCCTGCGTAGCGCTGTCGAACCCGTTGCGGCGCGCGATTGCGCGCTGCCGCTGAACACCACAACGTTGATTTGGGCCGAAGCCATCCCATCGTCGTGGGCGCATGAGCGTCCGAAGTGTCAGTATGGTACCCATTCATGACCGTCCTCTTCGCGATCTTCCTCGTCGTCCACGGGCTCATTCATCTGATGGGTGCCGCAAAGGCATTCGGGGTGGCCGAGATTCCACAGCTGGCGCAGCAGATCTCCAGGCCGCTGGGCGTCCTTTGGCTGCTGGCTGCAGGACTTCTATTGGTCACCGCGGGCGCTCTGTTCACCTGGCCTCGATGGTGGTGGACGGTGGGCGCCGGCGCGATCGTCATTTCGCAGGTCGCGATCGCCACGTCGTGGAGTGATGCCAAGTACGGGAGCATCGCAAACGTCATTGTGCTGGTGGGCGTGGTGCTCGGGCTCCTGTCGCAAGGGCCCTCCAGCTTTCGCGCCGAGTACGAGCGCGAAGTCGGGCAGAGCGTTGGTCACGCCAGCGCAACGCCGGTACTCACGGAGGCCGACATCGCGCACCTGCCGGCGGCGGTGCAGCAATACATCCGATTCACTGGCTCCGTCGGGCAGCCGCGCGTGCAGAATTTCCGTGCGGGCTTCCATGGAAAGATCCGCAGCGGACCAGACTCGCGATGGATGTCGTTCACTGGCGAGCAGTACAATTCCTACGACCAACCATCGCGTCTATTCCTGATGGACGCCTCGATGTTCGGGGTGCCATTTCAGGCGTTCCATCGTCTTGTTGGACCGTCCGCTACCATGCGGGTGAAAGTTGCGTCGATCGTACAGGTGGTCGACGCGAAAGGACCGGAGATGGACGAGTCCGAAACGGTGACGCTGTTCAACGATCTGTGTGTGTTTGCGCCCGGCGCACTCGTCGATCGTGGTATTCAGTGGCAGGAGATCGACCCGCATACTGTGAGCGCCTTGTTCGCCAACGCGAGCCACACCATCCGGGCGGTCCTGTCGTTCAATGACCGTAGCGAACTGGTGGACTTTGTGTCGGACGATCGCTCGGCGGCATCTTCCGACGGCAAATCATTCACCCGCATGCGGTGGTCAACGCCGCTGCGCAACTATCGCATGTTCGGGTCGCACCGGATCATGAGCGAGGGCGAGTGTATCTGGCACGCGCCAGGTGGCAAGTATGCCTACTTGCAATTCGGCCTCGATTCGATCGAGTACAACGTAGCGGTTGCGCCAAGGCAGCAGCACTGATGAGAGCGTCACAGCTCGGAGTGGGCAGACGGTCTGCGTGCCTCATCCACCAATCCGAAGTTCGAGACGCGAAGACTAGATCCCCGCGCCCACCGCCGCTGGCAAGGGCAAGCGGATCGAGAACACGGTGCCGGCTGCGGCGCTGCTGGCGAAGCTGACCTTGCCGCCCAGGTAGCGCTCGCCCAGCAGTCTCATGCCATAGGTACCCAGCCCGTGTCCCGTGCCAGCCTTGGTGGTGAACGAGCGCTGGAAGATGCGCGGTGCAACCGCAGGCGGGATCTCGCCCGGGTTGTGCACGTTAAACGCAACCGCGTCGCCCGACTCAGACTCGCCATCCGCATTCAGGCCGGTCTCCCGTTCACACCACAGGCGAACCTGGCCTTCGGCGGGCGTGGCTTCGAAGGCATTCTTTACCATGTTGACCAGCACCCGGCCGAGCAGGACAGGATCGGTGACCAGCTCCACGCCGGGGCAGCGATCTTCCACCGTCAGGATACGCTGCTGGGCGGATGGCGCGTCCGCAAACATGCCCTGCAAATCTTCGAGCAGCGCAGCGGGCGTGACCTTGACGCGCTGGGGCCGCAGCGTGCCCTGCTCGGCTTCGAGAAGCGTGCGCTGAAGCTGAATCTCGCGTTCAAGCTGGCCGACCAAACGGCTCACCCGCTCGCGCGCACGGTCGAGACGCTCGCCACTGGCTTGGTTGAGGAGGTGGGTCCAGTTGGACAAGGCCGAGAGCGTGTTGAGGATGTCATGAAAGAACACGCGCTCCAGCGCCTGACGGCGCTTTTCATGACTGATGTCGCGCAGGGACACCACGGTGTAATCCTTGCCGTCGATGTCCACCTGGGTGGCGCGCACGTTCAACTCCAGCGATGTCGCGTTTTCTCCCTCGCCTGACGTGAGCAGACATTCCTGCTCGACGGTGCGTCCGCCGGCCTGCGATTGCGTGACCGCCTGGAAGGTCCCACAAGCCAGGCAATGCTCGCCCGCCCCACAGCCCTGCGGCTGCTCGGCTGCGCGGGGACACGCGAAGAACTCGCCGGGGCGCAGCCCAATCGAGCGTCGTGCGTGGCGCAGGTTCTCCAGTAAGGGCGCGCGGTTGGTGGCCAGGATCTGCCGCTCCCGGTTGAGCACCAGCAGACCTGCGTCCACGGCCTCCAGCAGCGCGCTCACGATCGGGCTCTGGCTCACGGTCCGCACCTCGGCCTCCAGCTTGGCAGGGCTGGCGCGTTCATGGGACACCACCGGAATTGGTGTCACAGGTGCGTTTTCAGTTCCGAGCTTCGCCAACGGCGCGTAGCCTTTTCGCGGGGTTGCTGAGGTGGCCTAGGTCGACGAAGCAAGCCTAGCACGCGGTCTTTCCCACGCCCGGAGCACTGTGCTTGGCTCCGGCACGTCTTGCCGGCAAGGAATCGCGCCGCGCCAATGGCGGACTCTGTCCGTGAGCCCCGACCACCGTCCCTCGCCACCCTGTGGCCCGGACGCAGTCGGGCGGCCGATCCCGGCCAGATGTGACGGCGAAGTTGTGCTCGCTTGCGAGCATGATTGTGTCGAGCACGCGACTGGTATCGAAACGTGGGCCTCCTCGCCCAGTGGGCGGAGGTTCGCCATCCGTGTCGGCGCACGCGCGATCATCAATACAACTGGGCCATGGGGTGTGGCGCATATTCGATCGAGACCGCAAGCTTCTTGCCCGCGCCGACGGCAGAACATGAAGAGTCAGCCCTCGACTCGATTTCATGCTGAAATTGTCGCCACCCACCGTCAACAATTTCAATACAACCGAGGGTTCCGCCCACGATGTCCTTCTTTGAGTTGCCCCCTTCGTGGATCAGGACGTGTCTTCCGGGCATCAACTGCCACGCGCCGGCCGGCCCCTCCCCAAAGAAACTGTGCGGTCGGTAGTACGGTAGGAAGACCGGCGTGCATTCTCGGGCTTGAGCCAACCCTGTGTCACAGGGCCTGCTATCTGGAATGCGATTGTCCCCCAGATTGCGCAGGCCGAATCGTATTGCCTTGTAGCGGCCCCCGCCCACGATGCGGACTTCGTAGAGGGGAACCTCATAGGTCACGTAGGAATCGGGGATGAGCGTTCCATTCGGCCTACGATAGCATTGCAGGTGAGGGCTAACCCTGTGGTCGTAGGGTATGACATAACCCTTGTCCTGCACGATCCGGCTGGTGACAACGACCTTGACCTCATTCATCGTGACCCTCTGAACCTTTCTTTCGCTCGCAGTCGCCCACTCGGTGACCAGTCCTTCTACCCTGAGTGACTCGCTTGCCTTCCTTGGTCGTGATCGTCAATTCATACACATCCTCTGACTTCACAGTGAGGACGCCTTCGCTTTCCCCACCGCCCTTGACGTCGCAGCGGGTTCGCAGTCGATACGTGCTATCGGACAGCTTTTTTGACTCCCAAGCACAGCCGCCAATCCCGACTTTCTTGAGTCCCCAGTATCCCCAGAACATCGAACGAGGGTGATGGCAAACCGGCAAACGGGCCTTCCAGGTTTCGGTCTTTCCCGAAGGCAAGGTTCGTTCCGATACGCTCTCCCAGATGCCGAGTCGCAGGGGAGGCCACTCGTTGGCAACGTCCTCGGCGCTGGAAGGTCGCGAACTCAACGCTAGGCTAATGACCAAGGCCACGAAGGACAGGCGACGCCTGGGCGACACGTTGGCGGGTGTCAACTTCGCATCACACACGCGCGACACGTTACGCAGTGTGGTCAGTCACGTCAATGGGAAGACTCTTCCTATGCCAGCTTTTCCGCCAGGCCCGAGGAGCGGGTCAGGCTGTTGTTAGCGCCAGCAGACAGGACATCCGCATTGCCGCAGATCACGACGGCATGCCGTGCGCGGGTCAAGGCGGTGTAGAGCAGTTCGCGGGTAAGCAAAGGCAGAGGCTGCTCAGGCAAGAGCAGCAAGACCCGGTCGTGCTCCGACCCCTGCGCCTTGTGCACAGTCAGGGCATAGGCCAGGGACAGGCCCTCACCCAACGCCTCGGGCGGGACAGCCAGCCAGCGCGAGGCGGACGGTCCCGCGGCTGACAGGCGAAAGACAGCCATGGGTCGGGCTGCCTGGCCAGGTTCTGCGACTAACAGGATGAATCCCTGGTCACCGTTCCACAGACCGCGCTGGTAGTCGTTGCGCAAGACCAGCACCGGCTCACCAGGCAGAAGCTCGTCGCTGGAGCCGGCGCACAGGCCATGCAAAAAGGCGTTGACCGGATTGGTGCCAGTGGGCCGCTCGCGCGTCACGCAGAGCACGCGCTGGCGCGCAACCTGCGCGTGTAGGCGAGTGAGGCGGTCGTCGTCCTCGGCTGAAAAACCCTGGGGCTCAAGAACATATTCGTGCTCGATGAGCTGGCGCCACTCGGGCAGGGCCGCGATCCTGTCCTGGTACCAGCGCTCGAGCACAGCATCGCGTTCTGTACCCGGTACCAGCTCGACGCCGTCAAAGGCCAGCTTCGCAGTCGTGGGCCGCGATGCGAGCAAGGCCAGAAGCCGGCCGGCATCCCCCGCGCGCACGGCCGCCGCGCATTCGCTGATGCGACGGCCAGCGGCCTGCGCCTGGTCCGTACGGAAGCTCCGGTGGAGGCGCACAGCCAGGCTGCCCAGGTCGCGAAACACGGCTCCTGCGTCGACCGAAGGCAACTGGTCTGCATCACCCAGGAGTACCAACACGGCGTCGTCGCGAAGCGCGCGCAGCAGCCGATCCATGAGCGACAGATCGATCATCGACCCCTCGTCGACGATCACGGCCCGCGCGGCCAGGCGGTAGTTGTGGTGATGCAGGAAGCGTCCGGTTGCCGGCGAGTAGCCCAGCAGGCGGTGCAGCGTCTGCGCGGGCGGGCAAGCGGACTGCAGGGCTCGATCTGCGGCAGACGGCACGGGCAGCGCGGCCAGCCCGGCCTGAAACGACTCTTGCAGGCGGTTGGCGGCCTTGCCGGTAGGCGCGGCCAGCGCCAGCTCGGACGCGGGCACGCCCAGGCGCACAAGCCCGCGCGCAAGCGCGAGCGCGATGGTGGTTTTGCCCGTGCCCGGGCCGCCGCTCACCACCGCCAGGCGGCGGTTCAGGGCAGCCGCCACCGCGGCCTGTTGCTCGTCGTTGAGGGCCGGTCTGCTTCCGGCCGCGATCTCGGCAACGGCGGCTTTGATGGCTTGCGGGTCTGGGCCAGACTGCGCTGCCCGCGCCTTGATGGCCCCGGCCAGGCGCGTCTCGCAAGCCAGGACCCGCTCGTGATATAGGAACTCGCCGTCGACGATGAGCGGCTTGCGCTCGCCGGGCGCTCCGACCAGGGCCGCCACCCTGCGCAGCAGGGCACGCTCGGCCTCTGTCAGCCGCATGCGGGTGCTGCCCTGACTGCCGCTGATGAGCGATCGCGCGACGAGGCTGACCAGATTCCGACGCTCGGCCTCGCCAATCCCGACGGCAAGCCGGCCCATCTGCCAAGCCAAGAATGCCTCTTCCTCGCCCAGATCAGCGTCGCGCAGTTCGGAAAGCAGGCCGGCTGGATAGGCCAGGGCGGGCGCGAGTCGCTGGCGGGCCGTGCCCAGCGGAGACAGGGGCAGCGTGGTGTCCGATTTCATGTCAGCGGGTAGAACAGTCTACTGCATCGCGACCTCGCCCCGCAGAACCCATTGCGCGACTGGCTTCCTTCCTGGAAGATCAGGGCCATGAAGAAGGATGGGATCGCCTATTTGCTGGCCGCATGCGCCGTGTTCGGGTTTGCCGGCCTGCACCGGTTTTACCTCGGCCGCCCGATCTCGGGCGTGCTGTACCTGGTGACCTGGGGCTGGCTCGGGCTGGGGACGCTGCACGATCTCATTCGGATGCGTAGCCTGATCAGCCGGGCCAATGCAGAGCTGCCGGGCGCCCGACCTCAGGCGGTGCACCTGCACATCCACGGCGCGGCTGATCCTCAGGCCGTCCGCCTGGCGGCCCTGGAGGGCATGGCCCTGCTCGGCAGTCCGGCCACACCCGCGCCCGAGCAGGCCCAGGCCCAACGCGAGGGCGCCATCCTTCGTTGTGCCCAAGCCCATGGGGGCACAGTCACGGCCGCGCTGGCGGCCCTGGAGGCCAGCCTGTCCCTGGACCAGTCGCAGAAGGAGCTGCGCCGCCTGCACCAGGCGGGCTTCTGCACCGTGGACGTAAGCCAGGACGGCGCCGAGACCTTCACCTTCCCGGGCCTGGGTTCCACAAAGCCCCTGGTCTCGTAAGAAACGATTGTCGTCCGAGTGTGAAACAAGGGGGCGGGTGTCCGCAAAGCTTGCCGCGTCATGCCGTAGGCGGGCCCCCGAGCCTGGGCGTAGGAGATGCGTGGGCTTGTAGTCAGAGCCCTGGTTCGGTAAAAGAAGAGGCCGAAAGGACAAACCACCGTGGAAAGCGAACACGACGAGCCAAAGCAAGCAGCGCAGGAAGCCCTTGAGGACAACGTAACGCTTGAAAACAAAACGCCGGGCATCGGGCGCGGCAAAGTCTTTCTTGGCTTGGCGGTCGCCGCGGTCGTCATCGTCTCCGCCTATTTCGCCACCAGGCGGGGTGCCCTCACGCCGGCCACCGGGTCGGCCACCTCAGCGGCGATCACGCTGGTGACCTCGGACCGCGCCGACGTAGACTGCGTATCGGCGAAGGACCTCAACGGTCTCCGTTGTGGATTTTCCACCGAGATCGCTAATTGGCAGGGCGACGAGCAGAACAAGCTGAAGCCGTTCTTCACGACGGATCGCCGCATGTATCTTATTCCGGGTCTCTTCCTTGAGCCGGCGGTTGCCGCCCGCTACCGATCCGAGCCTCCCAACAAGCCGCGCGAACAACTCAAGCGCTTCACGGCTCAGTGCCAGATCAAGGTTATCGGCAAGCTGGCCGGGGTACGCACCCATTGGATCGCCAACGCCGCCTGGTCGGACCCCCAGGACATTGACGTCGCGACCGTATCGAGCTGCAAGATCGAAGGTTGAGCGAGCGCTCGCTCTCGCATAGCACGGACCACGTTCTCCAACACGCAGTCTGCCGAGGCCCCCTGCAAGAGCAGGTTCTGGTCGTTCGCTTCGGCGGGGTCAGCGAAAACCCTCGCAAAACTCTACGCCCCCGGCATACTGCGGCGGTCCCCTTGCAGGACGTTGACGCTGGTAGGTGACCTTGGCAATGAAGCTACGTGAGCGATGGCTTCGCAGAAAGCAGCGAGATGGTCGAAGCGCAGGGCAATTGCTTGTGTTTCTAACGATAGCCATGGTCGAACCGCTTGCCCTGGCCAGGCTGTCCGTTCCCGCGCCAGGAGAAAGCTCGGAGGCCACGGCCCCCACGGGCATCTCGGCAGAGGAGGCGCCCGCGTTCGTGGAACGGTCCAGGGCAGCCACAGGCCCAGCGCTGGTAGATCTCGCCATATCGCCCGCACTGCCCGCAGCCGCGACCGAGCGGGCAGCCGCGCCCGATGCGGGGTCGGCTCGCTATGATGGCTCGGCGAACTTGGCGCCACGTACGGCACAAGTCCAGACGGTGCCTCGACCGGAGGCTGCTCCAGATTCGGCGGCCGTCTCCGCCGAGGTGGCGGACCAGCAGCCGGCGGTGTCGCCAGCTCCTGCGCCAGCTCCGGCCCAACCGACGGCAGCGCCTCAGGGCGAGAAGACTGAGGGGCCAGAAACGGCAGCCGCAATTCAGTTTGCGCCCGGGCAATCGGCTTCGACTCAGACTACCGAGGCAGCCCTGTCAAGCACCCAGTCTGCAAGAAAGCTACGTTATGGCTTGGGCTTGGACCTAGGCTTTTCGGGGCCTCTGCCTGACGCGGGGCTGTTGCTGACCTTGCGACCGACAAGTTGGTTGCGTCTTCAGATGGGTGGCGGATACAACGTTCTTAGTTTCGGTTTGCGAGGCGGGGCAACCGTCGTCAATCCATTCTTCGTGCCTGTGTCGCTGACCTGCGAGGGCGGACACTATTTTGACGGCGACGCAAACAGGGCGGTCCGCTGGTTCAGTGACGGAAGTCGAGACATCGCATCACTGCGGCAGTTCAGCTACGACTACCTCAACTTGCTTGGTGGTTACGAGTTCGAACGGCGACATGTCACAATCTACATACGCGCCGGCGTGACTTGGATGGGCGCGACGGTGAAAGATTTCCAGCAGTCCGTGTACGATGCTACGCAGGTCGATTTGCAAGCGTCCAACCCCAGGGTTACCTACCGTGGGCCGACTGTCAAAGTGGGCATAGTGTATTTTCCTTAGGAAACGGTAGGATGTTATCCCTTCGAGGAGATGGTCTAGGATGCTTGACATTGGTCGGGCTCGTCGTCGCATGCACGCTTGGCTGCAACTCATTGGTCAGAATTGATGTCGATTGCAAGAAGCTGTGTCTGACTTCGCCCGGGCCGACCATTCCAGGCTCTTCCAGCCTCTTGCCCTCTGGACTTGATGGCGCCACTCCCGATTTGGGGCCATCGAGGATCGACGGCACTGTCAGCGAGACGGCCAAGCCCCTTGCCCATGAGGATGGTGGGAGTGCTTTCGGCCTCGACGGCATGTCGAGCACCGACGTTGATGCCGGCGCCGTGCTCAGCGTCCCCGATGCTAGCATCCCCGCCCCATTGATCGAATGGGTGGCCGAGCTAAGATTCAACGAGGTTCTCGGACAGCTGCCAAGCGCGGCGGCCGGCGTGTCAGCCAATGTGCGATTGGGTGCTGTCAGTCTAGCGAGCACGACCGACCTCGAATTCATCGACTCAGTGGATGTTGTTTTGAGTCACGGACGGGCGCCTGTGGACGGCGGAGCCGAGGGCAACGAAGAGCCGGATGCTGGCGTCGACGCGGGGGAGAGCCCCAATACGCCGCCCTGCAAGGCGGCGGGCGTTGGTCTTCTCGTCGCCCATTTTCGCAGGACAGACGGTGTCGGCTTTTCTGGCACCAGCATCAGCCTTGTCGTCGTCGATCCAAAATTGAATCTCTTCGATTGCCTGAAGGACGAACCTGGCAACTTCGACGTCAAGATGACGCTTCATCAGGGGGCGTATCCCGCCAGCGATGCCCCCCTGAGCCTAGACACCTGCATTGCCGCCGAGGCGGATCTGGATTTCCCCTAGTGCCTAGAGCGCCGAACGGTTTGCCTCCCGTCGTGAAATCGCGGATTTGCGTCGCGTCCCTTCGTTGCTCGTCGGTCAAATACGTCGAGTATTCTCCCTCCGCGCGCCTCGGGCCGCTCGCAACTACGCAATTTCACTCGGTCCGTCAAACCGTTCGGCGCTCTAGGGAGAAAGGGCGATTGATTTGAGGAGCGATGCGGGC